>SESB01000765.1_pt1 | contig 22889 bp, 31 predicted proteins | sample 3171441 | NCBI WGS metagenome assembly SESB01 (sample SAMN06051867, study PRJNA518727) | freshwater metagenome | biome: subpolar coniferous forest; feature: holomictic lake; material: water; isolation source: holomictic Lake 227, 6 m depth | place: Canada: near Kenora, Ontario | collected... | reverse complement strand
TGGCTATGAAATACTAATGCATTAGTATATTTATCAATTTCATATTCTGAATTTTGGTATGACGTTCCACCATATTCTTTAATTCTCAATACTGTTGAAGGAACACCATAACAAGAAATAAGCGCTTTTATACCACGAGCAGTTCCTTTCTCTTTTAATAACAATGGTAAATTATTATATATTCTTTTCCAAATCTCTTTCTGTCTATTTTCAGGTGTAATATAATCTAAACCATCAGAACCGGTTATATAATTTCCACCTTCATCTATTCCTAATGAATATTCCCATAAATCATTTATTTTTATTCCATCATCTAAATCCCAACCGAATGACTCTACAAAATGATATATTAAATCTTTTGCAATACCTTGAGTTAATTTTTGTTCTCTATTATATGATTGTGTTAAATTTTCAATATATAACCAAATAATATCATAATAATGTCCTAACATATTAACAAACAATTCATATGATTGATTGATATACTCACCCGATGTATTTTCTTGACTTCGTATATGCATAGGAATTGATTCTATTAATGCATTTCTATTGTTTCTATCATATTCTTGAGCTGATGCAATTTGATTACTAAACCACGTTTCTGCAATAGATGATGTTGTATTATATAAAGTATATGGTTTTACCAAAGTTTGTTTAGGCCACGCTCTTGTTAAAGACAAACCATTTGACGAAATATAATTAGAACCAGATTCATAATACATATATTTTTCAAACCCATCAAATGTAGATTTAATCTTATTAGATTTATCTAAACTTTGAGATATTGTTAATAATACAACTGAACCTGTTGCACTACCAGACACCATATTTTGCATATTTGATATAGATGAAGAATATGATTCAAGTAATTCAAGTTTATATTTGAAATTATATAAACGCTCTGTAGCTGAACTAAAGTGTACAAAATTATCATAATTAGAATAATCAACATTCAATTCAATACCTTTAATACTACCACTTGTATTGTTTAAATATAAATCTAATATTTGTTGCATCGAATTTTGATTTGTACCTAATATTTCATTCCAAGATTTATATTCTGTTTCATATCCAACTTTTTGATTTAAATCTAAATTAAAATTTGCACTCTTTAAATAATTTAAACCAGTTTCAATTGGTGGTAGAGGCATGTCTAAAAAAACTCTATCAATTATTGGACTTGATACTTCTGTTGATATCCAAAATAAATCTTTTACTTTTATACTGCCTGGTAATGGTTCATATAATTTTAATAATAATGAGTATGGATATTCTGGTGTAGAAGTTGTATCTAATTGCCAATTGATTATTGGTATTATTTTATTTTTAGAAAAATTCATCACACAGTCTGGCCAATAAGTATATGTATTCCTATCAATATTAGTAAAATCATTAATATATGAAATAAATGAATCATCCTTTGGATTAACCGGTAATACTCTTAATTCAGTTCCATCTGTGGATATATTTTCTATATATAAATATTCATTAACATTATTAAAACTACCTAATATGTCACGCATAAAATTATAAACAATTTTATATCGTCCATTACCAAGTTGTAAATCAAGTAAATCTTGTTGTGGATTTAAAATTACTGTTGGTTTGTTTTCAAACGTAGGACTCATTTCAGACACATAAAATAACTTAGCTGTTTGATTAGATGCAATATATTTATCAGTTACATCATCGTAAATGTGTAATTCTAAAACATCATATATTGATGTATCAAAATTTGAATAAAAATTAATAGATGGTAGTTGGTTATTACTTATTTCATAATAACGAACCCCACGTTGAAGTTTTTTTGTATTTTGAATATCACCGATATTTTTATATTGTTTTAATGACATATTATGCCTGATTTAAAGTTGATGATTGTGAAGTCATCATTGAGTTTTGTAAAAATTCTTGACTTAATTGTTCAATAGGAATTCCTTGTGAATTAATTAAATTCTGTAATCTTGTTTTTTCTGCTAATGCAATATTATACTGTTGTTGTAATAATGCATATTGTTTACTCATATTTTCTAAACTTATCACACTATTTTCTTTTAAATTCTCATTATTAATTATTGCAGTATTTAAATTTTGTAATAACTGTTGAATTTGTTGTTGGGCTGAAATTAATTCTATTTGAGTAGTATCTAATTGTGTTTTTAATTCATCCGTAGTCTGATTTGTAACATTGGTAGCAACAGTTTGTGCAAATTCTGTAAAAATTGGATTAAATATATAATTTGTTGTACCAGTAGTTAAATCCACTACATTATTTGTAAATATATTTTTTTCTAATTCTACTCGTAAATTTCCTGAAGAATTATCTGTATTTAATATCAGATAACCTTGTGAATCTCTCTCATAATCAGAAATAATTTCATATTTTCTTGAAATAATAGTTTCTCCAAAATTATGATTCATCATATCTTTTATGATTTCATCAAAACTCTTATTTACTTTTAGAATACTTAATCTTTCCCCTATGTCTGAATGTGACTGATATGCTGTATTTGATGTCATAGTTTATCGTTTAACTTTAAATAAATAATTGTTATCAAAATATATTTCTTGGTCATCCACTATTGTCTTAATAATAAATTTATAAAAACGTTCTGGTTGTAACCCATTGAACCAAACATTAAAATAATTACTTTCATTATCACAACTTATTTTTGTAGCAATATCATCAAATGGTACTACTACGTCTTCGGTTGAGGCATCTTTTATTGAATAATAAGATGAACTTGGTAGATATTTTACTTGTTGATATTGAGAACCACTTGTTATATAATTTTTTTCTGGATAGATATCTCTAACTGCTACTCTCATTTTTGCTTTAGATAATTGTCTATAATCAGTTTTTAAGTTCTTAAAATATACAGTTACTTCATCATTTAATATTGTTGATAAAGAACCAGTAATAAATATACTATCATCCCAACACACTTCTAATTTTGGAAGATATATAGTATTGGTATCTTGTGAAAAAAATGTTAAATTACCACTGTCGTTAAGATATAAAGAGCCGCTTGGATTTTCAAACGCCCAATCTCTTTTTAATAACATACCATTATTTACAAGCCCAGTTAACCATAAATTTACTATTTTTGTAACATCCATACGTAAATCGGTGAAATCTGTTGAAAAGGATTGAGAACATTCATATACACTTCCACTATACCAAGTTCCACCATATGATGACGAACAATATACATCTGGATTTATACTACTTGTTGCCCACATAGTACCCATACTTTTAGAATCTCTATATATCCAACTTACACCATTTGTTGTTTCTGGTATATCATATTTTTTTCCATTGCCCATATCCCAACTTTCACTTATAGGATATGCTAATATTGAAAAATCAAATGGTAAATTTATAGCATGTGAATTATATAAATTTAAATAATATTTACTTGATGTAGAAATTAACCCATTTGATATAGATTGTGATAATTCAGTTAAATCAAATTGTATTAAAATTCTTGAATTTGCTGAAGTTAATATAGATACCGATTGTGTTATATCAGTAATAATTTCAATAGTTGGTGCGGAAATTGTTTTTTCAAGTTCTAATATGGAATCTAACCCCGTATTTTTATTTGTGGCACTAACACCATTTGTGTATTGGTATATTGTAGTATCTTTATCTGGAAAAATTGAATATATCATTTATTGTCCTCATTATTTATTTAACTTGTACTTGATACAAAGTCTACTTTTTTTAGGAATATCATCTACCTTATCATAATATTTACTTCGTGCTCGATGTGTTGTACAATAATATTTTCCATCTTTTGTTTTAAAAAAAGAACATTGAACTTCACCATATTTATTTTAACCATATCTCTTTCATCAGAACTAATCTGTATTTTATCATCATCTGAATGTTCCAATATGTATTTTAATTTAAACACTTACAATTTTGCCTTTAATATCGCTATTAAGATATTTTACCTCAAAACACGCACAATCGAGTGACGGATAAATTATATTATTCAATGTAGCACTTTTAATATCATATACATTATTTGAATATCCACTTTCTTGTCCGTACAAATTAACTATATTTACTGATACAACTGATTGAACACCCGATACTGATGCAAGCTCTAACAATATATCATTTAAATTTATTGGTTCATTGATTTCCCACTGTAATATATCAAAGAATTTTTTCATTCTATCAATTGTATTTAATAATACCGTATTGGGTTCTTTTTGATTTGGATATACCATAATTTCAAAATTTACACCAATATTAATAATATTTGCATCTCTTATATTAATACCATCTGATAACATTTTATATTGTTTTAAATATGTATTTATATTTTCTTTTATTGCATCATTTAATGTAGTTAACCAACCATTATTATCATATGATAAACAATATATGTTTAAATCAATTGAATTACCATACTGAACAAAATTATTTTTTAAATCATACGCACTATTTTTTGAAACATATGTTTTTGCAATATGTCCATATTTCCCAGGCATAGCACAAATTCTAATTGCATAATCTTTATCTGTTACACATCTATCTTGTGTTGGAAAGAACGCTAACGCATTATTTTTAATTTCTTCCGTGGATAGTAAACCTCTACCACCAGTTGCCCCCTCAGGGTTATTCACGGCAATAGAATTTCTAATAAAATTTGATAACGTAGATGATGTATTACCATTAAATTTAATTTTATAATATGAAAGGTTTGTTAAATCATCGTGTGGTACGTTTGATATAACACCACCCCCGTACAAATAACGAACTGTTATTGTTGTATTACTTGGTGGTAAACCATATGATTTTGTATATAAAAAATTGTTTGGGTCTAACGATGAATTTAATACTTGATTACCAAATGGTAAAGATGTCCCAATATTATCAGGATTAGGAATAATTATTTCATCTGCATTGTCAGATACCCCACCACCGAATTGTATTTCAATTTGATTATTTGGTAAAATTTTAGTAACAAATCGTCTTGGAACTTTTTTTGTTCTTAATAAATATGGTACTTCATTTCTAAATAAAGAAAGTGATTGGTCATATAAATTTGTATTTGGTACATCTTCATATATAGTATCTTGTGATAAATAAGGTACTTCATAATAAATATTTCCTTCTGTATCAACTATATCAATAATTTCAATTATTGATGTATCTGATAATGTTACCTTTGGAAATCTTTCTGCTGTGCCAAATGAGAATGTTTCTGTTTTTATATTTCCAGATATGGCATTTCTTCTTTTTTTCAATAAATAATAGGTCGGAACAGAATTTTCAATTTTATATACGTTAATTTCTGTTGGGTCAAATGAACTTGAAAAACTAAAATCCACTGAATCTTTTACCATAAAATTAACACTTGGAAGAATAGATGAATTAACTGTCATACCACCATCTACGGTCATTGTATAATTATAATCTGGTGCATAATCTTCCGGTCCACTACCCACTCTAATTGATGGTACTAATTGATAAATTTCAATAGGAACTGATGCCGCATACGCAGTTTGTGGTTTGTACCCTAATGTTTGTACAATATTTAATATATTTTTTCTTTCTCTAGCGTGAGTTAATAACATTTCTTTTAATTGGTCATTTATATAATAATTTAAAACGTCACCAACATATGCAGACATTTCAATAAAAAGCATTCCGGGGTCTGATTCATTAAAGTCAGTATATGTATTCGGGAAATAAGTTTTTGCAAAATTTATTAAATTTTGACGAAGTTGTTGAAAATCTCCACTTAAATAATTTACATCTCTTTTAACAAGGTCACGCATATTACATCTCCCACTGTTTTAATTCTATAAATTGACAGTTTAAATATTTTATAATTTCATTTTTTCGTCTTATATCTTTTTTAATTTGATTTTTATGATATTTTTCATAATATTCTATAACTACATTTTTATCCTTATCATAGCCATCTACCCAATACCCAAGGTCTTTAATGTATAGTTCACCACCATTCATTGCATGTTGAAATTTATATCCATTGTTTTTTCCGTATTCCTCTATTAATAAACAGGCCTTTGGATTATAATTTGGAAATATTGGTAATCCATTATTTTTACTATATTCTATCCGTTTAATAGCAGCTAATCTCATTTTTTTACACGAGGCGTCAGACCGTTTTAAACCAAGTGAATATTTATTATTTTTATTAATTCTTCCAATTTTTCTTTTTGTTTTAATTGAATGATGCTTTCCAAAAAATGAATTATTTTCACCACATTGGTCAGGCATATTTTCTGAAATTTTTAATTTTATTTCATCAGAATGTGTTTTCCCAAACATATAATTATTTTCACCACGTAAATTGTTACTTATTTTTTTCTTACTAATTTTATTGTGATGTTTTCCTGTAAATCCTTTTCCAATTCTATGACATATATTACATTTTCTTACCTCTCTATTTGCCAAATTTCGAGCACTTATAGTTTTATATGTAATTTCTATATTGCAATTCGGACAATTTCTTATATATATTTCGTTAACCATATAATTATTTGATGCCTCTTTCCATCATTACCGTTTTTATCGAACGTGCTGCTAATTGTGCTAATGCTTTATACATTCCCGTCATACCTTTATATATGTCTTTAATGTGATATAATTGTACTTTTAATTCCTCATCGGTTATTGAATCTAAAACACCATTTCTATAATCAGAAATATAACGATATTGTTTATAATTATTTTTATCTACATTAATTTTTTTCATTTATTATCTCCAATTAAACAATGTTGTTAATTCTAAATGTAATAGTATCAGAAAAATCTTGTACATTCCTTAATCCATATTGTAATTTTACTGTTAATTTATTTGATTCAAAATCAGATTCATCTTGGTAATACAATTCAATATTAATTATATTAATATATGGTAACCAAGTATTTATTGAATTTGTTATTTCTCTAATAACACTCTCTTGTAAATCTTCTGTATTTTGTTCAAATATCATTTTATATAAATTCGTGCCAAATTCAGGTTGCATATATCTTTCACCTTTTATTGTTAATAAAAGATTTAATAAATTTGTTTTGACTTGGTCTATCGTTACATATGAAGAATTAAAAACACCATCCTTTATATCTTTATATGGTAACATAATCCCTATTTTAGTATCACTCGTCTGTATCATTATTTATTATGTCTGTATTTAGTTTTTTCTTCAGCTAATTTAAGAACACTACGATAATCTCTTACCAACGCACCAACAACTGTTGGTGGTACACTATTTAGATTAATAGGTTTATTATCCGCATCAAGTGTTGGTAAATCAAACGTAGGTCTAATAGGTTGTTGACTTTGTACCATAGGTGGTTGATTGTACGTATTCATATGTCCATCATAGTCAGTCATCGGTGTCGTAGGTGTCGTAGGTGTAGGCATATTAAAATTTAAATTATTATTTTCCATTAATGGATTACCAAGCCCATAATTTGGATTACCAAAGTTTGAAGGCATCTCCTCAGCCACTTGTGAAAATATACTATTTAATACCTTATTTTTTGTAACTATTGGGGATTTACTTACTTTTGGTGTATATCTTTCAGTGTCTGGTTCAGTAGAGTTTGCTAATTGTGATAAGGTATATCCATAATTTAATTTATTACTAAAATCATCACGTATATTAGACATATTTTTACGTTTTTCACCAACTAAATCTCGTTCTTGAAGTATAGATTGTTGTACAGTAAGTTTACTCTCAATTGTTTCTTTAATAATCGTAGCCATAGCAACACTCATATCTTCTACTGCAGCAGCAACTTCTTTTTGAACAAGTCTTTTAATTACCTCTGATAATTTCTGTATTTCTTCTTTTTTCATATACTTTATTCCTTATTTTATAATAAATATAAATATTTTTATTTTTATATCCTATTTAATGGAGCTGATGTATAATCAACTGATATTGGTTTACCGGCCCTTTCCTTTATTTCAGTTGGTGCGGCAATTACTGCGGCAGTTTCACTAAAATAACCATGATTATTACTTGGCATAGGTGTAGCCGGTGTCCAAGGATATACTATTGGCCCACCACCCGTACCAAATACAGTTCTTGGCAATAATGTTAATTCTAATGAAGAAACATAGTTAGCCACTGCCGTACCTATACTATCGGATAATATTTTTATAGCATCTTCTGACGCCGTTATTGTATTTTTTGCATTACTACCACCACCAAATTGACTAATTTGCCAATTTTGAAAGGCGGTGTTAATTTGTTCTTTCATAAGACTTTTAGCATCACTTGGTGACGCCGATGTAGCTCCAATTTTATTAACAACGGCCTGTTTTGCTGGTGGTTTAAATAATACCATAGTATTATCTTCTACTTCTTTTTTTGCTTGTTCTTTTTTTAACTGAAGTTCGACTATATCAGTTTGTTTTTTCCTGATAGCTTGTTCGGCTTTTATTTTTTCTTGCTCTAATTTTGCTTTTGCTTCATCTGCCTTCTTTTTAGTATCTGCGACTTGAGCTAATTCCTTTTTTATATCAGTTTTTGCTTTTATTTTTTCTTTAACTTTATTTCTTATGTCTAATTCATATGATGGTAGTGCCATTATGTTATCTCCTTTAATATAAATTATTGTACATAATTACCCGTTAGTGTAATGTTTTGACCTGCTTTCATTTGAAGTCCACCACTACCTGGTGCATACACTGCAATTTCAACAGTTCTATTTGGAACATTTAATATCCCAAATGAAGAATTATAATTACCATTTATATAAAAAGTTATAAATTCTAAACCTAAATCACCACTTTTACGTTCAACTACAATCGACCCTCTAACTTTATATTTTGTAATATCGGAGTCAAATTGTGTTAAATTTAATTCCACATCATCCTTTCCATACAGTCCATCATATTCAAGATTACTATTACTTTTTAATGTAATATGAACTTTTCCGTTTAACTTTGCATAAATACCATCACCCTCTTTTTTAAGATTAAGTGTTATACTAATATTATTTATTTGTATATCTCCATTAAATAACACTGGAAAATTTCCACTTCCAATAATATTTGATGATGATTCCGGTATTTCTGGTAATTTAGATGTAATTTCATCTAATGGATTATATATATCTAATTCTTTTGGTTTAGCTGGAATATATTCATTCAATTTTGGTAACTCCGGTTGAATATTTAAATCCGCTATATCTGGTGTATTACCACATTCTTGTATTTTTAAAGAACTAATTACAGCTTTATTTTCTGAAATATTTGCAATTTCTTTAGTTGGGTCGTCCGCATTAATAGGTATTTCTGGTAAATTTGGTTTTCTAAAATTAGTTGGTATTTTTATATTATCTAATGCACCAGTTGCGACACCAGGAATATATTTTTCTATATTAGTATTAGATATCTCACTTGTATCATTTAATTTTTCAACTTGTTTTAAATCTAATTTAAAGAACTTACTTAATAGTCCCATTACACCCATAATACCACTCACGTCTGTTAATAATGATTTTAAATCACCAAAATTACCTAAACCACCTATTATATCAGAAAAAATATCACTTTGTTTATCTGTTGGTGGTATCGCCTTATTAATATTCTGTAATGTATTTGATTTATTTATAATAGTCGGATTCACTTGTGTGACAGAAGTCGGTGTATTAATATTTTTATTATCTATTTTTAATACTTCTTTATCATAATCATCATCTGTTTTTGTATAATTTCCATCATCATCTTTATTTAATTCTTGAAAAGCTTCTCTACATTCTGAATCTGTTAAATTACCTTTATTTGAAATATCGGTTCTAATTTCATGTGCTTTTGATAGTTTACTTAATTGTTTTTGATAATCAATATTTGTATTTTCATCAACAGTTCCACCCGCCCCAATACTATTAGTAATATCTTCTTCATCAAAAGTTGTTTTAGTTCCAGTTTCAACAACCGCTTCCATACTTGTATTTTCTGGAACTGCTAATATATTTGGTTTATCAAATATTGGTTCTTGTCCTGAAACTTGTTTATCAATTTTGTTACCATAAAAATCTAAATATATTTCAACTCCAACATCTGCTTTAAAAACATAACATTGTAAATTATCTAATTCTTTTGTCAAAGTATCAGAATATGATTCTTTTACTTTATTAATTACAATATCTGAATATGTTAATTTTTGTCCTATATAACTTCCCGAAGATAACTCACAAGTATTATATGTAACACCACCTTTATTATTATTTCTAATTAATACCATTTTATCGGTATCAGTATCTCTGGCATAAGACCTATCAGATTCTAATCTGGTATAGAAAATTATATATTTTTCTCCAACACTTGCATATAATCCACCCCAACTTTCCCATCTCCCATCGTGTTCCCAAGGAAGAATTACTGATTTCATATATCTACCGCCGTCTAAACAACCATCATTTTTTGCAACAATTTCATTATCTGCAGAAACTGCTCCGGGATTGAACACTGTTTCAGTTAATTCTCCATCAGTATAAACTTCATATGCAAATCTTTTATAATCAGCAATCAAATATATTTTACCATACAAAGTTTCAGATTTTTTATCAAACAATAAATGATTGTCTAATGGTGGGTCAAATCCATTATATAAAAATGCCGCTTTTTCTCTAAAAATTATCCAACTATAACTTATATCTGAACTGTCATTTTTAACTTTTAAAAAATTCCATAATGCAGGATAATCAGATAAGTTTTTTCCAACCCAGCCAGATGTCATAGATTTATTTATTTTTTTTAATTCTTCTGACATAGCAGTGCTAATAGTAATAATCCCCTCATCAAGTTTTTTTATCGCACCACCTTTTATATTTACTGTTATTTTTGCCATATTATGAATTTATCTCCATACCTTTTTCTGCTTTTATAAAAGTTTGTTTACTTAAAATCTTATCTAAATTAATTTTTATTACTCTTTTTAATTTTTTAGAAGTAGACGGGTCAACAAAACCTGCGGCTCCAGGAAATCTTAATTGAATGATAGCATCAGAAAATTCATTGATGAATTCGGTTAATTGTCTACCTAATACGGCAGGCTCTGCCTTTTTAGTTTCAGCTTGTCCTTCAGGTTGAGCAGACATAGAATGAGTCTCTGTGGCATTAACTTTAAACGCTCTACAATTAATATGAAAATCTCTATTGGTAGAGAATCCTATATCACCATTGGCATATACCATAAATTCACCATTTTTTGCATTAAATACAAATCGGTCGGCATTCATTAATATTTGATTACCTTTGAATGTATATGGTCGTTTTGCTTCACCAGAATGTTTAGTCCAAGGGTGTGTATTTTGCCACGTCACCATATTTTTACACGCCGGTTGAAAATGAATTGTTTGTCCATTTGTTAAATATATTGAAGTTGGGTCTGTATCAAAATCTTCTACCACAGACTCATCAATATCTTTTTCATACGACATAACCGATTGTCCATTTCTTATTATTAAAATTGGGTCACCAGTCTCACCAGTTTCTGACCACCAATTTGGAAACTGTCCACCCGCTGAAATTTTAGGAGATGTATCTCCAAATTTAACTGTACTTCCCATTCTAATAGATTGTCCATTTCTTCCTTCTATAATTGTATCACCTTCAAACGGCACTAATGAATGTATTGCATAATTTTCATTAAAAGTATTTCCTAAATATTCTCCATTTGGATTATTAAGTTCATTATCTTCTTGGATATCCTCATCTATCGTTTTTTCATTATTAACACCAGTCTCAGCATCTTTAAAATTATTTATATGATTTTTATTATCTTGTTCAATGTTTGATTTTTCTACAACAGCGGAAACACTGACATTAGGTAAGGCGTTCTCTGTTAATTGATTAAATACATTTATTGGACTCATAATATAATATAAGTCAGAAACTTCTGGGTCATCTGTGGCTAAGTCAATTGGTGCGGCTATAGTTAGTACTATTTCGTGTAATAAGGGATATTTTAAAAATCCATTTGATAATGGTTTTATCCAATTTAAACTATCAAAATTTCTATTTTTTTCAGAATATAATAATCTTGCTTTTATTTTTCCAATATCTTTCCAGCTTTTAAATTCAGGATGAAATCTATCTAATATAATATCTAATACTTCTGCAGGTTCTATTTCATAGAAATTACCTACACCACCACCACTTGTTCCAGCCGCAGTGGCACGAGCGATGTCTTGAACATCGGCGGGTGATGTTAATTTTCCATCATATTGTTTAAATATATTTTTTGTAAAATAATCACGCCCAACTTTTGGTTTACTTATATACGCCATCGTATAAAATCCTCTATTTAATTTATATAATACTAATCTGCATTAAGTATGTCATCAGAAACATCTGTACCATTTGATATAACTTTCTGTACAGTATCATCTAATTTTTGTGTATTATTGGTAGTATCCATTGATACTTTCATTTGTTTTACTTGGTCTAATATTAATTTCTTTTCTTCTTCTAATAATGTGAATTCACCATTCTCTATTTGTTTAGTTGTCAATGCCATAGCCCTTTGAACTATAGCGGCCATTTTAACCAAATGTTCATCGTTATCTACACCAATATGAACATACTCCGCTATTAATGGGACAATAATCCCTGCATCGGCAATATTCTGTATAAGTGGTTTAAGTTCTGATATAAGAACATTTATTTGAGTTTGTTTAGATTTAGTATTTTTATATATATCTTCTAATAAACCACCAAAGGTTTTACCTTTAAATATTTCTTCATTTTTTCCTTGCATAAATGATATTCCTTAAATTCCGAAAAGTTTATATTATATATATAAATATAGGCTAAAAAAAAAGTCAGACAAAAAATGTCTGACTTTAGTTCTTTATTAAATGAATTTATTCTGTTTTGTAGTATCTATATATCCCTTTCGATAATACTCTTTTATCAACTTTTGATATACAACTTTTAGTTTATTAAGAATTTTAGTAATATGGTGTGATTTCAATCCAGTCATTTCTCGTAATAAAATAAAGATTAATTTTTTATTAAAATTTTCAATAAATAATCGTTTTCTTAATAACTCTATTACAGCATCAATAACAATTAAATCTTTCTGTTTTTTAAATAAAACATACATATTGTTTTCTAAATAATCTATCATAAAGTCTGCCATATGATGCGCAGTCTCTTGTCTTTCGTGTCTATTCATTTCAATAGAAATATTCCTACTGTAATCTACAACGTCCAAATCGTCATATAATTTTGAGTTTTTATATTCAAGTTTATTCCATGCGATTAAATAGTTTTTAGCAATAACACCAAAGTATGCAAACGCCCGCCCTTGTGCAGCATCATATTTATGCATATTTTCAAGAAGATGTATTATTACTTCGTGTTTTATGTCTTCATATGATTCTTTAATATATGGAAATTTATTATTATTGATGGTATTCTCAACAAGTTTATCGAAAGAAAATAGAATTCTTTCATCATATATTTTATTTTTCAATAATGGACGTTCTTCTTGATTATATAACACTATTGCATTTTGTGTGTCAATAGTAAAATAATTTTTAGAACCCTTTTTCCGTCCTTTACCACGTCTGTTATATTGTCTTGAAGGTTTATTTTTTATTTCAGTTTTTTTACATAACTTGTTTGTTTCCGTTTGGGAATTGGAAATTACTTTCTTCTGGTGGACTTGAGCTTCCTTTTTCATCAATTGTTCTAATTCCTGCGTCTATTAAAATTTTCCACACATCTTTTATGGTTTTGAATGCAAAACCAACTTCATCATCTGAAGCAAATGCGCCCGATTCATCTATTTGATATAATTTTTGTTGTACAAATGCTAAAATATTAGCCATAGTAATAAAATGGTTCTCAAAAACTGTATTTCTTTGCATTGATTTTTTTAATGCAATATATAGAAAAATTATAGTACTCAAAAAGAGTATGGAGATAATTATTAAAATGATTGTTAGTATATCCATAATTTTATTTAGTCATTTTTTATTGTTTTAAAAAGGTCTTTAAAAAGGTCTTCCGATATTTGACTTTCTTTACCGGCATTTGAAAATACAGAGGCGATGTCTTTTTGTTTTTTAGATAATTGTGGCTCATCTTTCTTTAACATAGATTTGTCTTTTTTAGTTCCCTTATTTTTTGGTTTTTCTTCTTGTCCATTTTCATCAATTTCAGCAAAAATACCAGTTCTATGTTGCCATTCATTATTTTCAATCTGACATGCCATAAAATCTGCTTGATGAATAATATATGGTACGTTTGTTTTTGGTTTATTCTCCTTTCTGAAAGTTATTAAATAAGATTTGTTAGAATCATCATAGAGTCCGTCTGACAACATTATTCCTAACATTTCAGTAGATGATATGGTTATTCCATATTTCTGTAATATGTAGATACTTCTTAATGGTACATCCATAAATTCAAGGTCTTTACAAAAATCATATATAGAACCTTGATTTATCCTATGCCATTCAGATTCATTTGGTATATAATATGGGTTTTTGTCATCACCCAATTTACCAAAATCGTGATGAAGTGCGGCAAATAATAACTCTTCAAGAGTATAATTATCAGAATACGCACCACTTTCTTTCCATATATTATGTATCTTTTCTGAAAATTCAACTACGTGAAGAATATGAAGAATATATCCGCCTGGGATAGCGTAGTGATAGTGTTCTTTACCACTTGCAGGAGCATCTATAAGTCTATCTGCAAAATCTTCATATAATTTCAGTAACTTATCTCTACGGTCTCCACTAAATGTCTTATTAATAAGTTCAAGTAGTCTTTCATAGTTTGCTTGTAATTGTTCAATTGTTAATGTTTTCATTTTGTAACTCCTATTATTTATATTTGAATTTAAAATTTCCTGTAGTTTTATATTTGTTATTTAAAACACATGATATATTTGACTGATGTAAATTTAATTCATTGGCAGCATCCATTATACAGTCATATTGTTTTATAAAAGTATTCATTTTATCAAAACATAAAATTGATTTTGCATAAGGATTATTTTTACCAAATTGGTTTTGTTTTTTTATTTTAGACATTTTTAATTTAGTTTTTTCACTATGTGTTTTTCCAAGTTGTTTCGTTGATATTTTTACTTTAGTTTCGACAGACATTCGTCGTCCTATATTGGCTTTTGATATTTTTTCTTTAACTTCTTTTCTTTTTGCTGGATTTTTGTCTCCCATTTTAGATAGTGAAATTTTCTGTTTGGTCTCATCAGACATTATAGTTTCTTTTCCTTCTCCAGCTCTCATAACATATCCATTTGGAATTAGTGCATCATATTTCAATGTAAAATATATTTCTCTTTTATTAAGATTTTCCAATGGAATATCAGACTCAAGAACTTCTACTGTAAAATTATCCCACGTATATTTTTTAATTGCTTTATGAATGATATAGTTATGTCTTAATGTTCGAGATTCGCTAAGATGTTCATTTATACGATATTTTAATTCTCGTATTGTTTGACCAATATAACATTTACCATTTATTTTATTTTTTATTAAATAAATTAATCCAACTGTATTCATATAACTCCAATTTAATAATACATAATAAATAAAGAAATAAGTATTCCAATTAATGATTGTGTAACTAAAATAGGCCACTTAATTATTCTAAACTGGCCATTTTCTTTTCCTCTTATCCATAAATCAAATAATCCATACGGCGTCCACCACCCCCAACGAATAACATTTTTAAATGGTTGTTTCCATTCTTTTGTTATTCCGAAAATCCAACCAAATGGAATACAATATAAATAGTATATCCAATCACAAATAAAAGTAAACCAAAGTATTATAAATATTACAACTATTATTGGATTATTTGTAAGTATCAATAAATATAGACATATCCAAATTTGAATAACAACTTGAGCTACACGATAGTCTTCTTCTAAATTAAGTTTTATAGTAAAAAAATTATACCCGAAAAAATCAAATAGGGCGAATCCAAATGTCGATATTAATATCCATAATAATTCCATTATTCAGTACTCCAACTTTCTTCTGGGTCTGTTGAATCAATAGCAGAAATACACTTAAATGTTATTACCTTATCACCATCTTTAATTACCAATACTGAATTTTGATATGTTTCTAATCGTAATGATTCAGGTTCTACCATATTGTGTTCTTCTAAATATTCTTTATATGCCATATCAGAAGAACAACTTCTTGCTGCCCACTCTATTTGGTCTGTATATGCATCATACTCTATATCAGGAAATCTATAGTTATCACCATCTAATAATATTAATTCTATTGACATTATTCAGTCTCCTTATAAAAAATATTCATCTTTCATTGGTTGAATAGTATATTTTAAATCTTCATCTGTAAATTCTTTTTTTGGTCTATTAGGAAAAAACCATTCCTCTGTCCAAAGTGAACCACTTATCTGTGATAAATTATATTCGCCTGTTTTAGGGTCTATAAATGGTGTTTTCTTCATTGATTCAATCATAGTTTTCATATAATCATCAATATCTTCAGGTTTTACATTACCAACATCAATATAAAATACTCGTCTATTTTGGTCATTTTTATCTTTTGGATAATAGGTAACATCTTCACTTAAATTAATTAAATCATTTCTTGACGTAACATCTTCACTTAAATTAATTTTTGTGGGTGGATTTGCTACAATATCAAAACATTGTACTTCACCAATATTTTGTCTGAAAGGCCACATCCAACTCCATTTTTTCATAGGATATTGTGGATTATCTTTATCAAATTTACTCATAATATTAATTCTCCAAATCACGTATTAATTTATCTATATTTTTTTTAGTATCAACGATAAATTCACCAGTATTTCCATCTTTATAAACTCCAAGATTACCCCAATTTTGTGATTTGGGTGGGTTATTAGGTTTTGGTTTTAATGGTGTAGTAAATTCATTAACAAGAGAATGCCTATTTTTACGATATAATTTAATTAAAAAATTTTTTAATAATCCCATTATACTATTCCTTTTTTAAATATTACATTAAATAATTTCATACATATAGTCCCCTTTAAGAGTATAATATACAAAATATATAAAAAAAAGTCAAGAGCAATCGTAACTGCTCTTGACTTTATTAAAATTAGCTGATTTTTATTTTACAAAGAAACGACCTTTAAATTCTTTGGTTTCTTAACTTTCTTTGTAGATTTCTTTTTTACTTTAGTTTCTTTTTTAACTTTCTCTTTCTTAACCTTATCTACCTTTTCCTTATTCTCGGGAATAGATATAACTGTTAATTTAACTTTAGTAGTACCACCCATACCGAGTTCAGTTTTTGACTTATAACTTAAATCAATTATTCTACCGTGTGAATAAGGCCCTCTATCCATTACTTTAACTATTGTACTTTTATTATTACTTAAATTTTCTACTTTTAATATTGTACCAAATTTAAATTTTAAATGAGCACATTGGTTTGAGTACGTGTCAAATATAACACCACTTGCGGTTTTTTTACCATTGTAACCATCACCAAGACCGTACCAAGATGCTTCACCGGTTTGTTTACCCCACTCCGACTTCCACGCAATAGTACTGTCCTTTATTATAACACTGTCTTTTACTACAACACTATCTTTCTTAACAAGATTTGTGTCGGTTAAAGTTGTTTTAAGGGTGTCAATATTCATAACTGTAGCGGAAACAGTGTCGATTAGGAAGGTTGGCTTTGTTTCCCCTATAGTGAAATAAAATAACATACTTGTTACTAACATTAAACCAGCTAAGATTAAAGATAGTTTGTTTACTAATTTGAACATTAAATATACCTCCGTTTAATTTATTAAATTCTTTTTGCAAATACGAAAAACCTATCATAATACTTTTTACTAAATTCTTGTACTGTGATTTTTCTACTTGAAGACGATGCGTGTATAAAATAACCATTTTCTAAATAGATTCCAACGTGGGAAACCCTATTTCCATAACCAAAAAATAGTAAATCCCCAAAATGTAATTCTTTCGTATTAATAACCATTTCACCAAGTTTTGATTGTTCAGCGGCAGTTCTTGGTAACTCGTAGTCCACTGATGAATATACCATTTTAGTAAAAGCTGAACAATCAAGTCCACTTATAGTAGTACCTCCATATCTGTATGGAGTATTAATTAATGGTATCATCGCTAAAACCAATCGAACACCATATTCAGTATATTCTGTTATTATGTGACTGAATAGTGTTGAATCAGTTGTAGATAAATTTGTTATATATTTTTTATTTATTATAAAATTATTATAACTTACGATAGTTTCAGCCTTAACATTACTGAATGTAATCATAAAATATATAAATATATATAATAATATTGTTTTCATTTGACCTCCGTTTAATTCTATATAAATAGTTTCGGGGTCGTGTAAAACACTATAAAAATATATATGACTATTTGTATATATTTATATATTTATAATATTTGGTCAATGAGTCCGAACTCAAGAGCTTGTTCTGCGTTAAGATATAAATCACCTTGTAATTTACTTTGCCAGAACTCTTTATCTTTCCCAGTGAACTCACTCAACATAGTGTAGACTGTATCTTGTAAATATTCAATATGTTTAGCATTCCTTGCAAAGTTATATGACGTATTATTAGCTAATTCAACCGAGAATTCGTGTAACATTAAAATTGAATTCTTACTCATATATCTTTTACCAGTCCCGGCTGCGACTATAAGTGCTGCGGCAGACATTGCGGCACCCCTCACAATCAGATTAACTTTTACATCTAATCCTCTAATAAAATCTATAATACCTAACATCGGGTAAACATCACCACCATATGACATTATGATTATAGTAATATCGTTTTTCAATGTAGTTTCATCTCGTTGTTCTCTAATTAGGTTAACCGCACCGATAATCTCATATAAAGTATCTTCTGTGATATGTCCCATTATATATACGGCACCCTTTTTAGAACTCATTGCATACTCATATTCTTTATGTAGTTGATATAATTTTGAATCAACTTGTGGTTGAACAGATACAACTGATTGACCAGTAGAAACTTGGTCATCTGTTTGACGATTCTCACCATATAAATCTTCGTTATTTACTTTAATTCCTACTTTTTTTGATTTCATAGTTTATCCGTGTAGTAAATTTTTATGTTTAATTTTATCTGAAATTACACCAAATTCTTCTTCAATGTGTTGACTACTATATCCTAATGCCTGAGCCAGTCTAATACACGATATTTTAAACTCTGATATATTCATATCTTCCGCTACATCAAATTCTATCTTCACTGGTTCTCTTTCACCGGCTTCTGAATTTATGTAAGAAGGAACGTTCCGTAAATAGATTATCTTATCCATACCTTTCTCCGATTATAAGAAGTGTGGACTTCTTAATAACTGATTTATTAGTTTTTAAAGCGCCACAAACCCGACTCTATGAGAGGACTCGCTTTTTTATATTTTAATATTTTTTCTTCACCTAAATTACTAACAATACATACCTCTTTATTTCGACCAATTTTTTCAGAACTGAAGTCTGGTTGATGAAACATTCTATCATACATTAAAATTCCATTTTTATGGTCTATTTCATGTTGTATGGATACTGATTCAAGAATGTCAAGACCTTCAATTTTTAAATTAGGATTAGTTTTTATATCTTCTGTAATATCACCTTGATAACCATATGTTACTTCACCTTTAATATTATCAGCTTTGATGGTTATTTTTAAATTCCGTTTTGTTTTAATAAACTTATTCGGAAATGACAAACAACCCTCTTCTGTTATAATAGGATATTCACCTTTAATAATTTCAGCATTAACAAAATATAATGGTTCTTTAACATTGGTTACAAATACATTCTTCGGAATACCAACTTGTATTGCAGATAATCCAATTCCATTCTTACTCTGTGCGAGTAGTTTAAATAATATCCTTGATATTTCTTGGCCTTCTTCTACAGAGTCAACATTAGTACACTTTTGTCTTAATTGTTTCTCATTATATATAATATGATAGTCACCACTATATTTACTATTTGAATCCACTTCAGTTATAATTCTATCAGCTTCATCTTTAGTAATATTTTGTGGTAATCCAGTTTCTGATGTATTTATATGTTTATCTATTATAACATTCATTGTTTCATCCATTATGATGCCTCCCAAAATTTATTTGGTTTAATATTTTTAGCTAACTTTTTTTCTTTCTTTTTAAGAACTTCTTGTTTCTTTTTATATTTCTTTGCTAGTTTTTCTTGTTTTAACTTTTCTTTTTCTTCTCGTTCAAATCTCGAAAGACGTTTTTTCTTTTCTTTTGGTGGTGTAGGGTCAAGTGTATTTTTTAATTTTTCATTCTCAATACCTTTCTCAAATACCCTACCATCTCTATGAACAAATTGTTTCATCCATCTCCATCCAGTAATAAAACCATCATCTACTTTTACTTCTTTTACTTTTACTATTGGTGGTGGACACGCTCTTGCGACACACTCCCAACATATAACCCATTCTGCATCCCGTTTTACTCGTTCAACAACTCTACCACAATTACAAGTTTTTTTCACTAAATCTGACTTAGCTAGACTATCTTCTCGTTTTTTTAAATCAGAAGTAGAATATACTTTACTTACACCTTTTCTTTTAGTTACCTTCATATTATGATTTTAATTTTTATATAGTTAAATATAGTAAATTTATTATTAAATGTCAAGTCATTTACTTAACTCTATTTTGACTCCAATATTTTTTGTATCTTACTTTTAAATTCATTCGCTTCTAATTCATTTGGAATGTAATTTGGAATAATATCATAATCATTCTTACTAAAAATTATATCTCGTAAACAAAGAACCTCTTGTTTACTTAACTTAATTGAGTCTAATTGATAATCATTAAATGCTTTCCAAGTCATAGGAAATAATTCTTTTACTATCTCTGCAATCGCTTCAGCATATACTCGTATCTCATATTGCGCGTGAGAATCCAATCTTAATTTTAACATATGTAATATGTTTCGTAAATCACAAGTCCAATACCATTCAGTATATGTTGATAATGGTAAATTCATTCTTGCCATTTCTTTACCTATTCCATTTTCAAGAATTGAAGTATATGCTTCAAATGCTTGACTACAAGAGTTTTGATATAACATATCTACGTGTACAATATCAATTTCGTCTGTCGCTTCACTTCCTTGTTTATTATCTTTCGATTGTTTTCTCCATTGTTCAGGTGTATAATACTCATCTTTCATTATTGAATATCTACCACTAATTTCATTAACTGATGCCGTTCTGTGTCGAATAAGCTGACGAGCAACAAAAATTGGCATTTTAAATGCAATTTTTATTTGTGCCATTTCAAATGGACTCATATGTTCGTGTCTATACAAATATCGTAATAGTTGTTCATTTTGTTCTTTAGTTCTTTCTTTTTTATCGACACCATAACTTATGCGAGCGGATTCACATATTTCTTCATCTGTACCCATATAATCTAATAACATAATATGTCCTTTATCTAATATATCTATTTTTTTATTTATTAACTGATTTTTCATATTGTACTAATTTTATTTTATATTTATTTTTAAATTAACTATTGGTATTTCATTTTCCATTATAAATCCTCTATTAAAAAATCATCATTCGTTATATTAAGTTTTTTATTTTGACACCAGTCTTTAAATTTATTCTCATTCAAATTAAACCAAAACTGAAATTCCTGCGCCGTTCTGTCATTTTTAAATTTTAATACTAATCTTTTTTCTTCAATTTCTTTTTCTGTTAAAGGAATATATACATTTTTACCCTCACCCATTAACATTTTTGTAATATCATCTGAATTTTGTTTCAATTCCGAATTAATTTCTGAAATTCTTTTTTCCATTTCGGAATCCACTTCCCTTATTTGAGATAATTCACTCATTAACTCAAATACTTTATTTAAACAGTCAATAAAAAAATAGGTACGAGCTCTTAAAAACTTTCCACTATCCATTATTTATTTTTCCTTATTAGGTATAACCATTGGTAAATACCGTTCCTTTACTGTTAATGGAACAAATAAATCTCCATATTTAAACTCATATGAGTTTTCATCATTGAAATCGTCCCATACTTTTTTATTATGTTTCCATCGTCTAATCTGTTCATCTATCAATTGTTGTTTAAAATGTTTATCTAAAACTTCAAGAAATAAATGTTCCACTTGTTTTATTGTATCTTTATTTTCCATCGTAAATGTTTATTTAATTGTTTAAATAATTCCTTGACAGTTAATTCATTATAATGTAATTCAAATAATAAATCATTTAAATAAAAACAATCAATTTCATTATCTTCTACATTATATATGATATGAAAATCCCCATCATAATAATGATGAATTTCATTATCCACCAATCCAATAATAAATCTATTTTGTATTAAAAAATTATGTATATCATTGTATTTTTCTAATTGAGTAACATTCATTATGGTTCACACCTTATATTATTTATTAAAGTACCATACAATTCAGGTAACATTTTATCTATATCCTGTTGTATATCCGATTTTAAATTTACCATATTACCTTTAGCATGTCTATAATATTTATAAAAATATTCAAATAGTTGTTCTTCAATAATTTCAGGTTTAAATAATACTATTACCATTTCACCATCTTCATTGGTTAATTCAAAAAACTGACTATGGTCGTCTAAATGTCTATAACCATATTTTTCATCAAAATCATTTGATAATATCGTAACTAATTTTTCAATATTCATTGATTAGGCCTCAACATTAATTTCTCTTTTTAAAAAACATTGTGTAAAATCTTTATATATATTTGTAGATACCAAATCCCATCCATCTAAACCTAATATACATAGTTGTTCTT
>SESB01000763.1_pt1 | contig 22914 bp, 10 predicted proteins | sample 3171441 | NCBI WGS metagenome assembly SESB01 (sample SAMN06051867, study PRJNA518727) | freshwater metagenome | biome: subpolar coniferous forest; feature: holomictic lake; material: water; isolation source: holomictic Lake 227, 6 m depth | place: Canada: near Kenora, Ontario | collected... | reverse complement strand
TAGCTGTAATTTTAGTATCCACTAAGTTTAAATATTGCAACTGATTTAATGCGCTCAACAATGCCAAATCTTTATCTGTAATATTGGAATGCTCAGCACTTAGTCTTCTTAAATTATTCAATCCTCCAACGGTTTTCCAGGAACTTTCTTGCAATTGAGCACCTGGAATTTTCAACCAGACCATTTGATTTTTAAGCGAAGACATATTTTTTTCTATATCAGTATTCCATTTGGTACAATTCACATAGTTTGCACTTAACCAATTGCTATTTGCAGAAATTTCAAAAACAGTTACTGAATTTTTTCTGAGTGATTCTAAAATTGTCTCATTTGCTTTTGCCACTTCGGCATCAGGAATGTCTGCTCTTTTAGTTACCACAACTTCTGATTTTTCTAAAGCAGTCAATGCTGTTTTTATTGCAGCTGTTTGTGATAAATTTTTAGATTTTTTTGAGAAGTCAGCTCCTGATGCAATCCACCACTGCAACAATACTCTCTCATGCTCTGTGAGCTGCGACTTGCCCTTTGGTGGCATATGCTTTTCTTCTACTGGATCTAATATTATTCGCTTATACATCTCACTACTATCAATACTTCCAGCTACTAACACTTTACCATTCTTTCCGCCTTTTACAATCCATTCCTCGGCGTCTAATCGCAACCCACCTTTTTGTTTGGTTGCGGCATGACAGTTATAACATTTCTGCTGCAACATCGGCTGAATAATATCTTTATAAACTATAGCTTCCTGTGCATTGGCAATTACTTTGGTTGCAGTTACAGAATCTTTTTTTGATTCAGAAATTCCCTTCCATAAGTAGCCTTCTCCATGTGTAAGTGTTCCTCCTAAATGACCAGTTACTGTTAGCAACACAACTAAAGCAATCGAAACCCATTTTAATTGTTGATTGTTATTTGTACGAGAAAACAAGTAGCCTGTTGCGGATACAAATGCTACCAGTATTCCCATCCATTGATGCAAATTCAAAGTGGTTTCATCATACTCCCCAGATCCGGATAATAAATAACCAGTGATACACGATAATACTGCTGTGATAGCACCTGATAAATATGCAATCGGAATAGCAATTGATAAACCTGCAAATTTTTCTTTTGTACTAAGCCAATGAAATAAAATGGCCAACAATAAAATTCCAATTGGAAGGTGCACGAGTACCGGATGAAAATGTGCGATAAGTTCAGTAATAAAAAGCATTCGATTCTTTATTTAGGCTTGATATCTTTTTCTCAATAATTGCATCATATGTACATTAATAGCCCACTGATCTGCTAATGGTTGTCTTGTATAAGCCAAAGTAGGCATGTAATCTGGCGGACCAAATTCAGTTAAGATGGTCAATTGTTTTGCCCCTGATTTTATTTTCAACTCCACTACCTTATCCCACCACTCTAAATGCCGCTTAACAGCATCTGCCCATTCAGGAGCCCTTGGATCATTTACCTGTGGACCCTCAGGATGTCCTACCCTAGCATGAATATGATCTACTCTTGTAAGTGCTAATTGTACTGTTTCTTCCTGATCATGTAATAATGATTCATGCACATTACACCAGTGTGAAATATCAAGGGTCATTCTAAGCTGATTAAATCGCTGAATATATTTTTTAGCCACATGTGCCGCAAATAATATCCGCGAACGATGCGATTCGTGACAGATTGTTAGCCCAGTTTCTTTTGCTAAATCAATAGTGTATTGAACGATTTCATTGTTGATCTCTTCTGGAAAATAATCTTTCCCCGAATGACAATTAATATAAAGCTGTCGTTGAATAGTTTGATGTGCACAAGCATCAATCATTTCCTTAAAAGCCTTGATGTGCTTTTGTGGATCTGATTCTCCTACCCCACATAAAAATCCAATGTCGAGCTGGTGTTTTTTTAAAGCTGAAAATAATTCTCCTTGTGCCACTTTATCTACTGGCCACCACATTTCAATACCATCGTATCCTGCTGCCTTTGCTTTTTCACAAAAAGCATCTACTGTTCCATCAAAACCCCAATTGGTTCCCATGATTTTAATACTAAAACCAGGAGGTATTTTAAATGATGGACTATTGGCCATGAGCGTTTCCCATGGACTAGCCACAATAGCTGCCGCTGTTCCTGCTATTGATAAAAATTTTCTTCGATTTAGACTCATAAAATCCGATTGAATTTTGTTAGGCAAGTATTTCGTTGATGACTTTACCATGCACATCCGTTAAACGAAAGGACCTTCCTTGAAATGGATACACTAATTTTTCGTGATCAAATCCAAGTTGATTTAAAATGGTTGCTTGTATATCGTATGGAGTTACTTTTCCACTGATGGCAGTATAACCAATTTCATCAGTCTCTCCATAACTAAACCCTTTTTTAATACCAGCACCTGCCATCCAAATTGTAAATGCTTCAGTATGATGGTCTCTTCCTTTAAAAGGCATTTTTTTTCCATCTCTATTCTCTTGCATCGGGGTTCTTCCAAATTCACCTCCCCACACCACCAATGTTTCATCCAATAATCCTCTTTGTTTTAAATCCAATAATAATGCAGTTACCGGTTTATCCGTGGCCCTACATTTATTTACAAATCCAAAGTCAATTGCTAAATTTTCTTCTGTACCATGACTATCCCATCCCCAATCATATAACTGCACAAATCGAACACCTTTCTCTACCAATTTACGCGCCAGTAAAACATTATTTGCAAAGCAGGCTTCTCCAGGTTTTGTTCCATACATCTCATGAATATAGGCTGGTTCATTATTGATGTTCATGGTCTCTGGCACTTCAATCTGCATGCGATATGCCATTTCGTATTGTGCAATACGTGAAACCGTTTCTGGATCTTGAAATTCTTCGTACGTTAATTTATTAGCTTCATTAATAGCATCAATAGAAGCTTTACGCAAATCGCGATCCATACCAGCTGGGTCTTTTAAAAACAATACAGGATCGCCTTCCGTTCTACATTGCACGCCTTGATATACAGAGGGTAAAAATCCGTTTCCCCAAACACTTTTACCAGCATCCGGATTTTTTCCACCAGAGGTCAAAACAACAAAACCCGGAAGATTATTATTTTCAGAACCTAATCCGTAAGTAACCCAGGAACCCATTGAAGGTCTACCCAATCTTGGGGTACCAGTATGCATTAATAATTGAGCTGGGCCATGATTGAACTGATCTGTTTGTACCGCTTTTAAAAAACTAATTTCATCAGCAACTGTAGACAAATGAGGTAAATGTTCAGAAATCCATGAACCACTTTGTCCATATTGTTTAAAGCTTGCCTGAGGGCCCATCATTTTAGGTACACCCCTGATAAAAGCGAATTTTTTTCCTTCCAATAATGAAGGCGGACAATCCTGTCCGTCGAGTTTCATTAAGTCGGGTTTATAATCGAACAATTCTAATTGAGATGGTGCTCCGGCCATGTGTATATAAATAACAGATTTCGCTTTACCTGCAAAATGGGGAGCATGTGCCATGAGTGGATTTGAATGGAGGATGGAGCCTGGATCTTTTGAGCCCAACCAGTTACAGCCACCCAATACAGATCCTAATGCCATAGCACCCATTCCAGTAACACATTCCTGAAAGAAATGTCTACGCGTAAGCTGTTGCATGGTATGTGCATTTGCTTCCTGAATGATGCGTTGATTATCTCTACTCATGACTAATTTTTTGTGATGAATTCATCGGTATTCAACATAGCTTCTGCCACAATAATTAAAGCAGCATTTTCTGCTGTTTGTTTTTCTGATCCAGTTGTTTCGATCAATTTCTTTTTATCGTTTTTAAATTGAGTATATGCTTTATCATATAATTTTTCGAAGGCTTTTCTTTTATCATCAGTGATAGCATGATGCATGGCTAATTCATATCCTTTTGAAATTTGCGCATTTTTTTCTTTGATTCCCATAGTTTGTATACGATCAGCAAAATGTTTGGCTATTTCAATAAATACTGAATCGTTTAATGTTGTTAAAGCTTGCAAAGGAGTGTTCGTTCTGATTCTTCTTGCAGTACAAACTTCTCTACTTGTTGCATCAAAACTTAACATCGAAGGATAAGGTGCAGAACGTTTCCAATATGTATAAAGTGATCTTCGGTATTGATTACCATCTTCACTCGTTTTCCAGTAAGAACCATTCCATGGCGAGTTCCAAATTCCTTCGGGTTGAAAAGGCATCACACCAGGGCCATACATTTTCTCACTCATCAATCCGCTTACCATCAATGCCTGATCTCTGATTTCTTCTGCAGTTAATCTTACTCTGGGCCCGCGCGCAAACCATTTATTAGTAGGATCTTTTTCTTTTGCTTCTTTATTGAGTTTAGAATCTTGACGATACACTGCACTAAGCGTAATTTCTTTGATCAATTTTTTCAGGTCCCAATGATATACATACATCAGTTTCCAGGACATATAATCCAGCAATTCACGATGGGTGGGTGGAATTCCTTGTGTACCCATATCTTCAAGTGTTTCAGCAATTCCAATTCCAAAGAATTGTTCCCAGATTCTATTCACAATGGTGCGAGATACTAAAGGATTTTTTTTGTCAGTTAACCACATAGCCATACCTAATCTATTCTTAGGAGCATTTGAAGGTAAGCCTCCTAAAGATGCAGGAACATTCGGAGTTACTTCTTTTCCTTTCACCAACCAATTACCTCTTTCAAAAACATGCGTCGATCGAAATAATTCTTTCGGATTGTCCATCATTATTGGTGTAGTAGTTACAAAACTTGGCTCCAATAATTCATCAAAAAATTTGTACGAAGTATCTGTACCCTTGTATGGTTTACCTGGAAATGGATTTGTAAAATAAAACCAATCGAACTGCATGCCTGTTTCTTCTGGTTGTTTTAATTTTGAATTGCTATACGTTAAATACAAATTGTATCTGCCAGTAGTTGGCGCAAAATGCATTCTTGCTTCTTTCCATCTACCATGGGTTTCAATAACAGGCGACTTACAAAGAATTGGACCATCAGGATTATTGAGATGGATCTGCCATTCACCTCCTGGGCGATAGGCTTCGTACCGATACAATAATTCTGTTTTATTGGTTAGTTCAATATCTTTTAAACGGGCCACTGCTTTATTTCTAAACACCAGCCATTTAGTATCCATTAATGCAGCATTTTTTAATTCATCTGCTGCAATACTATTGATAGCAGGTTGCTGCATTTTTATAAACTGCACAATTTCTTTTTCTCTTGCTGGTTCATTTTGTTGTACCCAATTTTTAAGCGCCACAAATTTTGAACTATCCGTTTCATGAAACTCTCTGATTAAAGGATAGTCATCGTAAGTATCTTCATCTCTGGTATTATTAAAGAAAGCCATGAACTGATAATATTCATCATGCCTGAATGGATCGTAAGGATGACTATGGCATTGAACACATGCAAAACTGGTACCCATCAATCCTTCCCAGGTAGCATTTACGCGATCTAATACTGCTGCAGTTCTAAACTCTTCGTTATCTGTACCTCCTTCATCATTCGTCATGGTATTACGATGAAAAGCTGTTGCGATGTATTGTGCATCTGTTGGGTTAGGTAATAAATCGCCAGCTATTTGTTCTACCAAAAATTGATCATAAGGTTTGTTGTCGTTGAATGCTTTGATTAACCAATCACGATAGCGCCAAATATTTCTGCTATCATCACGCTCATACCCTTTCGTATCAGAATAGCGGGCAAGGTCCATCCACATCCCGGCCCATTTTTCGCCATAGTGTGGCGAAGTCAATAAAGTATCTACTAATTTTTCGTACGCATTTTTCTCATTGTTATGCATGAACCATTCGTTCAATTTTTCAGAGGCCGGCATTCCAATAATATCTAAACTAACTCTTCTCAGTAGGGTTGCTTTATCTGCTTCATCAGAGGGTGTTAGTCCTTCTTTTTTGATTTTTTGAAAGATAAATTGATCGATATCATTATTGATCCAGGAAGGAGTTCCAAAAAGTGAGAAAGGTCCGCGACCATTAGAAGGTATACTTACTTCGGCTACAGGAACATAAGCCCAATGATCGCCCCATATAGCGCCTTCTTTGATCCAATTTTTGAGTGTCGTAATTTCTTTTTGAGAGAGCGACGGATGCTTGTATGGCATCCTCTCTTCAGGGTCTTTTAAAGTGAGTCGCTTAATGAGTTCACTACTATCTGGATTTCCTGGAATAATTGCGGGTTTTCCTGATTTGTTTTTTGCTAATGCATCAGTACGAAATAATAGACTAAATCCACCTTGTCTTTTTACGCCACCGTGGCAAGTAATGCAACTTTTATTGAAAATGGGTTTTACTTCAGTATTGTAATCTACCTTCTTACTCGTTAACATACAGGCGGCAAAAAACACAAATGACGCCAACACAAATATTACCCAGAAAGTTTTCGGTATTTTTTTCAAATGCATTCGAATCTATTTATCCTTTTAAAGATAAGCAATGCAGTTTAATTCAATAACTCTTTCCTAATGCACTTTCTTTCCTCCGAGATAAGTTGCCAAAACTTTAGTTTGCAAGATTTCATTATCTGGCACTTTCATTAAGTCTTTATCGAGTAAAATGAAGTCAGCCTTTTTTCCCACTTCTAAACTACCCACTTCTTTTTCCAAAAAACTAGCTTTGGCAGCCCAGATCGTCATGCCACGGATCGTTTCTTCTCTGCTCAAAGCATTTTCCATTTGAAAACCATTTGCTGGAAATCCTTTGGCATCTTTACGAACAGCGGATGCTAAAAATGTTTTGAAAGGTGAAATGTCTTCCACTGGAAAATCAGTACCCAATGGGATCCATCCGTTTTGTTGTAATAATTGTTTGTAGGCATACCCACCTTTCAATCTTTCAGTACCCAATCTTTCAGCTGCCCAATACATATCGCTTGTAGCATGTGTAGGTTGTACCGAAGGAACGATGCTTGCAGATCCGAATAAATTAAAGTCGTTTACATTGATGATCTGGGCATGTTCAATTCTCCACCGGCGATCGTTCTTTCCTTTTAAATATTTATTATATACATGCAAGATTTCTCTGTTAGCACTATCACCTATAGCATGAGTACACATTTGAAATTTTGTACCTGCCAACACTTGCGCTAATGAATCGTAATGTGATTTGTTTCGTAATAAAAATCCAGACCAACCTGCTTTATCCTGGTAAGGTTGAATCAGGCAAGCGCCTCTGCTACCAAGGGCTCCATCAGCATACACTTTAAAACCATTTACAAAAAGTTTGTCGGTTTTATAAGGTCCGCGTTTCAAATATTTTTCAAGATTTGCATCGTTATCACTTAGCATGGCGAAGATGCGCATGGATAATTTTCCTTCTTGTTGTAAGGTGTCGATACGTTCTACATCTTCATATCCGACCCCGCAATCAGTGATAGTAGTAAGTCCTTGTTCAAAACAATTTTTCTCTGCAGCACTTAACCATTGCTGATAGGTTTCTTTTGTTGGAGCAGGAATTTGTTGGTACACTTTATCGTCTGCATTATCTATCAGTACCCCTGTTAATTTTCCATCTTTTAATTCAATGGAACCACCAACAATAGTCTGACCAGCTTTGATTCCTGCAAGATCCATTGCTTTCTGATTTGCAATAGACGCATGTCCGTCGATTCTTTGTAAAACCACCGGAGTATTTGGAAATAATGTATTCAATAAAGCATTGGTAGGATAGGTTTTGCTCGGCCATTTATTTTGATCCCAGCCACGTCCCTGGATCCATGGAATATCTGGATTTTTGGCAGCGAAAGCCTTTACTCTTTCCACTGCTTCTTCCCAGGTACTAGTACCATATAAATCAACTTGAAATAATGATCTGCCATAGCCAATAAAATGGGCATGTGCATCAATAAAACCGGGATACAACGCTTTACCTCCGGCATCAATACTTTCAATGGCTGTATATTTTTTTAGGATCTCATCATTCTTACCGGTAGCCACAATCTTTCCGTCTTTAATGGCCATTGCTTCTGCCATTGTAAAAGAGGAATCAACTGTATAAATCACTGCATGATGGATAATAGTATCCACTTTATTGTTAGCGCAAGATGCTAATGCAAATAGCGATGCAATCAGTAAGAATTTCTTCATATGTTATTTTTGGAAACTAAAGGTAGGAGTATCGGACTAATTATTTCAATAGTTCACAAGGCTTCAATCCTGTATGCTTTTTGAAAGCAGCAGAGAAGTGAGATATTGAAGAATAACCTAACAGTGCAGAAACATCTGTAACACTTAAACCCTTTTCATATAAAAGGTATTTAGCGTGTTCCATTCTTTGTTGTTGATAGAAATCAAAAATAGTTGTTCCAAAAATTTCTTTGAAACCCTTTTTCACATAGCATTCGTTCATCGCTACTTTTCTGCTCAACTCTTTAATAGTAATTGGATCGCCAATATGCTGTAATAATATTTCTCTGGCTTGATAAATTCTCTCGCGTCCGCTTTCATCCGCAAGGAATTTACAGGTGAACCCAATTTCTTTATCATCATCCATACTGTCTAAACTGTACACCAACAATTCGTGAATTTTAGCATTCACAAAAATGTTTTCCATCGAACCCGAATAACTATGGTTCAGTAAATCGTCTAGTACATTTCTTTTGCGGATGGCTACTGGAAAGACTTTGGTAAAAGCATTCGGATATTTGAAAGCAAGCACTTCGTCTTTCTGACTGCTCAGTTTTACATTATGAACAAACTGATGTAAAAAAGTGGAAGTAAAATGAAATTTAAAAACATCCACTGTTAAGTGCTTACCCACACAATTATTGGTAGGTAACTGATTACATTGTCCGCAGGTTCTGTCTTCACAATATCTATTTCCAGTAACGCAATAACGAAGTTCTAAAAAGTTTTCTTCAGGACGTTTAGCATCATAATGGTACACTAACATTCCTGTATCCTCAGCTACCCAAGAATTTTGCGCATAATATCGATTGATTTGATACTGAAATGAACCAGGTATCTGAGAAGTTTTCTCATACAATAGATCCATGCTCGGCTCAATTCCGCCTTTATGCGCCAATTTTAATATATCTAAAACCTGTGCCATGTAGTGCAAATTTAATGTATAAACATCTAATTTTAAAACTTGAACTGTCAAACTTGGGTCACCTTTTAGTTTTAAACTGTTAAAGTACGCCTCTTTACCCGCTCACATATTATTAAAACAAACAATCTATCACTTTTGTTCAGGTAGGTTTAAGATGTTCAAATTCAGGCAGATTTTTAACATTTTAGACATCGCCCTAGGTTTAATCCATTTTATGCCGATTTAGAGGGTCTAAAAGTGGATAAATAGCCCTTTTTTATGCCCCATTAACCCCTAATTTTCACTACCTTTGACAGCTACTGATAAAATCATTAAACACAGGACTGATAAGCATTTATGACCCAGGAACAAATAGATAGCAACGAAGAGCAAAATAAAAATTACGGCGCCGATAGTATACAGGTTTTAGAAGGATTAGAAGCCGTTAGAAAAAGACCCGCCATGTACATTGGTGATATTGGAGTAAAAGGGTTACATCACTTGGTATATGAAGTAGTTGATAATAGTATTGATGAAGCATTGGCTGGCTACTGTAAAAACATTGAAGTTTTTATTCACGAAGACAATTCAATCAGCGTTCAGGATGATGGCCGAGGTATCCCAACTGCGATGCATACGAAAGAAAAACGTTCTGCATTGGAAGTGGTGATGACCGTACTACATGCTGGTGGTAAGTTTGATAAAAATACTTACAAAGTATCTGGTGGATTGCATGGTGTGGGTGTGAGTTGTGTAAATGCATTGAGCAGTAAGTTAATTGTGAATGTACATCGCGAAGGAAAAATATTTGAGCAGGAATACAGAATAGGGATTCCTCAATACGCAGTACGTGAAAGTGGGGTAAGCGATAAGACCGGTACCTACGTTCACTTCTGGCCCGATTATACCATCTTCCAGGAATCAGTTTATCACCGCGATATTTTAGAAGGACGTTTGAGAGAATTGGCTTTTCTAAACCGACGCATTAATATTATCATCACCGATTTACGCGAACTGGATGAAGCAGGTGTTGCTTACACTAAAAATTTCTACAGTGAAGGGGGCATTGTAGAATTTGTTGAAATGCTCGACAAAAACGGTAACAGAACCCCGTTGATTCCATCACCATTATATGTAGATGGACATGATGAAGCTTCTAATGTTGCTGTAGAAGTAGCACTTACTTATAACGATGATTTCAAAGAACATATCTTCTCTTACGTAAATAATATCAACACCATTGAAGGTGGAACGCACGTTACTGGTTTCCGCCAGGCATTGACACGCGTGTTTAAAACCTATGGTGATAAACAAGGTTTATTTGAAAGAGCGAAAGTGATGATTGAGGGAGACGACTTTAGAGAAGGTTTAAGCGCCATCATATCTGTAAAAGTTCCGGAACCACAATTTGAAGGTCAGACTAAAACTAAATTGGGTAATAGTGAAGTGAGCGGTATCGTTCAAACTACTGTTGCGCGTGCATTAGAAGCTTACTTAGAAGAAAATCCTCGTGAGGCAAAGAATGTAATATCAAAAATCATTTTAGCTGCTCAAGCCCGTGTTGCTGCAAAAAAAGCGCGCGATATGGTACAGCGTAAAACGGTGTTGAGTGGTGGTGGCTTACCTGGTAAGTTGGCAGATTGCTCAGAACGTGATCCTGAAAAATGTGAGCTATACTTAGTGGAAGGAGACTCGGCTGGCGGAACTGCTAAGCAAGGAAGAGATCGCAGCTATCAAGCTATCTTGCCATTAAGAGGTAAGATCCTGAACGTAGAAAAAGCGATGGAACACAAGATTTACGAAAACGAGGAAATCAGAAATATGTACACGGCTTTGGGCGTAACCGTTGGTACACCTGATGATCCGAAGGCTTTGAACATCGTGAAATTGCGTTATCATAAGTTGATTATCATGACGGATGCCGATGTGGATGGTTCGCATATCGCTACATTGATTCTAACTTTCATTTTCCGTTACATGAAAGAGCTGGTAGAACAAGGATATGTTTATATCGCACAACCACCACTTTACTTAGTAAAAAAAGGAAAGGAACAAGAATATGCTTATAGCGAAGAACAGCGTAGATTTTGGATCGAAAAGCTAGGCGGCGGTAAAGATGATACGGTAAACACGCAGCGATATAAGGGTTTAGGAGAGATGAACGCAGAACAATTGTGGGAAACTACTATGGATCCAGCTCGTAGAACGCTTAAGCAGGTAACCATCGATAGCGCCTTTGAAGCCGACCGTATTTTTAGCATGTTGATGGGTGATGAAGTGGCTCCGCGCCGCGAATTCATTGAAACACACGCCAAATACGCAAAGATCGACGTATAAATCAAATTAGCAGTCTTTGTGCTGTATCTAGATAGCAAAAGCGACTAAAACTGTGTTTTGGTCGCTTTTTTATTAGGTCTGGCAATGTGGATTAGTTCTAAGCCTCCTATACCACTAAATCTTAAAAAAATGTTTAGCTTGTGCTTAAATACATATAAGATTATTCTCTAACAATTAAATTCTACGAAAATGGACGCTTCAAAAATGATCAAAGCATATTGCCTTAAAACAAAAGAAAAAAATGTGCCTATGCAAGATGCAAAAATCACTAAAACTGCAAAAGGTGGATACATGGCCGGTGGTCATGATGGAAAAGGAAATAAAATGGCTGCTATTATGAGCGAAGCAAAAGCTTTACAAGCAATTGCTGATGGAGTTGCTACTAAAGGATTCTAGTAATAGAAAAAATTAAAAAATAAAAGCCTGGTAGTAATACCGGGCTTTTATTTTTTAATACACCCCTCCTGTGCGCTTGCGCATAGGAGGGGAAGTCGAGCGACTGAGCGATGACTGGGGTGGTTACTCTCTAAAAAAAACTTGCATCATTCTGCAAAAGATAACCTCCCCGCCGTATACCGCATGCGCGGCATCGGCTGCCCCTCCTATGCGCAAGCGCACATGAGGGGTACTTTTTTTTATATTAACTTACAAGCTCCCACTTCTCACTTTTTACTTTTGACTTTTTACTTTCTCATGCATTCTCTCCAAGAACTGATGCATACTTAGCATGTCTTTCACATCATCTACCACCAGTAAGAACATTTTGCCCGCTTGTTTCAACCTGGCTTTGTTGGTGCCCTTTTGTAAATATTCTAATACGTTCTTAAATAAATCAGATTCAAAATAGGGTGAGTCGGGGCGATTGATGAAATAACACCTGAGGGTATTCTCTTTCAAAGTCATTTTTTCGAATCCAATTCCTACTGCCAGCCATCTGCAACGTACTGTAGTAAAAAGATCATCTACTTGCGGTACAATGGGACCGAATCGATCAACCATTTCTTCGTGAAACAATTGAAGTTCTGTTTCATTTTCGCAGCTATCTAATCTTGTATATAAACTCAATCTTTCTGTAATACTCTCTACATAACTATCTGGAATCAATATTTCCAAATCAGTATCGATGGTACAATCAATCACAAAATCATCCTGCTTACTTATTTCATCTTTAAATAATTCTTTGAACTCTGTGCGCTTCAATTCACGAATGGCTTCTTCCAAAATTTTCTGATACATTTCAAATCCAATCTCTGCCATGAAACCAGTTTGCTCACCACCTAACATATTACCTGCACCTCGAATATCTAAATCGCGCATGGCAATTTGAAAACCACTTCCTAAATCGCTGAACTGTTCTAAGGTTTGTAAACGTTTTCTACTATCGGTGGGCAAACTGCTCATAGGCGGACCCAACAAATAACAGAATGCTTTTTTATTGCTCCTACCAACTCTACCGCGCAATTGATGTAAATCGCTTAATCCAAAATGGTGGGCATTATTAATGATGATCGTATTTACATTGGGTATATCAACACCGCTTTCAACAATATTGGTGCATACTAAAACATCGTATTTGCGATCGATAAAATCCAAAATTCTTTCTTCCAATTCATGTCCTTCCAACTGACCATGGGCAAAACCAATACTCAAATCGGGGCATAACCCTTGAATCAAAGCACACATCTCTGCGAGTCCATGTACCCGATTATGAATAAAGAAAACCTGCCCGCCTCTTTCTGTTTCATAATAGATAGAATCTCGAATTATGTCTTCATTAAAGACCTGTACCTCTGTTTGAATGGGTTGTCTGTTTGGCGGCGGGGTATTCATGATACTCAGATCGCGTGCACCCATTAAACTAAATTGTAAGGTGCGCGGAATTGGTGTAGCTGTAAGGGTTAAACAATCCACATTTGTTTTTAATGTTTTTAATTTTTCCTTATGTCCCACTCCAAATTTCTGTTCTTCATCAATCACCATGATTCCTAAGTTTTTGAATTTTACTTCTTTTCCTAATAAACCATGAGTACCAATAATGATATCTATTTTACCTTCTTCTAAACGTTGTAAAGTATCTTTCTTTTCTTTGGCTGATTTAAATCGATTAATATAATCAACAGTAACAGGAAAATCTTTAAGACGATCCTGAAACGTTTTATAATGCTGAAAAGCCAGGATTGTTGTAGGCACTAAAATAGCTGCCTGTTTTCCATCAACACAAGTTTTGAATGCAGCTCTAATTGCAACTTCTGTTTTTCCAAAACCAACATCACCACAAACCAATCGATCCATGGGCGATGCACTTTCCATATCCCTTTTTACATCGGCAGTTGCCTTACTCTGATCTGGTGTGTCTTCATAAATAAAGGAAGCTTCCAATTCAGTTTGCATATAGGTATCAGGGGCATGTGCAAATCCCTGTTGCGCTTTTCTTTGCGCGTATAACTTGATCAGATCAAATGCAATTTCCTTAACCTTGGTCTTTGTTTTTTCTTTCAGTTTATTCCAGACATCGCTACCCAATTTATTAATCTTAGGAGCGGTTCCTTCCTTCCCTGTATACTTCGAAATCTTATGTAGCGAATTGATGTTCACATAAAGAATATCACTATCCTTATAAATAATTCTTACTGCTTCCTGTATTTTTCCGTTGATCTCTATTTTCTGTAATCCACTATATGTTCCCACACCATGATCCATATGTGTTACATAATCTCCAGGTTGCAGGTCGCGCAAGGTTTTTAGCGTTAAAGCCTTATTCTTATTATACGCTTGTTTGACTTTATATTTATGATATCGTTGAAATATTTGATGATCTGTATAGCAGACTACTTTCAAGTCTTCATCAATGAAACCTTCATGAATGCTGGTTGCTACAGGAACAAATTGAATCTCAGTTTGCAAGTCTGTAAAAATGCTACTCAATCTTTCCAGTTGCCTGGCTTGTTCTGCAAAAATAAAGATCTCGTAATTCGCAGTTTCATGTGCCTTCAGATCTTTAATCAAAAGATCAAATTGCCGATTGAAAGAGGGTTGTGTTTTTGTATCAAATTCAATTTCAAAATTTGCCAGATGTGGTCTGTATCCAAACTCTACTATATCTCTTGATACTAATAATTCCTGGATCGTTTTTGCAGAAACAAAGTCTTCTTTTGTAACAATTTTTACAATCCTGGAATCATCTTCCTCATCAGAATTATTCATTCTGTAACCATCTTCCACCAAGCCCATAAACCCATCCAGTTCTTCTTCCTGTTGCTCGATCTTACCGCTAATCACATCCCAATCCTTCAACCAAACCACGGTGTTTTCAGGAAGAAATTCAAGGAGTGATACCTTCTCACCTGTTTCGAATTGTGTTTCTACATTGGGTATAATATTAACCTGCAAAAGCTTTCTTTCGCTCAATTGTGTTTCGGGATCAAAGATTCGAATACTGTCTACCTCATTGCCAAATAATTCTACCCGATAAGGCTTTTCATTTCCATAGGAATAAATATCAAGGATTCCGCCACGCAAAGCAAACTGTCCTGGTTCATACACAAAATCTGTTCTTTGAAAACCATACATCACAAACAATTCCATCAGATTATTTAACTGAATGGACTCGTTTACTTTTATATGAATAATATTTCCGGTAAGCGTTTTAGGCAGTACCACTTTTTCGAAAAGTGCTTCAGGATAAGTAACTATAATTTTTTTATTACCCCCACCAGAAAGTTTTGTCAACGCTTCTGTACGCAACATCACATGCGAGCTATTGAGTAGCCGAAAATTTTTCCTGTTTTTAAAAGAAGAGGGAAAATAAAAAAGGTCTAATGCATTGGTTAGATTCTCGAGTGTATTCTGAAAATAGGCAGCTTCTTCTGCATCATTAAGAACCACCAGATGATTGAGTTGCGAACAGGCATCGTTCATAAAAACACTACTCACAATGAATTCAGCACTACTCCCCTGTAAATTTTTAAGAAAAATCTTTTGAATATCGCTCTGCTGTAAACGTTGGGCAATAGATAACCTATCCGCCAATTGAAAAAGGCGGGGTGATTTTTGATACTTTTCTAACAATACACCAATATTCATACAATCAAACATCCCTCACAGGATTAACACCTGCTGACTCGAAAGGTTTGCAAATATAGGGCGAATCAAAAGGTTGCTGTCTTATTCATTATTAATTTAGCTTCCGTATATTTGTTTGGTAACACCTCAAACAAGCCTATTTGGTTGAATTGGTTAAATAAATTGGCATAATATTTATTTCCCAACCTTATAAAAAGGGAATATTTCCCAGCTGGCAGATCCACAGAAAAATGGCCGCTCGAATCCGTTTCTACTAACGAAACCTGTTTTGTATGAATTATTTCATACAGGTTTGAAATATTATGTGGGGTTGTTTCGTTTATCGATGTGGGTTCAAAAATTATAATGGTACATACAAAACCTTTGGAAATTTTCTGCTCAATTCCTTTCATTGGCATACGATTTCCTTGGTTTTCAACAACATAGCCTGTTATACCCTGACCAGCTGTAGTAATATTCAGCTTTTTTGTGGATAAGCATGCTATGAACGTTGTAGTGATTATGGCTAGGGTAAAATGGGGTTTCATACTACATTTTAGGGTATTAAGGTATCCTAATTTTAGGTTGTTAGAAAAAAAGGTATCCCCCTATAAAAATATAATTAAGTGGCGTCATGTTTAGATTGAAAATGTTAATAGTTTTTCTGGGCCTTATTTCAATCAATGGAGCTGCTCAATTAACTACAAACAGCGAATTGCTGGAAAGAGCAGGCCATGGATTTCGATTGGTTGAAAATACCAATTACGCTAAAGCCATGTCCTTAGCCAAAGAAAAAGGCTGGCAAATTTCTATTAAAAACAAGGAGGGCAGAATTGGTCAGTTAGTTGGAGTAGATTTTCTAGGATTTCCTAAATATTATATTAGTCAGAATAATACCATTGCAGCTGCAACCACAAGAGCCAACCAATTATGGCCAGGTGGTAATAGTGGACTAGGTTTAAGTGGGTCAGCAGATATTCTAAAAAATAAATTGGGCGTTTGGGATGAAGGAAAAATCTTGGGAACCCACGTAGAATTAGTTGGAAGAATTACACAAAAAGATCAGCCCTCTAATATAGAAGATCATGCTACACACGTAGCTGGAACTATGATTGCAACTGGAATAAATCCATTAGCAAAAGGAATGGCTTTCGGAATGCAGGGTATTGTTGCTTATGATTACAACAACGATATTTCTGAAATGATGGGGGAAGCTTCCAATCTTTTGCTTTCGAATCACTCTTACGGAATCATATCAGGCTGGAGTTTTAATGCAGGAATGAATCGTTGGGAATTTTATGGCAGACCAAAAGAACAGGAAGATTATAAATTTGGATATTATAGTACTGATGCACAACTCTTAGATTCAATTGCCTATAACGCACCAAACTATTTAATTGTAAAAGCAGCAGGAAATAATCGCGGAGAAAATGGCCCTGCAGTTGGCGATGTTTATTATCGTTTCGATAGTTTAAATCAAATGGTAAACGCAGGAAATCGCCCATTGGGTATCAGCGATAATAATTCATACAATACCATTCCCTGGGATGGAAATGCAAAAAATATTTTAACTGTTGGAGCAATTGAAGGAATACCCAGTGGTTATACAAGAAAAGATGATGCAAGAATTGCATACTTCAGCAATTTCGGTCCTACAGACGATGGAAGAATTAAACCAGATCTGGTAGCTGATGGAGTAGATATACTTTCTTCCATTTCAACCAGCAATACCAGTTATGCGCTTAGTTCTGGAACTTCCATGTCTACTCCCAATGTAACTGGATCATTATTGTTGTTACAGGAATATTATAGCAAATTAAAACCCGCACAATTTCTACGTTCTGCCACATTAAAAGGATTAGCAATTCATACTGCTGATGAAGCCGGCCCTTCTGATGGACCCGATTATCAATATGGATGGGGAGTTTTAAATGTAGAAAAAGCTGCTACAGTTTTAACTGCAGCTATCCCAAGCAATAATGCAAGTACGAGTAATCATTTAGTTTATGAAAATAATCTGGTGAACGGCAATACTGCTAGTTATACTGTAATAGCTTCTGGAGTTGGTCCGTTAGTTGCAACCATTAGTTGGACTGATCCAAAGGGTCCGGTAGACATCACAAATGTTTTGAACAACCCTGCAAGAAAGCTTGTCAATGACCTTGATATCAAAATTTTGAAAGGAACTAAAGCTTATTTGCCATGGGTATTAGACCCAGTAAATCCTGATAATCCTGCTGTAAAAGGCGATAATGTTTTAGATAATATTGAGAAGGTTTATGTGGATAGTGCCGTACCAGGACAGACCTACACCATTATAGTTTCACATAAAGGAAATTTACAAAGAGGCCAACAACCCTACTCTTTAATAGTGAGTGGCGTTGGTGGTGTTGCAACTTGTGCATCGTATGCCCTAAGTTCAGCTGGTGCCAGAATCGATAGTGTTTCATTTAAATCACTTCACTATAGCAATCATACTACTTGTACTACCTATACAGATAATACAAATGCCAGCATCGATATAGAAGCATCTCAAACCATTCCGTTTTATATTAAAACTGGAACTTGTGATGCCAGTTCATATCCAAGGGTTGTAAAAGTATTTATTGACTATAATAATAATGGTCAATTTGAAACAAACGAGCAAGTTACCAGTAGCACAGTAATCATCACTCCTACAAGTGTTTTAACTGGTAATATTATTACCAAAGCAAGTTTACCTATTGGGAATATATATTTGATGCGCATTGTTGTACAGGAAACAAATGATACCTCTGCCGTAAAAGGTTGCGGTACCTATGCAAATGGAGAGACTTCAGATTTCCGGTTACGTGTTGTGAATCCTTCAAATGATCTAAGTTTAAATCAACTACTCATTCCAACTTCTGGAAGTTGCGGTGTTGATAGTCAGTATGTTTCAATCTCCATAAAAAATAATGGTACCATTGATCAAACCAATGTACCCATTAGTTTACAAGTTAATAATGGCAGTACAAATGTGTTGACTTTTAATACAAATTATCCATTAACCATTCCTGCTTTAGGATTAGTGGATTACACTTTCCCAAAACCTTATTCAAGCCTCCCAAATACAACTTATACAATAACAAGTTCAGTAAATCTTGTAACAGATCAAAATGCCAGCAACAATAGTAATTCTACAACAATTACTACTGCTCCTGTTCATGCTGGCCCTGCAGGATCTGGAACTATCTGTGGAAATAATGCCATATTAAAAGTAACCAACCCCATTTTAGCCTCTAATTATTTCTGGTACACAACAGCTACAGGGGGCACACCGATTGCAACAGGTTATAATGTTAGTACTACCAATATTCCTTCTGATAATACTTTCTATGTAGGAAAAGAATATAGAGGTACAATAGGTCTAAAGAATAAAATGGCTTACCCAAGTGGTGGTTATAACAGCTTTTCAGGACAGTTTATTAATATCAATAATTCAGTACCACTAACTATTGAAACAGCCAGATTATTTATCTCTTATCCAGGTACCATCACTTTTACATTAGCCGATTTTGGATCCTGGTCTGATGCAAGTCATAGTAGCTATAGTTATACTCCAATTTCTAGCGCTGCTATTTCAGTTTATCCATCAACTCCAACACCTACTCCTGCAAATGCAGATGGATCAACATCAACTATAAATAATGCAGCAGATACAGGTTCAATTTATACCTTGAATTTACCAGTGCCTACTATTGGTAATCATATTATTATTATCGACTGTCAAGGAGGTGCATCAATATTTAGAAATAATGCAGTGAGTCCAAATCCATACCCAATAAGTTTGCCTAATGTTATCTCTATTACTGGGAATAGTGCTTCTACAACAGCGCTTCCTAATAACTATCAGAACTTTTATTACTGGCTGTATGATATGAAGATCAACACGAATGATTGTGTGAGTGATCGTACTGCTGTTCTTGTAACTAATGGTATTGCACCAGTAATTACACAAGTTGCAGATTCATTAGCAAGTAATGCTACAAGTGGAAATCAATGGTACTTAAATGATACTTTGGTTGTTAATGGAGGTACTTCAAGTCATCTTAAACCAACAAAATCAGGCTCCTACAAGACTGTGGTTACAGATACAAACGGATGTTCTAAAAGTTCCAACGTGATAAATGTGGCTGTAACTGCATTGAATGATTTGTTGGTAGGTGAAATTAAATTAACATCTTCCCCAAATCCTTCTAAAGGACTTGTTAATATTAGTTTTGAAATGAATGTTAAGAAAAACTTGACTTTAGAAATATTTAATACAGTTGGTCAAAAAGTTCATGAAGAAAATTACCCCGGTTTTATTGGCAAGTACAATAAAACTCTAGATATGAGTAGTTATGGTTCAGATATGTTTATCCTCAAAATCAACCATAACAGTAAAACATATATCAGGAAAATATTAATTGAAAAATAAACCTTCCCTTCTTAATTTCATAGGCAACCTTTAAGGTTGCATTTGCCGTTTATGAGAGATACTCTATCTTAGATAAATAATCAATTTTGAACATGAAAAAAGGGATCATCCTTTCTTTAGTAATTCTAGGTTTGTCATTTGCAGCTTGGCATTGGAATAAAGAACAAAGTGAACACAAGAATAAATTTGGTATGGAAGAATTCGGGGAGGATGAAGAAGAGAATCCTACTAAAAGAGCAGAGATGACAGCAGAACGTTTTCGATACGATAACGATATGCTGAAGGATCCGAAAACCGGAAAAATTCCTGTTAACATTTATCAATTGGAATTGGAACAAGCCAAGCTCATGCCCATTGCTGGAAACCAAGGAAGACTAGCGGGGGCCAATGGTATTGTGCAAACTGGATTTGGAATTAATGGACCTTCTACAAATGTGTATCAATTAGCAGGACCCAATAATGTGGCAGGCAGAACCCGTGCCTTTGCATTTGATCAAAGATATAATGGCACTACTAATAAAGTAATCATATCAGGCTCTGTGAGTGGTGGTTTGTTGCGTTCTACTGATGGAGGATTAAACTGGACCTTGGTAGCACCAGACAAACAAGTTCATAATCTTACATGCCTTGCTCAAGATCCATCAACACCTGATACCTGGTATGCAGGTACTGGTGAATCCTTAGGAAATTCTGCTAGTGGCGGCTCTGGATCCGGTGCATTTTATTTAGGTAATGGTGTGTATAAATCAATTGATAATGGCGCAACTTGGTCTGCCTTAACCAGTACCCAAGGAGGATTCATTGAAAAATTTGATAACGTTTTCGATTTGATTTCTAGAATTGCAGTAAACCCTGTTAATGGAGATGTATATGTGGCTTGTGTAAGTACTATAAAAAAATCAAAAGATGGTGGTACTACTTGGACAACTGTAAAACAAAGTACAACACTTGGCAATAATGTAACTGGCAATACAGATATCGCTATAACTAAAGACGGAAGTAAACTATTCTGTGCATTTCATAATAATAATTCCGACAGAGGCGTATATCAATCAACTACTGGTGATTTAGGATCTTGGTCATTAATTGCTGGAGGTATTGACAATGCGCCAGCTGGTTGGAAAACAAATCAAAGTACAAACAGTGTCGACACTTGGGGTAGAATTCTATTAACACTTGCCCCATCCAATAATAAAATTCTTTATGTCTTGTACGAGAATGGACAAAGTCAAGCTAGTCCGAGTTTATTACCTGAAGCAGATTTATTCAAGGCAGATTTTACAAGTGGAGCTCCAGTATGGACCAATCTCTCTAATAATGTACCGGATATGCCTGGTGGTAGTAAAGAAGGATCAGACCCTTTAGCCGTACAGGGTGGATATAATATGTTACTGGTAGTGAAGCCCGATGATGAAAACGTAGTTTATATTGGTGGCACTAATTTATATCGTTCTACAAATGGTTTTATTAATGCCAATACTACTGCTTGGATTGGAGGATATAGCATAGATTTTTCTACTAATATTTATCCGAATAGTCACCCGGATATGCATTTCCTTGTATTCGATCCCACTAATTCTAAAAGGGCCGTTGTTTGTAATGATGGAGGGCTGCAGGTTACCAATGATATTACAACTTCAACAGTAGTTTGGAATCAATTGCCCAATTATCAAACATTACAATATTACTCAGTTGCTATCGATCCTGAAATTGGCAAAAATAATTTTGAAGGGGGAGCTCAAGACAACGGAACCTGGTATCGTGATGCTTCATTGAATTTTGGCACACGTACTTCAGATCGTCCGGGTATAAATGATTATGTAAATCTTTTAGGAGGCGATGGGGTTTCGGTAGATATTGCCAGGATTAATGGGAACCAGCAATTGACTTATTTTGGCGTACAATCGGGCCTGATTGTTCGCGATGAATTATTGAATAATGCTAGTTATCCAGGAGCAATTATAAAACCCAGAATAACAGAATTGATACCTAATTCCGCATCAGGTTATGGCGATTTTATTACCAATTTTAAATTGAGCAATGCCAATTCAGAAATTTTATTTTATACCAATTACAACCGATTGTTTAAAACCAATGCCGCAAGTACAGTAGATAGTAGTAAATGGACTCGTTTATTTGCTGTTGAAACTACCCTTAATTCTGTTAATGGCGACAATTCTATTTCTATCCGTGCAATGGATTTTTCATGGGGTAGCTATCAATCTTCACACAGTATGTATTTTGGTACAAACACAGGAAAATTGTATAGAATAGATGACTATGCCAATGCAAATGCTTTTACTATACCCAAAGACATTTCACCAAATGGCTTATCTGGAAATGTTTCTGACATTGCTGTGAATCCAAATGATGATAATGAGATCTTAGTGGTGGTTTCTAACTATGGAGTTACTTCCGCTTTCTGGACTTATAATGCTAAATCTGCAACTCCAAGTTGGTCAAATGTAGAAGGCGATTTAAGCCTTCCTTCCTATAGATCTTGTGCCATTGTTCCAAGAAAAGATGCCAGTGGCAATCCTTACACCGAATATTATATTGGCACATCAGTTGGATTGTATTCTACTCAAAATATAGGAAAGACATTAGGATCTACTCCTGCCGGCAATATCATATGGTCTCGAGAAGGAGCATCTGTTTTAAACTATGCTGTTATCTCTTCAATGGACTATCGACCAGAAGACAATACTTTGCTGATTGGCACACATGGTAATGGTATGTTTTATACGGTGATCGGTTCTGCAAACTTCACCCCTAATCTTCCTACTGCTTTACCAAATACCATCGTGAATGACAAGAATTTCATGAAAGTATACCCAACAGTGAGTACTGGAACTTATCAATATAAAGCAGGAAGTATTTCAGGCGTTAAATCAATCAATGTGCAGGTTTATAATATGCTTGGTCAATCTGTATATCAAACAAAGTCGGGTTATGGTGACGGACAAATTCCTTTAAATCGTTTACCAGCTGGTAATTATTTTGTTCAAATTACTAGTG
>SESB01000762.1_pt1 | contig 22916 bp, 18 predicted proteins | sample 3171441 | NCBI WGS metagenome assembly SESB01 (sample SAMN06051867, study PRJNA518727) | freshwater metagenome | biome: subpolar coniferous forest; feature: holomictic lake; material: water; isolation source: holomictic Lake 227, 6 m depth | place: Canada: near Kenora, Ontario | collected... | reverse complement strand
AAGATGATCGGAAACTCTTTGCCGGTGGCATCCTCATAATTCTTTTTGTATCGGGTGAACTCTTCGAACTGCGAGTTAATGAGGGCATTCATGGGATAGACGACAACCGCAGTAACCCCTTTTGCTGACGGGTTCGAAAGAAGATGGTGAAAAATAGAACCGATATAGGTCAACGACTTGCCCGATCCGGTGCCGGATGTAACGATAAAATCCTTGCCGCTGGTACCCAATCGTATTGCCTCAACCTGATGGCGATAGAGTTTGTACCCTTTGAAAATGTCGCCAATGGCCCGATGCAACATCTTCGATTCAATCAGCTTTTCGAGCCCTCCAAACATCTCAAACGATGGGTTAAACTGCAAGAGGGGTTCCGGCCAAAGCTTGCCCGTACTTAATGCACGATCAACAACCTAGCTGATGTCTGGGTCAGCAATGGAGATGAAACTGTGAATGTAGGAAGAATAATCCTCTATGATACTTGCGTGAGTCTTGAAGACATTCATAAAGAGGATTTTTTACCTTACAGAGGATTCGGGAATGGAAACACGATACAGCAACTTATTATTTACTAAATATCCACCTCAAATAAAAACAATAGAATGGGTTACGAATATATCTACCTAAACTGAGCGATTTAGCACAAAAAAAGCTCCAATATTTACGGTTAAAGTGTTATATTATAATGTGTAACGTTGCGATTACCATTCAAAATAACACAACCCAATAGGTGAGGAGCTCATGGCAAAAAATAACAGGAATCCGCAGAAAAAGAAAGAACAAATTCAGGCCATCCATGCAACCGATGACCAGTTGACTGGCAGGGCGGGTTTAAGCCTCTTTGCCATCTATCTGCGAAGCATTCATCTCTTTCCAATCATTGAACGCCTGTTCGGCAAGCTACGCAAAAACAACAAGGGATTGCCGATTCCAGAACTGTTCGTGCAGATACTGAGCTTTTTCATGGATGGGACAAGTCGTCATCTTACCGGTTTTGATCAACTCAAGGATGATGCGAGTTATGCTGCCGTTCTCGGCAGCGAACGATTGGCTTCGTCCCATGCAATAAAGCGATTCTTTGGGGCTTTTTCATTTTGTCGGGTTTACCTGTTCCGGAAATTGTTACAGGATTTGTTCATCTGGCGGCTGAAGCAGACCATGCCGCCGATGATTGTCTTGGGTATTGATACGACGGTTTTTGACAATGACGATGCACTCAAACGTCATGGGGTGCAACCGACGTACAAGAAAGTCAAGGGATTCCAACCCTTGCAGATGAACTGGGGCCGTTATGTGGGTGATGCGGTGTTCCGGGGAGGCAAGAAACACTCAAATCATGGAGATACCGTCGATATGATGCTCCTGCATATGGTCGAAAAAATCCGGAAGGAGTATCAAGAAGATGTACCGATCATCGTGCGCATGGATGCCGGTTTTTACGATGACGATCTGTTCGAGACCTGTGAGTGGCTAAAGATCGGGTACTTGTGCGGTGGAAAGCAATACGCCAATGTGCTCGACCTGGCAACGGAAGCCACCGATTGGCAAGCCTTCAAGAAAGCTGATGAGACCCGGAAAAGCTGGATGTATACGGATTTCTTGTGTAAACAAAAGAAATGGCGGAAAGAAAGGCGAACGATCTTCAGCACGCTCTGGGAAGACAATGGACAATACATCCTCAACGGGTTGTGCCGAGATACGGTCATCATTACCAACCTTGGTAAGGGCGAGCCAATCGACGCCCAACTCAGAGCAATCGGTGAAGAACAATGGTTGGAAGCAAAAACGATTCTGGCCCGTTATCACGACCGTGGTACAGATGAACTCACCAATCGAGCGCTGAAAACCTTTGGTCATGAACAGTTGCCCTTCAAACGTTTTGCGGCAAACGCCGCATGGTATTACCTGATGCTGCTGGGAAATAACCTCTTCGAGTCTTTCAAGGAAGATGTCACGGAGTCAGTCATTCCGGTGTCGGTCTATGCCGATACCTTCCGCCGACAGTTCATCGACACGGCAGGAAAGATGGTTCGTCATGCGGGAAAACTGATTATGAAAGTTCCCAGAGCAACTTTTAAGCGACTGCAATTCGACAAGCTCTTCAATATATGCCAGACCAGCTTGCCATTACTTTGCTAAACGACTGAATTGAGCAAAAAAACACCAGAAAATGAAGGGGTTCGTGCGTCCAGTCGGAAGGCGAAAACGTATTAGTGATGAGGTATTCTTGTGACCAAGTCGCCAAGTTGGTGCTGTTGCTGGCAAGGAAACGATCAAGACGCAAAAAATGTAACAAAACAGGCGTAGTCGGGGGCAGGGATCGGCAGAGAAGACCAGATTAGCCCGGATCGCTCAACTTAGGTGTAATATAACCGTCCGGAGTGAAAAATGGGCACCATAGAAGAGTACAGTACAGGCGCCATACTTGAGAGTATCAGCAAGGTACTCCGCTTTTTTGAGAGCACCAGCGGACCACTTGGCAGTGAGCAGAAAGGTTTACAGCTCCAGCAAAAAATTCAGGCGTTTGAACCGCTGATCCTTACTTTTGCGGAAGCTTCAGAGTATATCCGGGATGCATCAACCATCGCTCTCGGTGAGCGTGTCTGCCGGGCACTCCATCCGGAATCACTTTCAACAGAATCGGTATTCCTCGATGAACTCGCCATCGAGATGATCCGTTCCGGCAAAGCGAGAGCGGTAACTGTGGAAGACGCAGAAAGCTCTTTGCGGGCAAATTCCGGCCATCCGCTCATCATCTCCAAAGTGTCCGGCAGGTATCAGGAAATATGCGCCTCTTGCAAAGCGGATTGCGTCTTCTGGAGAGCTGAAAAAAGAGGCTTACACTGTCTGAAACGGAAAAATATCTGACCCTGATTTTTCTATCCAATCTGCAGTACCTTCGCTCCCCTGATGCTGCGCTGTTTTATGTCGAGCAGGGCCCTGTTGGCATCTTCAAGTGGGTAACACTGCACTTCGGGTTTGAGCGGAAGGACGGCGGCAATATCGAGAAATTCACGAACGTCCGTTCGCGCAATGTTGGCGACGCTTTTGATCTCTTTTTCCATCCAGAGGTGACGTGCATAGTCGATACCAGCCATCACCTCCCGGTCTCCAGCCTCTTTACGAATGGCGTTGATAACCAGCCTGCCGCCGGGTGAGAGTTGTTCGAGTGCTGAGAGTACCGGCTGCCAGGCCGGGGTGGTATCGATAATGGCGTCACACGCTTGAGGTGGCAGAGCTTCGGTATCGCCTGCCCAATCCGCGCCAAGCGTGCGGGCAAACTCCTGTTCTGCACTGCTTCGGGCAAAGACAAAGAGGAGGGAATGTGGATAGAGGAAACGGGCAAGGCGCAGTACCAGATGGCCGGATGCCCCAAAACCGGTGAGACCAAGCACTTCACCATCCTTAATGTTTGCCAGTTTCAGCGAGCGATAGCCGATTGCGCCCGCGCAAAGAAGCGGCGCAGCTTCGGCATCTGAAAAAACAGCGGGAATGAGATGGGTAAAGGATGCCGGAGCAACCATGTATTCGGCGTATCCTCCGTGAGCATCGCGGCCTGTTGCCCGGAATCCGGAACAGAGGTTTTCAAGCCCCTCCCTGCAAAGTGAACAGCTTCCGCAGGCGGAATGAATCCAGGCTACTCCCCTGCGGCTTCCCGGAATTATATCGTTCACACCGCTTCCCAAAGCGACCACTTCACCTACAACCTGATGGCCCAAAATTACAGGGAAAAATGAGGGTGGTGTTCGTCCTTCGATCTCATCGAGTTCGGTATGACAGACTCCGCAGGTGTGCACCCGAATGAGCAGCTCGCCTTCAGCAGGCTCTGGAACCGGGAGTTCCACCAGTCGTAATGGCTCCTGATTAACGGCAAGTGAAACAACCCGGTCGAGCATCATGGCTTTCATCATGCTCCGCATCACATTCTGGTCTAAAAGCGTTTCTGGTAGATGTGGCAGTAGGGCTCATGGCCGTTTTTGTCATAATAGTCCTGATGGTAGGCTTCAGCTTCCCAGAAGGTGGCTGCCTTTTCAATGGTTGTAACCACATTGTACCCTTTGGCTTTCAGCTCTCCAACAAGCTTTTCTGCTACCTTTTTCTGCTCTTCATCGCTATAAAAAACTGCCGAACGGTACTGCGTTCCGATGTCGGGGCCCTGACGGTTGGTCTGGGTTGGATCGTGAATCTCGAAAAAGAGTTTAGCAAGGGTCTCATAGCTCACCAGTGCGGGATCGAACTCTATCTCAACCGCTTCGGCATGACCGGTCTTGCCAGTGCAAACCTGCTTGTAGGCAGGGTGATCGACGAGGCCGCCAGTATAGCCCGATTTGGCGGAGAGCACCCCTTTGAGCTTGTTGAAATGGTATTCAACCCCCCAGAAACACCCTCCGGCAAAAATTGCCTTTTGCGTTACTGTGGCAGCTTTTGCTTCGGGCTGGAAGTTCAGTGAGATGGAGTTGACGCAGTGACGGACATTTTTTGTGGTAATACCTTCATTGAAGAAGACATGGCCAAGATGAGCGCCACAATTGGCACACACTATTTCCGTGCGCCGACCGTCAGCATCCGGAATCTCTTTTACTGCGCCTTCAATTGCGTCATCAAAGCTTGGCCAGCCGGTGCCTGATTCGAACTTGTCCGCAGAACGGAATAGTGGAGCGTCACAACGCCGGCAAAGATAGCTTCCCGTCTCCTTGTTGAGGTAATATTTGCCACTGAAAGGCCGTTCGGTTCCTTTACTGAGGATGACCCGCTCTTCTTCGGGTGTCAATTTGTTAAAACTCATACCATTCTCCTTTTGAGCATTAAAACGGAGCTCTTCTGACGTGTGCGAAAGCTTTTCTCCTGCACATCCGACAAGAAAAAAAAGCTGACCGAACAGCAAAAGCAGAGCAATCATACCACCTCTCCGCCAATCACCTCTTTTTCCTCCGAGAAGCATCGTTCATCACTGTTTATTGTTAGTAATCCGCATTCAATAGAACCGCTCTCATCAACAGATGGTTTCAATAGTCACGAACTTTCGAACGTATGAATATGGTTATCATGGATAACTCTTCTCTCCAAACTTGACAACCTTCCGGGACTGCACCGTTATGACTCCATCCAGACACATACCTAACAGGCTTGCTTTTGAAAAAAGTCCCTATCTCCTGCAACATGCAATGAACCCGGTTGAGTGGATGGTATGGGGCAAGGAGGCTTTTGAGAAGGCGAGAAACGAAAACAAGCCCATATTTCTCTCTGTGGGATACTCGACCTGCCACTGGTGCCATGTGATGGAACGGGAGTCGTTTGAAAATGAGGCGATTGCCGAACTGCTGAACCGTTATTTTGTGCCGGTAAAGGTTGACCGTGAAGAACTTCCCGACCTTGACCGACTCTATATGAACTATGTTCAGGCTACCACCGGCAGAGGAGGCTGGCCAATGTCGGTCTGGCTTACCCCTGATCTGAAGCCTTTTTACGGAGGAAGCTACTTCCCTCCTGAAGAGCGTTATGGAATGCCGGGTTTCAGCACCATTCTTCTCTCCATTGCCCGACTCTGGGAGAGTGAGAGGAACAAAATCATCGAGGCCTCCTCTTCCTTTTTTGCCTCTCTCGGTGAGGATTTCAGGGAAAGCAGCTCATTACCCGAAAGTGACGAGGCACAGAAACAATGCTTTGAATGGCTTGAAAGAAATTATGACCCCGAATTCGGGGGCTTTGGTGGCGCTCCGAAATTTCCAAGGCCCGTTCTCCTGAACTTTCTTTTCAACCATGCTTATTATAACCGAAGCAGTAAAGCTCTCGATATGGCGCTTTACACCTTGCGAAAAATGGCTGACGGGGGGATTCACGACCATATTGCCGTTGCTGGCAAAGGAGGCGGCGGGTTTGCCCGTTACTCTACCGATGAGCGGTGGCATCTGCCTCATTTCGAGAAAATGCTCTACGACAATGCCCAGCTTGCCGTTTCATACCTCGAAGCCTTTCAGTGCGGCGGTGATCGTTTTTTTGCTGAGGTGGCAGAAGATATTTTCAACTACCTGCTCTGCGATATGAGTGCTCCTGAAGGTGGTTTTTACTCGGCTGAGGATGCCGACAGCCTTGAGAGCGAAAGCGGCAGTGAGAAAAAAGAGGGGGCATTCTACCTTTGGAGCGATGATGACGTACGCACAATTCTCGGGCACACAGAGCTTGCCGATCTCTTCGGCTTTGCATACGGAATCAGGGAGGAGGGAAATGCCCGGCACGACCCGCATGGTGAGTTCAGTGGCAAAAACATACTCTTCCGAGAGGCTACCGTTGAGAAAGTGGCAGAGAAGTTCGCCAAAACAAATGAAGAGGTTATGGCAGCTCTTGAAGAGGCCCGGGGAAAGCTCTACACCGTTCGATCCAAAAGAGCAAGACCATTTCTCGATGATAAAATAGTGACTGCATGGAACGGCCTCATGATTTCAGCCCTTGCAAAAGGGTATCGGGTGCTACATCACGAATCATACCTGGTCGCTGCCCGAAAAGCTGCCGGATTTGTTCTTGAAAAGCTTTATGAGCCGTCAACAGGCCGACTGCTCCGCCGCTATCGCGACGGCAATGCAGCCATTGCAGGCAAGGCGGAAGATTATGCCTTTTTCGTACAGGCGCTCCTCGACCTCTACGAAGCCTCTTTTGAAACGCTCTGGCTGCAAAAAGCGCTTGAACTTGCCGAACTCCAGAACACGCTTTTTTTCGATAACAGATTGGGAGGTTATTTCAGTACCGCTTTCGATGATGATACTGTACCGGTGAGGCTCAAGGAGGAGTATGACGGAGCAGAGCCATCTGCAAACTCGGTCACGGCCCTGAACCTGCTGAGAGTTGCTGAAATGACCGGAAAAGAGGAATTTTCCATCTATGCAGAAAAAGTGTTCAGTTCGTGCAGCACCATGCTTGCCCAAAACAGCCATGCATTGCCTCAACTGCTTGTGGCACTGAACTTTGCAAGAAAGAAAAAACAGAAAATAACCCTTGCCGGGGAGCTCTTTTCACCAGAAATGAACGAGCTGAGGAGTGTCATTGATGAGCGATATCTGCCGGGAACCGTTATCATGCACGTTTCACCGGAAAGCGCCGCGTTGCAGCGCTTCCCTGAAACGATTCAAACTGGTTCTGCCCGGCCACAGGTCACAGTATGCATCGACCGCACCTGCAACTTGCCGGTGAGTGATCGGAAAATGCTTGGCGAAACCCTCGACAATGCGTTACCTTGAGAAGCACACTCTCCCCGAATGAGTTACCCAAAGCAAAAGTCAGAGTAACGAAGAGTCAGCTTCAAGCGGTGAGGATTTCGAAGGAGGTGACAAGGCACCGACTGTTTTTGCGACCAGAGTACCTACTGCAAAGAGAGGAAGTCCAACCACCGCAATACCGCAGAGACCCTGAACAATCGGCACCGCGACCGGAGCAAGAAGAATAGCGGGTACCGCTCCTTTAAGTATGATTTGCGGATTCATGTCAGTCATTGTTTAAACCTGGTTATGTTAATAAACTTTTTACTGTAGCATGAAGTTATGGAAAACTTCTTTCAAACCCCTAATAATCCTTGCCCGGGGAAACTTTTAAAGAGAGTCTTTTACCTTTTATAAGCAACAATAATGGTGATTTCTTGAAAAAAACGGGAGACTCGACTCTACCATCCGTTCAGAAGGAGAAAAAATGACTGACTTTTTTGCAAAAACGACTGCCAAGCCCTATACTATGGCTACGTTTTCAGGGACAATTAGCTCAGTTGGTTAGAGCGTTCGCTTCACACGCGAGAGGTCATAGGTTCGAGTCCTATATTGTCCACCACCAACGCCTCCTGATTACTCTCACTCCAAATCGAAACCCTCTTCCACCAGGTTGCTCTCTGCGGGTTTCGGCTGGTCGAGATTGTTCATCGTAACGGAAATCTGTTTTAAAACCGAGTCAACAACAAAAAGTCCTGCCCCACCCACAATCGCACCGGCAACCCCGTGCAATACAAAAGGCATTCCCAAAGGCGAAAAGAGCAAGGCTCCACCGACCACTCCAGTAGCTTCTTTCAGCATAGTCGCTCCTGTTTTTGCTTGCAGTACAAAAAAAAGAGTTGAATTTGATTTACATCAATATACGCAGGAAAAAAGAGAAAAATAAAAGAGTAGCGCTCACCCCTTTTGTAAAAAAAAATCAAAACTCCTCGATATACAACTCTCCCGGATCATCCGGATGGTGCTTCTTGTAGCCAAACTCCTCCAGCCACTGCGATACATGAGCAACCATGTCAGGCTTGCCGCTGACAAAAAAGTGTGTTCTGTCAGGGTCAGGCGAGATATTGAATTCGTTCTGGAGAATATCTTGTCTCAGCAGATCCTCGATCCATAGTCGGTAACCATCCCATCGATCATCGGCATCGGTCAGGGTCGGCACATAGAAAAAATTGGCAAAGCTCTTTTCAAGAAAGATCAATTCACTGTAATAACCGAGATCCCAGCGATGGGCAGCCCCCTGGATGACCACCATTTTGCTTTCTGGCCTCTCGATGATGTGAGAACGCAAAAAACTGATATAGGGTGCAATGCCGGTTCCGGTAGCAACCATGACGATATCACTGCCATCAGGAGTTTCATCGAGCCGAAAAATACCGCTGATCTTTGTGCCGACATAGAGCCGGTCTCCGGTATTGAGGTTGAAAAGCCGGGAGGTCAACTGACCTGACTTGACCTGTGAAATGTAAAATTCGAGCTGACTGGTCTCCGTTTTGGCAGAAGCAATCGAGTATGGTCTCTTGATAAGCTTCTCTTCCTCTGCAGGAAGCGACTCGGGCTCGGAATTGGAAGAACGCTTTTCAAATCCATAAAGACCAAGCAGCATATTCTGCCCGGCTTCGAACTCTTTTCTTGGTTCATCGGTGTCGAGACGAAGAATCATGAGATCAGGAGTGACCATGATTTTACCGATAACCGTCGCATTATATGCTGAAATATCCATGTTGTCCATAGAGAGGTTGCACTACTTTAAAATCATTCTGAAACAAAAACATTCAACACACCAAAACCGTTCACTCCCTCTCACTCTATCACTTGCTCTATCACTTGCTCTTTCTCTACCTCTTTTTTCAGGGCTCTATTCATATCGCGATAGCCTTTCCGAAACGAACCGGCAAGCAGAAGAAGAGCTGCATCGGTCAGCCATCCGCTGAACTCCTCGCGCTGAATAACCCTGCTCTGAGTGGAAGAAAGCGGCTTGATTTCAAACTGATGGTGAGCTTCAAACATGCCTTCAAGAAAAAAAACAGCATGCCAGCCGATTTTTCGGGGTTCGTCAAAGGTTGTCAGAGCCGCCTTGAAGGAAATCTTCGGCATTCCCCGAAGTTTGACGGAAATCTGTAACTGCTCGCTCGGGCCTGCCAGAGAGACAATAGAGCGAATAAAGGGATTCCATAGAGGGTAACGTCCAAATCGAGCAAGGATTTCCCATACATTTTCTGCCGGTGCATCAATCACTATTTCAGTCTGAAACACTCTCATGCTCTCAATCCTGCGTTTGCATTTTTCGGCTCTTGAGGTATGCTACCGCCATCCGCCTCCAAGTGAACGATAAAGTTCTGTCATTGCAGTCAGATGCTGACGGCGGATATCGGCCAGTGTGAGTTCCGCCTGCAGGGCATTGGTCTGTGCTACAATAACTTCAAGATAGGTTGCCATTCCGCTGCGGAAAAGCATTCCAGAATTGGCAACCGCCTTCTGGAGCGTTACAACACGTTCTGCAGCAATCACTTCCTGTGATTTCACCTTGTCGAGCTGTACAAGAGCGTCAGAGACTTCTGATACCGCCTTAAGCACCGACTGGCGGAATGCCAGTTCCGACTGATCCCGTTTTATCGTTGACTGGATATACTTTGCTTTCAACTGGCCTCTCTGAAAAACCGGCTGAAGCACCACTCCCTGTACCAGTGAAAAAAGAGAGCCCGGAGTAGTAAACCAGTCACTTGTGCGAAGAGCGTTCACGCCTCCTTCTGCCGTAAGGGTAAGCGAGGGATAAAGGGTTGCCTTTACTTCTCCTGCATCGGCATAAGCTGCCCTGACAGCCATTTCAGCCGCGCGAACGTCGGGACGATTCTGCAGCAAGGCTGCGGGAATCCCGGAAGGAAGATCATCGACGACTTTCAGGCTAAAGAGAGGCTTTTCGCGACTGATTGCACCCGGCATCCTTCCGCAAAGAATACTCAATGCATTTTCCTGTGCCGATATTTTCTGCTCGATCATCGGAATTGACTGCGCAATCGAGAGCTTTGCAGCCTCCTGCTGCTGAACAGCCAGAGAGTTAAGCTGACCGGCATTGTACTGAAGTCGTATCATCTGCAGCGTTGTATCGGCAAGAGCAAGATTTTTGTGCGACATATCGAGCTGCGTATCGAGCATGAGAAGGGTGTAATAGCCGTTCGCAACATCCGCAACCAATCGGGTACGGATCGCCCTGGCAGCCTCCTCTGTTTTCAGGTAAGAGGCAAGAGCTGATTTTTTTCTGCTGCGGATTTTCCCCCAGATATCTGCTTCCCATGAAGCAGTGGCCGAAGCGGTATACTGTTCTGCGGTTTTGACACCGTTATCAGAAGGGTTGCTGAGCGTGCCTTTAACTCCGATGTTCAGGGAAGGAAGATTACCCAGCCTCTCCTGATTAAGGGTTTGACGAGCATAGTCGATGTTTTTAAGCGCAACCTGAAGGTCGATATTGTTCACCACAGCACTGTCAATCAGCAATCGCAGTGAGGCGTCGGCAAAAAAACTGTTGCTGGGCATCAAGGCAATAGCGCTATCGGCCTGGCTCCAGGAACCGGCTGGCACTGCTCCCCGGTAAGCGGCTGGAAACTTTATATCAGGTTGCCGATACTCCCGTGCAACACCACATGCCGCCAGGCTGGCGCATACCAGCAAGAGCATGGCAGACAATAGAAAACCTTTCACTTGTTTTTTCATAGATAAAAACCTCATTCTCCAGCGTTACTCATCATGACAACTGTCGTGATCGCTCTTTTTCCTGTTCGATAACCCCTTCGAGAAGATCCCCTGCCTCAACTATGGCAGCGGCTGGCCCGGTAATGCGTTCCTGCAGGTGCTGGAAAACAATAAAGAGCACCGGGATAACAAAAATTCCAAGCACCATACCGATAAACATACCTCCGATAGCCGCCGCTCCAATGGAATGGTTGCCCTGTGCCGCCGGACCAGTGACAAAGAGCAGCGGAAGTAGGCCGGCAATAAAGGCAAGCGAGGTCATGAGAATTGGCCGAAGCCTTGCCTTGGCGCCCTCAATGGCTGCAGCAGAGAGAGAACTGCCGGAAACCCTGCGCTGCAGTGCAAACTCGACAATCAGAATTGCATTCTTGGCAAGAAGACCGATCAGCATAATGACCGCAACCTGCACATAGATATTGTTTTCGATCCCGGCCAGTTTAATGCCGATAAAAACCCCGAGCAATCCTGTAGGAATTGAAAACATCACCGCCAGGGGAAGCAGGTAGCTCTCGTAGAGCGCCGCCAGCAGAAAGTAGACAAACACAATAGAGAGCATGAAAATAAAAAGCAGTCCGCCGGTTGATTCAAGTTCCTCGCGACTCTGCCCTTTCCAGTCGTAGGTGTATCCTGACGGAAGGCTGGTTCTGGAAACCTCTTCAACAGCCTTGATTGCCTGCCCGGTACTGAAACCAGGTTTGACCACCGCGTTGACCGATATGGCATTAAACAGGTTGAAATGGTCAACCGATTCAGTTCCATAAACCCGTTTGAGAGTGATTACCGAAGTGACTGGCACCATTTGACCGGAAGAGTTCTTGACAAAGATCCCGTTAAGGGAACTGGTAACGGTGCGATCCCCGGGTTCCGCCTGCATCATGACACGATAGTACTTGCCAAAACGGTTGAAATCAGATGCCTGCACACTGCCGTAATAGGCCTGCAGAACCGTCAGAAGATCTTTGACATTCACGCCAAGCTGGCCAGCCTTGATATTGTCCACGACAAGTTCATACTGGGGATAGGTAACCTTGAAGTTGGTGAAGGCAAAGCCTATTTCGGGACGTTTCATCAGTTCGCCGATAAATCCCTGAGCAATGCCACTGAACTTGTCGAGAGCGCCTCCGCTGCGATCCTGCAGCACAAACTCAAGGCCACTGACCGTACTGAAGCCGGGAACCGTAGGCTGGGCCAGGGCAAAGAAAGAGCCATCCCTGTTGGCCAGCTTCTGAGAGATCGAGACAAGAAGCTTCTTGATATTTCCGTCAGGCCCACGCTCTTTCGGCTCTTTGAGCTGAAGGAAAAGAAGACCGGAAGATGGAGAGGAGCTTCTGGAAAGAATATTTATTCCTGCGACCGATATAACCTTTTTTACAGCCGGCATGGCGCGAAGCGTTGCCGAAGCCTTGTCCATGGCTGCCTGGGTACGATTAAAGGAGGCGCCCGGAGGAAGGGTGGCAGAGACAATCACAAAGCCATTGTCTTCGTCTGGAATAAATCCGGTAGGCGTTGCTTTGAACATCCAGAATGAGAGAAGAACAATCACGCCAAGAAAACCGAAGGTGAAGCGCTTGTTGCGAATAAGAAAAATCAGGCTGCCAAGATATTTCCTTTTCAGAAAATCGAATCCGGTATTGAACCCGGTGAAAAACCGCTGCCCGAAGCCGCCAAATTTTTTCAGTTTTTTGTGTTTCCCACCCCCCTTTTCGTCATGAAGATTGGTGAGAAACAAGGCGCAAAGCGCCGGGCTCAGCGTCAGGGCATTGACCGCAGAGATCAGAATGGCTATGGCAAGAGTAAAGGCAAACTGCCGGTAAAAAACACCGGTCGAACCCTGAAGAAAGCCGACAGGCAGAAAGACCGATGCCATGACGAGGGTAATGGTGACGATCGCCGTCGTTATCTCCCGCATGGCCGACACTGTAGCAATTTTGGCCGGGTAGCTTTTCTGCTCCATTTTGGCATGAACCGCCTCAACCACCACAATGGCATCGTCAACGACAATACCAATGGCAAGTACCAGACCGAAAAGAGTCAGCACATTGATGGAAAAGCCAAAGAGGTTCATGAAGAAAAAGGTGCCAATAATGGCGACCGGAACTGCAATTGCGGGAATGATGGTAGAACGCAGATCCTGCAGAAAAAGAAAAACCACAAGAAAAACCAGCAGAAAGGCTTCGATCAGCGTATGCTCGACCTGCTCGATTGACTCATCAACGACCTTCTTGGAACTGAACGGAATGGAATAGTTGATACCTGCCGGAAAAGAAGCCGATGCCTTTTCGAGAACCTTGCGAAGACCGGTTTCAACCTTGTTGGCATTCGATCCGGGCGCCTGAAAGACCGCCAGAACCACCGCAGACTGCCCGTTGGCTTTGGTATCGACCGTGTAGCGATAGGCGCCAAACTCGACACGGGCAATATCACCAAGCTTGAGCAGTGAGCCATCCGGATTGGCCCTTACAACGATATCTTCATAGTCACCGGGATAAGAATTCTTGCCCTTATACTTCATCACATACTGCATGGCCTCATTGCTGTTCTCACCGAACGATCCGGGAGCAGCCTCGAGGTTCTGGCTCTGAATGGCAGCCATCACCTCCTGCGGTGTCACCTTGTAGGCCGCCATCTGCTGCGGTCTCAGCCATATCCGCATGGAATAATCGAGATTGCCATAGACCGAAACCTGACCAACGCCGGGAACCCTTGCAAGGTCATCGACAATATTGATTTTGGCATAGTTCTGCAGGAAGGTCTGGTCGAAATGCTTTTCATTGCTCGAAAGATTGATGAGCATGATCTGGCTGTTCTGACGTTTGACGGTCGAAACGCCTATCTGGTTGACCTCTGCCGGCAACCGGCTCGTTGCCTGCGCCACCCGGTTCTGGACGTTCACAGCCGCCTGGTCGGGGTTGGTTCCCTGCTTGAAAAAAACCGTTATGGAGAGCGAACCATCATTGGCGGACGTCGAGGTCATGTAGTTCATATTCTCGACACCGTTGATTGCCTCTTCAAGAGGCGGAGCTACGGAACGGCCAACCGTCTCGGCACTCGCACCGGGATAACTTGCCGAAACCGAAACACTCGGCGGAGCGATATCCGGAAACCGGGTTATGGAGAGCTGGGTCATGCCGACAATGCCGAGAATGACCAGAATTACCGATATGACTGTTGCCAGAACCGGCCTTGATATAAATCTTTCAAACATGAATAGTCCGGTTTAGGTCGTCCAGATCAGTGCGCAACAAATAACTCCACAAGTTTTCTTTCATGGCCGGGCTCCCCCTGCAGCAGAAGCGCCCTTTACAGGCTTGATCACGGCGCCATCCTGTAATTTTTCGATGCCGACCCTCACAATGGTATCACCCTGCTTCAGTCCGGAAGTGACGATATAATTGTTGCCGCTCTTTCCGGCAACCGTAATGACCTGTTTCTTCACCGTGTTGCCCTTTCCAACGATGAAAACAAAAATCTTGTCCTGCAGCTCGACCGTTGAAGCCAGGGGAACCAGCAGCACATTATGGTAAATGGATTCCATCACAACTGTCCCGGTATTGCCTGAACGCAAGAGACCCTTCGAATTCGGGTAAACCGCCCGTAGCCTGACAGAACCGGTAGACTGATCAAACTGTCCACTGATTGTCCCCAAAACTCCTTTGTCAGCAAAGCTGCTGCCATCAGCCAGGACAAGTGATACAGGAGAAACCTGGCGCAGTTTTTCCTGCAGTGTTCCACCGGAATACTGCAGACGAAAACGCATAAAGTCAATTTCACTCATGCTGAAGTAGGCGTAGATCTCACTGACATCACTCAAAAGAGTAAGCCATTGAGTCTGGTTTTTGCTGACCAGACTTCCAAGTCTCAACGGAATTTTTCCGATATATCCGCCAACCGGAGCTTTTATAACGGTATAGTCAAGATTGACCCTGGCAGAACGAGCGGCAGCTCTCGCCTGCTCGACAGCAGCAAGAGAGGCTTGAGAGTTTGCCGTTGCCGTTTTAAGCTGAATGTCAGATATCACCTTGTTCTGCACAAGCGGCACCAGTTTCTCTTCGTTGAGTTTTGCAACCACCAGCCCCGCTTCAGCAGCATGCTGAGCTGCAAGCGCACTGTTGTACTGCTCGCGGTAAACCCTGTCATCAATTTTAAAAAGCGGCTGACCCGCTTTAACCAGCGAACCCTCATCGACATAAATTGTCTGGAGAATCCCATCAACCTGGGGGCGGATTTCAACATTGACCTTTCCTTCAAGAAGAGCGGAATATTCCGCAGTCACTGCGGCATCTGCCGAACTGATTGTCATAACCGACAATACAGGAATTGGCTTCACGGAATCCTTTCCTCCCTTTCCTGCTCCGCAACCACAGAAAAGCAACGGCACCAACATTCCGATAAAAAGCGGAAGCCTGAAAAAAAACTGTCTCGATTTTTTATTCATCATCATTTTTATTTATCCACCTGAAGCGTCCGAAACTTTTCTTGCCACATCGTTCTGTGATAACCGAAAAGTCCGGCTCCTGAAATCAACCGGCATCATACCGGTCTGAACCTTGAAAAACCTGCTGAAATAGGCCTGGTCGCTGAAGCCAAGCTCAAAAGCAATCTCCTTGAAACTTTTCCTGCCATAGGCTATCTCCCTCTTGGCTTCAAGAATGAGTCGCGTATGCAGAATACGGGTCAAGGTCAAATCAAACTTCTCATGAAGAATTTCGTTGAGCCGTTTCGGGGTAATGCCAAGTGCAGAAGCATAAAAGGCAGCATGACGTTCCTTGCGGAAATTCACTTCCAGCAGTTCAAACAACAGACTCATGCGTTGACCTGACTTGTCGAAAGCAAAAGCCGGCGCATGATGAACTCTTGCGATATGCAACAGGAAAGCCTTGAGATAGCAGAGCAGAATAAAAAAATCCTTGTCCCCCCGGCACTCCATCGCCATAAGCTCGGCCAACTGCAGAAGCACTCCAGACTGACTCTCGCCAATCCTGACTCCGCTGTTCATAAAGGGATTAAACAACACCCTGAGCTGCGGATCCATGATACGGCTGAACACATCGAGCGAAAACACAACAACATAACCCGATGGCGAAACACCTTCATAGGCATGGACCTGGCCGGGTGCCATAAAGTAAATCAGCCCCGACTCAACAGGATATGGCTCAAAATCAATATAATGAACGGTTTCGACAGACGAGGTAAACCAGAGAATCTCAAAAAAATCATGGCGATGGTTACCCTTGGCCAGTTCAAACCCTGAATCCTCGATACCGATTATCTCGAAAAAGGTATTCTCAAGCCTCGCAACCGGTATATCACGAGTCGGTTGTACCACAAGCAGTTCCTTATTGACAAATCCACACTTTTCCAGAGCACTCACACCTATCCTGGCATTATCACAACATAACAACCTGAACATAAGTTGCTATTGGCGGAATAACGATAGACAATCTTCTGCATGATTTGGACTATTTGAACCTTTCAAGGGCATCACCATCACGAAACCATTTCAAAAAACATTGACAGGGAATCGTGAATCAATATTTTTTATAGTGTTAACCTCTGCGAATTTACAAAAAAAGAAGAGGGCCAATCCAATTTTTTAAACCCGGAAGAGATAAAAGAAAACGAAAAAAAAGCAGCGAAAAAAAAAGCGATTTATCTTTTTTGCCGCTCCATCAGATTTTATGCTTTCCTTCAAGCTCCAGTAACGCCATTTTCAACGCCAATCCCCCCCGATACCCCGTAAGAGTTCCATTGCTTCCGATAACCCTGTGACAGGGAATAAAAATCGGCAGAGGATTTCTGTTGCAAGCCATCCCAACCGCCCTGACCGCCTTCGGATTACCTGACGCAGCGGCAACATCACGGTAGGTCGCCGTTGTGCCGTAAGGAATTGCAGCAAGAGTGTTCCAGACCTGCTCCATGAAAAGAGTCCCTGAAGGAGCCAACGGCAATGAAAAAACTCTCAACTCACCATTAATATAAGCATTGAGCTGCCGAAACGCCTCCTTTACAACATCCGGTTCAGAAGGTTCAGCCTCCATCGGAACACTCTCCGACTCAAAACAGAGCTTGGTTATAAAGCCCCCACACTCTGCAATACCAACCATTCCGATCCCGGTTTGCTGATAATATACCGCTCTTTTCATGAGGGACGTTGTTCAGTAAGATCAATAACAATTGTTACAACTCAGGTTTTCGAATCATATAACTCACCGCGTTGGTCGTTACGCCCAACTGCCTCCCCGTTTCTGCAAGAGAGAGACCATACTCACTGACAAACTTCATCGCAAGACTCTTTCTCACCTTTGACAATATTCCACTTCTGCTCCCTGAGCGAAAAAATGCAATCGAAATACCAGCGATCCGACAACTCTCCTCAATATCCTCTTTAACCAACTCCAGGCGTTGGTCGCCAGAAAGCTGTTTTTCAACTCCATCTTTTGCCTCGGCAATCAGTGAATGCACAAAATCACCACTTCCAAGAATCCGTTCGTCACCCAGCTCCTTCAATCCCTGTTTGCGCATCGACTGAACTTTCGACCATCCACCCTGGGAACGTACCACGCCACCGCCTGAGAGTTCCGATTCTCTATCCTTGCCCATCTCATCCTCAAGAAAAGCAAGATATGCACTTATGGCCACGCCCACCCGGCTGCCAAAAAACCGCAGCACATCATCCCGGTCAAACCACTCATGGTGAATATGCTTCATCATAACGGCATGAGAACTCCATGGATAAAAGGCAAGCTCTTCAAGTGAAGTGACAATTCCGGCTTTCAGCGGATTAAGATGGATATAGGCAACCAGCTTGTCAAAATAGGCTTTCTCTTCACAGATAATCGACTTGTAACGGTTCTGAAAGAGATGACCGACACGTTTGTGCCGACGATTGAAATACTGTGCATATCCTGAAAGCAAACGGCGCATGAAAGTAGATATGCCACTCTCACCACTCCTGAGCAGGAGATGCACATGATTGGCCATCAACGCATAGGCACAGATGGTTGTGCCGGAAGCCTTCACAAGCTTACCCATTCGACGCAAGAACTCTTCCCTGTCATCATCATCCATAAAGATCACACCCTTTTCAATCCCACGGATCATCACATGGTGCAACGACCCCGGCGCATCAAGTCTCGCTCCTCTCGGCATAACGGCACCTCCCGCTTGTTGTGACTGGTAAAAAGCACTATCAATAATACATCAATATAACTAAAATATCAATGTTCCTCTCTTACCGAACAACGTCCCTTTCCAAAAAAAAAATTTGAAGACTTGCAGCGGTTTTCCAGAGTTCCAGAGAACAGAAAATCAGAATTTCAAAAGCAAGAATGACTGGAACGAACTACCCGAAAACCAATATCGTAGTACGTGAGGCCGGGGGAATAGGGGAACCGGGCAGAACAACGCAGATAGCCGGGATTATCGTACCAGGAACCGCCGCGCAACGCACGGGCAGATGTATTTTTTTTGTATTTATTCCTCGTCCACTCCCAAACATTGCCAGCCATATCGTATAACCCTTCCGGTGTTGCGCCTGCGGGATAGCTTCCAACCGGCATGGTTGCACCTTCATTAAAGCCAAAATTGGCATGTTTTGCCGCAGGTTCCTCCTCGCCCCAGGGATAAAGCTTAACCTTCAAAATCTCGCCAACTCTCTCCCGTTGCCCTCCTGCAACCCACTCCCATTCAATCTCTTCAGGCAAGCGATAGAGCAACATCTCACCTCCTGAAGCCATCCCTTCCGTCCAACCCTCCAGCATTGAGAGCCAGAGAGTGTAGGCTGTAGCATTAAACCAGTTAACACTGACAACAGGCTGATCGTCACGATTGAATTTCCTGTCATCATCTTTACCGGATCGAAAACGGTCAGCAAGATTATTTTTCCCCTTGATATAGTCAAGCAATCCGGGGACTTCTTTTTCCTTCTTTTCTGCAAGTGCATACAGTGTCTCCCGGAATGATTGAAGGGGTAACACCGCCTGGTGTTCCGGAGCTTCAGAGCGCAGATATGCAATAAAGGTGCGATACTGCCGGTTCGTCACCGGATATTTGGCAACATAGAGATCGGGCACCGAAACCTCTTCCTCCGACCGGGAGTAGATATAGCGCCCTCCGGGAATGAGGATGTATTGCGCATCGTGCTCAAAGCGGTTGCGGAAGGAGGATGGAGTTCCCAACTTCTCGCTTTCGCAAGGCAAGGTAACGCTCACTTTACCAGCTTTTTTCTCCAGATAAAGCCGGACATCATCGGCCAGAGCCGAAACATCGCGGTTCAATGCCAGCCTGTTTGTTTTGAAGGTTTGCAATGCTTCAATGGCTTTCGGCAACCCGACAGCTTTCAGGCAGTCGAGAATGGAGCGCTGGCGAAAATGAGTAGTCTCGCCACTCCGGCAAAGCGCTTCGCACAAGGCTTCAACCTTTTTTTCCGGCGCCTCTTCAACGAGTGCGAGCAATAATCTCTTTTGTTTTGGTGAAAACTCGCTGCTGACCGGCGAAGAGAAAAGCTCTTTCATGAAGAGATCGAAAATCTTCTCACTTGACTGGGCAATAAAAAATCGTATCACCTCATCCCACCAGCCGGACTCCTCGCCAAAATGGCGAACAAGTGTTTTAATGCGCCCCTCTTCATGCCACTCCTTTTCCAACTGAACAGCGGCCAGATATTCACGGAAGGTTTTGTGACGGAAGATATAGTCATGTTTACCCTGCTCCACCAGTACCCCGGCCCGATAGACCATGTTCCGGCAAAACTCCTCCGCTGCTGGGGAGTTGGTGATTGCGTCAAGCTTTTGCTGCATCTGGAGCTGCATCTCACTCCGACTGGTCTCATCCCTCTCAAGCTTCTCCTGCATCCAGAGCGCTGCTGGAGCAAGCACTCGCCGTGCATCTTCTGCACAAAGCAGCGGCTTAAGATTGCGAGCCGTGTCGCGATAATCGAGCAGGTAGTCGAGAGCTGCGGTGTAGAGTTCCTGCCTTCTGCCCGGAAGAAATTTCCGCTCTTTCCAGAGAATGGCCATGATCTGCAAAAGCATCGGAACAGCAGCAAGCTCACGAATGCCCTTGTTTTCCGGCTTCTTCAGATAGTCCACCATTGCATCGGCAAGCCTTTTGGCTTTCTCCAACTGCTCTGTTTTCCACAGCTCTTCCGGACACTCTTCAGGGCGAATATCATGCAGAAATGCCGCCTTGTACCAATTATCGAGAAAGTGTTGCTGCTGGGGAAAAGAGAAGTCCATGACATCGACCCTCTGGTGCTCAAAATCAAGCGTAATGCCTTCATCCTGCCGGTACCCTGTCTTTCTGGATGTGACGACAAAACGGGCATTGGCGAAAAGAGCGCTCATGCTTTTGATCCAGGCACAGATCTCCTTTCTTCTTGATGGATCACTCACCTCATCAAGACCATCGAGAAGAACAAGTGATGGATGGTTATCCAGCCACTCCTGAAACAGTGGCGTGCCAAGAGTGAGATAATTGTGCCTTGACCATGCAGCCAAATTCGACGGAAGGGATTTGTAACCCTGTTTTCCGTGTTCAAGCTCTCGCAAAGGAAGATAAAAGAGCTTTACAGGCTCCTGAAAACCAAGCTTTTCCGGCGGGTTCTGCTCAAGAGCGGTGAGACCATAATATTTCATGAGCGTTGTTTTCCCGGAACCGGGATCGCCAATAACAAGAAGAGTGCTGCACTTCCTGAAAGCCTCTTTCATCACATGATCGGGTAAATGAGCGGCCTCTTCATCTCCCCTCTTTCCCTCCACTGAATGCTCCAGCTCCCCTTTGCCCGGCATGGCATCATACATCCGAAGCGGTACAAAAAGATCGCTCAATTTCAGGTGAAAAGGCTGAATGACGCCCGAACCAAGCAAAGAGATGATGCTCAGCTCCTGGTGAAGTTTGTCGCGATAACGTTTCTCATCGCGGAGGTTTTTCTGCAGACGCCTTGTTTCTTCACTCTCGACTGCAGTGCGAGAGAGCGATCCCGAGAGTCGGGAAATCAGCAAATCCAGGTGCTGGCGTAACTCTTTCTCAAAATCGGCAAGAGTTGTATAGAAGCAACAAAGCCCTGTTTTATCCCGTTCGGACCTGAACGCTCTCAATTGTTTGAGTTGGTCAAGATCAACATCAGTTGGCAATTCAGCTCTGGAAAAGTAAAGCATGGCATGCTTGCCAAAAGCTTCAAGGCGTTCGATCTCCTCAACGGCTCCCCCACGCGCTACTGGAGTGGGAGTGCCAATGCGCGACCAGAAAATACCGACGGCACAATCGCACTGATCGACAATCTGCTGGTTGAGAATCTTTTGTGGATTACCGCCGCCTTGAGGGGTGGCATGTGACTCCCACAAGACCGCTTCAAACACCGCACCGGCGGGATGGCTTGCATTCCACAGTCTGATAACCTCAACAGCGCGCTTCCGCTCTTCCTTCACGTCAGAAGGAGATGCAATGAGGATCTTGATTTTGGGGGAATTATCCGGCATTGTCATTCAATTAATTTAGGGGACGGGCCTCATAACGTTCAGTAGATGGGGAGACACAGGGGCCTGCCCCTACGGTAATGCGCCATGCAATGCTATTTTCTCTGCCCAATCGATCAATGATTTTTCCGGCAATTTTTCCCAGGGCTCGACAACACCCTGCAGAGCCTGCCGAATGAAGGCTTGCTCAACGACCTTTTTGTCTGCAGAGAAGGTGTACTCTTCGAGAGCGGCATCGTCGTGTGGCTGAAATGCCCAATATTCTATATCAGGCTGGCCACCGTTGAAGAGAAAGAGTTTTTCGTCTGGATCGAGGTCTTTGTTTTCGGAGAGCGTTTCACACTCTTTGGCTATCTCGGCGATCTCCTGGTATTGTTCCAGAGAAAACTCTATGGGGCCAAGCAGAGGATCGTAGACACGGCAATCGACAGTGTAGAGTCCAGCCTCTGTTGCAATGAAAAACCAGTGGCCATGTTTCCAGTAACCGCCATCGACAAGAATGGGTTCGGAAATTGATTTCAGGAAATGAAGCGGTGATGTGTTGTCCATCTCTTGATCTCCAACAGGTTATAAATGGTAAAAATGCACTGAAAAGAGCGGTGCATGGTAATTTACAGCAAGAACTGCATTTCCCCATCTGCATTTTCTCAGAACGCAGATTAGTGCAGACAACGACCCTCACACACTGAAAATCCTCTGGTGTCAGTTTTGGCCGTTATGGTTCTGGATGCTATGTTTAAGAATGGAAACTCCTCTCTTGGAAAACAGGGTTTTTTCTAAAACCGATTTTCGCCAAACCGCCTTGCCTAAAGGCGATTTTGAAGAGTGCAGCTTCATGAACTGCAATTTCAACACTTCCGATCTTTCCGGTATAACCTTCAGGAAGTGCAGGTTTGATGGCTGCGATTTCAGCCTTGCCAAACTCAGAAACACCAGCCTGCAGGATGTCAACTTCGTGAACTGTAAATTGCTTGGCGTGCAGTTCAGCGAGTGCAGGAAGTTCCTGATGCAGCTTGATTTTGAAAACTGTATGCTGAAACTGGCTCTCTTTGCCAGACTGAACCTCAAAAACACAAGGTTTAAAAAGTGCTCCCTGCAGGAAGCCGATTTTACCGACGCAGAGCTTACCGGGGCGGACTTTGAGCAGTGTGACCTGCTTCAGGCCACCTTCATGCACACCAACCTTGAAAAAGCGGATTTCCGTTCGGCCTTCAACTATTCCATCAACCCCGAAACCAACCGTCTCAAAAAAGCCCGCTTTTCGCTGCCGGGAGTGACAGGGTTACTTGATCGATATGATATTGAGATAGAGTGACGAAAATGAGGGCTTAACCGTGATATTGAATCTTTAGAAATACCAGAAATACAAAAACCCCGCTGCTGCGGGGTTTTTGATGCGGAGAGGGAGGGATTCGAACCCTCGATAGCCCTTGACAGACTATGACGG
>SESB01000759.1_pt1 | contig 22955 bp, 19 predicted proteins | sample 3171441 | NCBI WGS metagenome assembly SESB01 (sample SAMN06051867, study PRJNA518727) | freshwater metagenome | biome: subpolar coniferous forest; feature: holomictic lake; material: water; isolation source: holomictic Lake 227, 6 m depth | place: Canada: near Kenora, Ontario | collected... | reverse complement strand
AGGTAGTTACAGAGACTTTGGTATCGCTTACTCTGGATATTTGTACCGTTGATGGCACACAATTAAGGTCTCTCAAACCTGGCAAATGTATTTTTACTTATGAATTAGTTGGCAAATCTAATAATTCATTCACAATTGAAAAGGAAATTATTTTTAAGAAGTAATAGAGTGCTAGATATTTTTCCTGAAGCGACTCTCCCTTTCTTTTATTTCACAGGACTTTTTTAGCCTACTTGCCTGCCCCATCTGCCTTTCCGGACAATTTATACATAAAAAATCCCTGATCAACTAGGGTCAGATTGGATTGGGGCGATGTTGCGCCTTTTCGGATCTTTTGGGGGGATAAATCTGAAACGGAGCAGGGGGGTGTCGGTCGCACCTAAAAAAAGACCTTTAGCCGTTGATAAATGCCTGCACAAATGGATCATCTAGCTCATAGCCTGTGATGCTGTAATACATCGTGCTAGTCATTGAGCCGCGTTTCTTAGAGATCCATCCATCACCGTAAGTAATGCCATCAGCTACATCAATGATCGGTTGCGGCTTAGATCGTGGCGCAGCCGCTTGCGAGCGCCTGCGTGAGTAGTTACCTGGGCACGATTCTGATTTTCTACCGTGTGCAGGGCGTAAGTTATCGATGGAATCATCACCGCCTTCAGATATTGGCAGCAGATGATCGATGGTGTCTGCATCACCGCCACCGCAGAGCCAGCACTCATCTCCATAAGTAGCAAATACGCTGCGCCGTAGCTTCTGCAAGCGCTCACCGCGCGTGCGTTCCTGGACTGTAAATCGTGATCGTCTAGGCATTGGCGTGCCACATCAATAAGGTTGCATCTACATACTCACTTAATGAATCTGCAACTTCTCTATCGCGATCCTTGCTGCCGTGCATATAGATACGGGCAGCCGCCTCAGATGCCTGCCCTGCGCGGCGCTGAAGATCTTTAGTGTTAGCACCTTGAATCATCGCAAATGATTGCCCTGTATGGCGCAGATCGTGGAATACCAGGTGATCTAATCCCAGGCGGCGCTTAGCTGTAACAAACCAGGATTTACGACCCTTAAACAGCGGCAAGCCTGTCGATGTAGTAAAGATCAGCGCATCGGGGCTGGGATCTGTAACAAATGCATCGATGTGATTGATCAGAGCTTGCATTAATTCTTTAGTAATGGGCACATCGCGGATGCCTGCATCGGTTTTAGGTGGCACAAATAGATCTTGATCCTTCGCGTAATTTGTTAGCTGATGCTCAATCTTGATGATGGCTTTCAATTCATTGATGTGCTTTCGCTGTAATCCCAGCAGCTCGCTAGATCGTAGCGATGTATAGGCGGCAAGAATTACCGCCATCGCATAGCGCTGGGGCACTTCAGCTGCAAGGGCGGCGATCTGTTCGGGCGTAGCAATCGGGCGCTCGCTATGGCGTGGATTGCCTGCACCTTTAATGCGGCAGGGATTATCTTTAATGATTCCATCATCGATTGCCACATTAAAGATTGCCTTTAGAAATCGATACGCCTGGGCAAGCTGCACAATTCCCGATCCGCTTTCTTTGTAATTCTTAATCATTGGGGCATCTGCTTTAATCCAGGCGGTGATTAATTGCTGATCCATACGCCCGTGCATCGATGTTGGGATGCCCGTAGATCTTGCCCAGGTGCGTGCTGGATGTGCCCTAGTTTTAATCTCGCGCGACTTACTCACACACGATGCCTGGATAAGTGTGTGCCACTTTCGCACATCAGCGCGATTGATAGCCGTTAGCGGCATCTCTGCTAAACAGAATCCATCGAATCGTCTAAATAGATATTGATCTGCTAATCGGCGATAGTTTGCAGCCGTTGAGCTGCGCAGGGGCTTAGCCGTTAGCCGTGATCCTGCTAGTGGATCAAGATAGAGATCGACCCGCTTGCGCAAGCTGTCTGCATTGATAGGGGCGAGGGCATAAGGATTGATCCCGCGCTCGCCATCTGATTGCAGATGCAGAAGATAGCTGCGTGCCTGCTTCTCGCTTGCAAATGTCAGGGCAGAATTATCGATCGTGCGTGCTGTAATGCGATTACCTGCTGCATCGGTGTATCGCACCTGGAATCTGCCCGATGGTAATTTTCTAATACTTCCAAATTGATTGCGTTTCATTTTATTCGACACCTTTTCGCTTAGATGTAGCAGATTAGATTTGCCGATTCGTTGCACTATGTATTCGCGCGGGGCGATTGGGGATGTGGATAGTTAGGGCACGGATAGGGCACGCGATGGGGATTTTCAGGCAAATGCATCTGCAAATGCTTAAAATGATTGCTCTGACCTGCGCAAATAATCTGCGGATTCTGTCGGCGCGGTGGGCTTGGAAGGCTGGGGCTCTACCATTGAGCTACACCCGCATGTGGTGTCTTGAGGCTAAAGATAGTGGGTCGGTAAGAGATGAGTGAAATCTCGTCTAGACTCCTGCATTGCGCCTCGGGGCGTAGCGTAGTGGCTAGCGCGCCTGCTTTGGGAGCAGGAGACCGGGAGTTCGAATCTCCCCGCCCCGACCAGTACTTTCTCGGAATCGATAACTTATTTAGGAGCATCTGTGAAAAGCACCGTCGAGACTCTTTCTCCAACTCGCGTTCGTCTCGATATTGAAATCGAATTTAGCGAAATGTCTACGCACGTAGCTGATGCCTATAAAAAGGTTGCAACTCAAGTAAACATTCCAGGTTTTCGCAAAGGCAAAGTTCCAGCAGCGATGATTGATCAGCGCGTTGGACGTGGAACAGTTTTGGACGAGGCGATAAATGCAGCGCTTCCAGATTTCTACGGCAAAGCAGCACGTGAGCACTCAGTAGCTGTCATTGGTCGTCCAGTTGTAGATGTTAAAGAGTTTGTTGATAATGAAAAACTAACTTTTACCGTTGAAGTCGATGTTCGTCCAGAAGTTAAGCTTCCAGACTTTTCAACAATTACTATCGAAGTTGATGACGTAGTTGTTTCCGATGCAGATGTTGATGAGCAAGTTGAATCACTGCGCACACGTTTTGGAACTTTAACAACAGTTGAGCGCGCAGTTGGTAAGGGCGACTTTGCAACTATTGATCTCGATGCTTTTATTAATGGCGAAGCAGTCGATGGTGGAGAGGCAAATGAAATTTCTTACGAACTGGGTTCAGATCGCATGGTTGCTGGTCTAGATGATGCCTTACTCGGAATGAATGTCGGAGAGACAAAGAAGTTTGAAACTGAACTTGTTGGTCAGGCCGAAGGCGAAAAGGGCGAGGTCGAAGTGACCGTTAAGGCGGTTAAAGAGCGCGAACTTCCACCAGTTGATGATGCATTTGCAAAGCTTGCCTCTGAATTCGATACCTTGGCTGAACTGAAGGCAGATTTTGTTGAGCGCCTTGGTCGCGTTAAGAAGATGGAACAAGGAACCCAAGCCCGTGATCGCTTAGTTGAAAAACTTCTTGCAGATCTAGATATTCCTGTTCCAGATAATCTTGTTGAGCTCGAAGTTACAGATCACCTTGAGGGCGAAGGCCGCTTGGAAGATGCAGAGCATCGCGCCGAAGTTGATGGCCAGGTTCGCTCATCGCTGAAGTCAGATTTCCTTCTTGATGCACTAGTTCAAACTGAGAACGTTCAAGTTACTGAAATGGAATTAACTGAGTATTTAGTTCGCACTTCGCAGCGATATGGAATGGCCCCTGAGCAGTTCGCAGAGGAGTTGCAAAAGGCTGGGCAGATTTCACAGTTAGTCGCCGAGGTAACTCGCGCCAAGGCGTTGGCATCGGTTTTGGGCCGCATTACAGTCAAAGATGCATCGGGCAACGTAATCGACCTTGAGGCACTTCGCCCACAAGCCGAACTCTCCGATCTAGTCGACGAGGCATAAAGGCCTTGGGGCTTTAGCCCTAAGCGAACACCAGGGCATTCACGCTCTATTTTCACCTTATTGGGAAGCATTTGGCGCGCAACATTGTTAGGGTCACTACAGGTAATAAATTGCTAACCGGAAGGAATACACGTGGATTTTCTAAACCCACAAGCTGGCGAAATTCGCGCCCGCTCATCCAACATTGGAATGATCGGCTTGGATGATCAGGTCTATAACCGCTTGCTTCGCGAGCGCATCATCTTCCTTGCCGGCGAAGTCCGTGACGACATGGCCAATGCAATCTGCGCGCAGATTTTGCTTTTAGCGGCAGAGGATTCAAACAAGGATATTTATCTTTACGTTAACTCACCTGGCGGATCTGTTACTGCAGGTATGGCCATTTACGACACGATGCAATACGTCAAAAACGATATTGCAACTGTTGGAATGGGAATCGCAGCATCGATGGGGCAGTTCTTGCTTACTGCAGGAGCTCCAGGCAAGCGATATGCAACTCCAAATGCGCGCATCCTGATGCACCAACCACTTGGTGGCATCGGCGGTACTGCAACGGATATTCGAATTCAAGCCGAGCAAATGGCGATCACCAAGCGCACAATGGCTGAGATAAATGCAAAGCACACTGGCCAGAGTCTTGAGAAGATTCTTATCGATTCAGATCGAGATAATTGGTTTAATGCAGTCGATGCTAAGGCATATGGATTTATCGATCACATCGCCACATCAGATGGTCAAGTATCAGGAGGAAAAGCGTAATGAAGCACATTCAGGATTTCAGCGCACGTTACGTTCTTCCAACGATTGAGGAAAAGACCGCTTATGGTTTCAAGCGCCTTGATCCGTACACAAAACTATTTGAAGAGCGCATTATTTTCATGGGTCAGCCAATTGATGACACCGTTGCTAACGATGTTATGGCTCAATTACTAACTCTGGAATCTATGGATCCAGATCGTGACATCATGATTTACATCAACTCACCTGGTGGATCATTTACTGCACTCACTGCAATTTATGACACTATGCAGTTTGTACGCCCTGATATCAGCACAATCTGCTTGGGCCAAGCCGCATCTGCCGCCGCCGTCATCCTTGCAGGTGGCGCCAAGGGCAAGCGTTATGCACTCGAGCACTCACGTATTTTGATTCACCAGCCATCCTCTGAGGGCGGCGGTCAAGCATCTGACGTTGAGATTCAGGCTAAAGAGATTGCACGTATTGCGCGTTTGCAGGAAGAGCTTCTTGCGCGTCACGTTGTTAAATCTGCGACTGAGATCGAAAAAGATATCGAGCGGGATAAGATTTTAACTGCGGCAGAAGCCGTTGAGTATGGAATCATCGATCAAGTATTGGCCTCACGTAAGGCTAAGCCAGTCAAGTAATATTTAGGCATGAAACTATTTGAGGCGGGCTCCCTTTGGTCCTATAAGGGATACCGTCTCTTTTGGTTTAACACCACAATCTTTGTTTTAGGAGCATCGGCATTTCCTATCGCACTGGCGGTAACTGTCCTTGATGCAGGAGGAAGTGCAACGACCCTCGGGTTGATTCTTGGCGCACGTGTTTTATCTGGAGTCGTTTTTGCACCCTTTGCCGGTGTCTGGGCAGATCGGTTGCCTCGCAGAAAAGTAATGATTGGATCAGATTTATTTCGAGCGGTTCTCGTCTTCGGAATGGTCTTTATCTCAGCGCCTCAACTTCCACATGTTTTACTGGCTCTAGCCGTTTTCTTAATGGGAATCGGTGATGCCTTTGGAATGGCGTCGGCAGGCGCGCTATTGCCCTCACTTTTACCCGAAGATAAGTTGCCAGCGGGAAATGTTGCTCGCGGGATTGTAGTAAGGACTTCGACCATTGTTGGGCCAGGAATCGGTGGCTTATCAGTCTTCTTAATCGGCGGGCGATTAACTTTCCTCTTTACTGCCTTCGCCTTTGCTGCCGGAACCTATTTCCTTTCGAAAATTAAAGAAGATATTAACGCTGATAAAAAACCACGCGAGCCATTTATGGTTGAAATGCGCGAAGGCTTGCGCACAGTCTTAGATATCCCATGGATTGGCGCAATGATTGTCATGGCATCGATTCAACTCATGGTCGTTCTTGCAGCTGAAAATGTTCTCTTGCCCGTAATTACAAGGCGAGAATTTGGATCAAATACGGCCTTCGCACTGTCGGCCGCGGCATTTTCCTTTGGTGGAATTATTTCAGCCATTGCAAGCATTAAAATGAGAGTAAAACATCAAGGCCGGTTTTCAGTGCTCGTTTGGATACTAGTAATTATCGCTCCGCTTTCATTGGCATTTCCAATTTCACAAACATTTGTCGTAATCGCATATCTATTTGCTGGCTTATCCGTGGGGCCGTGGGAGGCTTTCTGGAATGCTGCAGTTCAACGTGAAGTCCCACGTGAATTACAGGGTCGAGTATTTAGCATTGATCAAATGGGTACGGCAGGTTTGATGCCCCTTGGCATGGCCCTAGTGGGTCCAGCAGTAAACCTATTCGGGGAAAAACCGTTGCTTATTGGGGCATCAATATTCCACATCATTATCTGCTTGCTTGTTTTACTGGTGCCAGGTGTAAAAGATATGAAAATGCCAGCAAAAGAGCGTTGATTATTCTTACGGCGAACAATCCCAAGCCTAAATTCTGAGGCGAAAAAAGAGTTAAGAATCTAAACTTGGACCATGACAAGAATCGGTGAAACTAGCGACCTGCTCAAGTGCTCCTTCTGCGGTAAAACTCAGAAGCAGGTCAAGAAACTCATTGCCGGTCCTGGCGTTTATATCTGCGATGAGTGCATCGAACTCTGTAATGAAATCATCGTCGAAGAGCTTTCGGAAGCATCCTCCCTTGGCTTAGCCGAACTTCCAAAGCCACAGGAGATATTTGAATTTCTAGATCAATATGTCATTGGTCAAGATCGCGCTAAGAAATCACTCTCCGTTGCGGTGTACAACCATTACAAGCGCGTTCAAGGCGGACATCGTGAAGACTCAATTGAATTAGCTAAATCAAATATTTTATTACTCGGTCCAACTGGCTGTGGCAAAACGCTCATGGCACAGACTTTGGCACGCATGCTCAATGTGCCCTTTGCTATCGCCGATGCTACGGCCCTTACCGAAGCCGGATATGTCGGTGAGGATGTTGAAAATATTTTGCTTAAACTTCTGCAGGCTGCAGATTATGATGTTAAAAAAGCGGAAACGGGAATTATCTATATCGATGAGATTGATAAAGTTGCCCGCAAGTCAGAGAATCCATCAATCACCCGAGATGTCTCAGGTGAAGGTGTCCAACAAGCACTATTGAAAATTCTTGAAGGAACGGTTGCATCGGTTCCACCACAAGGTGGCCGCAAGCATCCACACCAGGAGTTCATTCAAATCGATACGACAAATGTCCTATTTATTGTCGGCGGAGCTTTTTCTGGGCTTGAAAAAATTATTGAGTCACGCAGCGGTAAAGCGGGCGTCGGCTTCAACGCAACGCTCCAAGATGCCTCAGTTAAAAATCGCCGAGATATCTTCGCCGATGTCATGCCTGAAGATTTACTCAAATTTGGAATGATTCCTGAATTCATCGGACGCCTTCCAGTTCTCACAAGTGTTGAGAATTTGGATAAGACGGCGTTAATGCAGATTTTAACGGAGCCAAAGAATGCCCTCGTTAAGCAGTACCAACGTCTCTTTGATCTCGATCACGTCGAACTAGAGTTTTCAGTCGAAGCCCTCGATGCGATTGCAGACTTGGCATTAATTCGCGGAACTGGCGCCCGTGGGTTGCGCGCGATTATGGAGTCGGTCCTTCTCTCTGTGATGTATGACGTACCTAGCCGCAGTGATATTGCAAAGGTCTTGGTCACGAAAGATTGCATCGAAACTGGCGCACAACCTGAATTCATCCTTCATACTGGCGATATTCCAAAGCGCTCACGTGGGCAAAAGGGTCAAGAGGAGAAGAGCGCGTAATCTAGACTGCTCCCTATGTCAGACGAGCTAGCTTCCAGCTTTTCACCAGCTGAAATTGAAGCACCCCTATATGAAAAATGGGTAGCCGCTGGATATTTCACGGCCGATGCAACATCAACTAAGCCGCCCTTCACAATTGTCATTCCACCGCCAAACGTCACGGGTTCACTGCATATTGGTCACGCCTTAGATCACACTCTGCAAGACACCCTCATTCGCATGAAACGCATGAAGGGTTTCGAAGCGTTGTGGTTACCAGGAATGGATCACGCTGGAATTGCGACACAGAACGTTGTTGAAAAACAGTTAGCTGCCCAAGGCATTACACGCCACGATGTGGGGCGCGAAGACTTTGTTAAAAAAGTTTGGGAGTGGAAAGCCGAATCGGGCGGTGCGATTCTCGATCAAATGCGCCGCTTGGGCGATAGCGTTGATTGGTCACGCGAGGCTTTCACAATGGATGCAGGTCTTTCAACTGCAGTTCTTACAATCTTTAAAAAACTCTACGACCAAGGTCTTATCTATCGTGCCGAACGCATTATTAACTGGTGCCCACGTTGTTTAACTGCGCTCTCAGATATTGAAGTAGAGCACCAGGATGATGCCGGCGAGTTTGTTCAAGTTCGTTATGGTGATGGTGATATTGAAATCACTGTTGCGACAACGCGCGCTGAAACAATGCTTGGTGATGGCGCAGTTGCTGTGCATCCTGATGATGCGCGCTATAGGCACTTAATTGGCAAGCAAGTTCTACTTCCACTTGCCAATCGATATATTCCAATTATTGCCGATGAACTAGTTGAGATGGATTTTGGAACTGGCGCAGTGAAAGTAACTGCAGCTCACGATCCAAATGACTTCGAGATGGCAATGCGCCACAACGTGCCTTTTGTTGTGATTATGAACGAGCACGGTGTTATGGATGGATCTGGAACTCGCTTTGATGGCATGGATCGCTTCGATGCACGTAAAGCAGTCGTTGAAGCCCTTCGCGCCGAAGGTCGCATCATGGATGAAAAACGTCCGTATGTTCACGCCGTTGGTCATTGTTCTCGCTGCGATACAACTGTTGAGCCACGTTTATCTAAGCAATGGTTCGTAAAAGTTGCCCCACTTGCAAAGGCGGCGGGAGATGCCGTTCGCGATGGCCTTGTCAAAATTGAACCAGCAGAGTTAGCGCCACGTTATTTCGATTGGATCGACAACATGCATGACTGGTGTATCTCTCGCCAGTTATGGTGGGGGCATCGCATTCCCGTTTGGTATGGGCCTAATGATGAAGTTGTAGTTATTGGCCCGGGCGAGAGCGCACCGGCTGGATACACACAAGATCCAGATGTTTTAGATACCTGGTTCTCTTCGGCACTGTGGCCATTTTCAACGCTGGGTTGGCCCGCTCAAAGCGATGATTTAAATAAGTTCTACCCAACCTCGGTTCTAGTTACTGGCTATGACATTTTATTCTTCTGGGTAGCTCGCATGATGATGTTTGGTTTATTTGCAATGGATGGAGTTCAACCCTTTCATACAATCGCCTTACATGGTTTAGTGCGCGACCTGGGCGGTAAGAAGATGTCGAAATCAAAGGGCAACACCGTCGATCCAATTGAGTTTATGGATAAGTACGGCGCCGATGCCCTGCGCTTTACGTTGGCGCGCGGTGCTAACCCGGGCAAAGACCAGGCCCTTGCCGAAGAATGGATCGCTGGATCCCGAAACTTTGCCACCAAACTTTGGAATGCAACGCGCTTTGCAATAATGAACGGTGCAACCGTTGAGGGGCAACTGCCTGACCTTGCATCATTAAACGCGATCGATAAGTGGATTCTGAGTCGCTTATCCGAGGTTATTTCAGAGGTCGATTCACTTCTTGAACATTATGAATTCGCACGCGCCTGCGAGCTCATGTATCACTTTGCTTGGGATGACTTATGTGACTGGTACTTAGAGCTCTCCAAAGAGTCTTTCTCCAAAGGCGATGCCGCATCAACTAAGCGCGTCCTTGGTTTTGTTTTAGATCAACTATTTCGTTTGATGCATCCAGTCATGCCCTTCATTACTGAAACTATGTGGACGGCACTAACTGGGGGAGAGTCATTAGTAATTGCAGAGTGGCCAGTTGCTCAAGTTAACCACGTTGATAAAAAGGCGGAGAAGTTAATCGTCGAATTGCAAGAGATTATCACCGATGTACGTAGATTCCGTAATGATCAGGGAATTAAAACTTCTCAGAAAATTCCAGCTCGATTTATAGCACCCGCTCATATCAACAATTACGCCAGCGCAATGGCATTTGTGTTGCGTCTAGAGTTAGGCGAAATAACACCAAGTGCGCACTGCGAAATTGGATCGGTAAAGGTTGAGTTTGATTTAACTGGATCTATTGATGTTGTTGCCGAGCGCGCACGCCTTGAAAAAGATTTAGCAACTGCACAAAAGGATAAACAGACTGCCGAAGTAAAATTAAATAACCAAGGCTTCATGGCTAAAGCGCCAGAGAACGTTCTCATAGAAATCCGTGAACGCCTGGAGAAAACAACGACAGATATCGAACGAATTACTGCGCAACTCGCACAACTTCCGCGCTCATGATTATCTCTCCCGATGACCAAGAACGTGTTGATGCAATTGAAAAAGCGCTCTTAGCGCGCTGGCCAGAGACGCGAATTGCGCCCTCCACTGAGCGCATCGCAGCTCTTGTGGACATTCTTGGCTCGCCCCAACTTACCTATCCAACGATTCATGTCGGTGGAACGAATGGGAAAACAACTACTTCGCGAATGATAGATGCTTTGTTATTTGCTCATGGGCTGCGCACTGGTCGCTTCACGAGTCCGCATTTAGAGACTTATCGTGAACGAATTGCTATCAATGGCCAACCAATTGATCCAAAGGATTTAATTTTTGCTTATAACGATATCGCCGCATATTTGGATTTAATGGATACTAAATTTGAACATCCAATCTCATTCTTTGAGGCTGTAACCGCCCTTGGTTTTGTGGCCTTTGCTGAACACCCAGTTGATGTCGCCGTTATTGAGGTGGGCATGGGCGGAGAGTGGGATGCTACTAATGTGGTTGAAGCCGACGTTAGCGTCTTGATGCCAATTGGTTTTGATCACATGGAGTATTTGGGACATACGCTTCATGAGATTGCAGCAACAAAAGCTGGAATTATTAAAGCGGGCGGCTTTGTTGTTTTGGCTCAACAAGAGCCTGAGGCCGCTAAAGAATTAATTCGAAAAGCCGCTGAAGTAGGCGCCGATGTCGTGCGCGAAGGCATTGAGTACTCGGTTACATCAAGGGCCGTTGCTGTCGGGGGGCAACTGATTACAGTCACGGGTTTACACGATACCTACGATGACATCTTCCTTCCCTTACATGGCAAACACCAGGCATCTAACGCTGCCAGTGCGCTGGCCGCCGTTGAAGCGTTCTTTGGCGATCAACCTCTAGATATTGAGGCGGTGCGCGCGGGTTTTGCTGCGGTGACATCACCTGGCCGATGTGAAGTAGTACATCGGGACCCAACGATTATTCTAGATGCCGCCCATAATCCGCATGGGGCAAAGGCTTTAGCCGATACATTGGAAAACGAGTTTAACTTTGATGAAATCATCGCAGTTGTCGGAGTCTTTGCCGATAAAGATGCCGTTGGAATTCTGCAAGAGCTTGAGCCGGTTGTTGATCATGTCATCGTGACGCAAAGTTCTTCCGATCGTGCAATGTCATCCGGTGAACTCGAAAAGATTGCCTCAAAGATTTTTGGTGTGGATCGAGTATTCGAGGTCAGCAATTTGGAAACCGCCCTTGATCGCGCCGTTGCTGATGCGGCTCGTCCATTAAGTGAGGACACAATTGGAATTATTGTGACTGGCTCAGTTGTTACGGTCGGTGAAGCCCGAAGTTACTTGCGCAAGAAATTCGCCAAATGAGAGTTTTAGGTGCATCGGTATTAGTCATGGAGAGCTTGACTTTGGGTTTTGCAATCCTGCTGGCGACCAAAGACCAATCATCGTTAGGCATCGCGTACGGCTGCATTGTTTCCCTCCTTCTATTTTTATCTGCCGGACTTCTCAAGCGACGTTCAGGTTTCTATGTGGCTTCAGTTCTCCAGATCTTCATGATTGCCTTTGGGATATTCGTAAGACCCTTTTTCTTCATAGGGGTGATTTTTATTGGGCTTTGGGCCGCGGCCATCATTGTGGGGCGAAAGGGTGAGGCCGCTCGAGCTGCGCTCTTGGCGCAGGCCGACGAAAAGGCCTAATACACTAGGCGAGTGAACTCCGAGAAAACCCTGATCCTTGTAAAGCCAGATGGCGTCCGCCGCGGACTAGTTGGCGAAGTTATCTCTCGCATCGAAACTAAAGGCTATGCAATTGATGCAGTCCGGATGTTGCAAGCAGATCGCTCCTTGCTCGAAGCGCACTATGCCGAGCACGTTGGTAAAGCATTTTATGAACCACTCGTTGAGTTCATGATGTCAGGCCCAATCGTTGCGATCGTGGCATCCGGTAATCGCGTCATCGAAGGTTTTCGATCCCTTGCCGGCGTAACTGATCCAACTCTTGCCGCGCCAGGCACAATCCGTGGAGACTTAGCTCGCGATCAAGGCACCAAAGTTGTTCAAAATATTGTGCACGGATCAGATTCACCAGAGTCTGCTGCTCGAGAGATTCAAATTTTCTTCCCTAAATAATCAAGGAGTATAAAAGTATGAGTTCACAAAACAGGATGTCATTTATCGGCCGTGACATGGCCGTTGACCTTGGAACTGCCAACACGCTCGTTTATGTGCGTGGGCGCGGGATCGTTCTCAATGAGCCATCTGTAGTTGCCGTGAACCAAGACACTGGCGGAATTTTAGCCGTTGGTCTAGAAGCTAAGAAGATGATTGGCCGTACTCCGGGAAATATCGTTGCCATCCGCCCACTTAAGGATGGCGTTATCGCAGACTTTGAAACAACTGAGCGCATGTTGCGTTACTTCATTCAAAAAGTTCACCGCCGTCGTTATTTGGCTAAGCCACGCATTGTTGTATGTGTTCCATCAGGAATCACAGGTGTAGAACAGCGCGCAGTTAAAGATGCTGCATATGCAGCAGGTGCACGCAAGGTTTATATTATTGAAGAGCCAATGGCTGCAGCTATTGGCGCAGGACTTCCAATTCACGAACCAACCGGAAACATGGTTGTAGATATTGGTGGCGGCACAACCGAAGTTGCGGTTATCTCTCTTGGTGGAATTGTTTGCTCTTTATCAATTCGTGTTGGCGGTGACGAACTCGATCAATCGATTATTAACTGGGTTAAGCGTGAATTCTCACTACTTTTGGGTGAGCGCACAGCTGAAGAGATTAAGATGGCAATTGGTTCTGCATACCCACTAGCTGGCGAGAATGATGCTGAAATTCGCGGTCGCGATTTAGCAACTGGACTTCCAAAGACGATTGTGGTTTCGGCAGCAGAAATCCGTAAAGCTATCGAAGAGCCAGTAAATGCCATTGTTAACGCGGTAAAGAGCACGTTGGATAAGACTCCTCCTGAGCTTGCCTCTGACTTAATGGATCGCGGAATCGTTTTGACTGGTGGCGGAGCGCTACTTAAAGGTCTCGATGAGCGCCTGCGCAAAGAGACTGGAATGCCGATTCACGTTGCAGAGCGCCCACTAGATGCCGTCGTTGAAGGCTCCGGTAAGTGCATTGAAGAGTTTGAAGCCTTAGAAAAAGTCTTAATCTCCGAACCACGTCGGTAGGAACTCGTAAGAGATGCGTAGAGGCAGCGATGGGCGTAGCCGACTCCTCTTAATCATCCTGATTGTCACTGCGCTCTTTCTCATCACACTTGACTTGCGTGGTGTTGGTGTTATTCAAAGTGCACGCCAAGGAACGCAGACGATTCTTTCGCCTTTTCAGCGAGCTGGAAGCTTTGTTCTAACTCCAGTGAAAAACTTCTTTTCAGATGCGACCCATTTAGGGCGCACACGTAATCAGATTGAAAAACTGCGTTCTGATAATGCAAAGCTAAAAGCTGAATTATTAAATCGTAAAAGCGCCGATGTGCAACTAAGCCAACTCAAATCGATTCTTGATTTGGCTGGCAAGGCCGAGTATAAGATTGTAAATGCGCGTGTTATTAGTCAAGGTTCTAGTCAATCATTTTCACAGACAATAACGATCGACGCGGGCACTAACGCTGGAATAAAAATCAACATGACCGTCCTCTCGGAGTTTGGTATTGCTGGAGTCGTTAAAAATGTTTATCCCAGCTCTGCACTCATCGAACTGGCAACGGACCCAGAGTTTCGGATTGGTGTACGTATCGCTGGAACGCAACAAATCGGCATTCTTTCGGGCCGTGGAAATCGCTCGGCTAGTCTGCAGTTAATCGATAATTTAACGAGCGTCAAAGTTGGAGATATCTTGCTTGCGCGGGGCAGTGTCGCAAATAGCCCATTCGTGCCTGGAGTTCCAGTGGGTTATGTGACGGCCGTCGATAACTCTGCGGGAGCCATTGCGCAAAGCGCAACGATTCACCTTTATACGGATTTTTCAACTCTTGGAGTTGTAGCAGTAGTAGTAGGTGCGCCAAAGAACAATCCAGGGGATGTTCTGGTTCCAGTAAAGCCGCAACCAACGCCTTTGCCAACGGTTACGGTCTATGTCACACCATCGCCGAGTCCAACGAAGTAAGTACTGATGAACACTCGTCAAATTAGTATCACGGTGCCAATATTTTTAGCGATATTTGTAATACAAGAATCAGTTGTTAGTCAGTTCAGATTACCTGGTGGCGGCTTTTCGATTTTTCTTATTTTTTCCATCACCTGGGCACTCATGAGTTCGCCTGAGATTGCCGCACTCTGTGGCTTTGTTGCAGGACTCTCAATGGATCTTTCCCAAAGTTCCAGCGGACCTATAGGTCAATGGACGCTGTTGATGATTGCAATTTCGTATGCGGTTGCCTATTTAGGCTCTGGAAATGAAATCATGGCCAGCAATCCACTTGGTTTCACTTTCTTCACGGCTCTAGCCGTATTAGCAGTCGAGTTTGCCTTTGTAGTAACTGGCGCGTTACTTGGCGTTGCCTCAGGAAGTTTTGGACAAATCCTTATTACTATTGGTGGAAGTTTCATCTGGGCGCTCGTAGTAACACCGATCTTTTTACCAATTTTTTCTCGCTTACATGCATTTACTTTTGATACGCGGATATCTAAATGAATCAACGCTCGCGTTTGAACTTACTTGTAGTTCAAATATTGATTTTCTCCCTCATGATGGCACTCTTCGGGCGATTGTTTTATCTTCAAGTCGCAGCGGGGCCGAAATATCGTGATGCTGCTCTCAATATTCAGAGTCGCGATGTCGTCTCACCAGCAAATCGTGGCTTAATTGTTGATTCTTCAGGCGTGCCTTTAGCCCTAAATAAGGTCGGTTTAGCCATCACGGTCGACCGAATTGCAATTGATAAGCAGCCAGACAAAGGTGTTGCAGTATTGCAACGCTTGAGCAAACTTTTGAAACTTCATTATGTTGATGTTTATCGCAACACACGCCTTTGCGGAGAGTTACCTAAGGGTCAAAAAGCTGGTTGTTGGACGGGCTCTCGATATCAACCAATTCCAATTACTAAAGCCGCCGATCCAGATGTCGCACTGCAGATCGTTGAGCGCTCGGATCAATTCCCTGGAGTTGATGCACAACCAATTGCAATTAGAAACTATCCCGGAATCGTTGGAGTAAATGCTGCACATGTACTTGGTTACGTCGGTCCGCTAACCGACACTGATCTTGCTCAAGGAAATGGTAAGAAGTATTTCCGCAGTGAGAGTATTGGAAAATCTGGACTTGAAATCGAGTATGACTCCTACCTGCGGGGAGTTCCAGGAATCCGCACACTAATTGTTGATCGCAAAGAGGCAATCACGGCACAAGGTAAAAAGAGGTCGGCAATTGCCGGTGATCACTTAGTAACCTCCCTTGATGTACGGTTACAAGCAGCTGCTGAGAATGCTTTAGCGGATGCGGTGATGCGCGGACGAGCAAGTGGCTACACATCAGATTCTGGCGCAGCAGTTGTCATGGATATAACAAATGGTCAAATTTTAGCCATCGCTTCATATCCAACTTATGATCCCAATGCATTCGAAGCAGGCTTAACCGTGCAACAAGCATCGGACTTATTTAGCGAACGGAAATCAGTTCCTGCTCTCTCGCGTGCATTGCAGGGTCTATACGCGCCGGCCTCTACCTTTAAAGCGGTGTCAGTTATTGCCGCCGTTGCCGCTGGATATAACCTCAATGCCTCTTACAGTTGCCCGGCACAAGTTCAAATCGGAAATCGTGCCTTCCAAAACTTTGAGAGCAAATCTCAAGGCACAATGAATATGAAAACAGCTATCGCAGTCTCATGCGACACGATTTGGTACCAAATTGCTTATGATCAATGGCTCCGCGACGGTGGCTTAAACCCCAAATCAAAGCCAAATGACTATTTCTTTAAAGCTGCCCAGAGCTTTAATATTACGCAGAAAGTTGGAATCGATGTTCCATCTGAATCTTCATCGCGACTTGCCGATCGAGCATATAAAAAGAGTTGGTTTCTTCAAAACAAAGATTTCTACTGCAACTACAAAACTCGGGCGCCAGCATCACAACAGACCGCATTTTTAGTTTTATTAGCGCATGAAAACTGTTTAGATGGTGACAAAATTCGTGCCGGCGACGCAGTTAACTTCGCAATTGGTCAAGGCGATACCGTTGTTACACCGTTAAAGTTGACGCAGATGTATGCCGCAATTGGCAATGGCGGAACAATTTGGCAGATGTTGGTAGGAAAAGCGATTGTAAAAACCGATGGAACTGTCGTTAAAACTATGACCCCCATAAAACTAGGGGCCTTAAAAGCCTCGCCTGCAACGCTTGATTTCCTTCATGGAGCGTTGCGTCAAGTAGTAATCAGCGGAACTGCTGCCGGGGCATTCGCAGGTTTTCCCATTGAAGTCAGTGGTAAGACTGGCACGGCCGAAGTATTTGGAAAGAATCTCAATGGTTCGGCCAAAGACAACACATCATGGTTTGCCTCCTATGCGCCAAGTAATAAGCCGCGATATGCCGTCGTCATGATGGTGAGCCAGGGTGGTTTTGGTGCAAGTACTTCAGCGGTGGGTGTTCGTAAAATTTATGAAACCCTCTTTGGCGTTAAGGGAAATAAGATCGTTCCAGGTGCTGCGCTATTTCCAGACGGTAAACCACCAACGAAATTACCTTCAATTTCACCCGCAACTAAACCTAAGGTAGCGCCATGAGCCAAATATCTGCACGCCAGCGCTTATATCGACGCAGTCGATCATCCATCTTTCACGGCTTTGATCCGGTGCTTACGGGCGCAGTCGCACTCCTATTACTCATTGGAACTTTGCTAGTTTATGCCGCTACTCGTGATTGGTATGCAAGCAACGGTTTAGATCCGCAGTACTACTTAAAGCGCCATATTATAAATATCGCAATTGGTGGGCTATTGGCTTACGGAACGACGGTTATTGACTATCGATTACTTCGCGCATACACCCCGATTTTTTGGGGGATAGGCGTTTTGGGTTTAGCGATAGTTTTAATTCCAGGTCTTGGAAGCACAGTCAATGGTGCGCGGGCCTGGATTGCCCTGCCTGGTGGATTCCAGATTCAACCCGCTGAGTTAGCAAAGATCTCAATTATTATCGGAATATCAATGTTGTTATCAGAGCGAACACATGACAGCGACGAACCATCGACTCGTGACGTGCTTCAGGCATTGGTAGTTGCCGGGATTCCTGTACTTCTCATTATTTTGCAGCCAGATATGGGTACTGTCTTTATTATTAGTGCTTCCGTTGTAACTATCATCGCGGTCTCAGGTGCGCCATCTAGATGGGTTGCCGGATTATTAATAGTTGCAGTTTTAGGTGGAGTAGTTGCAACTAAAGCCGGCGTTATAAGCCAGTATCAACTTAAGCGATTGCAAACATTTGTCGATCCAACGGCAGATGTGCAGGGTTCTGGTTATCAACTTCGACAAGCACGCATCACTGTTGGTTCTGGTGGCTTAGTTGGAAAGGGATTATTTAAGGGACCGCAAACAAATGGTCGCTTTGTGCCTGAGCAACAGACCGACTTTATTTTTACTGTCGCAGGTGAAGAACTTGGCTTCCTTGGAAGCGGGTTAATTCTCTTCCTCTACCTTTTAATTTTGATGCGCTCCTTTGCAATTGCTCGCCGTGCCAACGATCCCTTTGGGCGATTAGTAACTACAGGCGTCATCGCTTGGTTTGCATTCCAGCTCTTTGAAAATATTGGAATGACGCTAGGTCTGATGCCCATGACGGGTGTGCCATTGCCATTCATCTCATATGGTGGCTCCTCGATGTTTGCCACATTGATCGGATTTGGCCTTCTGCAGAACGTTCATTCACGCTCACGTGGCTAAGTAAGGCCCATGAAGTAGGTAATTTCGCCCTCCTCTGCCATACTTGGGCCAACAGTTCAGCGCGGCTCGCGAAACCTTCGCGGCAAAAGCCCAGCGCGGACAGGTAAGAAAAAACCTAAACGGGGATTTTTTTAACATTAGAGCGTTTTTATAGACGCATAGAGGATTTGGTGCCATGGCGATTGAGCCTAAAACACCGCGCAAGCGTGCGGTCAAAAAAGCATCTGCTAAGGCAGAGGCAACCGTTACTGAGGTAACGAGTGATGAAGTAAAGAAGCCGGTTCGCAAGAAAACTGCAGCCGTCCCAGTTCCTATCTTTCAAGCCGCCCCTGATAAGCCGGTTGCAAAACCTGCTCGTAAAAAGCTCGTCGAATCTCCAAAGGCAGATGTCGAAAAGGCAGAGGCTCCTACGAACGCTGTATCTGAGGATTCAGATGATCAAGCCAGCCGAAATCGCCGTCGCCGTCGTGGTGGCCGTGGTCGTCGCAAGCCAGGTAGCGAGAGCGCGGCAACACAAGAGGGTACTGAAGAGAGCTCAGAGGATTCAACTGAGGCATCGACGCATCGTCGTCGCCGCCGTCGTGTAGCTGGCGCCGATGGTGTTACACCAGGTGAGAGCGTTGAAGAAGATGGCGTAGTAACCGTTGTAAAGGTTCGCGAAGTTCGCGAGCGCCCAGTACGTCCTGCACGTACTGAACGCGCCGAGCGACCAGAGCGTCGCAATGGTCGACGTGAACGTACCGAGCGCACTGATCGTGGTGGCCGCAGTGAATATCGCGAGCCATACCGCAAGCGCGGAACAATTATTACCGATGGTGAATTCTTAGCTCGCCGTGAAAACGTTGATCGCGAAATGCTTGTTCGACAGATTGCCGATCGTACGCAGATTGCAGTTATCGAAGATGGCGTCATGGTTGAGCATTACGTTAACCGCAATAGCAACGTCTCATACGTTGGTAACGTCTACTTAGGTCGCGTACAAAATGTTCTGCCTTCTATGGAGGCTGCTTTCGTTGATATTGGTAAGGGCCGCAACGCAGTTTTATATGCCGGTGAAGTTAACTGGGATGCTGCTGGAATTTCTGAGTCTGAGCCGCGCAAAATTGAAACCGTTTTAAAGAGCGGTCAGAGCGTTCTCGTTCAAGTTACTAAAGATCCCATTGGCCAAAAAGGCGCTCGCCTTACAAGCCAAATTTCATTGCCTGGGCGCTATGTTGTCTATGTTCCAGGCGGTGGAATGTCAGGTATCTCAAAGCGCCTTCCTGAAACTGAGCGCACACGCTTAAAGGCGATCCTCAAGAATTTGATTCCAGAGACTGCTGGCGTCATTGTTCGTACTGCAGCTGAAGGTGTTAGCGAAGAGGATCTAACGAGTGATGTCGCTCGTCTTAAAGCGCAATGGGATGACATTTATGCAAAGAGTGAGAATCCAAACTTTCATCCACCTGCCGCGCTATATCAGGAGCCAGATCTTGCTGTCCGCGTAATTCGCGATATCTTCAACGAAGATTTTCGCAAACTTACTGTTCAAGGTTCGAGTGCGTGGGATGAAGTTACAAACTATCTCGGCTTTATCGCACCAGAGCTCACAACTAAGATTGAAAAATACACAGGTACTGGAGATTTATTCTCTGATTTCCGTGTTGAAGAGCAGTTAGCAAAGGCCTTTGATCGCAAAGTTTATCTACCTTCAGGCGGATCCCTTGTTATCGATCGTACTGAGGCAATGATTGTTATCGATGTTAACACCGGTAAATTCATTGGTAAGGGTGGAAACCTTGAAGAGACTGTCACCAAGAACAACTTAGAGGCTGCTGAAGAAATTGCACGCCAACTACGTCTTCGTGACTTAGGTGGAATCGTTGTCATCGACTTCATCGACATGATCCTTGAGTCCAACCGTGAAATGGTTCTACGTCGTTTAGTTGAATCACTCGGTCGCGATCGCACTAAGCATCAAGTTGCTGAAGTGACATCTCTTGGACTTGTTCAGATGACGCGAAAGCGCGTTGGTCAGGGCCTCATTGAAGCTTTCTCAACCACATGTGATTCATGTAGTGGCCGTGGAATTCATATTCATATGGAGCCGGTCAAGATGAAGGCACCAATGCCTCAATTAGATGTTCCATCATCTCGGCATGAAGATGCCGATGAAAAGGATGCAACTGAGCATGAGTTCCACGAGTCTCTCAATGCAGAAGTACAAGTTGAGCCAGCTGCGCAAGAGCCAAAGACTGGTGGCCGCAAACGCCGCCGGGCCTCATCGTCAGGCATCATTACCGCTTGAAATAAGCCCAATTTGAGCCCTGAGGCTCTAGCGGGTAACCTTAACCCTTCACTAACTACAAGAGTCCGGAGTACCACAGCGTGGCAAATATCAAGTCTCAGATCAAGCGCATTAAGACCAACGAGAAGGCACGCCTTCGTAACAAGTCTGTGAGCTCATCTATCAAGACCGCTGTCCGTAAATTCCGCGATGCAGTTACTGGTGGCGATGCCGCAGCAATTACAACTGAACTTCGTAGCGCTTCACAGGCACTCGATGTTGCAGTTCAAAAGGGTGTTCTTCATAAGAACTCTGCAGCTAACAAGAAGTCATCAATGGCTAAGGCTGCTGCCAAAGCCGGCGCACGTTAATTCTTCTAACACTTTAAAGCGAGGCTAGGTTCATGCCTGCAATTTCACTTGCTAAGGCGCCGCAACCAGCATCAACTGATCCGGCGCAGATACGTAACTTCTGCATCATCGCTCACATCGATCACGGTAAATCAACCCTTGCCGATCGCATGCTGGGAATCACTGAAGTTGTAGACCCACGCAATATGCGCGCGCAGTATTTAGATCGCATGGATATCGAGCGCGAACGCGGAATTACAATTAAGTCACAGGCCGTCCGTCTGCCCTGGCGCAGCGGTATGGATGGTGGCGAATACATCTTGAACATGATCGATACACCTGGTCACGTGGACTTTACCTATGAAGTCTCGCGCTCACTTGCCGCATGTGAAGGCGCAGTTCTATTAGTTGATTGCGCTCAAGGTATCGAAGCTCAAACTTTAGCTAACCTGTATTTGGCGATGGAGAACAATTTAACGATTATTCCAGTATTAAATAAAATCGATCTTCCAAATGCTCAGCCAGAAAAGTTTGCTGCAGAGCTTGCAAAGCTCATTGGATGTGAACCCGAGGATTGTTTGCGCGTCTCAGGTAAGACTGGCGATGGCGTTAAAGAACTTCTCGATGAGATCGTTAAGCAGATCCCAGCACCTAAAGGCGATCCCGAAGCACCGGCGCGCGCTTTAATCTTCGACTCGGTCTATGACAGTTATCGCGGTGTAGTTACATATGTCCGCGTTATTGATGGCCACTTAACTCCTGGCGAGCAGATTCAAATGTTTTCAACTGGAGTTCGCCACGAGGCATTGGAAGTCGGAGTTATATCTCCAGAGCCCGTTGCCTCTAAAGGTTTAGGTGTTGGCGAGGTAGGTTATTTAATTACTGGTGTAAAAGATGTTCGCCAATCACGTGTAGGTGACACGATTACAACGTATAACAATCCCACGAAGGTAGCTCTAGCTGGCTATAAAGATCCAAAACCTATGGTTTTCTCGGGTCTATTTCCAATTGATGGCGCCGATTTTCCAGCGTTGCGTGAAGCGCTAGATAAGTTGCAGCTCAACGATGCCGCCCTTGTCTATGAGCCAGAGAGTTCGGCCGCCCTTGGCTTCGGTTTTCGTTGTGGTTTCCTAGGTCTACTCCACATGGAGATTGTTCGTGAGCGCTTAGAGCGCGAGCATAAATTGAATTTAATCTCTACCGCTCCTAACGTTGTTTACAACGTCACCATGGATGATGGAAAAGAAGTCCGCGTAACTAATCCATCGGAGTTCCCAGATGGCAAAGTAGCCCTCGTTAAAGAGCCAATCGTTAAATCAACGATTTTGGCGCCATCTGAATTTATCGGCACAATCATGGAGCTCTGCCAAGAGCGCCGCGGTGTTTTGCTTGGCATGGATTACATCTCAGAGGATCGTGTTGAGATTCGCTATGACTTACCACTTGCTGAAATTGTCTTTGATTTCTTTGACCAACTAAAGAGCCGGACTAAAGGCTATGCATCTCTTGATTACGAAGAAAAGGGCGATGCTGAAGGTAACTTAGTTAAGGTCGACATCTTGCTCCAAGGTGAGGCCGTTGATGCTTTTAGCGCAATCGTTCACCGCGATAAGGCCTACGCCTATGGCGTCATGATGACTGGAAAACTTCGCCAACTCATTCCGCGCCAACAGTTCGATGTTCCAATTCAAGCCGCGATTGGTTCTCGAATTATTGCCCGCGAAAGTATTAGCGCAATCCGCAAAGATGTTTTGGCTAAGTGTTACGGCGGTGATATCTCACGTAAGCGCAAGCTCCTTGAGAAGCAAAAAGAGGGTAAAAAGCGCATGAAGATGGTGGGCCGTGTTGAGGTTCCGCAGGAGGCCTTCGTTGCCGCCCTTGCAACCGATGCCGACATTGAAAAGGTGAAAGCCGCTCGAAAGCTTTAATTATGGCGCTCTCGTTCTACGTTCATATCCCGTACTGCATTAAACGTTGTGGCTATTGTGATTTCAATACATACACACCCAATGAACTCCAAGATG
>SESB01000758.1_pt1 | contig 22997 bp, 20 predicted proteins | sample 3171441 | NCBI WGS metagenome assembly SESB01 (sample SAMN06051867, study PRJNA518727) | freshwater metagenome | biome: subpolar coniferous forest; feature: holomictic lake; material: water; isolation source: holomictic Lake 227, 6 m depth | place: Canada: near Kenora, Ontario | collected... | reverse complement strand
AAGTGTGGACAGAAGTTGAAGGTTCCCTGGCGACACTTCAAGGGGAAAATCCAGCGGATGGCTCAATTGTTGCAAATCTCACTGCCGACGAATTATCGGAGCGGAGAAAGCGCAAAGGCGCCTAAACCGCAATAATCTGACCTCCTAGGTATCCAACCACCAAATGCGATACCGAATCTATTGGGGGAATCTTGAGCATTTTTCGTAGCGAGTTTGTCGACCGCCACATCGGTCCAAATGATCAGCAAATTGAATCGATGCTTCGTGAAATCGGTGCGACATCGCTGAAGGAATTTATTTCGAAGGTAGTTCCAAATTCCATCACAATTTCGGAGTCACTAGACAAGTTCTTACCTGCAGCAGTTTCTGAAGAAGCAGCGATTGCCGAATTAAGAAAACTCGCTAAAGCGAATGTAGTAACTCGATCACTTATCGGCATTGGTTACTACGGAACAATTACGCCGCCAGTTGTTCTAAGAAATATTCTCGAAAACCCTGCCTGGTACACGGCGTATACGCCTTATCAGCCTGAAATAAGTCAGGGTAGATTGGAAGCGATTTTTGCTTTCCAAACTGCAGTTTCTGATTTGACCGGACTTCCGATATCTAACGCTTCAATGCTCGATGAAGCAACCGCTGCGGCAGAAGCAATGACTCTTGCACGTCGCCAATGGAGCGGAGATGATTCAGCGATTTTTGTTCTCGATAAGAATTTACATCCTCACGTAAAGGCAGTGGTTTACACCCGCGCAGCGCCTCTCAAAATCACTGTGAAAGAAAGCGAAATAGATTTCGCTTCATTGCAGAGCATTAATGAAGAAGTTTTTGGAATCATCGGCGCTGCTCACTCAACTCTTGGTTCAACACAAGATTTGAGCGCTTTAGTTAGTTTTGCACACGCTCAAGGTGGTTTGGCAATTGTCGATTGCGATCTGCTCGCACTGACCTTGTATAAAACACCAGGGGAGTGGGGTGCTGATGTTGCCGTTGGCTCTGCTCAGCGCTTTGGAGTGCCAATGGGCTTTGGAGGTCCACACGCAGGATTTATGTCCGTTAGACAAGGACTTGAGCGCGGAATTCCAGGTCGTTTAGTTGGACAAAGTGTTGACGTTCACGGCAACCCAGGATTCAGATTAGCTCTACAAACTCGCGAGCAACACATTCGCAGAGATAAAGCGACATCTAATATTTGTACAGCGCAAGTTCTTCTTGCGGTTATGAGTGCGTTCTACGCGATGTGGCATGGCCCAGAAGGTCTCACAAACATCGCTTCACGGATTCGCACAAATGCAAATAGCCTAAGAAGTGCGATTAAAAAGGCAGGGTATGAAGTTCTAGAAGGGGACATTTTCGATACCTTCACTGTTGTTGCCTCAGGAATTAGCACGCCAGGTTTCAATTTAAGAAGCGCTAGTGAAGGCCTTGTTGGCATTTCAATTGATGAAACCGTAACTCTTGAAGAGCTAAAAGAAATTGCGGGTTTCTTCGGAGCAACGCTAGAAAGTGGGGAAGTGGTTCTCCCTGCGGCGTTGAAGCGAGGCTCGAGTTTCCTTACACATCCAATTTTCAATGATTACCATTCAGAGACTGGGATGTTGAGATATATACGCGCGCTCTCTGATCGTGATCTAGCTTTAGATAGGTCGATGATTCCACTTGGTTCATGCACAATGAAGTTGAATGCAACTTCCGAAATGATTCCGGTTACCTGGCCAGAGTTTTCTACTCTGCATCCATTCGCACCGGCAGATCAATCGCAAGGAATTCGCGAAATGATTGCGCAACTTAGCCAGTGGCTAGTCGACATCACTGGATACGACGCCGTTTCATTGCAGCCAAACGCAGGTTCGCAAGGGGAGTTCGCAGGATTATTGGCTATCCGCAATTACCTTGATTCACAAGGATCAACTCAAAGAAACATCTGCTTAATTCCTTCAAGTGCCCACGGCACTAACGCGGCTTCGGCTGTTATGGCAGGAATGAAAGTTGTTGTTGTTGCGTGTGATGAGTCAGGAAACGTTTCAGTTGAAGATTTGAAGAGCAAAATAGAATCACATGCCGGTGAATTGGCTTGCTTGATGGTTACATACCCTTCAACACATGGCGTTTTCGAAACAGCGATTACAGATATCTGTGGACTTGTTCATGATGCAGGTGGTCAGGTTTATGTTGACGGTGCAAATCTCAATGCACTTGTCGGGCTAGCTCAGCCAGGAAAATTTGGTGCAGACGTTTCTCACTTGAATTTGCATAAGACATTTTGTATTCCTCACGGCGGCGGGGGACCCGGAGTAGGGCCAGTAATTTCTCGCGCACACCTAGCTCCATTTCTTCCAAACCACCCACTAGATGAGTTGGCCGGTCCTTCAACAGGGCCTGGGCCTGTCAGTTCAGCTCCCTTTGGCTCAGCGAGCATCTTGCCTATTTCATGGATGTATATCCGAATGATGGGTGGCGCTGGACTTACAAAGGCAAGCCAAATTGCGATTCTGTCGGCCAACTACATTGCCGCGAAGCTCGATCCACATTTCCCAGTTCTTTACAAAGGTGAAAACGGATTTGTTGCGCACGAGTGCATTTTGGATATGCGAGAGATTACGAAGAAGACTGGCGTAAGCGTCGATGATGTAGCTAAGCGATTGATGGATCATGGTTTCCATGCGCCAACTATGAGTTTCCCGGTTTCTGGAACTTTGATGGTTGAGCCAACTGAATCTGAAGATATCTCCGAACTAGATCGATTCATTTCGGCCATGATCTCAATTAGAGCCGAAATTGCAGATATCGAAAAAGGGGAGTTAAGTGCTGAAGAGTCACCTCTTCATTTTGCTCCGCACACTGATGCAGACCTGCTTCAAAGTGAATGGACGAGAAAGTACTCGCGTTCAGTTGCAGCCTTCCCAAATGGAAATCACGTCGGTATTGGCAAAGCGGGTAAGTACTGGCCAACAACCGGTCGGATAGATGGAGTCTTCGGGGATAGAAACCTCGTCTGTGCTTGTCTTCCAATCGAGGAGTTGGCAGCCGACTTGGGTGTGTAATTTCTTACTTTACATAATGTAGATTATCGGGTATTTATACACGCTTGCGAATACGATGAAACGCCCATTTTGTCGTTTGCTGTAGAGCTTCCCAAACAATCTTCTTGCTCATTTTTGATTGCCCAAGGGTTCTCTCAATGAATGTTATTGGGACTTGGGCAATAGATAGTCCAGCATCATGCGTTCGCATCGCTATTTCGATTTGAAATCCATAGCCAATAGTCTCAACGGATGCATAATCAATCGATTCCAAACACCTCCTGGTAAGAACTCGATATCCGCCAGTTAAGTCTCTATAAGGCAATCTAAGGGCTATTTGGGCGTATTTGGTGCCTAATCGAGAGATTAATCGTCGACTAAGAGGCCAATTTTGAACTTCACCTCCAGGCATCCATCGGGTACCAATCACTAGATCAGAACCCCCAACTGCTGCCAATAATCTAGAGATCTCTTCTGGCTGGTGACTTCCATCGGCATCGCATTCAACAAATAGGTCGAAATTGCGTTCTAGTCCCCAGGTAAATCCTGCCAAATATGCTGGTCCGAGGCCAGATTTCTTTTCACGTCTTAAGATTTCAACGTGTTCGAATTCTGCGTTCTTAACCAGTGTTGCCGTTCCATCAGGTGAATTGTCATCGATGACCAAGATTTCATACGAGTAATCACTCACCAGCGGAGCCATTGCCGATTCAAGTCGACGCAGAATTTCGAGGATATTCTCCGATTCGTTGTACGTCGGGACGCAGATGAGCACTTTACTTGACATAATGTATTCTCTTACCAGCCAATCGCAGAGATAAATCTATCTACGCTTGCGCCGAGATTATGTTCTTCCTTCAATTGATATACGCGGCTTAAGTCAGGCTGGGTCTTTGGAATCTTAAGCTCGACTTTTGGAATCGGAACATCAAGAGCGCAATGTACTAAGCGCTCGGCAATACGAGCGTACTCAATATCTGCAAGCAACTTCTTCCTCAACGCTGGCGTAAGTCGCTCGTCCTCCCCTTGCGCAGCTTGGATAACCTCTTGCATCGAACTGAAAGAGTTAGCAATTAAACCCGCGCCTTTCTCTCCAATTCCTTTAATGCCTGGCAACCCATCGGAAGCATCTCCGCGAATCATTGCAAAAAGTGCATATCTCTCACCAGGAATTTCATATTTTGTGGAGATCCACTTTTTATCAACCAAGTCATGATTTGCAATACCTCTTGCGAGATAAACAACTTTAACTTTTCGCTTATCGTCTACTAATTGAAAGAGATCTCGATCTCCAGTGACAATTAGAGTTGGCCCTGGTTCTTGAACGCTATAAGTCGCAATTACATCATCAGCTTCATAATCGTCTGCACCAATTAGCGGAATACCTAGTGCTTCAAGCACATCAAGAAGGATAGGAATTTGAGGAGTGAGAGTTTCAGGCTCTGCTTCTTCATCGCCTTCGACATCAACGCGATTAGCTTTGTATTCAGGGAAAAGATCAACTCGCCAAGATGGACGCCAATCTCCATCCAAACAGGCGACCAAGCGATTGGGTTTGTACTGTGAAATTAACCTTGCACTCATATCAAGAAAACCTCGAATTGCGTGCACTGGAGCACCTTCTGAATTAACTAAAGTGTCAGGCATTCCATAGTAAGCGCGGTACCAAAGCGAGGCGCTATCGAGAAGCATCAACGTCATCCGACTACACCCGCATATGTGACCACTCCCCTGTCAACGCGTTTAAGCGCTTCTTCGATAACAGGAGCTAACTCTTGTGAAGCGTTTCCAAGTTGACGTAGTAAGTCGATTATCTGCTTCATGGAACGCACAAAATCTCCTACAGTGGTATCGGTTCCTCGAAGAATTGAGGAGAGCGAGTGACCGCTAGCCCATCGATACGATCCCCAACAAAATCCTAAGTCAGGCTCTCTCATCGGCTCCAGTCCTAAATCAAGCTCCCGCTCGTGAAGGGAGTGCCAAACATTAACAATGGTCCCGAGGGTGTCCTGAACTTTTCCGTGGGGAATTTTAGGACTTTCTTCGCGACGGGCCTCGTAAACAAGGGATGAGAGCACCGACACCAGCTCCGTTGCACTGAGTCCGACGAGAATCTCTTTGCGCACCAGCTCTGAGATTAGCAAATCTGTTTCGCCGTAAATTTTCGCAAGAAGTCTTCCAGGAGGAGTAATTGTATTTGCCTCTAAGTAGCCAAGTTCCTTCAACATTATTTGTACCAAATCAAATCTTCGCGCAATGACATCGGTACGGTTGCTTACTCGTTCTTGAAGTCCCCTATTCTCGCGAATAAGTCTTGAAGCTCGATCAGCAAGACGTGCATGCTTTTCACGATCAGCACACCCATGACAAGGATGCGCTCGAAGTTCTCTGCGCAATTGAATAATTCTTTCCTCTGCCAAAGCCCTCTTCTTCTTTGAATTTTTCGAGAGTGACTTCTCTATTTCTCTTAATTCTTCTTTTATCTCTGTGTATTGTAAGAAATCCCCTAAGTGACAAGCAACGCTTTCCCGCAGTTGATTGATTGCTTCCTCGTTCTTGCGCATCTGCCTGGCCAACCCAACAACAGCTTTGTCGGCCTGATATTGGGCAAAGGATGCTTCGAGTGAGGTACGAGCTCGCTTTGCGCCTAATTGGGAAATTAGATTTATTGTCATGTTGTACGTTGGTTTAAAACTACTTCGCAATGGGTACGTACGAGTGGAAGCTAAACCTGCAAGAGAGGCCGAATCAGTGTCTCTATTCCAGATAACGACTGCATTGCCTTCGATATCAATTCCTCGGCGGCCAGCTCTGCCAGTTAATTGGGTGAACTCACCCGGAGTTATCGTGACGTGTGCTTCACCGTTCCACTTGCTTAATTTCTCTAGAACAACAGTTCTCGCTGGCATATTGATACCCAACGCCAAAGTTTCAGTCGCGAAAACTGCCTTTACCAATCCTCGCTGAAATAACTCTTCTACAACTTCCTTGAATGTTGGAAGCATTCCAGCATGGTGAGCAGCTATACCCTTTTCAAGGGCATCTAACCATTCATGGAAACCCAAGACACTTAAATCTTCCTCCGGAATATGATTTGTCTTTGCAAAAGCAACTTCACGGATGGCGCTTCGTTCCTCCGAATTTGTTAATTTCAACCCCGAATCAACGCACTGTTTAACGGCAGCCGCACACGCAGCTCGAGAGAAAATAAATGTAATGGCGGGAAGCATTCCTTCGCGGTTTAGCTTGTCTATCACTTCTGCTCGACCTAGCGGTTTAACTCCGCTTTGAAAGGACTCGGGGTTTCGCCAATTCCTCGCGGATTGGTGCCCCTTTCCACCCTTTCCAGATTGATCACTTACGCGAATTCGTCTGTGAGCTTCCTTCTCTAACGTAAGGATTTCGGGATTGACCTTTCCGTTTTCACTAAAAAGGTCCAACAATCTATTTCCAAACATTACGTGTTGATAGAGAGGCACTGGCCGATTCTCGGAAAGAATGACTTCAGTACTGCCGCGAACTGCCTGTAGCCAATCGCCAAACTCTTCAGCATTTGAAACAGTTGCAGACAGCGAGACGACCTGCACGCTATCAGCCAAGTGAATGAGAACTTCTTCCCAGACGGCTCCCCTGAATCGATCAGCGAGATAGTGGACCTCGTCCATGACAACGAATCCTAAATCGCGAAGCGCCTGAGGCGATGCGTACAGCATATTGCGAAGTACCTCAGTGGTCATTACAACAATATCTGCTTCAGAATTGATATTAGTGTCACCTGTAAGCAGACCAACCTTCTGCTCGCCGAACATTGCCTTAAGATCTTGATATTTCTGATTTGAAAGCGCCTTAATTGGCGCGGTGTAGAAGCAACGTCTTCCAGTTTCCAAAGCTAAATATGCTGCAAACTCACCAACGATGGTTTTGCCAGCCCCGGTCGGCGCTGCAACCAAAACCCCATGTCCTTCTTCGAGGAATTCACATGCTTTTGTTTGGAATTCATCAAACGGAAATGAATATTTGTCGGCAAATGATCGCAATTTTGCGTAGCGCATTCGGTTCTTTGCTGCGGCCAGCTTTTCGGCTGGAGAAGGTTCAATCACGCGACCCACGTTAGCATCGCAGCAGGGACAACTGTTGCAGTGATGGGCAATCGCCCGATTCGCTCCCCATCGGCGTAGGCAATCGCGTTGCTTTCCAGGGTAATGGATGAACAGCGTTGAATTTCAACGGCGGGATGGGAAATATGCTTGCCTGAAAAGACGCGAGGAAATACTCGAATAAATTCTCTAACAGGTATTGGTTTCAGCAGCAATACATCAAAGAGACCGTCTTGGAAGTCGGCATCGGGACAGACCTGCATTCCGCCGCCATAACTCTTACCATTTGCAATCGCCACCAACATTGATCCTGTCTCACGAGATTTCCCATCAATCGAAATCTTGTAGGTTCTTGGAACAAAGAAAGGAAGTTCTCGGGCGGTTGCTATTACATACTTCAGCTTTCCTTTTATAAATTTATAGTCATTGGCTCTTTCGTTCACAAGTGAATCAAATCCAGTGCTTAGAACTTGGCCAAACCAAATGTCAAGGCCCTTATGTTGGACTAGTCCCATATCTACATTCACTGGAGTTCTAGAAATCATTAAGGAAACAAGCTTTTCTGCATCCAACCCAAATGTGCCAATAGATCTCGCAAAATCATTTCCTGTCCCAGCAGGTGCAACAAGAATTGGAATTCTGTACTTAATCGCCGTCGGGAAAAGTGCGTGTGCAAGTCCATCTCCGCCAACGCTCACTATCGTCGTAAAGGGATCCTTCTCATGAATTCGTTCAAAGGTGGTGAGACTCTCTTTTAGACTTTTCTCGCGAATCAAGGTGAAATGCAAACCCGACTGAGAAAGAGTACGCGCGAGCTTTTCTCCGAAGCGACGGCCCTTTCCACCCCCTGAAGTTGAATTCACTACAAGTGCAATATTCATCGTCGCCTTATCTTCCAGCCGTTATCGTGCAAGATGCCAATGAGCGCTGCGGCAAAATAGAAAAACCACATCGGAATCGCAAGAAGAAGCATTGTGAAGGGGTCGCCGGTCGGAACAAAAATAGCCGAAAAAAGAGTGATTCCAAAAACAACATATCTCCATGGCTTCAACATTGCCCGCCCACTGACAATATTCATGAGGTTAAGAGCGAGAAGAAATACCGGTAGCTCGAACGCAATGCCAAATACAAGAAAAAGTTTTAATACAAAAACCAGGTACTCATCAAACCTGATCAAGTTCGAAAGACTTGTTGGTGTGAGCCCCATTATTTGTTGAATCGCGATAGGCAAAAGCCAGTATGCGAATGCCACACCACCCATAAAGAATGGTGTTGCCAAAAAGAGGAATGAGAGCGAGTAGCGCTTCTCTTTCTTCTTGAGCGCGGGCGAAATGAAAGCCCAAAGTTGGTAAAGCCAGATGGGCGAAGAGATTATTAAGCCAACAAAAATTGCCACGCTTATCTTAAGATTTAGTGGCCCTAATACTCCGTTTACGTAAAGAGTCCCGCAACCAGTAGCGAGGGTTGAAGCTTTCATCTTGAGTGCGCAGATGGGGTGTGAAAGTTTCTCTACCAATTTATTGTAGAAAATCCAGCCGACGCTACCGCCTGCAATAACCCCGATAGCCGCGCGAAAAAGACGTTTGCGAAGTTCACGGAAATGCTCCAGAAGCGGCATGCTTCCGCGTTCGTTAGAAATTGATTCAGGCGACACTATCTACCTTTCAAGAAATTTAAGGAGTAAGTGCTTAGTACTCAGTTCTTTCCGTCGGTTCCTGGCTTACCTTCAGTATCGTCTTTGAGCTCCGATTTGAATATCTTGAGAGAGCGTGCAACAGACTTCGCGGAATCCGGAAGGCGCTTTGCTCCGAACAGAACGACAAAAACAAGTGCGACAACGATGATGTGCCAAGGTCTTAACTCGCCCATTACTCCCCCTACGGAATCTCTTCTAGTTAGAAAAGCCTACCATCCAGCAGATTTTCAGCTCGAGGAGTAGTTCGCCAGCGTCGTCGCATTGAGTTCCTTGAATTGCGCATTGAGACTTTCTGGCGCGAGAATCGTGACTCGACCATCCAATGCCGACAAAGCACGGAAAAGCCAAGCCTTACTTGCCACTTCGAATTTAACCCTGATCTCATCACCGATCATCTCTGATTCGCGAATAATCTGAGCATTTGACTCAAGGAAGTACCTGGATCCGGCCGGTAGTAGAACATCAACCTCGAAGTTTTGTTCGACGAAAGTCTCGACAAAAGTCGGAAGAGTTACATTCACTTTAGAAGCTGACGAAATTCTATCCAATCTGAAATGGCGAAGACCTTTCGCTAAATCACAATAGGCCTCAACATAATAAAGGCCGGACTGAAGGTAGATTCTGTGAGGTCCTATTACGCGAGTAGATTGCCTTTCATTGGAAAGTGAGAGGTAAGAAATTTCTACTGCGGACTTCTCCCTTATCGAGGCTTCAAGAAGTAGTTTCCAAGGACTAGGGGTGATTGCCCGTTCTCCTTCGATAAGTGCGAGAGTGTCGATATCGCCCAGCAAAGTTTTCATCTTCTCCGAGACCGAATCAATTAAAAGGGCGACGTCCGATGTGACTCCTTGTGCGGACAAATTTTCTAAGCCTAATAAAATGCTTATAACCTCTACCTTTGTTAATTTTCGAGGTTTGCTTAGGTTCTGAGGATCAATAATGGAAACATAACCATTCTCGGTGGAGAGATCTATAAGTTCCAAATGGGAATATCCAGGTAATCCGCACATGAAAACAATATTGAGTATCTGTGAAATTTCACTTTCCGAGGTACCAAACGCATCAGAAAGTTCTTCGATAGTAATTCCAGGATGTTCCACTATGTATGGAATTAAATCCAATGCACGTGAAGTTCGAACTATTGCGTTATCGGCCACTAGCTTCTGCCCTCAAGTATCGAAACAATGTTACTTCTAAGACTCTGTGGCTCTAGGACAACAACATCAGGGCCGTACCAAAGTATTTCTGCAATCGCTTCTCGATCGTAGCGATAGTTTTTTGTTAAGAGGTCCCATTCTTCATCAAGCGGATTAACGATAGAAGAAGCACGAAGGGCAAGAGCCCGGCCAATTTTCACCTTCATTTTTACGGCAATAGAAGTGTCGTCTGAATTTTCGAAAAGTATTGCGTTGGGATTGAATCCTGCAGGTCGCTGGAAAGAGCCTTTTCGGCCCTTTGTCTTAAGTTGAGACATTCTGCGCACCTTAAAAGTTCTAACTTTCGATTTCTGACAATCTTCGCCAACTAAATACCACTCCCCTTTGAACAATGAAATCTTGTAAGGATTTACTTCGCGCACGGTGGTCTGTGTCGAGGTATATAGAAAAGTGAGGGAACGGCGTTCAAGGACTGCATCCCAAAGAGTTGGAAAATCATCCACATTCTGATCAACAGGAAGAATTGAAGTTCGAAGTGAGTCGGTCGAAGTTTCAATTCCTAAGCTCTCGAGTTTTCGCAAAGCACGTTGGGCGCTCTCGCTGAAGAGGGAATTTTGCCAAGCGTTTGCCGCAACTGAGAGAACTCCAAGTTCGGCTGGAGTTAGGCTGGGTACTTGAAGTGAATATTCGTCCGGGGCTATTCGATAACCAAGCTCGTCCTCGAAGAAGATATCTAATGGCCCCACTTCAATTTCTATTCCGAGTGAACGCAGGTCATCCTTGTCGCGCTCGAACATGCGCTCCGTGGATTCCACAGAACCTGAATAGCCGGCGACAGATTGAAAAATCTCGCCCTTTGTTATGAGACGCTTAGAGGCAAGTAGAGCCATCGTTAAGTTAATGAGTCGCTCGGTCTTTGGGTCTGACACAGGAGAACGATAGGGCTTTGGTATCCTTTCCCAATGAGAAATCGCGCAAAAATCCTTTCCCTTATTTTTCTCGCAACTGCGAGCACTGCTCTTCTCGCCGGATGCACAACCGATGGCGGGCAAAAGCCCATCGCTAAAACAGGAGGATCAACCGTGACAGCACCTTCAAATTCCACTGCTGGAATTCCTAGCGTTTCTGGTGCGGCTGGTTCTGCGCCCACAATTGCTGCCCCTCAAGGCGCTGCTCCAACTTCGTTACAAACGCAGGATGTCATCGTCGGTACCGGTGCAACAGCGGTTTCAACTTCTACGCTAACTGTTCATTACACGCTTATGGCGTGGTCTACCGGCAAAGTAGTTGAATCTTCTTGGACAAGTGGCCAGCCCGCAACATTTGCTCTTGCTCAAGTAATCCCTGGATGGCAGCAAGGTATTCCTGGAATGAAAGAAGGCGGACGACGCGTTCTTGTGATTCCACCAGCCCTTGGTTATGGCGCAGCTGGCGGCGGACCAATCGGACCAAACGAAACTCTTATCTTCGTTGTGGATCTAATTAAAGTCGCTTAACTCTTAAGCTTCATCTTCGGGCAATCCGTAAGAACCCTTCGAAGGTCGTCTACGTCGCAGTGGTGCAATAACTCCTGGAGCTAACCGCCTTGCCATGATGAGAAACCCGGTGTGGCCAATCATTCGATGCTGCGGGCGCACTGCTAAGCCTTCGTGATGCCATCCACGCAAAAGCGTTTCGATACTCTCTGGCTCTGTGAAGGCCTCTGACTTCTTGATCGTTTCGGCCATCTCTGAAAGCTGGGTTGTTGTTGCAACGTATGCAAGTAAAACTCCGCCGGCTTCCAAAACTGTTGCCGCCATTTCAACGCACTCCCACGGTGCCAACATATCCAGAACAACTCGGTCGTACTTCTCGTGAATTGCATCTTGAACTGACCCAAGAGTCAAGCTCCAGGTACTAGGAAGTTCTCCAAAATACATTTCGACATTCTTTCGCGCAACCGTAGCGAATTCTTCGCGCCTTTCGAAGGAATCAACCTTCCCCAAATTGCCCACCGCTCGAAGTAAGGAAATTGAAAGCGCTCCAGAACCAACTCCCGCCTCTAAGACGCGCACACCTGGTGCAATATCCGCAAAACCAAGAATAAAAGCAGCATCCTTTGGATAAACAATCGTCGCACCACGTGGCATCGAAAGAACGAAGTCACCCAAGAGTGGTTTGAAAGCTAGGAATTTCATTCCAGCAGTAGTTTCGACGACGCTTCCTTCGGGAGTGCCTACAAGATCGTTATGAACAATCCATCCTCGATGAGTGTGGTACTCCCCATCTTCCTTTAAAGTGATTGTTTGTACTTTGCCCTTTGCGTCAGTAAGTTGCACGCGATCACCAAATTTGAAATTGGCCATTACATAACCTCGATTGTCTGGGACTGGCGGTACAGCTCTTCGATTTGGTTTAGCCCAACTCCTTCAAGCGACTTCAAGACTCTCACGCGCTTCCCCTCCTCGACCTTTACGAGATGCGGAATTGCTATTACAAATGCTCCACTTGCGATTGCTGCAGCTACACCAGTAAGAGAGTCTTCTAGAATCACGCAATTCTCGATTGCAACATTTAATCGCTTTGCCGCTAGAAAGTAGCACTCAGGGCTTGGCTTTGTGACAGATACATCATCTCCTGAAAGAGCTATATTGAAGGTCTCGTCCGGAAATTTACTAAGTGTTGCTTCCAACATTGGAGCTGGGCTCGCTGTGACTAATCCGACGAGAACTCCCTCGGAGATTGCCTCGTGAAGAAGCTCGGAAGCGCCTGGCATGAATTCGGTCCCTGCAATAATTCGAGCAATCGCTCGTCGCACCAATTCTTGATGAAAGTACTCCGGGGACATACTTTGTCCAGAAAGCTCCCACATGTACTTACCGATCTTTGGAAGAGGTCCACCGAGGCAGTATTGCTGGTCTTCTTTTGTCCAAGGATGTCCATACTCCGCCATTAATTCTGTCTCAGCTAACAGCCAGTGAGGCTCCGAGTTGATAAGAGTGCCATCCATATCGAAAAAGACTGCTTCAAATTCTCTATTCATAATTTTAGTGCCCACTCATGATGCGTTGAAGTATTTGGCTTCGGGATGAAGCGTGATAATTGCTGAAGTTGATTGTTCTGGATGTAGTTGAAATTCTTCTGAAAGTTCAACTCCGATTCGGGAGGGATCTAGTAATTCACAAAGTTGAACTTGTTGAGATAGATCAGGGCAGGCTGGATAACCAAAGGAATATCGGGAGCCGCGATAACCTTGATCGAGAATCTCGCCTAGTTCTCCAGAATCTTCTTGTGAGAAGCCAAGTTCGCTGCGGATTCGTGCGTGCCAGTGTTCAGCAAGTGCCTCAGTAAGCTGGACGGAAAGACCATGCAGTTCGAGATATTCACGATAAAGATTTGACTTGAAGAGCTCGTTAGCAGCCTCACTTACAACTGATCCCATCGTCACAATGTGAAAAGCTACGACGTCCAACTCTCCTGAATCCTTTGGCCTATAAAAGTCGCTAAGGCAAAGACGTTGATCACGAGATTGGCGCGGGAATGTAAACCGTGTTCGTTCTTGACCTTTTAACTCTCCTTCGTGATGGAGAATTACCAGGTCATTGTCTTCGCTGTAACAAGGAAAATATCCATAGACAACAGCCGCATTTAACCAACCTTTTGATTGAACCTCATTTAGAAGAGATCTAAGTCGAGGTCTTCCCTCGTCCTCCACCATTCGTTCAAACTCTCCACGAGCACCTTTAAGTCCCCATTGGCCCATAAAAAGAGCACGCTCATCAAGCATTCCCGAGTAGTCGCCTAAAGGTATGCCTTTGACTATTCGAGATCCAAAGAATGGAGGCGTTGCGACAGGAACGCTCGTAGATACATCTGACCTGCGAATGTCTATCTCAGTAACTTCAGTGGATCTGCGTGGATTTGTAATGCGCTTCTTTAATGGTGGCAGAACGGCTGCTGGATCACCTTTCTTGATTCCCATGAGGGTGTCCATGAGTGTCAAACCTTCGAATGCGTCTTTGGCATATCGAACTGTTCCAGCAAATTTCGAGGCTAAATCATCTTCGACGAATGTTCTCGTGAGGGCCGCTCCTCCAAGAATTACGGGCCATCTTTCACTTAAATCTCTGGAAGCTAGTTCTTCAAGATTTTCCTTCATGATGACAGTAGATTTCACCAAGAGTCCAGACATGCCGATGACGTCTACATTTTCAGAGGTTGCGGCGTCAATAATTTGATTGATACTCTGCTTAATTCCTATATTTACAGTGGTGTAACCATTATTAGTCAAGATAATGTCAACGAGATTCTTTCCGATATCGTGAACATCGCCTTTAACAGTAGCCAAAAGAATTTTTCCTTTGCCTTCCGTATCGGTTTTTTCCATATGGGGCTCTAAGAATGCGACCGCTTCCTTCATTACCTCCGCGCTCTGAAGCACAAATGGAAGTTGCATCTCCCCCGCTCCAAAAAGTTCGCCTACTACTTTCATGCCAACAAGCAGATGGTCATTGATAATTTGCAATGGTTTAATTCCAGCGACCATCGCAGATGTTAAGTCTGCGTCTAGACCTACCTTCTCCCCATCAATAATCCTGCGTTGCAATCTCTCTTCTAGCGGTAAGGCTGCCAATTCCGCAGCACGCGTCAACTTGCTTGAGGTGACCTCAACACCTTCAAATAGCTCTAGGAACTTTGAAAGTGGGTCGTATGTGCAATTTCCATCGATATCGAATTCTCGAAGGTCGTAAATTAGATCCATCGCAACTTTAAGAACTTGCGAGTCTATTCTCGCAATCGGAGTAATTTTCGATGGATGAACAATTGCTGAGTCGAGCCCGTTCTTGACGGCTTCATGTAAGAATACTGAATTGAGGACGATGCGGGCCGCTGGATTAATTCCAAAACTAATATTGCTAACACCTAAGGTTGTTTGGACAAGTGGATACAAACTCTTCAGCTCTTTTATAGCAGCCAGGGTTTCGATTCCATCCTTGCGAGTTTCCTCCTGGCCTGTAGCAATTGGAAAAGTTAGGCAATCAATCAGGATATCCCCGACATTCATCCCCCACTCACGCGTGAGGCTATCAATAAGACGGCTGGCTACACGTAGCTTCCATTCCTTTGTTCGAGCCTGGCCTTCTTCGTCAATCGTGAGAGCAACGACCGCTGCGCCATGTTCCTGAACGATTGGCATAATCTTTGCGTAACGCGAATTCGGTCCATCTCCATCTTCGAAATTCACCGAGTTGATAACACATCTTCCACCGAGCTGCTCTAGTCCGGCTTGTATTACCGCGGCCTCCGTTGAATCAAGAACTATTGGCAGAGTTGAAGTTGTTGCAAGCCGTGAGGCTATTTCGCGCATGTCACTTACGCCATCGCGTCCAACATAGTCGACGGAAAGATCAAGCATGTGGGCGCCATCTCGGATTTGATCGCGAGCAATTTCCACGCACGCCTGCCAGTCATCTGCTAATAGAGCGTCTCTAAAAGCTCGTGAACCATTGGCGTTTGTTCGTTCACCAATTGCCAAATAGCTCTTATCTTGTCTAAACGCAACGAACTGGTAGAGAGATGAAGCCCCGCGCTCGACGGCAATATCGCGATGAGAAACACTTAGTGATTTAACACTTTCAACAACAGCCGCTAGATGCTCAGGAGTCGTGCCGCAACAACCACCGATAAGGTTTACACCGAAGTTTGTGGCAAACTCTTTCAAACTTGTGGCCAATTCTTTTGGCGTGAGCGGATATGAAGCGCCATTTTCTCCGAGTACTGGCAATCCAGCATTTGGCATAACAGAAATTCCACATGTTGAGTTCTTGCTTAAATATCTTAAATGTTCAGACATTTCCGCCGGGCCAGTTGCACAATTCAGACCGATCAAATCCACCCCAAGAGCGGAGATGGAATTTAGTGCTGCTCCAATTTCCGAACCGAGCAACATCGTTCCGGTCGTTTCAACAGTTACTTGTGCAATCAAGATTATGTCTCGAGTTGAAAGTGATATCGCTTTTCTTGCTCCGTTTATGGCTGCTTTTACCTGCAGTAAGTCCTGAGAAGTCTCAATAAGCAAAGCATCTGATCCACCGTCTATAAGTCCGCGAGCATTTTCAAAATAGGCGTCTTTTAGGTTTTGATAGTTTGTATGCCCAAGTGTTGGAAGCTTGGTGCCCGGACCTATAGAACCCAGGACGAATCGACTTCTTCCATCCAGCGCAAATTCGTCACAAACCGATCTCGCAATTTGCGCTCCAGCTCGCGAAAGTTCATAGATGCGATCTTCGATTTCATATTCAGCCAGGTTTGCCCAATTAGCTCCGAAAGTATTGGTCTCAATGGCATCCACGCCCACACTTAAATACTGAGCATGAACAGATTTAACGATATCCGGACGAGATACATTCAAAATCTCGTTACAGCCTTCAAGACCTTGGAAATCTTCAAGAGAAGGGTTTGCCGCTTGTAACATCGTCCCCATTGCCCCGTCTGCAACTATCACACGACTGGCAAGGGCCTCACGAAGGGATTCTCTACTCATAGAGAAGTTAGTTTACAGGGCTAATCCCAGCAACGAATCTAGGGCTCTTGAGACTATGCCGGCCTCATCCACCTCTGGATTGGATTCCGAGGCTGAGCACCAATCTTCGATAGCCAGTAGCGCCGACGGAGTATCTAAGTTATTAGCAAGAGCTTTAGAAAGATTGTGAAGAAGTGGAAGGGCTGGAGCAACCTCTGACTTACTCAAATTTTCTCGTATGCGCGAGAGGCTGTTCTGCGCATTTACCAATAAGTCTTGGGTCCACATTCGATCAACCGAGTAGTGACTCGTCATCAGGGCGTATCGAATGGCCATTGGATCTATACCCGCTTCAAGTAATTTTGATACAAAGACCAAATTACCTTTGGATTTGCTCATCTTCTCGCCATCAAGGCCAACCATGCCTGTGTGAATATATGCCGAAGCAAAATCTCGTCCGGTCATTGCTTTAGCTTGAGCCCCGCTCATGAAATGGTGCGGAAATATCAAGTCACTGCCGCCACCTTGAATATCAATGAGGAATCCACCGTCAACAAAATTCAAATAATTAGGCCCGAGCAAATATCGCAGGCTAATTACACAACACTCAATATGCCAACCAGGACGTCCAAATCCGTGGGAGCTTTCCCAACCAGGTCCGCCATTCTTATTCGCCAACCACAAGACCGGATCCAAAGGATGGCGCTTGCCCTTTCTTTCAGGATCCCCTCCACGAGATGAAAAGATATTTAGCGCTTCTTCAATGGGCAGAGGTAAATTCTCTAAGAATGAACTTACGTCAAAATATAGATCACCTTCGAGAATGTAAACGTAGCCGTTATCGCTCATGCGGGTTATGGCTTCGTCGATTTCAGCCATGACAGAGGTTGCGGGGACAAAATGAGCAGGCGGCAGAATGTGCAACGCGCTCATATCTGCTTCGAAAAGTTCCACTTGTTGCAAAGCCAACTCTTGCCAATCAACGTGATCGCGTGTTGCACGTTCAAGGAGCGGCTCATCTATATCCGTAATATTTTCAACAAAATTTACTTCTGCTCCGCTTGTCTGCAGAAAACGATTTATAAGATCAAATGTTAAATATGTTGCAGCATGACCCAGATGGGTTGCATCGTATGGAGTGATGCCGCATACATACATCGAAAATTCTTTCTTTTTGAAAGAATGGGTTCCCGTTAAACCAGAGAGGGCTAGATCAGGTAGCGCAATCGGAAATTGAGGTACGTAAACACGGGGCCAAGGAGAGATGTTCATTAAAAGTTAGCCTACCCAATTTTCACTAGAACGGAGGCCAAGGTATGGCCGGCCAATCTTCCGATGGTTCTGGAAATACTCCACCTAGGGATAGAGACTTTGCTCGCGCGAGGGCAGCTTCAATCTCCATATCCGTGAGAAGTTGACGCATCTGCTCGCTAGGAAAAAGGCTGATGAATCTATCGATCGCCTTTAATTCGAATTCAGTGAAAGGCTCTCCAATCCATTGCCATAGAACAGTTCGCAATTTGTTCTCAACATTGAATGTAACGCCATGATCTATAGCGAAAACAGCATCAGGAGTCGCAGGCAAGAAGTGTCCGAATTTTCGATCACCGTTATTTATCAAGATATCAAAGAGAGCAATCTTTCGAATCTCTTCATTTGCTGACTGGGCAAGTTCAACAATGTCGATCTCCTCGTCGGAATCAATCCACTCTTGCACCATCCCTAAGCCGTACGGACCATCGCGCAATATTGTTAGAGGCACAACTTTGAAATCTAGAAACTCACTGACTAGGTAGGCCGCAAATTCTCTGTGAGCCAGATTTCCATCTGGAAAATCCCAAAGTGGTCGTTCACCGGCAACTGGCTTGTAAACAACCTTCTTTCCATCAATTTCACCAAGCAAGGTTGCGTTCGATGCATCGGCAATACGTCCTAATATCGAAATCTCCCCATTTTCCAGAGACACTATCTTCGATACCCATTCGCTCGTGGACACAAATGTCCCTCAGGATTTAATGGGATGCCGCAGAAAGGACATGGAACCCTGCCTGCTGAAACGACCGCACTTGCTCGTTCGCAGAAACCTCGAACTTGAGCAATGCTCAAGCTGGCAATAAGTAAGTCCGGAGTTTCTTCATCAGAATCCTCATCACCTTCCTCTACCAATTCGGTGAATGTCTCATCTGCAAGAGCTTGAATTTGCAGATCAATGTGCTGACTTCCCTGTTCGTAAGAGATTGCAATTACGCCAGCTCTAAAATCTTCCGTAATCGGGTATTCAAGTTGGCCTTCATCGCGAATTCCAGGTTGATTGAGTTGGTCAGAACTCGCTAACTTATTTCTGCGTAACTCTCGGATCATTAGCTGGAGTCGTTCAATTAACGCTTGAACTTGCGTTTTCTCTAACGCAATACAGTTCGAAGTTGTTGGAGATATTATTTGCAAGAAGAAAGTTCTCTCTCCTGGCTCTCCGACTGTTCCGACAATAAATCTATCTACAGTGTTGTGTCGATAAACAAGTCTGCTCATTTAGAACCCGCTCCCCCACCTAACGTCGAGCCCGAATGTGCTCCGAAATCAGTAGTGGAATTTATGCGCTGCACTGAAACATTCCCGTTTGTAAATCTGATGACACTTATTGATGCTGGATCAACTGAAAGACGTTGGAATTCATCTATGTGAGCTCCAAGATAATGATTGAGAATCACGCGTATGACATCTCCATGCGAAACAACTAGATGATTGCCATTTGTTTTACGAATCCCTTCAATCGCGCCTATCGCGCGGTGGCGCATCTCTAAGAAACTTTCCCCTGATGGAAAGGTAACTCCAGATGGCCGTTTCTGAATCTCTTTCCACAGTGAACGTCGTGCAAGAAGATTCAACTTCTTCCCGGTCCAATCACCATAATTCATCTCGATGAAAGCTGGTTCCTCGCGAACACTTATCTTTGAATTAGCCAATAGATATGGGTTGACCGTCGCAAGGCAGCGTTCAAGTGGGCTTGCATGTACATATTTAATATCGAGTGTTCCAAGAACTCTGGCGAGCAGCTCTGACTGCTCTTTGCCTTTTGTTGAGAGTTCTATCCCGGGAAGTTGTCCAGCAAGTATTCCCGAGGCATTTGCCTTCGAGTGGGCATGGCGAAGCAGGTAAATTGTCGAAACCTGGTCCTTGCCCTTAGCCGAACTTCGGAGCGTCATATGGCTAGGTTACCGATACTTCTTGACTCTTGTTGCTAGTGTCCGAACCGTGAAGATGCGAACACTTGGAGAAAGCGGGCTCGAAGTCTCCCGCCTAGGACTAGGAACAATGACCTGGGGCCGGGACACCGACGAACACGAGGCGGCGGTACAGCTGCGCGCATTTCTAGACATTGGTGGAAACCTCATCGATACGGCTGCGGTCTACGCAGATGGCGATAGCGAACGCGTTATCGGCGGCTTCTTGGGGACATTAGTGCAACGAGAAGACTTGCTTATAGCCACAAAGGCTGGAGTTTCCTTTAAGTCAGGTGAGCGTCGAGTTCAAAATTCACGGTTAACTCTTATCGATGATCTAAATAAGTCGTTGGCGCGATTAGGCGTTGAATACATCGACCTATGGCAAGTACAAGCTTGGGATGAGCACACTCCACTAGATGAAACCTTGTCTGCAATTGATTATGCAGTGCAGAGCGGGAAAGCTCGCTACGCCGGTATTTCAAATTTCACCGGGTGGCAATTGGCCCGTACCCAAACATTACAAAATCCACTTTTTGGAAAGGCTCCAATAACTTCCGTCCAATCGGAATATTCGTTGTTAAATCGCGCGGTTGAACGAGAAGTAATTCCGGCTGCCTCCAATTTAGGTGTTGGCTTCCTAGCGTGGTCCCCACTAGGGCGAGGAGTTCTTACCGGTAAATACCGAAACGGAACTCCTTCCGACTCACGAGGTGCTAGTCCGCACTTTTCTGCATTTGTATCGCCATACCTCGATCAACGTGCACGGTCAATCGTCGATGCAGTGTGCGTTGCAGCTGAAGGACTTGGATTCTCCCCGATTGAAGTTGCACTTTCTTGGGTTCGTGATGCTCCTGGAGTTAGCTCGGCAATTATTGGTGCGCGAACGGGAGCACAACTTCGCGGCGTTCTAACCGTTGAAGAAATCGAATTGCCTGGTCCAGTGCGCGAAGCACTGGATGAAATTTCAAGGATTGCCGACTAACAGTTTTCGAAGAAACGCTGCAAGGTCCGAACGCCGAACTTCAATCCATCTACTGGAACGCGTTCATCTACTCCGTGGAATAGCGCAAAGAAATCTAAGTCAGCTGGGAGTCGTAACGGGCTGAACCCATATCCGATAATTCCTAAGTCGGAGAGCGCTTTGTTATCCGTACCGCCACTCATCACATATGGAACGGGAATGCCCTCTGGATCTTCAGCTCCCAATGCATCACACATTGCTTGAACTAAAGGACCGTCAAAATCTACTTCGAGAGCTTTGTCTCGAACCAACATTTCAACTGTTGCATCTTCACCTGCAAGCTGTTGAATAGTTTGAAGGAGCTCATCCTCGTAACCAGGCAGGAATCTGCCATCAATCACCCCAGATGCTAACTGTGGAATTACATTTGCCTTGTAACCCGCTTCAAGCATCGTTGGATTAGAAGTGTTTTGGACAGTTGCGCCCATCATTCGTGCAGCGCCACCAATATGTTTTTGCAAAGGACGAGGATTTTCTGGATCGTATTTCTCGCCGGTCAATTCTGCGATCTTTCCCCAAAATTTGGCTCCTGTTTTTGTTTCGCGAACGGGCCATTCATACTCACCAATTCGGGCGATTGCGCGCGTCAATTTTGTAACAGGATTATCGCGATTGATGAATGAACCATGCCCAGCAGTTCCCTTTGCTGTTAGTTTCATCCACGACAAACCTTTTTCAGCGGTTTGAACCCAATAGAGTCTATGCCCACTTGAAATTGTTACCGAGAATCCACCTACTTCTGAAATCGCTTCGGAATAACCTTCGAAAATATCCGGACGATTTTTGATCATCCAACGCGATCCAAATAAACCGCCGGCTTCCTCGTCTGCAAAAAATATAAGAAGAATATTTCTAGGCGGTGTGTATCCATACTTTTTCCAAGCGCGAACAAGCGCTAAGAACTGAGCGCATCCATCCTTCATATCCACCGCGCCACGACCCCATATGAAACCATCTTTGATTTCACCAGACCAAGGATCAACGCTCCAGTCCTTTGGATCAGCGGGAACGGTGTCAATGTGACCGTGGACCACTAAGCCCGGACGCAAAATATCGGCTCCTGGAATTCGAGCAACAACGCTTACTCGATTTTCTCCAGCAATAACAAGTTCGCTTTCGATTCCCACTTCGGCTAACTCTTTGACTACATACTCTGCGACAGCTTTTTCATCGCCTTTTCCTTCACCAAAGTTAACGCTAGGAATTCGAATCATTTCCTGAAGAATTCGAACGCAATCTTCTTCCATTGCCGATACTTGATCAGAAGTCATATGTTGTGGGTTGCTCATGAGCGTATCTTGCCACTCTCCTACCCGTAAGACCCGTACAGAAGAGAGATTCTTGGCAATCAGCCCGGGCATCCTCGCAGGCAATCGAGTAATTTCAATATAGAGGAGAAAATTGGTATCTTTCTCTCTCTTGTCCGGGTGGCGGAATTGGCAGACGCGCTAGCTTGAGGTGTTAGTTCCCGCAAGGGATTAGGGGTTCAAGTCCCCTCTCGGACACCAACTTATAAGTTGAGAAATGATGGCAGGATATCCACGTGGCCGAACTCATTTATTACTGCGGAACTATGGATTCAGGTAAATCCACCCTTGCCCTTCAGACCGCCTATAACCATCAGAGTCGCGGGCGAAAAGGACTTATCTTTACAAATAAAGATCGAGGCGGTCGAGGCGTAATAACCAGTCGACTTGGGCTTCGGAGCGACGCTATAGAAGTTGATCCAGATTTAGATTTGCATAGATTGGTTGTCGACAAGCTTTCCCAAGGCGAGCGAATCGATTTTATTATCAGCGATGAAACCCAGTTTTTCGAACCCCGCCATATCGAACAACTAGCCCTTGTTGTTGACGGGTTGGGGATTGATGTTTTCGCGTTTGGGATTTTGACAGACTTTAGAACAGCCCTCTTTCCTGGCTCGGCTCGACTTGTTGAGCTTGCGGACCGGGTGCTTACGCTTCAAGTTGAAGCGCTTTGTTGGTGTGGAGCAAGAGCGACACATAATGCACGCGTACAAAATGGCGAGATGATTATCGTAGGAGAGCAAGTCGTCGTAGGCGACACACGCGCAGATCATGCTGTTTCGTATGAAGTCTTGTGTCGAAGACACCACATGAGGAAGGTAACCTCTCGCGCAGCAAAGCCTGCCGATAATCAGCCTCTGCCTTTTCAAAACAATTAGTCATTTGCAAAACAAACAACTCAAGGAGATGAAAATGGGTATAGCAACACGCGGTTATGCGGCTCTAGTAGTCAACGGAAGCATGGTTCCTTTCG
>SESB01000755.1_pt1 | contig 23092 bp, 21 predicted proteins | sample 3171441 | NCBI WGS metagenome assembly SESB01 (sample SAMN06051867, study PRJNA518727) | freshwater metagenome | biome: subpolar coniferous forest; feature: holomictic lake; material: water; isolation source: holomictic Lake 227, 6 m depth | place: Canada: near Kenora, Ontario | collected... | reverse complement strand
CTTTAACTTGCCTTCAACAATTACGTATAAGTGATCGCCTTCTGCGCCTTCGGCAAATAGAACACTGCCCTTGGAAATTTTGACCATATCCATTTTCGCGCGGAGTGAAGCCGCAGCGGCCTCATCGAGGGCGGTAAAGAGTGGTGCTCGGTTAACTGCATCTAAATCTATGGTCACGGGTAGTACTTTAGCCTCATGCCCGCCGATAAAGAAACCCGCGCTGAGGCTCGGGCGGTGTATCGGATCCTGACCAAGACATATCCGAACATTCGCTGTGAATTAGATTTTAAGAATCCTCTTGAGCTAATTGTCGCAACGGTTCTGAGCGCGCAGTGCACCGATAAGAGGGTTAACACTGTTACGCCGGCCTTATTTAAAAAATATAAAAGTGCAAAAGCCTACGCACAAGCCGACATTAATGAACTCGAAGCGCTGGTATTTCAAACCGGTTTTTATCACGCAAAAGCCCGCCATATAAAGGGAATTGGCGTCAAACTATTAACTGACTTTGGTGGAGCCGTTCCGAGCACGCTTGATGAGTTAATAACTTTGCCGGGGGTAGGACGCAAAACTGCCAATGTTGTACTAGGCCATGCATTTGATATTCCTGGAATAACTGTTGATACCCACTTTGGTCGACTATCACGGCGCTTTGGTTGGACTAAAGAAACCGATCCAGTAAAAGTTGAACGAATTGTTGGTGAGTTAATTCCGCAGAAAGAGTGGACTAATTTATCTCAGCGAATGATTTGGCACGGTCGGCGAATTTGTCACTCACGTAAACCAGCTTGCGGTGCCTGCCCGGTCGCCAAATTATGTCCAAGTGTTGGTATCGGTGAAATGGATATCGAAAAAGCAAAAACTTTAGTTAAAACCGATAAGGATTTCCGATGAAGAAATTAGCGATTGCAGCAGTTGTGCTACTGCTTGCCGGCTGTTCATCACCAGCAGCCAAAGTTGCTGGGCAGGTTGTCTCATGTTCAACTATTGAATCGGCACCGATTGGTAATCCAATTGAATTAAATTGTTTAGATGGAACAACAGGTGCCGCAATTAATTCACTCAAAGGCCCACTCATTATTAATGTGTGGGGATCATGGTGCGGACCTTGCAAACAGGAGATTCCTGTTGTGCGCTCTTTTTATAAAAAAGCCCAAGGCAAAGTCGCACTTGTAGGAGTTGACGTGGAAGAAGCATCAATTAAAGATGGCCAAAGCTTTGTAGAAAACAATGGAATTACGTGGCCCAATCTTTATGATTCCAATGGAAGCTCTCGAGCTTATTTTGGAATGGGCGTACCTGTGACGTGGTTTATTTCTGCCGATGGCAAGGTGGCCTATAAACACATAGGCGTACTGAAGAACGAAATTGAATTAATAACGCTCACTTCACAATATCTGGGAGTAAAGCTTTAGTCCTCAGATTTTGCGCTTTGTAAGCCCTCGGAAATCAACTTCATAACATTGGGATCAGCCAAAGTTGTTGCATCGCCAACGACTCGGTCTTCAGCGACATCTTTGAGCAATCGACGCATGATTTTGCCACTTCGAGTCTTAGGAAGTTCGTTAACAATCAAAATCTGTCGCGGTCTTGCAATTGCGCCAATCTCTTTTGTCACGTGATTGCGAAGCTGGATATTTAATTCTTCTCCATTGGCATGCTCGATACCGCCGCGCAAGATTACAAAAGCCACAATTCCTTGACCTGTCATTGCATCGGCAGCACCAACAACGGCAGCTTCAGCTACAGATTCATGTGAAACCAGTGCTGACTCAACTTCAGTTGTTGAAATGCGGTGACCGGAAACATTCATCACGTCATCGACGCGACCTAGTAACCAAATAGAACCCTCGTCATCGAGTTTTGCGCCGTCACCAGCGAAATAAATTCCTTTAAAACGTGACCAGTACGTTTCTTTGTAACGTTCGTCTTCACCCCAGATTCCACGGAGCATCGATGGCCATGGTTCATCAAGGATTAAATACCCACCATGTCCATCACCAACTGGAACGGCGTTATCGTCAACAACTTGCACACTAATTCCAGGAATTGGTCGCATTGCCGAACCAGGCTTTGTTGCAGTAACACCAGGCAATGGAGAAATCATGATCGCACCAGTTTCAGTTTGCCACCATGTATCTACAATCGGACAACGGTTTCCACCAATAACTTCGCGGTACCACATCCATGCTTCAGGATTAATTGGTTCGCCCACAGAACCTAATAAGCGCAGTGATTTCAAATCATGTGCATTAGGAAATTCATCTCCCCACTTCATCCATGTGCGGATTAACGTTGGAGCGGTATACAAAATAGTTACGCCGTATTTTTCTATAAGTTCAAAAATACGACCTTTGTGCGGAGTATCAGGCGTTCCTTCGTACATTACTTGTGTAGCACCGTTAATGAGTGGGCCATAAACAATGTATGAATGCCCAGTAACCCAACCAACATCGGCCGTGCACCAATACACATCGGTCTCGGGCTTAATATCAAAGACCACCTTGTGGGTATAGGCGACCTGCGTTAAATAACCACCTGTTGTATGGAAAATTCCCTTTGGTTTGGCCGTTGTGCCTGAGGTGTACAAAATGAATAAGGGATGCTCAGAATCAAAGCTTTCTGCAACATGTTCATCTAATTGGCGACCAACTAAATCATGCCACCAGATATCACGATCGGTCCAAGCAGTTTCTTGTTTAGTTCGCTGAACCACTAAAACTTTTTCAACGTTATGTTTTCCTTTAAGCGCTTCATCTACTGCGGGCTTTAATGCAAAAGCTGCACCTTTTCTAAATCCACCATCGGCTGTGATTACTAATTTTGCATCAGCATCTTGAATGCGAGACAACAACGCATCAGCCGAGAAACCACCGAAAACTACTGAGTGTGGTGCGCCGATACGCGCACAAGCCAACATTGCAATAGCCGCTTCAGGAATCATCGGCATATAAATAGCTACGCGATCGCCAGATTTAATTCCTAATTCAATTAAAGCGTTAGTAGTTTTCTTAACTTCAGTTAGCAGTTGGGCATAAGTAATAGTGCGCGTATCGCCAGGTTCACCCTCAAAATGAAAAGCAACACGATTGCCACGACCTTCGGCGACATGGCGATCAAGGGCATTAACCGAGGCATTTAATTTTCCACCAATAAACCATTTAGCGTAAGGAGCATCCCACTCTAAAGTTTTACTCCACGGCTTGTCCCACACTAAAGATGCTGCTTGTTCACTCCAAAATGCCAGACGATCTTTATGTGCATGCGCATATTCATCAGGTTGTGCATTTGCTTGAGCAGCAAACTCTGGGCTGGGTGAAAAGTGGCGATCTTCTGCCAATAGGTTTTCTAATGACTCATGCTCTTGGCTCATAACGCTGCAGATTACCTTCCCTACGGGTTTATCAACAGAGTTTCATTCGAGGCAATTCTCATAGTTGCCTGGCCTCCAGAATGCCGAAGAGAAAGGGGGTATGACATATGGGAATCACATCGATTATGTTGTTGATGTTTAAGTTCTTCGGCAATGCCACGTTAGTCGCAGCGCTGTTCCGCTTTGCTGGCGCCGTCTTCAAAACCTACATCTAGGCATTGACCCGAAAAGCCCCTGGCCCACCCGAACCAGGGGCTTTTTCGTGGCCTTTTTGTGAGATTCGCGCCAAAGTGAGAGGATTGGCCGTAAGCCTCTAAACGACTCAACGAAGCGCTCGCTTATAGAGATTTACACCAAGCTACTAGGAGTCAAAGTGCCAATTGCAACCCCTGAAATTTATGCCGATATGTTGGATCGCGCTAAGAAAGGCGCCTTTGCATATCCTGCGATTAACGTTTCCTCTTCACAAACAATTACTGCTGCTATTCGTGGTTTTGCCGAAGCAGAGTCAGATGGAATTATTCAATTTTCTTGGGGCGGGGCTGAATATGCTTCAGGTTCAACGGTTAAGAACATGGTCGATGGCGCAGTAGCGCTGGCCGAGTTCGCACACATTGTTGCTAAGAATTACAAAGTCAATATTGGAATTCACACTGACCACTGCCCAGCAGAAAAGTTGGATGGCTTCATGCGTCCACTTCTTGCTTTTGGCGCCGATCGAATTAAGTCAGGTAAAGCTCCACTATTTAATTCACATATGTGGGATGGCTCAGCCGTTGATATGAAAGAAAACATGCGCGTTGCTAAGGAAATGTTAGCGATGTCTGTTGCGGCAAAGACAATTCTCGAAATTGAAATTGGTGTTGTCGGTGGAGAAGAAGATGGTGTTGAAGCTAAGCATGATGCCAAGTTGTACTCAACTCCAGAAGATGCGCTACTGACAATTGAAACCCTTGGAACTGATGCACATGCGCGCTACTTAGTTGCTGCAACATTTGGAAATGTTCACGGTGTTTACAAGCCAGGTAACGTTGTTTTACAACCAAAGATCTTGGCAACTTTGCAAGAGGCTGTATCTAAGAAACTAGGTTTACCTGCCGGCAGCAAGCCAATGGATTTAGTTTTCCATGGCGGCTCTGGTTCGCTACTTTCAGAGATCCGCGAATCCCTTGATTACGGCGTAATTAAGATGAATATCGACACCGATACTCAATATGCATTTACTCGCCCAGTAGTTGAGCACATGTTCAAGAATTACGATGGCGTGTTAAAGATCGATGGTGAAGTCGGTAATAAGAAAGCGTACGATCCACGTGCTTGGGGTAAAGTCGCCGAAGCTGGCATGGCTGCTCGAGTTACACATGCGTGCGAAGATCTTCGTTCAACAGGAACTTCATCACTTAAGTAATTTCACTTTACGTAATCGGAGAGGCTTTACCTATGCCAGCACTTGTCTTGCTCGGAGCTCAATGGGGCGACGAAGGCAAAGGTAAAGCTACCGATTTACTCGGAGATCGCGTCGATTATGTTGTGCGCTACCAAGGCGGAAACAATGCCGGTCACACCGTTGTTATCGGTGATCAAAAATATGCACTGCACCTTTTACCGTCGGGAATCCTTTCACCAAATGTAATTCCAGTAATTGGCAATGGCGTTGTTATTGATCCAGGTGTCTTGCTTGAAGAAATCAAAGGTTTAACTGAACGCGGAATCGATTGCAGCAAACTTCTCATTTCAACTAATGCGCATTTGATTACTCCGTACCACCGCACAATCGACAAAGTTTCAGAGCGCTTCTTGGGTAAATCAAAGATTGGTACAACGGGACGCGGAATTGGTCCAGCTTATGCTGACAAGATCAATCGCATTGGTATTCGAGTTCAAGATTTATTCGATCCATCAATTTTGCGACAAAAGATTGAAAGCGCCTTGCGCGATAAGAACCAAGTTCTCATTAAAGTTTTCAACCGCAAAAATATTGAAGTAGATGAAGTTCTAACTGAGTATTTAGCGTATGCCGAAATTCTGCGCCCATACGTTGCAGATACCGTATTGATTTTGAATGAAGCGTTGAAGGCTGGAAAACGCGTGCTTCTAGAGGGTTCTCAAGGCACTTTGCTCGATGTGGACCATGGAACGTATCCATTTGTGACTTCAAGTAATCCAACTGCTGGCGGTGCATGTACTGGTTCTGGAATCGGACCAACTAAAATTGATCGTGTTATTGGAATTATTAAGGCGTATACAACCCGAGTTGGTAGCGGACCATTTCCAACTGAACTCTTTGATGAAGATGGCGAAGCTTTGCGACGTATCGGTGGCGAAATCGGTGTAACTACTGGGCGTGCACGTCGTTGTGGTTGGTTCGATGCACCAATCGCGCGTTATGCGGTGCGAGTAAATGGCTTAACTGATTTCTTCTTAACTAAATTAGACGTCCTTACTGGTTGGGAAAAAATTCCAGTGTGTGTCGCTTATGAAATCGATGGCAAGCGCGTTGAAGAACTTCCTTCCTCGCAATCTGATTTTCACCATGCAAAGCCAATTTATGAATACATGCCTGGCTGGAAAGAAGATATTACGGGTGCACGTAAGTTGAGCGATCTACCTCAAGCGGCTCAGGATTACATCGCATTTTTGGAAAAGATTTCCGGCGCACCAATGAGTGCAATCGGAGTCGGACCCGGGCGCGACGAAACAATTGTCGTAAAGGATTTCATCTAACAAATGAAAATCCTCCTAGTCGGAAGTGGCGGTCGTGAACACGCCTTAGGACTAGGACTACACGCAGATCCCGAATGCACTGAACTTCACGTCGCACCTGGAAATCCTGGAATCGCTGAGTTTGCACACTGCCACCCTTTGGATATTAAAGACAACTCAGCAATCGTTGATCTAGCGGTACAACTTGATGTGGAATTAGTCGTTGTCGGCCCCGAAGTTCCACTTGTAAATGGTGTTGCTGACTTACTTCGCGCTGCCGGAATCGCAGTTTTTGGTCCTTCAAAAGCTGCGGCTCAACTAGAAGGTTCAAAAAACTTTGCCAAAGAAGTCATGGCTGATGCAGGTGTACCTACTGCGCATAGTTTTACCTGCACAACGCAAGAAGAAATGGAAAAAGCCCTTGATGCTTTTGGTGCGCCATACGTTGTTAAAGATGATGGGTTAGCTGCAGGTAAAGGTGTAGTTGTTACGCGCGATCGTCAAGAAGCTTTAGATCACGCACTTGCATGTAAACGAGTTGTGATTGAAGAGTTTTTGGATGGACCTGAAGTTTCACTTTTTGGAATTAGTGATGGCAAAACTATTATTGCAATGCAACCTGCGCAGGATTTTAAGCGCGCGCACGATGATGATTCTGGTCCCAATACTGGAGGTATGGGTGCATATTCACCGTTGCCTTGGGCACCATCAGACATCATTGAAGATACGTACACAAAAATTCTGGCTCCAATGATTGTCGAGATGGCAGCGCGCGGAACTCCTTTCGTTGGTTTGTTATATGCCGGTCTTGCTCTTACTAATCATGGAACTCGAGTCATTGAATTCAATGCGCGCTTTGGTGATCCAGAAACTCAAGTATTAATTCCACTTCTTAAAACTCCATTGGCTGGTTTGTTATATAAAGCAGCTACACGAAATTTAGAAGGCACAAAACTAGAGTGGAGTAATGAAACGGCGGTGACTGTCGTTTTAGCTGCCGAGGGCTATCCAAGTGCGCCCAAATCCGGTGGCGTTATTGGCGAACTGCCTTCAATTGAGCGAGTTTCAATTTTTCATGCTGGAACTTCTCGGAATGAAAATGCTTTAGTAGCAACGGGTGGTCGCGTATTAACTGTTACCGGTATCGGAAGTGATTTAACCGAAGCCAGGGATCGGGCTTATCGAGCTATCAGCCATATCTCACTTGATGGATCCTTTTATCGCAGCGACATCGCGCTCAATGCGTCGGTGGCAGAGAAGGGCAATTAAATGAAGGATAATTCCAACGTGAGCCTGCTAGCTAACCGATATGCATCAGCTGCAATGCGTGAAATCTTCGCGCCTGAAGCGAAAATAATCGCTGAACGTAAGCTTTGGATCGCTGTTATGCGTGCCCAATCAACCCTTGGCCATGCAATTAACAAGGATGTAATTACAGACTACGAAAAGGTAATTACAAAAGTGGATCTTGCATCAATCGATGCTCGTGAAAAGCAAACTCGGCATGATGTTAAAGCTCGTATCGAAGAGTTCAATGCTCTAGCTGGGCACGAAGCAATTCATGCGGGTATGACTAGCCGTGACCTAACTGAAAATATTGAAGCCCTGCAAATTCGTAATGGCTTAAATGTTGTTCACGATAAAACCGTAACTTTATTAGCTCGTCTTGCCGAACGCGCAACGCAATATGCCGATCAACCTATTGCGGGTCGTTCACATAATGTTCCTGCACAAATTACAACACTAGGAAAGCGTTTTGCTTCAGCGGCAGAAGAATTACTTTTTGCTTACGAACGACTTGTTGCGCTACAAGAGCGATATCCAATGCGCGGAATTAAAGGTCCAGTTGGAACTGCGCAAGATTCAATTGATTTGCTCGGCTCTGCAACTGCACATGGCCAACTTGAAAGTTCAATTGCTAAGGAACTTGGTTTTGATCACGTCTTAGACTCAACGGGTCAAATTTATCCACGTTCTTTTGATTACGATGTTGTCACAACATTGGTGCAATTAGCCGCATCACCATCATCCCTTGCCACTTCAATTCGATTAATGGCTGGCGCTGAACTCGTTACTGAAGGTTTTAAAGCTGGCCAAGTTGGCAGTAGTGCAATGCCACACAAAATGAATACGCGCTCATGCGAACGAGTAAATGGTTTAACGGTTATTTTGCGTGGTTATGCATCTATGGTCGGCGAACTTGCTGGTGATCAATGGAATGAAGGCGATGTCTCGTGCAGTGTTGTTCGTCGCGTTGCTCTGCCTGATGCCTTTTATGCTATTGATGGCTTATTAGAAACCATGCTGACCGTTCTAGATGAATTTGGTGCATTTCCCGCCGTAATTGCCGCTGAATTAGAGCGTTATTTACCGTTCTTAGCGACCACAAAGATTTTGATGGCGGCAGTTAAAGCTGGCATTGGACGCGAAGTTGCTCATGAAGTCATAAAAGAGCATGCCGTTAAAGCAGCTTTAGCAATGCGTGAAGGTAATCGCAACACATTACTGGATGCACTTGCAGAAGATGATCGCTTGCCACTTGATAGAGCGGCACTAGAAGATCTAATTAGTAGCCCACTTGAATTTACTGGCGAAGCTCGCCAACAAGTTGCACGAGTTGTTGATCGCATTGAGGCGATTACTTCCGCGCACCCTGCCGCAGTGCAGTACAAACCCGGCTCTATTCGGTGAGCGGCTTTGGCTTAGCTGGCCCACCGCCAGCGCCTGCGATACCTGGGTGGACACACCTGCGCACCGGAAAAGTTCGCGACCTCTACACAAATGATTTAGGTAATATTTTACTTGTTGCTTCAGATCGCATTTCTGCTTACGACTGGGTAATGCCAACAGAAATTCCAGGTAAAGGCGAAGTACTCACGCAACTTTCATTGTTTTGGTTTGATTTGCTTGCCGACATTGTTCCTAATCACATTATTTCAACCGATGTTCCAGAAATAGTTGAAGATCGCGCGATAATTGTTCAACCACTCGAAATGTTTGCAATTGAATGTGTTGCTCGTGGTTATTTAACGGGAAGCGGTTGGAGCGAGTACAAAGAAAATAGTGAAGTTTGCGGCAACCTTTTGCCGGCCGGATTACTAGATGGCTCCCAACTTCCTCAGAGTATTTTTACCCCCGCAACTAAAGCTGATATTGGTAACCACGATATAAATATTAATTTTGAAAAAGCTTCAGCTATTGTCGGCAATGATGATGCCCAAGAGTTGCGTGCTTTAACTTTAAAACTGTATGAAACAGCGGCAGAGTTTGCACACAGCCGCAGAATTATTTTGGCTGATACAAAGTTTGAGTTTGGTAGAAATGCCAGCGGTGAGATTGTCTTGGGCGATGAAGCCCTCACCCCTGATTCTTCACGGTTTTGGGATCAATCCACATGGGTACCTGGGGGAGTGCAACCCTCATTTGATAAGCAGTTTTTGCGTGATTACCTAGTAGCCAGTGGATGGGATAGAAATAGCCCACCACCGCAACTACCAGCAGAAATCGTCGATAAGACTGCAGCTCGATATGAAGAAGCGTTTTTCCGTATAACTGGCAGCAAGTTCTAATCAAGGGAGAATATGGCTATGGCAAAAATCGTGGTTGATGTGATGTTGAAACCAGAGATTCTCGATCCTCAAGGAAATGCAGTTGCTTCAGCACTACCTCGCCTTGGATTTACTTTTGCTAAGTCAGTTCGCCAAGGAAAGCGATTTGAAATTGAAGTTGAAGGCGAACCATCCGCCGCACAGTTAGCCGAAGTAGAAAAAGCTGCTGAAGTTTTACTTTCTAATCCAGTTATTGAAAACTATGTTGTGAGAGTTGAAAAGTAATGCGCGTTGGAGTTATAACTTTTCCAGGAACTCTGGATGATCGCGATGCAGCCAGAGCTGTTGTTGCAGGTGGCGCAGAAGCGGTAGCGCTTTGGCACGCAGATGCAGATTTAAAAAGCGTTGACGCTGTTATTTTGCCAGGTGGATTTTCTTATGGAGATTATTTGCGGTGCGGTGCAATTTCTCGTTTCGCCCCAGTAATGAATTTAGTTATCGAGCAAGCAGGTAAAGGAATGCCAGTTTTGGGAATCTGCAATGGTTTCCAAGTTTTATGTGAATCACATTTATTACCTGGAGCTTTGACTCGTAACTCGGATCTGCATTTTCTCTGCCGGGATCAAGAAATTGAAATTGTAAATAACACAACTGCATGGACTTCTTCTTATGAATCCGGCGAGAAAATAGTTATTCCACTTAAAAATGGCGAAGGTTCTTTTCAATGTGATGACAACACGTTGGCTCAGTTAGAGGGTGAAGGTCGCGTTGTTGCACGCTATGTGGGTCAAAACCCCAATGGCTCACGCAACTTAATTGCCGGAATTACAAATGCGCGCGGAAATGTTGTTGGGCTTATGCCCCACCCAGAGCACGCTATTAATGAACTAACTGGTCCATCGGCACAAGGTCTGGGCTTCTTTACTTCTATTGTGAAGGCAATGGTGAAGTAATGGCACTAGACACTGTTGCTAACGCCACATCAACTCCGGATACGGTTCAACCTTTCGCCGAACTTGGATTAAAGGCCGACGAGTATGCACGCATTAAAGAGATTTTAGGTCGTCGCCCAACGTCTTCAGAGTTAGCAATGTATTCAGTCATGTGGTCAGAACATTGCTCGTATAAATCTTCAAAAGTTCACTTGAAGCAGTTTGGTGATAAAGCTCCAAAGTCGGATGCATTGCTGGTTGGAATTGGTGAGAATGCTGGTGTTGTAGATGTTGGCCAGGGTTACGCTGTAACTTTTAAAATTGAATCGCACAATCACCCATCATTTGTTGAACCGTATCAAGGCGCCGCAACTGGTGTCGGTGGAATTGTTCGCGACATTTTGACGATGGGCGCCCGACCAATTGCGGTTATGGATCCATTGCGTTTTGGTCCAGCCGATGCTGCCGATACTCGTCGAGTTTTACCTGGAATCGTCGCAGGCGTTGGCGGTTATGGAAACTGTTTAGGTTTACCAAACATTGGTGGCGAAGTAGTTTTTGATGAAACGTATATCGGTAATCCATTAGTTAATGCACTCTGCGTTGGAGTTATGAAGCACAGTGATATTAAATTAGCTAAAGCTGCGGGAGCTGGAAATCTTGTTGTCCTATATGGCGCAAAAACTGGCGGCGATGGAATTGGTGGAGTTTCAGTTCTAGCATCTGAAACTTTTGGTACAGGTGGATCTACCAAACGCCCAAGTGTTCAAGTAGGCGATCCATTTGTCGAAAAAGTTTTAATCGAATGTTCGCTTGAAATTTTCGCGGAAGATTTAGTTGTTGGAATTCAAGATCTTGGCGGTGCTGGCTTATCGTGCGCCACGAGTGAATTAGCTTCAGGTGGCAGTGGGGGCATGAAAGTAGCCCTGGATAGAGTTCCTTTGCGCGATCCTTCACTTTCTCCCGAAGAGATTTTAATGTCAGAGTCACAGGAGCGTATGTGCGCAATTGTTGAACCACGCAACATAGCTCGCTTCTTAGAGATTTGTAAGAAATGGGATGTAACTGTCACCGTCATTGGTGAAGTAACTGATGGGAATCGTTTAGAAATTACTTGGAATGATGAAGTTATCGTCAATGTTCCACCAAGAACTGTTGCACATGAGGGTCCGGTCTATAACCGCCCACTTGCACAACCTTCGTATATCAATGAAGTAAATTCCCAAAAACCTAATGTGCCAATGCCACAAACTTCTACAGAAATTAAAGCAGCAGTTCTTAAACTAGCTGGCGCACCTAACTTGGCCGATAAATCTTGGGTAACTGCCCAATATGATAAATATGTTCAAGGAAACACCATTCAGTCACAACCTGATGATTCTGGAATGGTGCGATTGGATGAGACAACTAATTTAGGTGTTGCAATCTCAACGGATGCAAATGCTAACTGGTCTTATTTAAATCCTTATCAAGGTGCAAAGTTGGCATTAGCCGAAGCTGCGCGCAATATTGCAACTGCAGGTGCACGTCCATTGGCAGTAACAAATTGCTTGAACTTTGGCTCACCTGAAGACCCAGGCGTAATGTGGCAGTTCGCCGAATCAGTACGAGGTTTAGCCGATGGGTGTTTAGAGATGGGTCTACCTGTTACCGGTGGGAATGTTTCTTTCTATAACCAAACCGGTTCAGTTGCGATTTTGCCAACACCAGTGATCGGTGTTCTTGGGGTGATACAAGATGTTCGCAAACGCACTCCTATGAGTTATAAGAAATCTGGTTTAGCTCTTTACCTTCTGGGTAAAACGCAAGAAGATTTAGCTGGAAGTGAATGGGCTTTCTTGCATGGACAACGCGTTGGCCAATCCCCAGATGCCGATTTAGCCCGTGAAATGCGCTTAATAGAGCTACTTCTAGCGGGTAATTCATTCTTTACTGCAGCCCACGATTTGAGCCAAGGTGGTTTATCAGCGGGTCTGACCGAAATGGTTTTGCGATACAACGTTGGTGCGACAGTGACTCTTGAAAATTCAGCAATTGATTTATTGAGCGAAACACCTGGACGCGTGATTGTTGCCGTCGAACCAAGTGACGTGCGTAAATTAACTGCGCTATCGACACAATATGAAATTGCACTTACAAAGCTTGGAACTACTGGTGGTGATTCGTTAATAATTAACGATGCGGTAATTTCTTTGTCTGAATTAAGCGCTGCCCATACTTCAACTTTCCCACGGTTGTTTGGGTGATGTTTATGCGCGATGTGAAAATTCTAGAAGATGTAAAAAGTACGTTGGCGCTTTTAACGGCTAAAGCTCCCGGACGTGCAATTGAAGTTCGCGTTCCGCCATATGGCGCAATTCAATGCGGAGAAGGTCCAACGCACACCCGTGGAACTCCGGCTAACGTTATTGAAATGAATGCATCGACTTGGCTATCACTAGCCGATGGGGAAGTAACCTGGGCACAAGCCCTCGACAACGGCGACATCATTGCTTCAGGAGTGCGTGCCGATCTTTCAGAATATTTACCACTTAGGATGCGACCATGAGACGCCCTGACGGATTACTCAATCACAACATCTTGGGCGAAGATAAAGGCCCTCAGGACGCATGTGGTGTTTTCGGTGTGTGGGCACCAGGTGAAGAAGTCGCGAAATTAACTTTTTATGGCCTTTATGCACTGCAACATCGCGGTACAGAATCTGCCGGAATTGCAACAAGTGATGGAAGCAGAATTTTAGTTTATAAAGATATGGGTTTAGTTTCACAAGTATTTACTGAAAGTGATTTAGCAACCTTGCCTGGTAATTTAGCTATTGGACATTGTCGATACAGCACTACTGGTTCAAGCACATGGGTAAATGCCCAACCAACTTTGCGCCCAACTAAGTACGGAACACTGGCTTTAGCCCATAACGGAAACCTCACAAATACGGGCGACTTGGCTGAAATAGTACAAAAACTTGAACCAACATCGGCGCGAGAGCGTGGAGCTACTACAGATACTGAAATTATGACGGCGCTAATTTCATTGCAAAATGAAAAAAATGTAGAAGCCAGCGCAATCTCAGTTCTGCCGCAACTACAAGGTGCTTTTTCTCTTGTGTTTATGGATGAACAAACGTTGTATGCCGCGCGCGATCGCCATGGAGTCCGACCATTAGTTTTAGGTAAATTAGAAAACGGTTGGGTAGTTGCATCTGAAAGTGCGGCCTTAGATATTGTCGGTGCAGCTTTTGTTCGCGAAATTGAACCCGGAGAGTTTATTGCCATTGATGCTAGCGGAGTGCGTTCAGTACGTTGGGCAGCGGCTGAACCTAAAGGTTGTCTCTTTGAATATGTTTATTTAGCGCGTCCAGATACAACAATTGCAGGTCAAGGTATTCACGCCACTCGAGTTCGAATTGGTGAGCGCTTAGCTAAGGAAGCACCAGTCAACGCTGATTTAGTTATTCCAGTACCCGAATCTGGAACTCCTGCTGCGATTGGTTATGCCAAAGCTTCGGGGATTCCATATGGAATGGGTTTAGTTAAAAACTCTTATGTGGGTCGTACATTTATTCAACCTTCACAGACGATTCGCCAATTAGGTATTCGTTTAAAACTTAACCCACTGCGTGAAATTATCGAGGGCAAAAGCATCGTTGTCGTAGATGATTCAATTGTTCGCGGAAATACGCAGCGCGCAATTGTTCGAATGTTACGTGAGGCTGGAGCGCGTGAAATTCATGTTCGAATTTCATCTCCACCAGTGAAGTGGCCATGCTTTTATGGAATCGATTTTGCAACTCGTGCCGAATTAGTTGCAAGCGGCTTAGAAGTCGAAGAAATTCGCCGTTCGATTGGTGCTGATTCGCTGGGCTATGTCTCACTTGAAGGCTTAATTGAATCGACTCAAATAAGTGAAAATAAGCTCTGTACTGCTTGTTTTACGGGCACGTATCCCATTCGCATTCCGGCAGATATGTCTGAAGGAAAGATGCGCCTTGAAATTACGGAAGTTCATGGTCATTAAATGAGCACATACAAAGATTCCGGAGTAGATATTGATGCGGGAGATCGCGCCGTTGAATTAATGAAAGCCTCTATTGTAAAAGCTTCTCGACCTGAAGTCATGGGCGGAATCGGTGGTTTTGCCGGCCTCTTTGATGCAAGTGCATTAAAGAATATGAAACGCCCTTTACTTGCAACTTCAACTGATGGTGTTGGAACTAAGACTGAAATTGCTCGCGCGCTTGGTAAGTACGACACAATCGGTGAAGATTTAGTGGCAATGGTTGTTGATGATTTAGTTGTATGCGGCGCTGAACCTTTGTTCATGACAGATTACATTGCTGTGGGAAAAGTTATTCCAGAACGAATCGCAAATATTGTTTCTGGAATTGCTCGAGGATGTGAAAAAGCTGGAACCGCTTTAATCGGTGGTGAAACTGCTGAACATCCGGGCTTACTGGATGATGATGAGTTTGATGTCGCGGGTGCGGCAACTGGTGTTGTAGATGCCGACTTGCAGTTAGGTGCCCACCTTGTTCAAGAAGGTGATGTTTTAGTGGCAATGCCTTCAAGCGGTTTTCATGCAAACGGGTTTTCACTTGTTCGACATATTATTAAAACGGCACAACTCTCATTAGAGGCGCATGTCAGTGAGTATGGCAAAACATCCGGTGAAGTATTTTTAACTCCAACTGAAATTTATGCCCTTGATTGTTTAGCGCTTATTAAATCTATGCAAGGAAAACTTCGTGGCTTTTCACACATCACCGGTGGTGGCATCGCCGAAAATACTGCGCGCGTAATCCCTGAACACTTAATGGCACTTTATGATCGTTCAACGTGGTCGCTGCCAGTTGAAATGGAGTTCATGGGCGCAATGGGTGGAGTTCCACAGGCAGATATGGAACGAACATGGAACTGTGGAATTGGAATGACGGCCATTCTTGCCCCCGATTCGGCTGATTTAGCGCTGCGTTCATTGGCTGCGCGGGGAATGAAAGCCTGGGTCGCTGGCGTTGTACAGGCGAGGAAGCCGACCGATTCACGCTCAACTTTGGTTGGTACCTACAGAGCGCGATAACCTACGCCTCTGACGAACACGCAACAGTGAAGGAGCTCGCACTATGGGTCGCGGCCGAGCCAAAGCAAAACAGACCAAAGTAGCTCGTGATTTGAAATATAACTCACAAGATATGGATTTAGATCGCCTTGCTAAAGAACTTCACGGCGAAGTAGAACCTTCAGGTAATAGGGATGATGACGACCCATTTGCCGAAGGCAATTACATACCACGTGCGTGAGACCTACACCGTACGTAGCTTCACTTCGTATTTACGAACCTCTTTCTGCATTTAACGCTGCAGATCGTTTGCGTTGGCAATCAATCGATATAAATGGCCAAAGTTATTTCGATGAAGAAAAGTTTGCGTTACAACGCACCGTAGTTCCGGAACCACCAGCTGGGCGTCCAGATGGCGTGCATATTTTAGAAATTGATGGTGAACGTTATGTTTCACCATGGTCGACAGCTACAAGATGTTGGGCAGCATTAGATAATTTTAAAGATTCACTCCCAAGTACTGTAGTTCCATATTTTGTTTCACCGGCAATAGAAGAAGTAATAACTGCAGGAGTTGATTTAATGGAAGATAAAGTCCCACACATTCTAAATGAGACTTGGGTAATTCCGCCTCGATGGTTTTTACTTTTTCTGGCCGAAGAGCGTGAACGCGGCGAAAACAGTGATGGTTTATTTACAAAGGCGCGCACAACAATTGCGATGGCAAAAGCTAGAGCCCAAGTTGCCCACGAAACAGTTTTAGGAGCTTTTGGCGAAGGCCAAGTTGAACAAGATCTAGAAAATTTACTTGCTTGGCTTGAAATGTTTCATCCAAAATCATTTGTCGAACTCGACTACGGCGGGCTTGCAATTTATTTAGATAAAGCGCTTCGAGATAATGGCGAAGATGGCTTGGAGGCCGACACTTCAATCGAAGATGTTTTAAAATCAGTGGCTGGTCTTGCAGCTGCCGATGGATTAATGGCCGGACAGGGCTACGAGCGACTTATGTCGCGTTGGCGCCGCGTACAAGCGCTGGAATCGGCTAATTAATTAGAAATTACATATTGCGCCCGCTCTAGTAAATCGGAATACTTCACCACAATACGGCGCAATACGGACACCGTGAGGAAAGGATGGACATGGCCCAACTACCAGGCGCTGAAGTCCTACTTACTCCTAAAGAGGTCGCGCAACGTTTTCACGTTAATCCAAAAACAGTCACTCGATGGGCAAAAGCCGGCAAATTAACGGCTATTCGTACCTTAGGTGGTCATCGTCGTTACCGTGAATCTGAAGTTCTTGAGCGTTTACGTGAGTACAAAGAGAGTTCAAGTTAACTAGTAAGGTTCTCTCATGGCCGATAAGAATGATGACATGAAAGCAAGAATGCTTGCTGCCCTTGAAGCAAAGAAAAATAAACCAGGCGCACCAGGCACTCAGACACATTCTGAATCTGGATCAAAAATCCGTGGCGGACAACGAAGTGGCGGAGCTCCACAAGTTCAGCGCAAAGCTGGACCATCGGGTTCTGGCTCTGCAGGTTAAGTTTTAACTTAACTTTTTAAAGTTATAACAAACCACGGCGCTTCAATAGCGGCTCGATTTTTGAATCGCGCCCACGGAAATTTCTAAACATCTGCATTGAATCAATTGATCCGCCGCGACCCAAAAGAGTATTTCGGAAATGTTCACCGTTTTTGCTTTGTAATCCACCGTTTTCTTTAAACCAATCGACGGTATCGGCATCTAGAACTTCAGACCAGATGTAACCGTAATAACCCGCGGAGTAGCCCCCAGCAAAAATATGGGAGAAATACGTTGATCGATAGCGAGTAGGTACCGGTGCAAAATCCAAACCGTAATCCTTAATAGCTTGAGCTTCAAAAGCTTCTACATCAGTAACTTTTGCCGCCTCTTCCACAGTAAGTGAGTGCCACGCTAAATCAAGAATTGCTGCAGCTAAATAACTAGTAGTTGCATGCCCTTCATTGAAAGTTGATGCTTTATCTAAGTTATCTATCCACTCCTGCGGAAGTTTTTCGCCGGTTTCATGATGGCGTGCGTAACTTTCTACAACTTCTGGCCACAAAATCCACATTTCATTTACTTGTGAAGGAAACTCCACAAAGTCCCGTTGAACGCTAGTCCCTGAAACGCGAGGGTATTTCACTTGTGATAACAGTCCATGGAGTGCATGACCAAATTCGTGAAATAAAGTTGTAGTTTCAGAGAAAGTGAGCAACGTTGGCTTACCAGCAGGAGGTTTAGGAATATTGAGATTGTTGACCACGACTGGCAGTTGATCAAATAGAAAATTCTGCCTCACTAAACTATTCATCCACGCACCACCACGTTTTGAATCGCGTGTATAGAAATCTCCAATAAATAATCCAAGTTTGCTTCCATCAGCATTACTGACTTCAAAAGCACGTGCTTCAGGGTGATACGTAACCAAGTCTGGGCGCTCCTTAAAAGTGATCCCAAATAACTTGTTCGCTGCAAAGAAGACACCATTTTTTAGAACGGATTCAAGTTCAAAGTAAGGGCGCATCTTGGTTGTATCAATGTTGTATTTCTCAAGACGTACTTGTTCGGTATAGAAACCCCAGTCCCAGCTTTCAATCGCAGCTCCAGCAGATTTCTTCAAATCTTCCGCTTCTATTTTGGCATTGCGCACGGCAGCGGGAGCAATTTTGCGCAACATAGCGTGAACATTGTCTGGGTGCTCTGCAGTTTGAACCGCAATTACATATTCGGCATGTGTGTTTTTACCAAATAAACGCGCACGTTCTGCACGCAGTTTTACAATCTTTAATAAGACTGGCTTGTTGTCGGAATCATTTGCACGGTTACCCTTAACAAGGGATAAGTTCATTATTTTCTTGCGAAGATCACGATTAGTCAGCGAATCTAAAACTGGATTACCCGTAAAATTCACCATTCCAATGAGCCACTTACCTTCATGGCCACGATCTTTTGCGGCAGCTGCAGCTGAGGCAATTTGGTTCTCGCTCAAACCATCTAATTCTTCCAAGTTTTCTACAAGAACACCCAGATCATTTGTATCGGCTAATACATTTTTAGCAAACTGAGTTTGCAACTTCGAAAGCTCTTCATTTAAGGTTTTCAAACGATCCCGTTCGGTTTCAGTGAGGTGAGCACCGGCATGAATTAGATCTTTGTAATAACGCTCTAAAAGCCAGGCATCCTCGGTATTTAAGCCAAGAGCTTCGCGATTATCGTAAAGAGATTTAATTCGCACAAAGAGAAGCGGATTTAAATTAATCGCATCATGATGAGCGGCCAATTTAGGCGCTAACTCTTCTTCGATTGCATTCAGTGCATCACTTGTATCACTTGAAGATTTATTGAAAAACACTAACAAGGTGCGCGTTAACATTTGGCCACTTTTTTCCAGGGCAACAATTGTGTTCTCAAAAGTCGCAGCACCTGGAGTATTCAAAATTGCTTGAACTTCGGCTAACTGCTCTTCGCACCCCTGGTAAAAAGCTGGAAGGTAATCCTCATTTCGAATCTGAGAAAACGGTGGGAGTTCAAAATCAAGATCGCTTCTTTGCGCAAATGGATGAATGGTTGTCATAGGTAGAGCCTACATATAAGTAATTAGCTGCGCGGTAGGCTTAAACCATGTCACTGACTCGCCGAAACGTACTTAAAGCAGCCGCCATTTTTGGTGCTGGGGCTTTAGATCTAGGCCAAGTACCAGCAGCGCAAGCGGCAAGCACCGATATTTCACATGGCTCTCGAACTGTGGCCAAAGTTGCTTTAACTTTTCACGGAGCAGGCGCTCCCGATTTTGCCGATCCGCTTCTAAAAATTTTTAAATCAACTGGAACTAAAGTTTCAATTTTTGCCGTTGGAACATGGTTAGTTTCTGATCCAGCAATCGCTGCCCGGATAATTGCTGAAGGGCATGATTTGGGAAATCACACCATGACCCACACACAGATGAAAACCATTTCAGCCAAAAAAGTTGATGCCGAAATATCACAGTGCGCAGCTGAACTGAAAAAACTTATTGGTAATCATGGAGCATGGTTCCGCCCTTCAGGTACGCAATTCTCAACTGCAACTATTCGTACTGCGGCAGTAAAATATGGTTACGGCCAATGTATTTCTTATGATGTCGATTCCAAAGATTATTTGAATCCAAGTAAGAAGAGCGTCATAAGCAATGTGATGAATAATGTTAAGAATGGTTCGATTATTAGTATGCATTTAGGTCATAAAGTTACTTTGGATGCCATGCCTACGCTCTTGTCGAACTTACATGCCAAAGGCTTTACCCCAGTCACTTTGACGGAGCTACTTCAAGCGTGAAAAAACTAAACGTTGTAATAATCGCGCTCTTAGCTTTGCTCTTTCCATATACGGCTTATGCAGCTTCACTTGATGGAATGCCACCAGTTCTGGATCCCAACAATATTTATGCTGCAGATTCACCAAATAACTTAAGTGCTGTTGTAAAAAATATGCCCGAGCGTGTGTATGTTCCAAATCTGCGCTCTTCGTCAGTAACGGTTATCGACCCAAAGACGTATAAAGTAATCAAAACCATTAAAACGCACAGCGGACCACAACACGTAGTGCCTTCATGGGACTTAAAAACTCTATGGGTTAACGATAATTCAGGTAATTACTTAACACCAATAGACCCAATGACGGTTACCGCGGGCAAAGATATTTACGTTCATGATCCTTACAATCTTTATTTCACTCCTAACGGTAAGTATGCAATTGTCATGGCCGAAGCCGATAAACAAATTGTTTTTCGTGATCCACACACAATGGCAATTAAGAAAACTGTAAAAGTTCCTTGTGCTGGCGTAAACCATGCCGATTGGAGCGCAGACGGAACATTCTTTGTAGCAACGTGCGAATTTAGTGGAATGCTCTTAAAGCTCGATACTGCAAAAATGGCAATCACTGGGCATGTCTTGTTACCTCAAAAGGGCAGCATGAGCCCAATGCCACAAGATATAAAGATTTCACCTGATGGAAAAACTTTCTATATTGCCGACATGGCCTCTAATGGTGTGTGGGTTATGCCAGCAGATAATTTCGGCACATTTACTTTTATTAAAACCGGTAAAGGTGCACACGGACTTTATGTAACGCGTGATGCCAAGAGCTTACTTATTACAAACCGAGACGAAGGCTCAGTCTCGGTTCTTCGCTTTAGTGATAATAAATTGATTGCTAAATGGAAGATTCCAAACGGTGGCAGCCCGGATATGGGAAATATTTCAGCCGATGGAAAATTCTTCTGGGTATCTGGTCGATATGACGATGAGGTTTATGTTTTTGATATAGAAAAAGGTAAATTTGTTACACGAATTAAAGTCGGCAAAGAACCACACGGATTAACGATCTGGCCGCAACCAGGTCGTTACTCCTTAGGTCATACAGGAATTATGCGTTAACCCGCGCTTCCTCATGCTTAGTGAGGGCGGCGGCGGCGCTGACTTGAGTTAGGACGTGGGCGCTTATTGCCACCACTACGCACTGACTTTTCAACGATTGGCACAATATAAGGAACCCCTGAAGGCTCTTGTGCGCCAGTAATTTTCATTAATTCAGTGCTCAATGGAGTAACACCAACAAACTTTGGCGTAACACCTGCGCGAGAAGTAAGTCCACCAATTGATTTTTGCTGCTTAGTTGTTGCAATAGTTACAACAGTTCCAGCTTCTCCTGCACGTGCCGTACGTCCTGCGCGGTGCAAGTAATCCTTGTGATCTGTAGGTGCATCTACGTGAACAACTAGTGAAATTCCATCAACGTGAATACCGCGAGCCGCAACATCGGTTGCAACTAGTGCGGCATTTGCTGAATCTTTAAACAGTGCCAAAGTACGAGTACGAACGGCTTGAGACTTTCCACCGTGCAAAGCTCCAACTGCAACACCTGCATGTGCAAGTTTGTCAGCTAAACGATCAGCACCACGTTGGGTCTTAACAAACATAATCGTCTTACCATTACGAGCTGCGATTTGATTGGTGATGTCATCCTTATCACCTGGATTCATAACTAGAACAAAGTGCTCCATTGTTGAAACTGATGCACGGTCATTTTGTAATGAGTGAGTCTTTGGGTTCTTCAAGTACTGACGAACCAATGAATCAACACCACGGTCAAGAGTTGCTGAGAACAACAAACGTTGTCCATCTAGTTTTGCTTGATCCAAGATTTCTTTCACTACAGGTAAGAAGCCCATGTCAGCCATTTGATCGGCTTCATCAAGAACCGTTATTTGTAGGTGATCAAGTTGAACTTCGCCCTTGTCGAGCAAGTCAATTAAACGACCAGGTGTTGCAACCAAGATTGCAGTTCCGCGACGCATTGCAGTGATTTGCTTTGCATACGACATTCCACCGGCAACAACAACTGATTCATGACCAATTGAGCGTGCAAGTGGCATCAATACTTCATCAATTTGCTGCGCAAGTTCACGTGTTGGTGTGAGTACCAAAGCAAGTGGCTTGTGTGGCTTGGCTACTTTGCCATTGAGGTTATTAAGAAGTGCAAGACCGAATGCAAGAGTTTTTCCAGAGCCAGTTTGTCCGCGACCTAAAATGTCATATCCGGCAAGTGCATCTGGCAGGGTTGCAATTTGAATTGGGAATGGATGCATGATTCCTTGCTTAGCAAGGGCGTTAACTAATGGTGCGGCAATTCCAAGATCGCTGAACGTTGTGGTGATTTCAGTTAAGGGAGTTGCATCCACCAAGTTGGCATCAGCTAAATTTGTTGAAATGTAATTATCGTCGGCACCGAAATCGATTGCCGCGTTTGTGTGAGTCTTAGTTGAGAGCTTGAAATCATCACGGGCATAAGCCGGTGAAACATTGCGGCGATCGCGTGTTGGGCGCTCAGCACGGAAATTTGCTGCACGAGTATCAGGGGCTTCAGTGCGCTTCTTTGGACGAGTTGGATCAAATTTTTCAAATTTGCGTGGAACAAAGTTTGGACGACCGTCATCATTGCGGGCAACTTTTGCTTTTGCTGCATCACGACGATTGGTTGGACGAGTATCAGAAGTTTTGTACTCAGTCTTATTGAACTCATTTTTCTTATATTCAGGCTTCTTGTTTTCTGGCTTAACGAACTCTTTTTTCTTATCAAAAGCGCGCTTAGTGCGATCATCGCGTTGTGCAACAAACTTCTTTGCACGGCTTTCAGGCTTTTGCGAAAGTTCGATACGGGCTTTGCGCTCTTCAGGAGCTTCAATCGGACGTGGCTTTGATGCGGTTTTTTCTTGGAAACGCTTAGCGCGAAGCTTTGAGCGATCGGTTAATCGTGCTTCTTTCTTTGAAAGCGTAGATGTATCTACATCAGAATAACGACGTGTAGTTGCTGGCTTTGATGTTGCACTCTTGCGTGCATTCTTTTGCGCAGTTGTGTGACGAGGCTTAGTTTCAGCGGCCTTAAAAGCAGCTTTCTTTACGCGTTTAGGTTTT
>SESB01000747.1_pt1 | contig 23194 bp, 21 predicted proteins | sample 3171441 | NCBI WGS metagenome assembly SESB01 (sample SAMN06051867, study PRJNA518727) | freshwater metagenome | biome: subpolar coniferous forest; feature: holomictic lake; material: water; isolation source: holomictic Lake 227, 6 m depth | place: Canada: near Kenora, Ontario | collected... | reverse complement strand
TGATTGCAATGTCTACAACACTAAGTACGACCAGGCTTACATCGGATATGCCAAGGAAGCAGAGGCAAGAGTTGGGGTGAATTGGAAAGCTGCGGTGGCGGCAACCGAGACGGACCCGAGTAGCGCCCAAGCAATTTATTACCAAGGCAAACCCATCTCGGTTTACTTCTTCTCATCTGATGGTGGCCAGACACAGACCAGCGCAGATGTCTGGGGGACCGCATTCCCCTATCTAACAAATGTTCCAGACCCTTGGAGTTTGGATATTTTCTTGAACCCGCTCTATGCCCATTGGCAGCGTGTACTTATCCAAAAAGATGTAGCAACTGCCTTTAATCTGCAAGATGTTGTTGCATTGGCGATTACCGCGCGCACGGTTACTAATAGTGCGACGATGGTGACTGCAACTTCAAGTAGCGGCGCTACAGCGCAATTAGCAGTCGGGGATTTTAAAACGAAACTAAAACTTCCCTCGTCTTGGTTTGAGATCGCACCAGTTACTTTCTAAAAGATCTCGCGATCGAGCAAAAGGGTTTCGAGGTGACTGGCATCGAAGCCCTGTTTCTAGAAATTAATTTGAATGCAGGATGGAGTTGAGCCCATCCCAGCCGCCTACTTTTGGAACAACTTCAAGATTTCCACTTTGAGAATTGCGACGGAAGATCAAGTTATTAGCGCCAGATAATTCGCGGGCCTTCACAACGTTTCCATCGGGCAGGGTGATCTTCGAACCGGCGGTGATGTAAGTTCCGGATTCGATGACGCAATCGTTGCCCAGAGAAATTCCTAAACCAGAGTTGGCGCCAAGCAGGCAGCGCTCACCAATGGAGATAACTTCTTTACCGCCGCCGCTCAATGTCCCCATGATCGATGCGCCGCCGCCGACATCGCTGCCATCACCAACAACAACGCCGGCGCTAACGCGACCTTCGACCATCGATTTGCCCAAGGTGCCGGCGTTAAAGTTGACGAAGCCTTCGTGCATGATGGTTGTACCTGAGGATAAATGTGCACCGAGTCTGACTCGATCTGCATCTGCAATACGTACCCCCTCTGGGATTACGTAATCAACCATCCGCGGGAATTTATCGACGCTATAGACGGTGAGATTGCCATGAGCTGCGCGCAACTTGGCGCGGGTTAATTCAAAGTCGATGAGTGAGCAAGGTCCGGCAGAAGTCCACGCCACATTGGTGAGGAGCCCGAAAATTCCATCGAGGTTGATACCGTGGGGCTTCACTAAGCGATGGGATAAGAGATGTAGCCGGAGGTAAGCGTCGGCAGCCGAGGTAGGTGCGCTATCCAAATCGATCTCGAGATCGACTGCCTCTTTCGTGACTCCGCGCAATGGGTCGGCGGCGAGAAGTGCAGAGCGGTCCGCTGGATTTGCGAGTGGTTCGAGGCCAACCTGGATGAACCAACAATCGAGGAGATCTCCATTTGCTGCAATTGTTGCTACGCCAGAACCGAAGCCTCTTCTCATATGGCGAACGCTATCAAATGGCCCAATAACCAAGGTTGGCTGCGCCTTTTTGCAGGCCCGTGCTACTTTGCCAGTCCTACTAGTAATCTGCCCTCATGAAGCCGGCGCCGTCTATTGCGGAACTCTTAGCGAGCCTGCCGGACGAAGAGCGCTTTATTCTTTCGCTCCATTATGTCAAGGGGATGACCGCAATTGAGATTGCAAAGACGCTTGGAGTCCCGAATAAGGTGGTCAGCGCGGTCATTGAGCGTGGCAAGAAGCGCCTCTTAGCGGCACTGGATTTCCCACCTCTGGCCTGATGCGAGATACTTCTCCCCTACGTTCCTCATTGTTTTTAAGTAAGGGAGTTTCACCATGGCAGCCATGAAACCAAGAACTGGCGATGGTCCCATGGAGGTCACCAAGGAGGCTCGCAGCCTAGTGATGCGAATCCCTCTTGAGGGCGGCGGCCGCTTAGTGGTCGAGCTCAACGTCGAAGAGGCAACCAATCTAGGAAATGCCCTTCAGGCGGCAGTAGCACTCGTTAAGAAATAGAGTCGTCTCATGCATCTGCCTCAGCCAACTTTTGCAACGGTTGGTCCTATCGCGCCAGATGCGCTCGCTAAATTCAACGCCTTAGTTATTCCCGCCTACGCTTCAGATGCTGGTCCGGAAGTTGAGTCAAACGAAATTACCTCTCAGATTCTCGCAAAGAGTGGAAACACTTACGCCGAGATCCTCCAGCAGTGGCCTAACTTCACCGCCAAGGCCGGTGAGATACTGGAAATACCGCTCACCCAATCGGGCACGCTCATTCGGCTATTTATTCTCGGTCTTGGCAGCGACTCCATAGAGGATGCGCGAAAAGCTGGAGCAGCGCTCGGCCGCAAGGTGAAATCAACCGGCTATTCGATCTTTAGTACTTACTCCGGTGAATACGACGCTGCGCTCGCGCATATGGTTGCGTTATCACTTTCACAATACGGTTGGAATCTCAAGAGCGATTACTCCAAGAGCGACACGAGTGCGCGCGAAAAAGGATCAACGTCATTTATTTTTGATGAAGAACTTTCCGATGCAGCGCAGCGCGCCACTATTCTCGCAGAGGCAACCTGGCGGACTCGCGATCTCATTCACACTCCTTCAAATATCAAGAACCCGGCCTGGCTAGCAGAACAAGCTAAATTGCTCGTTCGCCAAGCGAAGAACCCAGATTTAACCGTCACTGTTAAAAAGGGTCGCGAGCTTGAAGCATTCGGGGGATTGCGCGCAGTTGGAAAGTCATCTCCGAGCGATCTCCCACGGCTCATTGAAATTCGCTATGAACCAGCGGGAAGTAAGAACTGGCCTCATGTTGTATTGGTTGGCAAGGGTATTACCTACGATACCGGCGGCATCTCTATGAAGCGACCGTACGATCTGATGATTCCGATGAAGAGCGATATGGCAGGTGCGGCGGCAATATTGACCGCAACTGTTGCAATGGCGAAGATTCAACCACGCGTGCGAATTACTGCGCTCATGATGTGCGCTGCGAATATGGTTTCTGGAACGGCACAACGCCCTTCAGATGTGATCACACAGTTCGGTGGTACCACCGTAGAAATTATCAACACAGATGCGGAAGGTCGATTAGTGCTCGCCGACGGGCTGGCATATGCGGACCTGGAGTTAAAACCGGATTACTTGTTAGATATTGCAACACTCACTGGTTCAGCCACGCTCGGTCTGGGAAAACAATATGGTGCGATGTATTCACGCAATGCCTCTTTGACAGCGCAGCTTCACGAGATCGGTGAGCGCATCGGAGATCGCGTCTGGCCGATGCCACTGCAAGATGATTACCTACCCTCACTGGCCAGCCCAGTAGCTGATCTCAATCACGATGCTTCGGCTCAACATTTCAGTGCCGGATCGGTTACCGCGGCGCTCTTCTTAGAGCACTTCGTTGGAAAGCGAAACTGGGTGCACCTCGATATCGCAGGACCAGCGCGATCTGAGGTGGATTCTGGCGAAGTTATTAAAGGTGGAACTGGATTTGGCACCCGTTTGCTCATCGAATGGCTAACATCTCTCTCATGATCGGTAACCGCGGCGATATGTCAGCATTTGCTGAGGCCTACGTTCGCGAAGATATATTCATGCAACAAGCCCGCAACAATGCTGAAGAGTTAGGCACCCTTGATCCATCTCCTGCGGTCGGTGGTCTGCTCCGCTTTGCGGTTGAATCTCTTAAGGCGCGATCCATCGTTGAAATTGGAACTGGTTCAGGTGTGAGTGGGCTCTGGCTCTTCGCCGGTGCAGGCGTAGATGCAGTCCTTACCTCTATCGATACCGAACGCGAGCACGCCGCTTCTGCCCGATCTGTCTTTGAAGAGTCCGGGATTTCAACTCAGCGCTTTCGTTTAATCACAGGAACTATTATGGAAGTTGTCGGCAAACTTGCAGATAACAATTATGACCTCGTTGTTATTCGACCTGCATCCGATTTGATGGATCTCATTCACGAGTCGTATCGCCTGCTCCGACCCGGTGGGATGCTCTTCGTGGATCATGTGCTCAGCGGCGGGAAAGTGGCCGATCCCACGCAGCGAGATTTTGAGAGTATTTCGCGCCGTGACGGGATACGCGCCGTAAAAGAGGATTCGCGTTGGAGTTCCATTGTTTTGCCGCTGGGCGGCGGAATACTTCTGGCAACAAAGCTTTAACTGACTTATAATGTGAGAATGTCTGAAGAGGAATCAATCGTCAACGAAGTACCCAATCCTTCTCCAACCCCAACGCAGACCCCTTGGTGGGTTTCGGATGGTCAATCGATGGCCGCTAACTTTGCGCCTATAGCTCCTCTCAAGCGCGTAGTTCAAGTCACTTGGTACATGGCTTTGGCTATGTCGTTAATCGCCGGATTAGTTGGCGCGCTGATTGGCAAAGTTGCATTTGATAATTCGCATCACATGGTCACATCCACCTCAATTATCAGTCGCGCACCTAACTCGGTTGCCGGAATTGCCGCTCGCGTCCTTCCATCTGTTGTAGAAGTTGATTCGAGTACCACTGCAGGAACAGATACAGGTACTGGTTTCTTTATTGAGTCAAGCGGATACATCATGACTAACAACCACGTGGTCGAAGCAGCAGTGCTCGCAAAGACACCCATCACGGTCAAACTTTCCAACAACACCCAGTACACGGCGACCCTTGTGGGGCGCGATACTTCCTATGATCTCGCCGTTCTCAAAATCGATATAACGGGAGCTCCTGCCCTCGTTCTCGGCAACAGCGACAATGTTCAGGTCGGAGATCCTGTTATTGCAATTGGATCACCGCTCGGGTTGCAAGGAACTGTGACGACGGGAATCATCTCTGCCAAGAATCGTCCCGTCACAACCAGCTCAGATAACACCGCGGGAGAAAGCTCGTTCATCGATGCACTTCAGACTGATGCCGCCATCAACCCTGGTAATTCTGGTGGGCCTTTAGTGGATTCAACCGGAGCGGTCATCGGTGTTAACTCCGCAATCGCTTCTCTGGGGAACTCGATTTCAGGTCAACCAGGTTCGATTGGCTTAGGTTTCTCTATCCCCATTAACCAAGCCAAAAAGACCGCGGATCAACTGATCAAGACCGGAACCTCACACTATCCAATAGTTGGGATGTCCCTTGATTCCAGTTTTGCCGGTCCCGGCGCAAAGATTGCCAATACTTCGAACGCAATTCTGCCTGGCGGTCCTGCGGCTAAAGCAGGATTCCAAAGAGGCGACATCATTCTTGCCATTGATGGCAAAGATATTGCCGTCGCCGACGATCTCATCGTCGCGATTCGAGCACATTCAATCGGTGACACCGTAACCCTGAAGTATCAGCGGGGTACTGTGATCAAGTCGGTCAAGATCACACTTATCGCGTCCAAATAGGGTCGTAGAGTTCGCCTATGACTCAAGAGGTAATTACAGAGATCCACAAAGCTTTGTCGCAGGTGAATGACCCTGAACTTCGTCGTCCCTTGCCTGACCTGGGGATGGTGGAATCCGTTCTCTTTGCCGATGGCATCGCGACTATCGCCATTAAATTAACAATTGTCGGGTGTCCAATGCGCGATCAGTTGCAGACCGATATCGGATCTGCGGTTGAGGCGATAGCAGGCATCAATTCTGTCGTTATCAATTTTGGAGTAATGAACGACGAAGAGCGCGATGCTGTTAAGAAGTTACTCCGCGGCGGTCGAGAAAAATTTAATCAATTTGCGCAACCTGACTCTTTAACGCGCGTGATTGGTATCGCCTCGGGCAAGGGCGGAGTTGGAAAATCCTCCGTAACCGCCAACTTAGCTGTCGCCGCAGCGGCCCGTGGTTTGAGCGTTGGAATATTGGATGCGGATGTTTACGGTCACTCAATCCCTCGTCTTATGGGAATTTTAGATAAGCGGCCAACTGCGCTTGATCAGACATTTATTCCGGTAGAAAATCACGGAGTCAAAATAGTTTCCATGGAGATGTTTAAGCCAAATCGCGAAGATCCAATTGCATATCGTGGCCCGCTGCTCCATCGAGTTCTCGAGCAACTCATGACAGATGCCTACTGGGGATCACTTGATCTGCTCCTCCTCGACCTACCACCGGGCACCGGAGATATCGCTATCTCGTTAGGACAGTTGATCCCGCGCTCAGAAATTCTTGTCGTGACAACTCCACAGGTCGCCGCCGCCGAAGTGGCTGAGCGGGCTGGAAGAATTGCATTTCAGATGAAGCAACGGATCCTTGGTGTCGTCGAGAATATGTCCGAAAGCCCTTGTCCACACTGCGGTCAGCCGATCGCGATCTTTGGAGCAGGCGGCGGGGCAGAAACTGCGAAGCGCTTGAGCGCACTGGTGGGTTCGCAGATTCCGCTTCTGGCTAAAGTGCCCTTTGATATCCAACTGCGCGATGGCGGAGATCATGGAACCCCCGCGTATCTCGACGCTGGAGACGGGCTGATCAAGAAAACATTTGATGAACTCTTATCCGCGATCATGATTCGTCCCCGCTCCTTAGTCGGGGTACCACTTTCACTGCACACCTAATCCTTGATCCATCGGTGAGCCCGTAGACTGACGGGGTGAAACGCCCTCCAGTCTCCTCTATTAATACCGTTGCAAAGCGGTTGGTTGGTCGTAGCGATCTTTTGATCTCCCGGAAGAGTGTTCGAGATTCGCTCGTCTCTCTCGCGGGGTTGATCGGTCGTCCGGTCTTTGGACCCGATGGTCGAGAGATCGGTCGACTCGTTGATGTTGTCGTTCGACATGGTGAAGAGACATATCCACCCGTATCGGGTTTGATAGTCAAGATCGCCAATAGCAAGTCATTTATCAACGGGGCTCGTATTTCGGTTCTTACCCCAAGTTCGATCACCCTCTCTTCGGCGAAGATCAATCTCGAAACTTTTTCTCGTCGTCCCGGCGAATCACTTCTCGATGCTGATGTGCTGGATCACCAGATCGTTGATGTTGATGGGCTGCGAGTGGTGCGCACCTCTGATCTCTACCTGGCACCTTTTAATAAAGAGATCCGAGTCGTTGGAGTTGATATCTCCTTTATGTCCTTCTTGCGCCGACTCTTTCCCGGATCAATTTCCCGCAGGCCAACTCCTGAACACGTCCTCGATTGGGCATCGGTTGCCTCGTTGACAGATTCCACGGGAGTAGTTCGCACCTCTGCAACTCGTTCCGCGCTGAGCCAATTGCGACCTGCCGACTTAGCCGATCTCATTGAAGATCTTGCCGGTCGAGAGCAGGGTGCACTCATTGAAATGTTGGATCCAGCTCTAGCCGCCGACGTACTCGAAGAGATGGAAGATGACGAACTTGAGGGTCTGCTCCGAGGCTTAACTGCAGAGAGCTCCGCGAAACTTCTATCCCACATGGAACCGGATGAGTCAGCCGAAGTACTGCGCGATCTTGAAGAAGAACACCGCGAAAGTATTTTGGACGCCATGGAAGTTGGAACAGCCAAGCAGTTACGCGAGTTGGTTTCTTTCGACGAAGAGCTGGCGGGCGGCATAATGACCACTCACATCTTGATTGTAAAAAGCACTGATAGCGTGGCTACTGCATTGCAGTTGCTGGTAGAAAATAGAGAACGTGAAAGCTCCGACGGAGTTGTCGTAGTCGATAGCAAAGGCAAACTCCTCGATCACATTCAGACCGTAGAGTTAATTGGTGCCGCTCCTTCGAGTCTAGTTTCAACGCTCATGGCTAAACCCTTTCCTACTGCAGTCACGATTGAGACTCCGATCAATGAAGTTGTTGAAGAATTTTCCAATAACCGCGGTTCCTCAATTATCGTCATTGATGAGAAGAACAAGCCGATTGGTCGGATTCTCGCCGATGATCTGGTCGACGCGCTCTCGCAGAATCGCAATCGCTTTACGCAAGGCGGGGTATCGCGATCATGAGCAACATAACTATTCCGAGTGGCCGCAAGCTGAGAATTGCGGCCTTTTTATCGGTCATGGGACCTGGAGTGATTGCAGGCTTGTCGGATGATGATCCGGCCGGAATCACGACTTACTCGCAACTCGGAGCTAAATATGGCTATCGCATGCTCTGGGTTCTTGTCGTTTCAACATTTGCGCTTATAGTCTTTCAAGATTTAGGCGCGCGCATCGGCGTTGTAACTCGCCAAGGGCTCATCGGTTTAGTGCGTCAAAAGTATGGCGCTCGTGCCGGAAGTTTTAGCGCAGTGGCATTGATATTGGCGAATGTCGGAACTATGACAGCAGAATTTGCCGGCGTTGCCGCTGCCGGTCAACTTTTTGGAATCTCGCGCTATATAACTGTTCCTCTCACCGGCTTCTTGATCTCTGCGCTTGTTCTACGTGGAACCTTCAAAAAGGCGGAGCGCGTATTTTTCGTACTCTCCGCTGTCTTTATTTCTTACGTTGTTGCCGGATTCATGTCGCATCCTCATTGGGGATCTGCGTTGCACGGTATGGTCGTCCCTTCTATGCCATTTACTCGCGACGCTGTAAACATAGCGACTGCAACCCTCGGAACCACTTTGGCTCCTTGGGGGCTAGCTTTTATTCAATCGTATGCAGTGGATAAGCGCCTTACCCGAGCTGACCTCAAATTATTGCGAGCCGATGTCTGGGTGGGTTCGGCATTAACCGGAATTATCGGATTTTTTGTAATAGTTACTTGCGCCGCAACTCTCAATGCACAACACATTACAAATATCACCGATGCTTCGCAAGCTGCCCGCGCCCTGGAGCCACTGGCTGGAACCCTTGCTAAAGATATCTTTGCAATCGGAATCATCGGCGCCGCGCTTTTAGCTGCTTCGATATTGCCACTTTCCACTGCTTATTCAGTGGGCGATTTGACCGGTTCCCCAGCAGCGCTCGATGATAAATTTGATGAGGCCCCGCTTTTCTACATGACCTTTGCAGCAATCACCGTAGTGGCTGGTGGATTAATTATGATCCCCGGGGTATCACTTATCTGGATTTTGATATCTTCTCAGGTCTTGAATGCCATTCTCTTGCTTCCACTTCTTGCATATATGTTCGGCATCGCGCGCGATAAGAAGTTGATGGGCGAATTCACCGCAGGGAAGCGTTCGTTGACCCTGTACGGCGCCATTATTGCCCTCGTCGGAGTCTGCGTACTTGCTCAATTCTGGTTTATCTTTAAATTGTGACAGTAAATACGCACGACCATACCGCCCTTCCAAAAGGTAGAGACATCCCCTTTCTCCTCGCTGGAATTTTGGGGATCGGATCATCGGGTCCGCTGATTGCTAAGAGTTCAATGCCTATCCCAACCCTCATCTTCTGGCGCAACCTTGGGGGAGCGCTCATCATGGCTCCCTTTGCCATCAAATCGGGCGAGATGTTCGAGCGAAAGAATCGTCGCCTGATCGCGATATCAGCGCTGGCTGGAATCTTCCTCGCCGCCCACTTCTTGGCCTTCTTCGCCGCGATGCGATTTACCTCGGTGGCGGCCGGCACCGCTCTAGCAGCGCTGCAACCAATCTTCGCGGCGCTCTATATGAAAATTCGCGGGGCGCGAATATCCTCGCAGTCGTTAGGTGGAATGTTTCTCGCCTTCGCCTCGCTTCTCCTAATCACCGGAGTCGATTTCTCACTATCTACCCGGGCCTTTGAAGGCGATCTCTTCGGAATCCTCTGCAGCGCTCTTGCTGCTGCTTACATGATAATTGGTTCTGGAGTTCAGAAGTCGCTAGCAACATCGACCTATACGACTGTATGTTTTTCCTCGTGCGCGGTGACAACCCTCTTTGTAAGTTTATCTACGGGTTCAAAGCTCGTGCACTTTCCCGCATTGCAATGGATTTACTTAGCCGGTCTGATTATCGGAGCCCAATTTTTTGGACACACTCTTTTCAACATGTCTCTCAAGAGAGTATCGCCAGTCGTCGTGTCCCTTGTCGTCTTCTTCGAGGTTCCAGTCGCGGCCATCATCGCCTGGTTCTGGCTACATCAAAGGCCCTCGGCGGGAACAATTCCGGGAATCTTCGGCCTCCTTATTGGATGCGCCATCTTTGTCTTGCGGAACAAGAGTGACAATGATTGATCTACATACCCATTCGAATTTCAGTGATGGTACTGATACGCCGACTATATTAATTAATAAAGCTCATGCAGCGGGGCTAACCACCATAGCGTTAACGGACCATGACACGGTCGCGGGTTGGGACGAAGCGAGTAACCAACTTCGCCCTGGCTTATCACTTGTTCTAGGTTCAGAAATTTCTTGTCAGACGAGCGACGGAATCAGTGTCCACATGCTCGGCCTACTCTTTGATAGGAACGAAGAAGCTTTGATGACGATGATGGCAAAGACGCGAGATAATCGAATCGGCCGGATGCACAAAATTATTGCAAGACTAAACGCAGCGGATTATTCAATAACTATGGAGGATGTCGAGGCGCAACTCTCTGATGGGGCCACCTTAGGCCGCCCACACTTAGCAGATGCGCTCGTCGCAAAGGGCTATATGAAATCTAGGGAAGAGGTCTTCGCGGAAGTCCTACATAATAATTCGCCATATTATGTTGCGCACTACTCTCCGACTCCAGAGGTTGCCATCGAATTAATCAAGCAGGCAGGGGGAGTTGCGGTAATCGCGCACCCCATGTCTTCGCTACGTGGTCGAGTAGTTTCTGCCGCCAGCTTTGAAAATTATGTAACGGCTGGCCTCGATGGCATTGAGGTGTTTCACCGCGATCACACCTTAGAGAACCGCGAATTGTTATCCAATATTGCGCGACAATATGATTTAGTAAAGACTGGATCGAGTGATTATCACGGAAATGGAAAACTCAATCAACTAGCGGAGTTCCATACCGATCCGGTGGAGTTTGAAAAGTTAGAGTCGAAGGCAAATGCTCGCCGGGTTATAAAGAGGTAAATCCAACTTTTTGATCAGAGGTATCGCCGATTTCGATGTAAGAGATCTTCCCGGCAGGCACCAAGATTGTGCGATCTTTAATATCAACGAGCACCAGAGTAGTGCCACCCGAAATTGCCTCATTGGCGAGCGCTACGACCTTTTCATGTCCCAGCAAGGTTTCAAAGTGGAGCTCTTGGGAGCTGTCGCTAATCCCAACGCGAATTGAGGTCTTAGAATCTTTATCTTTTTTACCCATGCCTAGAGTTTAGTGCTCTTCAGATCTTGCGGAAACCTGAAATTCCACGCCACTGCAGACTGGCCACAAGCTTTACCGCCAACTCGCGATCGATCTTTCCATCACGCGCAAGCCAATGGCGCGCCGTGGTCTGTGCGGTACCGATGAGTCCCACCGCAAGCATCATCGCCGACTCTTGGGAGATTCCGGTATCGGTCGTGATCGCCTCACTAAAAGCCATGGCACAGTCATAGGACATCCGATTAAGTCTTTCGTGCACTTGCGGCTCCACGGCCATATCGCTCTCAAAGAGGAGGCGGAAAGCTTCACCTTCGCGATTGATAAAGTCGAAGTAGGCGTTAACAGTTGCTAGCACTCTCCCGGCGTTGTCCTTGGTGGAACCCACGGCGGCGCGGATATCTGCCACCAAGTATTCACAGTGGATATCTAGGACGGCCAAATAGAGATCGAGTTTTGAGGGAAAATGTTGGTAGAGAACGGGCTTGCTCACGCTGGCTTGATCCGCAATCTCATCCATAGCGGCGGCGTGATATCCGACGGCTGTGAAAACTTCTAAAGCGGCAGCTAAGAGCGTAGCCCGGCGCTCATCGCGGGGTAGGCGGATCTTTTCCTCGTTCATTCGCACGATGGTATCTCATCATTCATAATGAGCCCATGAACCAATTGCCTGCGCGACGACTTCTCTTGGTGCATGCTCACCCAGATGACGAAACTATTAACAACGGCGCCACTATGGCTGGTTATCGGTCAGAAGGAGCGGCGGTCACCCTGGTCACCTGCACGCGCGGGGAAGAGGGCGAAGTCCTAGTTCCATCGTTAGCTCATCACGCGGCGGCGAAGGAAGATTCCTTGGGTAAGTACCGAGAGGGTGAGTTAGCTGCGGCTATGACCGAATTAGGCGTCACTGACTTTCAATTCTTAGGCGCCCCAGAGCGTGAATATCGCGACAGCGGGATGATGGGAACGCCTCCCAATGAACGCCCCGACTGCTTTTGGCGGGCAGATCTCGACGAAGCATCGACTCGACTCGTAGAAATTATTCGGGAGCGCAAACCCCAGGTATTGATTTCCTACGATGATCATGGGGGATATGGCCACCCTGACCACATCAAAGCACACCAGATCGCAATGCGGGCCGCGGAGCTAGCAGCGGATCCAACGTTTGGAACCGGAGCTCCTTGGGAGATTTCAAAGATCTATTGGAGCGCCATACCTCGGTCTGCGCTGCACGGCAGTCTGCGAAGCAGCAATGTATTCATTCAGATTCTGATTAAGTTCTTTAACTATGTACCGGCGCAGTGGTTGGCTCTCCCATTTGTTAAAGCAGATGGAGTTGTAACGACAAAATATGATGGCGAGAAATTCCTTCCGCAGAAATTGGCGGCGCTGCGTGCGCATCAAACGCAGCTGATCCTTCATGGCGATCTCTTTAAATTTTCAAAGCGGCTATCGACTCGAATCACTGGAAGCGAATATTACATTCGTGTAAAAGGTGAAGCGGGCGGGCCATATGACAAGGCAGGCAGAGAGCTAGATCTCTTCGCCGGCGTTAAGGAATAACTTCCCAACTCTGTCCATCAGGACCATCAGTCACTTTAATTTTCAACGTCGCAAGTTGATCGCGGAGTTGATCGCTCCGTGCAAAATTCTTCTCCTGGCGTGCCTGCTCTCGCAGGGCAATTAACTCGTGAATTGCGCTGCTTAATTCAGGTGCAACCAAGGTCCGGGTTAGCTCCAGGCCGAAGAATTCGTCGGTCGCTGCAAAAACCTGCGCCTTGGTACGCTCTGAAATAGCGGTATCGCGTTCTATCGCCCGCAACTTCACAAGTGCGCGCGGGGTATCCAGATCGCTGCGGAGCAGCGCAAAGATTGATTCCACAATTGCAGATACCGCCTCAAGATCGTTGTGGCTTTCAACCTTAGACCACTCCTGATATTTGTTCCTCCAGCGGTGCAGCGTGGAATCGGCGGCTGCAATCTGATCCCAGGTGAGATCCATCTGGCTGCGGTATTTGTTCTCTAAGAAGACCAGGCGTAGCGCCAAAGGATCAAAGCCGCGTTGGATTACATCTTCGAGCAGAACGACGTTCCCACTACTCTTTGACATCTTCCTTCCCTCAAAGAGGAGATGTTCGCCGTGCACCCATTGATCGGTCACCTCGCTGCGCGCCGCGCAGTTGCTCTGTGCGCGCTCATTTTCATGATGGGGAAAGCGCAGATCAATCCCACCTAAATGGAGATCGACATGGCTATTGAGGTAGTGCAGTGACATCGCCGAACATTCAATATGCCACCCGGGAAAGCCACGTCCCCATGGCGAGTCCCAGACCATCTCGGTACGGCTCCCCGCCGCTTTCCAGAGCGCCCAATCGGCATGAAATCTCTTAGTGTTATCTTCTTCGTACTCGTATCTATGACCGGGCACCAATTCAGCTAATTTATTGCCACTAATCGCGCCATAACTTTCAAAGGAGCAGGCGGAGAAGTAAACAGATCCATCACCGCCAACATATGCATGATTGGAATCAATTAAGTTTGTAATCAAGCGGTGCATCATCTCGATACTCTCGCTTGCCCTCGGATAGATGTCAGCAGCGCCAATGCCAAGACGAGAAATATCTTGGTGGAACCCGGCTTCGTATGCTCGCGCGACATCAAATGGATCTCTTTGCTCGGCCTTTGCTTGGGTAAGAATTTTGTCCTCTAACTCGTCGGCGGAGTTTATGTCTTCGCTCATGTGACCGACATCGGTAATATTTTGAATACTTCGCACCTGGTGGCCACTAAGTCGCACCAATCGAGTTATTAAATCTCCTAAGAGAAAGGTGCGGAGGTTGCCAACGTGGGCATCGCGGTAGACCGTAGGGCCGCAGCAGTACATCCGCAAGGCTCTCCCATCGCTGATGGTTAATTCGCGCTGGGTTCGGCTCATGGTGTCATAGAGAATGATCCCGGTAGAGATCGGATTGGAGGGAACAACTTTCCAGAGTGAAATCCGGTCTGGGTCGAAGGTGACTATCTGGCCATCCTTCTTCCGGACCTGATTAAGTGCCACCAGATGGCCTAGGAGGTCACGAAAGCCGCCTTCGGCGTCATGGAGGCGGATACTTACGCGCTCCCCGATTTCAGCCAACCCAGGTAATGGCTTCATGGAACCCCCTCACCCAATTTTTCGCTCTGGTATCCACTATTCTCTACCTATTATTGTTCCGCAGTTGATTGGAACCGCTACTTGAAAGGATTGACGTGACCTACATAATCGCTGAGCCTTGTGTTGATGTCAAAGATAAATCATGCATCGAGGAGTGCCCCGTTGATTGCATCTATGAGGGTAATCGGATGCTTTATATCCAACCCGATGAGTGCGTTGATTGTGGAGCTTGCGAGCCGGTCTGTCCGGTTGAGGCGATCTATTATGAAGATGACGTTCCCGCGGATTGGAAGCAGTACAGCGAGATCAACTCCGCCTTCTTCCAGACTATTGGTTCACCCGGCGGGGCGAGCAAAGTTGGAGCATCGGATACCGATCACCCAACTGTTGTAGCTCTCCCTAAGGCTGGAGCGTAGAGAATCAAACTCCCGGATTTTCCCTGGGATGTCTTGGCTCCCTACGGCGCCCGCGCACGGGAATATAAAGATGGAGCCATCGACCTCTCAGTAGGAACGCCGGTCGATGCCACACCAGATTTCATTCAGGCCGCACTTGTCGAAAGGGCAAATGCACCGGGATATCCACTCACCATTGGCTCACCAGCTCTGCGAGCGGCAATGCGAGATTGGGCAACCAATATTTTGGGAGTGACCGGCGAGTTTGATGTTCTGCCCAGCATTGGCTCTAAAGAGGTTGTTGCGAACTTACCAACACAATTAGAGGCCAACTCAGTTCTCTATCCGAAGATCGCATATCCCACATATTTAGTGGGCGCAATCTTGGCTAAAGCAGAGCATCGCTCCGTTGATTTCGATCCGAGATCATGGCCCGACTCAGACCTGGTTTGGATTAATTCACCATCCAATCCAACGGGGCGGATCTCGGCTCGCGAGGAGTTGCAAGCGGTAATTGCCTACTCACGTAAATGCGGCGCGGTCATTGCCAGTGACGAATGTTATTTCAATTTTCCCGCTCGGGTAGATGGTCCGCAACCCCTCTCAATTCTTCAGGTAGCAGATGGTGACAACAAGAATCTCATCACCCTGCACTCACTATCAAAGCGCTCTAATCTTGCGGGCTACCGCGCTGGAATGATCATTGGTGATCCACTCTTAATTGCAAGAATTCGCGAGATTCGCAAGCACGCGGGTTTATTGGTGCCAACAATGGTTCAAGCAGCGATGGGGGCAGCGTTGGGAGATGAGATTCATGTGCACCAACAGGCAGCACGCTATGCCCAGCGGCGCGAGGTCCTGCGGCCTGCTCTGACCTCTTTAGGTTTTGTCATCGAAGATAGCGAAGCCGGTTTGTATATCTGGTGTACGCGAGGAGAGCCTGACATGGACTCGGTCTCATTCTTTGCGGATAAGGGAATTTTGGTAACTCCTGGTGGATTTTATGGCGAGGCTGGGTCACATCACGTTCGCATCGCGCTCACCGCAACCGATCAGCAAATCGCTGCCGCTGCAGCGCGGATGCTTGGATAATTGAAGATGCAGCACACGCGACCCACATCGGCAATTTTGCTCGTCGGTGGCTTTGGAACCCGGTTACAGCCACTGACATATCGCACCCCAAAGCCGATGATCCCCGTCGCGGGCATTCCATTTACTGAGCACCAAATTGCAAAGACGCGAGCCGCCGGAATAACTGAGATAGTTCTTGCCACCTCTTACCTAGCTGAAATCTTTGAGCCTCATTTTGGAGGTGGCGAACGATTCGGCATCAAGATCTCATATGCCGTCGAGAAGAGTGCGTTGGGAACCGGTGGTGCAATAGCTAACGCGGCTGCGCTTCTGAGTGGCGCTGGGCCGATCGTAGTTTTCAATGGGGATGTATTAAGCAGTCATGATCTGCAGGCACAGATGGATCTTCATCTGACGGGGGATGCGGATGCAACGCTGCATCTCACAACGGTTGCTGATGCACGAGCGTTTGGTGTGGTCGAAATGGATGGCTCCCGGATACTTTCTTTCAATGAGAAGATGGAAAACCCGCCTACCAGGATTATTAATGCCGGCTGCTACATATTTAACCGAGGTGTCATCGACGCTATTCCGCGAGATCGAGCCGTAAGCGTTGAACGCGAAGTCTTTCCTGCGCTTCTTGCCGGCGGTTCAAAAATACTTGGCTACTTAGATTCTTCTTACTGGCTCGATATTGGCTCCCCTGCCGCGCTCTTAAAAGCTACAGCCGATTTGATCTCGGGAGCGGCGCGGTCGATCGCCTTCGATGAACTTCTAGATCAAGGTGCGTATATCCAGGGGGCTGGATCTCTCGTCGCACGAGATGCAGAGATTGATGCATCTGCTCTGATCGGAGAGGGATCGCTCATAGCATCAGCTGCCAGAATTGAAAATGGCGCGAGAATTCTTTCTTCGGTCATTGGGAGCGGGGCTCGCATCGGTCCTGGAGCTCACCTCATTAATACATTTGTTGCCCCAAATTACGAAATTCCTGGCGGATTTATTGCCGAGAACCAGTTTTTTGGCTATTTTGCCGAGAAATAATCTCTGCTGGACTTGACGAAAAGGGATTACACGCGTGTAATTCACCCAAGACGTTTTACATCCAGCCGGACTTACCATTGATGGTCGGACCGAAAAGTTTGAGGAGTATGTATGTCAGAACGCCAGCTTGCCGCTCAAGGAGATTTTGGAATGGGTGGCCTCACCAACCTCGGCGGCTCCAATAATGGAAATCCTGACCTCTCCTGGCAAGAGCGCGCCCTCTGCGCTCAGACCGATCCAGAAGCCTTCTTTCCTGAGAAGGGCGGCTCCACGCGTGAAGCGAAGCGAGTCTGCCTCTCCTGTGATGTTCGTTCAGAGTGCTTGGAATACGCTCTAGGACATGATGAGCGCTTTGGCATTTGGGGTGGGCTCTCCGAGCGAGAGCGTCGTCGCCTTAAGCGTCGTTCTGCTTAACTCGCATATCTCTGCAAATAAGAGTGCCAAATAATGGCAACGCATCTATCGGCGGAACAAACTCTGCACGAGGTTGACCTATCTCGTTTTTTCGTTACAACAATAATCGTTTCGCACAATGGTGCTGCCTGGCTCCCTGAAGTTATCTCATCCCTCTCTTCGCAAACGCGAAGGATCAATCGCATCATTGCTGTCGATACCGGTTCAACAGATGCATCACCAAAGTTACTTCGCGCAGCGGGGATTACTTATATCGCTGCCGAACCGGATATCGGATATGGCGATGCGATTGAAATGGCTCTAGAACTCTCCCCAAAGTTTCGGGACCCCGTTGATGCCGCCAATGAATGCATCTGGTTAATCCACGACGATTGCGCCCCCGCCAAGGATGCTCTTGCACTTCTATTAGAAGCGATCAATGATCGACCTCAGGTAGTTATCGCCGGTCCAAAATTATTAGGTTGGTATGACCGCGATCATCTCCTGGAAGCAGGAATTTCTATTGCGCGAAATGGCGCACGTTGGACCGGACTTGAACCACGTGAACAAGATCAAGGCCAGCACGATGAAACGAAAGAGGTGCTCTCTGTAAGTACAGCAGGCATGTTGGTACGCCGCGCCGCATTTGAAGAGATCGGTGGATTGGACCCAAACCTCGCGCTCTTTCGCGATGATGTTGACTTGGGTTGGCGGGCCCGTGTAGCTGGCTTTAGCGCGATCTGCGTAGGAGCGGCAAGTGCTTTTCACGCTGAAGCATCTGCCAGTGAACGACGAGTAGTTGATGTTTCTGAGGCGTTTTTGCATCGCCCACTTTTGCTCGATCGTAGAAATGCCGCATATGTCATGCTGGCAAATGCCTCATGGTGGATGCTGCCTTGGCTAACTTTTCAACTCTTGGGGACCAGCTTGCTGCGGGTTATTTTCGATCTGCTAGCAAAGTTACCTGGATATGCGGGTGATGAAATCGCGGCTGTTGCCCTTTTGATCATCCACCCCACCGACCTTATAAAGGCCAGGCGTGCTCGGCGTAAGAAGAGGCTGTTATCTCCATCTGTTGTTGGTGTGTTTATTCCACCGCGCGGCAGCCAGATTAGGGCTGGAGTAGATCGAGTTACAAACACAATCTCGCAAAAGTTACAGGGTGCGCAAGAACCTCTTGAAGATAATGCACCGCAGACATACGCCGACATTGGAGTTATGGCGGACGAGTTCGATGACCAAGATTCATTGCCCAGCGCCAGCCCCTCAATATTCCGCGGAGTTTTGCTGCGTCCAGATTCGTTGGCTCTCGTCGCGATTTTTACTCTCTCTTTGATTTCCGCTCGTGCCAGGTTTGGTTCGCTCTCGGGGGGCGCCTTAGGTTTTATTCCATCTGGCGGTGGCGATTTGCTACGAAATTATGCACAAGCCTGGCACCTAGTAGGAATGGGATCGGCCGCAGCCGCGCCCCCTTGGCTGGCAGTACTTGGAGTGGCCTCACTTGTAACTTTTGGCCATCTCTCCCTCTTCATCACCTTGTTATTTCTCTTGACCCCAGCGCTCGCCTTTATCATCTTTGTTAACTCATTGCGCCGTACCGGGATTTCGCAAGGCACTTCAACATTTGGCGGGATTATCTACATCCTCACCCCGCTGCTCTGGAGTTCTCTCAATCAAGGTCGAATTGAGATTCTGGTTCTCTACTTACTTGCCCCACTTTTTATCTTTCTCAAACCGTTAATGATGAACATCACTGAACTTTCGTGGCGTCGGATTTTTGCTCTCACCTTGTTGGTAACTCTGGCAACATCTTTCTCCCCACTTCTGGTCGCGCTCTGGTTGCTCGTGCAAATTGCGCTGCTGGTGCCAGCGGTAATTCCACTGACGCGAAGTTCAAAGGAATCGGCGGGGTGGATCGATCTCCTCGAGAGCGCGGACTTTGAGCCGGTGGCCAGGCGCGGAGCGGTAATAGTTACTACTTTCTTGCTCGCCCTACCGTGGTCGCTTGGTGCATTGATTCACCCCACCCAATTTCTCCTGGCACCTGGTATTCCACTGGCCAATGGAGGGACGGTGCAGACTCTCCTCACCAACCCTGGCGGTCAAGGCTCTCCGCCCTGGTGGATAATCGCCCCTATTCCGCTCTTTATCTTCTTCAGTTTCTTTATACGTTCGCTGCGGCGCAGCTCGCTCTTCAGTTCAGCAATTCTTGCTGGTGCAATTTTGTTGAACGAATTTCACATCGACGGTCATGGCGCCAGTGAATCTGTTTTTGTCGGATCGGTTTTCATAGTGATTGCCATCATTCTCATTCCTCCCATGATGGTGGCGATCGAGAATGTGACTCCAAATCTCCGGCTTCGTAATATAGGGATTGGCCATCTCGCCGTCGCTGGTGCGACCGTACTTTCACTTGTAAGCGCCACACTTCTTGCTGGCTGGATTCTCTTCGGGCAGGCACCATCACTAGTTCAATCTGATCAGAATGATGTAGTTCCAGCCTTCGTATCAGCGTTGGCGCAAAGCCCAGCCAAACCCAAGACTTTGGTCTTATCTTCCAGTTCCAAGGCGAGCACCTTCTTTATCTCGCGCGGCAACCGACTCATCATTGGAGATGCCGACGTAGCAACATCGATTCCGCCGCAGATTGCCGATGCAGTGGGTCAGTTGGTCTCTGGTTCTGGAGTCACCTCAGCCAAAGTCTTAGGTCAATTCGGAATCCAGTATCTCTTTCTCAAAGCACCCGTTTCAGTTCAGACGGCGCGCGTCATCGACGGGGTCGGTGGATTTACACGAATGTCGGCTACGAACATCGGAGTTGTTTGGCGCATAGTCGGAGCCTCGCCACGAATATTGTTGACAGACACATTTGGCAAGAATTACATGATTCCATCGGGGGATATTGGAGCGCTGGCATATGCCGTGGCTTATGGAACTATCACTCTGGGTGAAAAGTACGACCAAAGTTGGCGGTTAATTGATAACGGAGTGAATGATCCACTTCGACATGCAGCATCTGGCTTGCCAATTTTTTCAGTGGCTACGCCGGGAAAGATCACACTTCTCTTTGACGGAACGGCTCATCGCGCTCTTATCTCCTTGGAACTCCTCGCCTTGCTTGTCGCTGTCGTGATGGCGCTCCCATCTGGTCGCCGCCGCCTTCAAGTGCCGCTCGAAGAGTTGGTGTAACCATGAAAATTAAGTCGCCCAACTTTCGTGGAGTATTCAACGTCCTTCGCGCTCCAGTCTTGATTGCGATTGCGGTAGCGCTTTCTACTTTGGTTCCCCAAGCGCGCGCCCACATTGTGCTGGATGGAAGTTATCCCGCCGTAATCTGTCCAGGAGCCATAGGCGGCAGTGGCGAGAGAATTTCCCTACCAGCTAAAAATTTATCCACTCGGCTCGTGGCTGGAAATAGCGCAACGCTCAAAGTTCAAAAATCCACCATCCTGGTGGGTTCAACAGCTCCCACTTTGGTTGGTGGCAATCCTGGTTCGGAGATCGCCTTCTTATCCATTTCAGGTGCAAGTACCGCTGCTGCGGTCTGTGAGGTCGGCGGCATCGATCAATGGTTTATCGGCGGCTCTGCGGGGGTTACGAGTCAAGGCATTCTGGAATTAATCAATAGTGGTTTAAGTGAGTCGACTGTCCAGATATTTCCCTACAGTTCCAAGTTGGCGCATGCCCCCATTACGATCAAAATAAAGGCAAATTCTGCCAAAGATATTCCACTCGCCAGTCTGGTTCCCGGCGAAGAGTCGATCGCTCTTCATGTTGTCACTGAATCAGGGCGAGTGAGCTCTTTCATGTTGGATCATCGCAAAAATGGGTTAAAGGAATTGGGAGCGAGTTTTGTTACGCCAGTAGCAGCTCCCATGACAACTAGTTACATCTCCGGGTTGTTCGGGTCAGCCACCAAGGCAACCTCCACTCTGAGATTTCTGGTACCGGGAAATATAAGCGCCAATGTTCATGTGAATATTTATTCTGGTGGTGGGCTCATCACGCCGGTTGGTTTTGATTCCCTCGCGATCGCTCGCCAACGCGTGATAGATGTTCCGCTACCTAAGATCTCTCTTTCGACCCCGTACGGAATTGCAATCACCTCCGACCAGCCAATTTTTGTTTCGACTCTGACAAAAAGAACCACCGGAGGAGCGGACTTCGCCTGGGCCAATCAGTTGACCCCACTTTCAAATTTCCAAATTAATTTAGCCGGCGCAGCGGGCCAATTCTTTTTTATCGGCCATTCGGTGGCTATAAAGGCGCAATGGATTGATTCCAAGGGCAAAGCCAACACCGCCGTAATAACTGGCGAAGATTCGGCCGCTTGGCATCCTGCCGGCTCTCTCAACAGAATCACTTTCACGCCTCTCACCAAAGAGGTGATGTACGGCGGGGCACTCATTACAAATTCCGATGGCGGGCTTAACTACCTGCCATTGCTGGCCAATCAACTAATCTCGCGCGGTCAACTGCCAATCGCCGACCTGCGGACCTTGGCGCGCCGCTAGGTTGCACTAAATCCACCACTTCTAGGTGAACAGGCACTAATCTCTCAATTATGCGAACACAACACCGGTCCAGTCGAACCTGTTCGCGCGCTAGTTGCAAATTGCCAGCGATAAAGACCCTCACCTATGTTTACGCCGATTCCACCGCGGTCCTCGGGCCGCTGGCTATGTACGCAGAACCACACTCTTATGACCTCTGCGAATCGCATAGCGAGAAATTGACCCTTCCCAATGGCTGGAGCGTCCTTAAGATCGAGCCTGAATCAGATCCCGCAGGACCGAGCGAGGATGACTTGATGGCGATCGCCAATGCGGTACGCGAAGTAGGCAATCAACAGGGCGCTGCTACACCCACGGGGCCGTCTCAACCTGAGTTGGGACGTCGCGGCCACCTGCGGGCAATACCTTCAAACTAGGTCAATTCCAGCGCGCTTTTCTCAAGTAGATTTAATCCATGTTCACACGGGAAGAGCTAGATAAAGTAATCAAGGCTTATGACATTCGCGGGCTGGTCGACGAGCAGATAACACCTGATTTCACCTTCGTCTTAGGGACAGCATTTGCACGTTTCTTAATTGAAGAGCGCGAGCCAGCCACCGTCGTAATCGGTGAAGATATGCGACCTTCCTCCGATGAACTCGCCACAGCATTTGCCGATGGGCTGAACTCGCAAGGAATCGACGCGATAAGAATTGGGCTGGCATCTACCGACATGCTCTACTTCGCATCCGGATCGCTCAATTTACCGGGAGCGATGTTTACCGCGAGTCATAATCCTGCCGCCTACAACGGAATTAAAATGGCAAAGTCTGGTGCTCGTCCCATTGGAGCAGAATCTGGTTTATTGCGAATAAAAGATCTTATGGTGCAGGGAGTTGCCATGCGGCCAGGTTCCATTGGCCGGACCAGCTCCAAGGAGCTTCTCAATGACTACATCAATTTTCTGCTCAGTTTATTTAAATTCGATGAATTCACCAGCGGTCGGCGCCTTAAAGTCGTCGTAGATGCTGGAAATGGCATGGCGGGATTTACCGCCCCTGCACTCATGGCTCGACTTAATGTTGATCTCGTTCCGCTCTACTTTGAACTCGATGGGAATTTTCCGAATCACGAGGCGAACCCCATAGATCCAAAGAATTTGGTGGATCTGGTCAAGCGCGTTAAGAAAGAAAAAGCAGATATTGGATTGGCCTTTGATGGAGATGCTGACCGCTGTTTCTTAGTTGATGAGAGGGGAGAATTGGTAAATCCCTCTGCACTTACGGCGCTGATTGCGATTCGCGAGCTAAAGCGCAGGCCAGGTTCTACGATTATTTACAACCTCATCTCATCCCAGGCGGTACCAGAGATAGTCCAAGAGCACGGGGGCAGACCTTTGCGCTCTCGCGTGGGGCACTCGTATATCAAGAAGATGATGGCCGAGAGTGGCGTAGTTTTCGGGGGAGAGCATTCAGGGCACTTTTACTTCAGCGACTTCTGGCGCGCCGACTCTGGCGCCCTAGCAGCGCTCTTTGCA
>SESB01000746.1_pt1 | contig 23194 bp, 21 predicted proteins | sample 3171441 | NCBI WGS metagenome assembly SESB01 (sample SAMN06051867, study PRJNA518727) | freshwater metagenome | biome: subpolar coniferous forest; feature: holomictic lake; material: water; isolation source: holomictic Lake 227, 6 m depth | place: Canada: near Kenora, Ontario | collected... | reverse complement strand
CTTAATTAACTCATCAGCATTATCTGTTGCTGACTTCATCGCGCGACGACGAGCAGCGTGCTCGGAGGCAGCTGATTGCAACATCGCGTTAAATACCCGTGCTTCTACGTAACGTGGCAGCAAGGCATTCAAAACATTTTCAGGGCTTGGTTCAAATTCGTACATCGGCAAGAGCCCAGTCTTGACAGTGGTTTCGACAACCTCGAGTGGCAACATGCGCTTAGCTTGTGGCATCTGGGTAATCATTGATTTGAATTCGGTATAAACGATGTGAAGTTCATCCACACCATGACTCTCGGACCCAGATTCGGCCAAGAATGCGTTGATCAGAGAATCTGAAATCTCTTTGGCATGCGCATAGGTGGGGTTATCTGAGAAACCAGTCCAAGAATTAGCTATGGCACGGTTGCGGAAGCGATAGAAGTTAACCGCTTTGCGACCGACCAAGTAAGACTCGACTGACAAACCACGCTCTTTGAGGAGAGCGACCAGTTGATCGCCTTCCTTAATTGCCGAGTTTGAGTACGCACCAGCCATACCGCGGTCGGCAGTAATGATGAGCACTGCTGCACGACGAGGATTTGGATGAGGTGTGGTTAATGGGTGATTGGTGTTCGAAAAAGAGGCAACTGCAGTTACCGCACGGGTTAGCTCATTCGCATATGGCGATGAAGCTGCGACTCGTTGCTGCGCCTTGACGATACGAGAAGCGGAGATGAGCTCCATTGCTTTCGTAATCTTCTTGGTCGCTTTGACGGAGCGCATCCGTCGGCGATAAATACGTAGTTGAGCACCCATGAGTTACTTCTTCACCGCCGGTACTTGACGTGTGATTTGCTCATTGCCTTCGCCATCTAGGGCTTCAGCTGGAGCTTCATTGACGGCAGCGGCACCAGTAACTGCAAACTGTGACTTGAAGGCAGCAATTGCTTCTTCCAAAGCAGCGACCGTGTCATCACTGAGTTCGCGAGTTGAGGAGATGACATCGATGATCGCAGTGCGTTCACGTGCCAAGAAGTCCAAGAATTCGGATTCAAAGCGACGGATGTCAGCCAAAGGAATGGAGTCCATCTTGCCGGTGGTACCAGCCCAGATAGAAGCGACTTCTTGAGCAACTGAATAAGGTGAGTACTGACCTTGCTTCAAGAGCTCAACCATGCGCGAACCGCGCTCGAGTTGTGCCTTTGATGCAGCATCAAGGTCGGAACCGAAAGCAGCGAATGCTTCGAGTTCGCGATACTGAGCCAAGTCCAAACGGAGGCGACCGGCGATCTTCTTCATGGCCTTGGTCTGTGCCGAACCACCAACGCGAGATACCGAGATACCTACGTTGATAGCTGGGCGAACGCCCGCGTTGAACAGGTCGGTCTCCAAGAAGCACTGACCATCGGTAATAGAAATAACGTTGGTAGGAATAAACGCGGAAACGTCATTTCCCTTGGTCTCGATGATGGGCAAACCAGTCATCGATCCGCCGCCGAGTTCATCGGAGAGCTTGGCGCAACGCTCGAGTAGACGAGAGTGTAAGTAGAAGACGTCGCCAGGGTAAGCCTCGCGGCCTGGTGGACGGCGAAGAAGTAGCGAGACCGATCGGTAAGCCTCGGCTTGCTTGGAGAGATCATCAAAAATAATGAGGACGTGCTCGCCCTTGTACATCCAGTGCTGGCCGATAGCCGAACCGGTGTATGGAGCCAAGTACTTGAAGCCAGCTGGGTCTGATGCAGGCGAGGCAACGATGGTGGTGTACTCCATGGCGCCGGCTTCTTCCAATGCGCCCTTAACGGATGCAATGGTGGAACCCTTCTGGCCGATGGCTACGTAAATGCACTTAACCTGCTTCTTGGGGTCGCCGGTCTTCCAGTTGTCCTTCTGGTTAATAATCGTGTCGATTGCAATGGCAGTCTTACCGGTTTGACGATCGCCAATGATCAACTGACGCTGTCCGCGACCAATAGCGGTCATCGCATCGATCGCCTTGATACCGGTAGCAAGTGGTTCCTTCACCGGTTGGCGCTCGACTACCGATGGTGCCTGGAGTTCAAGAGCACGCTGACCTTCAGAGACAATCTCGCCCTTGCCGTCGATAGGACGACCCAGTGGATCAACTACACGACCAAGGAAGCCATCTCCAACTGGAACGGAGAGGATCTCGCCAGTACGACGTACTGAAGTTCCTTCTTCAATACCCGTGAATTCGCCGAGGATAACGACACCGATTTCGCGCACGTCGAGGTTAAGCGCCAGACCCAAAGTTCCGTTTTCGAACTTAAGAAGCTCGTTGGTCATCGTTGAAGGCAAGCCTTCAATACGTGCGATGCCATCGCCAGCTTCGGTCACAGTGCCGATCTCATCGCGAGCCGCAGCACCCGGGTTATAGGAAGCAACGTGCTTTGCCAGCGCGTCGCGAATCTCCTCGGGTCGGATCGTGAGTTCCGCCATCATCTTCTCCTTCTACCTAGTCAAGCTTTCGCTTGAAACCTACCTAGTCAAGCTTTCGCTTGAAACCTACCTAACTAAAACCTATTACTTATTAACCTACGAGCGCTCGGCTCGCCTCTGCCAATCGACTAACGATGGTGCCATCGATAACTTCATCAGCAAAACGAATGGAAATTCCACCGAGAATGGCGGAATCAATCTCCACATTGATGTGAACCGGTTGGCCGATTTGAGCAGCAAGAGCCGTGGCCAACTTGGAGCGCTGGGCATCTGAAAGTGCAATCGCGGTACGAACATGTGCCGTGACGCGATCTCGCCTGGCTGCAACACCATGTGTGTACGCGGCAAGGGTTTGCTCGATGCTGCGACCTCGGAGACCATCGACGAGCTCGTCGAGTAGTCGAACCGATGAATCATTGAACTTTGAGGCGAAAATATCGTGAACCAACGCTTCTTTGTGAGCGGCCTCATCGGTACGAGAGGCCAGCGCTTGGCGAAGTTCACCATTGGCGATCAAGATACGTGCGAACTCAAAGAGTTCATCTTGAACGAGATCTAACTTGTCATTGACGTTTGCAGCAGAAGCTTCGGCTTCGATGGCAATTTGCTCGATGCCATCAGTGAATTCCGAAGGTGAAGACCAACGCAGGGCAACTGCGTTACCAACAAGTGAAAGAGCAACTTTTCCGATTACTTTTCCGAAAATATCTTCGACAAGTGCGACCTTAGAAGCTACATCGCGAGATGGATCGGTTAATGCCCGACGCAACCCGATTGATGTACCCAAAGAACCCAGAACGACGAAGAGATCTGCAGAAACGGTGGAGCAATCGAGCGCAGAGACCGACTTGAGGCTCTGATCTAACGAACCACGAAGGCTCGCTAACGATTGACGACTACTTCCACCCAAAATAATCATTACTTGCTCTTCTCCAAATCTTCCAAGAAGCGATCGACAATGCGTGATTGTCGGACCTGGTCATCTAAAGCTTCTCCGACAATTTTGGAAGCAAGCTCGGTTGCGAGCGTGCCAACTTCATTGCGAAGCGAAGTGATCGCTTGTTGACGTTCGGCTTCGATAGATGCATGAGCCGAAGCAGTAATTCGAGCTGCTTCTTCTTGAGCCTTGGCACGAAGGTCTTCGATGATGGCCACGCCTTGAACGCGTGCTTCTTCGCGGATCTTCTGTGCCTCGCCACGTGCATCTGCAAGTTGAGCGGTGTACTGAGTCAACGCCACTGCGGCTTCACGCTGGGCTTGCTCGGCCTTCTCGATTCCACCTTGGATAGCTTCGGTGCGAGCCGCGAATGCTTTTTCAAACATAGGCACGACTTTGCTGCGAAGCACCAAGAAGAGGAGCGTGAAGGCGATAGCGCCAACGATCAACTCAGCGGTGTGCGGTACTAGCGGATTGGCTGCTGCCTCCGCGGCTGTGCTCTTAAAGCTCATTTTCCCCTACCTTTTCTTGACTAAACCTTGGTTTAAATACCGGTTAAATCAGGTGCAGATTAGAGAACGAATGCAAGTACGAGACCGAACAATGCAAGCGCTTCTGCCAAGGCGAAGCCAAGGAATGCGATTGGTTGCAGGACTGAACGTGCTTCTGGCTGACGTGCAACGCCGCTGATGTATGCAGCGAAGATCATGCCGGTTGCAATTGCAGGTCCGATTGCAGATAGGCCATAACCGACCAGGTTGAGTGTGCCTTTCATCTTTTGTGCCTTTCGTTTTAGTTATTACTAGTTAGCGATAACCAACTAGTTCTTTTAGAACTTTGTAAAACCGATAAAACTTTTAGTGCTCGTCTGCCAGCGCACCAGCAATGTAGAGCGCAGTCAGCAAAGTAAAGATGTACGCCTGAAGGCATTGGACCATAAACTCGAAGAAGGTCAGGCCAATTCCAAAGGTGAACGCGAACGGAGAGATCAGCTTTAGACCAATGACACCCTTGAGCAGATGATCTCCGCCGAGGATGAAAACGAGCAGAAGCAAGTGGCCGGCAAACATGTTCGCGAACAAACGCAAGGACAAAGTCAGCGGACGCACAATAAAGAAAGTTGCTAATTCAATTGGGGTTAGGAGAATGTAAACCGGCTTGGGTACTCCCGGCATAAACATGATCTCTTTGAGGTAAGGAAGCAAACCTTTTTTGCGGATGGCAACTGCGTGGAAAATGATAAAAGTAAAAATCGCCAGCACGTATGGGAAACTGACGTGGGACATCGCTGGAAATTGGAGCAATGGCACGATTCCGAAAATATTGTTGGTCAAGATAAAGGTAAAAAGAGTGAACAAATATGGGACAAATCGCATGAATTCATGCCCAATGACATCGCGTGCCAAATCATTTCGAACGAATGCATAAATGGACTCACCAGCAAATTGCAATTTGCTTGGGACTACTGCGGCTTTACGTGAAGCTGCAATAAAGAAGACTGAAACTAAAATAACTGAGAGAACAACCAGGGCAATGGGCTTAGTGGTGTAAACGTTGTGGCCAAAAATCGGCGGAAGGTTGAAGTCCGCTGTGCTTGGAGGAACGAAGCCTCCACCACTGCCAGTCAACAGAAACGAGCGCACACACACTCCAGGTCTCGATCAAAAATCATTGGTCAGAAATCATTGGGAAGACGGTGGAACCCTATTAGTTTTAGGGAAAAATCCCCAAATCCTCACCAACGTGAAGGTGGTGTGAGGTTGGACTACTTATTGGTTGTCGAGCCGCCACCGGTCGATTGACCAGAGGAACCTCGACCAAATCGGAGCCAAACGAGGTACATCGAAGCGCCACCTCCGAGCAGCATCCCGATTAAGACGAAGAAGTGAGTACCGAGCCAATGATCAGCAGCCCACCCCAGTCCACCCCAGATCAGCAGACCAGAAAGCAGGTATCCCATGATTGACCAGAGGGCGCCTTCTTCATTTCCAGCCATTTCTCCCCCTTCGGGAATCCGCTTTTTGGAGCAGAGTGAAGTTATAAATCTAACCCTTCGCAGGTGGTAATGGTAATTGGAAGCGCAGGCGCAAAAAAGCCCGGATTTCGCCGGCTAGCCAGACCGCGGTGATGGTCAGAGCGCTGGCGGCAAAACTGGCGCGATCGACATCGGCCTTGGAAGTCGTCTTGGTGACGATCAAAAGAAACGCCCCCATGAGGATCACCTTGGCAAAGTAGGAGAACATGGCCAGGGCCATGGTCGCCATGGGATCTAAATCCTTCGTCAAACGCGAGACCAGTAAGTGGACCGAAAAGAAAATGATGACGGTTACTCCGGCAAGCAGCGCACCCCAGAAGCCAGAACGCCCGCGAAAAAAGCTGGCCAGCACGAGCGCCAAAATGGCAACAACCGTGGCTGGAATGATCGCACCGCGCCAAAGCGCCTGATCGTTGGTGAGTTCGCCCTTACTCTCATTGCCTTTACCGAGTTCTTCCATTTAAACCAAAACCTCCGCTGCGTTCATCGCTTCATTGCTACCACCAGGATTGCGGAGCCGATTCTTTTTAGATTTCCAGATCCATCCAATCAGCACTAACGAGAGCGCCAGAATAATCGCGCCGACGCTGATCGAAACCCACAGTGGCGCAAAAGCTGCAACTACCGTTGATACCGCAAACATTGCCGTCCATAGATAAAGGATCACTGTCGTTTGGCGATGAGTGGCACCAAGATTCAAGATCCGATGATGAAGGTGTTCCCGATCGGCGGCAAAAGGTGAACGCCCGGCCCTTATTCGCCGAATAATCGCCATTCCTAAATCGATTAACGGGATAGCAAGTACTAAGAAAGGTAACAAAAGAGGAAGCAGAGCCAAGCGCGAACCTTGAGTCGTAATGGCGTTTGCATCAATCTGGCCAGTCAGTGTGATGGCTGCTGAAGAAAGAAGTAGCCCTAAGAGCATTGCTCCCGAGTCTCCCATGAAAATCTTGGCTGGGTGAAAATTGTGGGGTAGGAATCCTAAACACATTCCCACGATCACCGCTGTGACCAGCGAAGGTGCACCTGCACGGCTAAAGCCATTGACCACCGCTAATAGATAGGAGAAGGCGAAGAATGCCGATGCACATATAGCAACAATGCCTGTCGCTAGTCCATCTAATCCATCCACGAAGTTAACGGCGTTGATCACGACCATCACAAAGAGAACCGTGATCAGTTGACCGATATTGGCTGGCAAGGTCATGATGCCATTAATCGGCAACCAAAGAATCTGCACCCCGTGAAGAAGAAGAATTCCGGCAGCCAAGGCTTGCCCCGCAAACTTCGTCAGCGCGTCGAGGTCGTATCGATCATCAAGAATTCCAAGAATCATGATGAAGGTGCCAGCTAGAAAAATACCGGTTGCTTCTCGCCCAAATGATTTACCAACGAGAGGCAAGTGACTTACGGTCATAAATGTCAGCGCCATTGCAACCCACATAGCCAGGCCACCCCACCGCGGCGTGATTTCAGTGTGCATATCGCGGGAACGAAGATTGATGAAGGCGCCGGCGCGCATCGCGACAATTCTTATAAAAGGGGTGATCAAGAAACAGAGCGTTGCGGCAAGTGATGCCGCTAATAGGTACTCCCGCATTTTTTAAATTTATCTGGAGTAGACAGGAAATTGCGCAGTTAGTTCGTGAACTTCAGCGGCAATTGCGGCAGCTTTGCCTTCCTCGCCGCCGTCCTTGATGGCACGTGCGATGAGTGCTGCAATAGTGCGCATCTCGGGGAGCCCCATACCCTGTGTTGTGGTCGCCGCAGTTCCGACGCGAATTCCACTGGTGACAGCAGGAGTCTCTGGGTCGTACGGAATGGCATTCTTATTGAGGGTGATTCCGGAATTGCCGCAGCGTTCGTCGGCAACTTTTCCGTTCACGCCAGTGCTACGAATATCAATTAGGGCCAGGTGAGTTTCGGTTCCGCCTGAGACTGCGCGCATACCTTCCTCGACTAAACCAGCGGCCAGGGCCTTGCAATTTGCGATGACATCTTTTGCATATTGTTGATATGCCGGAGTTGCGCATTCTTTGAGGGCAATAGCCTTTCCAGCCACGGCGCTCATGATGGGTCCCCCTTGCATACCTGGAAAGACCGCTTTATCAATTGCGGCCGCGTGCTCGGCTTTGGAGAGAATCATTCCGCCACGAGGTCCACGCAAAACTTTATGGGTCGTAAAAGAAACGACATCTGCATAAGGAACAGGTGAAGGGATTGCCTTTCCAGCAACCAAACCAATGAAGTGAGCAGCATCAACCCACATGATCGCCCCTACTTCATCACAGATTGCGCGAACTTTTTCAAAATCAATCAAGCTCGGATAAGCAGTAGCACCAGTACAAATCATTTTTGGCTTGTGTTCGATTGCCGAATCGCGTAATTGATCATAATCAATCAATTCATTGTCGGCTCGAACTCCATAAGAAACGATGTTGAACCATTTGCCAGAAAAGTTAACTTTGGATCCGTGAGTCAGGTGACCTCCGTGAGGAAGGGACATTGCAAGAACGGTATCTCCGGGTTTGGTGAACGCTTGATACACCGCAACGTTTGCACTTGCACCCGAGTGAGGCTGAAGATTCGCGTGTTCTGCACCAAAGAGAGATTTAGCTCGATCGATGCCAATTGTTTCAACTTTATCGACCTCTTCACAGCCACCGTAATAGCGCTTACCCGGATAGCCTTCTGCGTATTTGTTGGAGAGAGTCGAGCCGAGAGCCGCCAGTACTGAAGTCGATGTGAAGTTTTCGCTGGCGATGAGTTGCAGGTTTTTGCGCTGACGATCAAGTTCACTCAGCAGGAGACCTGCGATATCAGGATCTTGAGATTGCAAGGCGGAAAAATCTGGACCATAAAAAGTTTCATTCGACATGGCGCTAAGCCTATTCGCTGGCTAAAGAAATCGCGGGCAAGATCTTCTTGAGTCTGGCCAAGGTAATGGCTCCCTCACGAAGAACCTCTAGGCCTGACTCGACTCCGATCACACTCTGACGAACAACGGTCGAGGCCTTTCCTGCCTTTAACACTCCTTCATCAGCATAAATGCCAATATCCGAATAGAGCGCAACGATCCCACCAATATCGCGAACTGGTGGTCTACCCGCCAATGATGCACTTGCGACGGCCAGGGGGCCGCTCAGGACAAGTACCTGTTGAAAAAATTCACTCTTGGGAATGCGAACTGCAAACTCGCCCAGCTCTCCGCCATCTCCCAGATCCCAGTTAAGGCCACGATGCGGTTGGACATGTAGAGTCAACAAACCGGGCCAGAACGCTTTAGCCAGCTTTTTGATGTCGGGGCTGACCTCCTGAGCCAAGCCTTCAAGGGTCTGCACATTTCCGATCATGACCTGACAGGCGGTTCCAAAATCATCGCCACGTAAAGTGTGTAAACGTTGCACAGCCTCTTGATCGAAAGCATTGCAGGCATACACATATGCACTCTCGATAGCGAAAACATTTATCTCACCACGTTGTAAAGAAGCGACAACTTGATCAATTGTGGTCTTGGTTTTGCGGGGATGCCCAATCAAACCAGCCACATCAATTACTTCAGCCAAGTTTCACCCGACTCTCTGTGAGCAATTATTTACGAATTGCAGTTGTAAATCTTGGACGTTCCGATAAATCGTAATGGATTTTTATCTCAGTGAAATCAGTCGAGAGCGCTTCACGCATGAGCTCGACCTGGCTCTCATGATGTTCAAAAGCTGCAAACCCGCCGCTCTTCAAGAGCCGAGCAGCAGTTGCTATAAATGTCTGGGGTACTGCCATGCCCGACTCATTTCCGCCTCGAAGGGCCAGCTCAGGCTCAAAATCTGCCACTTCTCGGGGAAGTTGATCGCTCTGTGGGATATAGGGCGGGTTAGCCACGATGACATCGCACTTGACTCCTTGAAGTGCAGTGGTGACATCTTCAGCAATGACCCGGATCGGTAAATCGAACTTGGCGATATTTTGTCGAAGCCACGGCAAGGCGTCTTCAGACTTCTCTACCGCGACTACATGCACAATCTTCTTGCCAGCGGTCTCGGAAGCGAGTGAGATGGCAATGGCGCCCGAGCCCGAACCCAAGTCGATCACGGAAATTGGTTCACCTAACCCAGCAAGATGATGGAGCACTTCATCGACGAGAACTTCAGTCTCTGGTCTTGGAATAAGTACCCCTGGGCCAACATCTAGAGTCAGGTAACGAAAAGGCGCTTCGCCGGTTATGTATTGAGTTGGTTTTCCAGTCAAGCGAAGTGCGATCGCATCTTCAAATTCTTCTTTAACGCGGGCTTCTTCTTCGCCGAGTTCTATCGGCTTTGAATGAAGTTCCATGCGAGATAGACCCAAAATATGTGCCAACAGCAACTCGGCATCGACGCTAGAAATATCTTTCGTCGACAGTTGATCTTTACCCCATCGAAGTAAATCGCGAATCAACGTCTGCTCCGTCGCAATTAGTGCTCGGTTGAAGAAAGTTTGGCGGCTTTATCTGCATCCAAAAGTGAGTCAATAACAGGATCGAGCTCGCCATTGAGAACTGCATCCAAATTATTGGATTTGAAATTCACGCGGTGGTCGCTCAATCGATTTTCGGGATAGTTGTAAGTACGAATTCGCTCGCTGCGGTCGACGGTACGGACCTGGCTCTTGCGCTCTGCGGAAGCGATGGCATCTTGGGCTTCTTGAGCCGCAACCAACATTCGAGCACGCAAAATACGAAGTGCAGATTCCTTGTTTTGCAGTTGGCTTTTTTCGTTCTGACACGAGACGACAATTCCGGTCGGAACGTGAGTGATTCGAACAGCCGAGTCTGTGGTGTTTACGCTTTGGCCACCCGGACCGCTGGAACGAAAAACATCGATGCGTAGATCATTCATATTGATCTCGACATCAACTTCTTCAGCTTCAGGAAGTACTAAGACACCGGCTGCAGAGGTATGGATGCGACCTTGTGATTCAGTCTCAGGTACGCGTTGAACCCGATGCACCCCTCCTTCAAACTTCAATCGTGAATACGGAGTCTTGCCCGGCTCGGCAATTCCCTTGGACTTCACGGCCATGGAAATATCCTTGTACCCACCAAGATCGCTCTCGGTCATATCAATTATTTCAGTCTTCCATCCTTGTTTTTCGGCGTAGCGCATGTACATGCGCAGAAGATCGCCCGCAAATAGTGCGGATTCATCGCCACCGGCGCCAGCTTTAATTTCCAAAATAACGTCTCGGTCATCGTTGGGGTCGCGAGGTAGAAGCAACTCTTCAAGTTTTTCAGCGGCCTCATCGCGAGATTTCTCTAGGTTAGGAATTTCGGTAGCGAAATCAGGATCGACTTCAGCTAATTCCATAGCGGCCTCTAAATCATCCTCGGCTGATCGCCAAGCGCGGTATCCCCCTATGACTGGGCCAAGGGATGCGTACCGTTTTCCGAGTTGGCGGGCCTTGCCCTGATCGCCATGAATAGACGGGTCGGCGAGATCTTTTTCTAGCTGGGCATACTCAGCGAGTAAATCATTTACTGATGCAAAGCGATCTGCATTGTCTGCTGCCATCTCTCCTCCATTTCATCTCATTGGCTGGTAATAAAAAAGAGACCGCACCGCCCATCCTGATGGATGAGCGAATTGCGGTCTCTGAAAAAAAGCTACTTAGCGGTTTTTTTACCGAAACGCTCTTCGAACTTGGCAACGCGTCCGCCAGTGTCGAGAATTCTCTGCTTGCCGGTGTAGAAAGGATGGCAAACCGAGCAAACTTCAACATAGATGGAACCAGAAGCTTTAGTTGAGCGAGTTGTGAAAACTTCGCCGCAGCCACAAGTCACGGTGGTCTCTAGGTAATTTGGATGAATATCAGCCTTCATGTGTTTCTCCTTTTAAGTGACTGGATCGAAAGCGTTCTTCGGGAACCAGCGCGAAGTGGCAATTCTAGCCGTAAAGGGAGCCACCTGAAAAACCGAACTTTCTCCGGTTCCGAGGAGCCCCCTCCGCGGCAATTTTGAGCGTGAAATTAACCGTTCTTGGAATTCGAGGCGGAATCGGCGATAACGGTCTTCTGGATTTGCATCAAGAATTCGACGTTGGACTTGGTGCCCTTCATCTTGTCCAAGAGCAGTTCTAGGGCCTGCTGAGGCTCTAATGCATGCAAGACGCGGCGCAAGCGCCAGACGATATTGAGTTCTTCAGTACCCATAAGAATTTCTTCTTTACGAGTGCTGGAGGCATCAACGTCGACGGCGGGGAAAATTCGCTTATCTGCAAGCTTGCGGTTGAGGATCAATTCCATATTTCCAGTTCCCTTGAACTCTTCAAAGATAACTTCATCCATCTTTGAACCAGTTTCAACGAGTGCTGTTGCGAGAATGGTTAGCGATCCACCGTTTTCGATATTACGTGCGGCACCGAAGAACTTCTTAGGTGGATACAAAGCTGCTGAATCCACACCACCGGAGAGAATACGACCGGAGGCAGGAGCTGCGATGTTGTAAGCACGACCCAAACGAGTGATGGAGTCGAGAAGCACAACCACATCGTGTCCGAGTTCGACCAAGCGCTTAGCGCGTTCGATCGCAAGTTCAGCGACAGAGGTGTGGTCATCAGCGGGACGGTCGAAGGTGGAAGCAATTACTTCGCCCTTTACTGTGCGCTGCATATCGGTTACTTCTTCTGGACGCTCATCAACCAGAACAACCATCAAGTGACACTCGGGGTTGTTGGTGGTGATGGCGTTAGCAATGGCTTGAAGAACCATGGTCTTACCAGCCTTTGGAGGCGAAACGATAAGTCCGCGCTGGCCTTTACCAATAGGTGCAATCAAATCGATAACGCGGGTAGTCAAAATGTTGGGCTCGGTTTCTAGACGCAAACGATCTTGCGGATAGAGCGGAACAAGCTTGGAGAATTCAACGCGATCGCGTGCGCTCTCTGGATCCATTCCGTTAACAGTCTCAACGCGAACCAAGGCGTTGAACTTTTCTTTTCGCTCACCTTCGTGTGGTTGACGAACTGATCCGGTGATGACATCGCCCTTGCGCAAGCCATATCGACGTACTTGCTGAAGGGAAACGTAAACATCGTTATTGCCCGCGAGGTATCCCCCGGTGCGAATGAAGGCGTAATTCTCGAGAATATCGAGCAATCCACCTACTGGTAGCAGAACATCATCTTCGGAGATCTGGATTTCACGCTCGTCACGGTTGCCGCGGTCACGAGTGCGACTGCGATCGTTACGGTCATTGCGACCGCCACGATCATTGCGATCATTACGGCCACCACGGTCATTGCGATCATTGCGATCGTTACGGTCATTGCGATCGTTACGGCTAGGACGATCATTGCGATCATTAGAGCTGTAGCGATTATCTGAATCCTGGTTGTCGCGGTCGTTGTTGCTACTGCGGTCGTTGTTGCTACTGCGATCGTTAGACCGGTCAGCATTGGAACGCTCTCGAGTGCGCTCTGGCGCGGAATTCTCATCGACGGCGTCATCGCCAGAATCACTGGCCGCATCATCGCTGGCCTTGTTTTTGCCGGCATTGCGACGCTCTTGGCGCTCGGCTCGGCGCGCTTCGCGCTCGTTTTTTGCCGCTTCGCGATTGGCAGCCTGGAGATCGCTAATGGCTTGCACGAGGGCAGCCTTCTGCATCTTGGCGGCGCCATCTATGCCTAGTTGGCCAGCAACTTTTTTCAGTTCTGGAAGCAGCATTGCGGAGAGGTCGCCACTCTCTTTGCCAGGGCGAGTTGTTGTTTTATCAGTCATTTTTTCTGTGCTTTTCATTTCTCTTGATACTGCTGGTTTATTTCCAGTGGTATTTCTTTTTTTGGTTGAAATCTCACTCAAACTCTCAAAACACTGCAGTTTTGGCTACTTCGCAAAAACTAAGGAGGTGAGAATATTTATGAAAATCCGAAGGTTATTTAAAGGATTGGGCCACTCGATTTTGTGAAACCTGACGAGTGTGATCTTCAGACACAAGAAAGGTAGCACAGGTTTTCTGTAGGTGGCAAACCCGCCACACGCTCAATCCACGCCCGAAAGAGCCTATTTTGCTCCACTCTGCGAAACCTCGAGAACAAGTGGTTTAAAGGTATCGGGCGCCATGCTGACAATATCTGCGAGCTCTTGGTCATTATTGGTGTGCAATACCAAAACTGAGGGCCCGGCCCCTGAAATAGTCGCCGCTATCCCAGCAGCTCGTAACTTCTTAACGAGCTCTAACGATTTTGGCATAGCCACGCCTCGGTACTCTTGATGAAGATGGTCCTCTGTTGCGGCGAAGAGTAAATCTGGTCGATGCGAAAGGGCATGAACCAAAAGCGCCGATCTCGATGAGTTAACCACTGCATCTCGATAAGGAACGGTATCGGGAAGAAGCTTGCGTGCTTTGCTCGTGGCCAAATGATTTTCAGGGAGGAAGACAACTGCTTTGATTTCGGCAGCCACCGGAATCGTGATTGCTTTACCAAATTCTTTGCCCAGAAGATTCTCCATCCAAGCAATAGTGGCCCCTCCGAGAAGAGCGGCAGCAACATTGTCGGGGTGCCCCTCGAGTTCAGTCCCCAGTGCAATTAAGTCATCGTTAGTCATGTATTGATCGCCGCCAACAACCAAAGCGCGCGCCAAGGAGAGCCCACCAACGATTGCGCTGGCCGATGAGCCCATCCCGCGACCTTGTGGAATCGAATTTTTAGCGCGAATGGCAATTCCCTTAGGAGTTTTGCCCATGAACTTAAAGCCAAACATCATTGATTTATAAACCAGGTTTTTGGCATCTCGTGCGATGTCATCCGCGCCTTCGCCGATGACATCGATATCGGCGCCATCACCATCAAGAATCTGCGCTACATATTCATCACGAATTTCCAGCGCCAGACACAATGAGTCAAAGCCTGGTCCTAAATTGGCGCTAGACGCCGGAACGCTAACTTTTGCCGCTGCAGCTTTAAAAGTTAACTGATTCATCGCCGCGGCCATGTTAAGCCAACCCCATAGCGGCTGCAGCCCGGTCGATATCTACTGGGATCAGCGTTGGCGCGCCGGCGCCATCGAGAACCCACTGAACATCCTTCAAGCCATTACCGGTCACAGTGATAACAATCTTTTTACCAGAAGGAAGTTGGCCAGCAGCTTTCTTCTTGATGAGGCCAGCGATTCCGGCAGCGCTAGAAGGTTCAACAAATACACCCTCTTTAGCCGCAACCAAGCGGTAGGCGCTGAGAATTTCATCGTCAGTGACAGAGTCAATAAGACCACCAGAGGTATCGCGAGCAGAAACCGCTTGCTCCCACGAAGCTGGGTTACCGATACGAATAGCGGTGGCAATGGTTTCAGGGTTGGTGACAACATGTCCTAAAACGATTGGTGCAGCGCCAGCTGCTTGAAAGCCCCACATCTGTGGAAGTTTGGTAGAGGTGCCGTCAGCGAAATACTCTTGGTAGCCCTTCCAATAAGCGGTGATGTTGCCAGCATTTCCAACGGGAAGAACATGCAGGTCAGGAGCATCGCCCAACATATCCACGATCTCGAAGGAGGCAGTTTTCTGGCCTTCAATACGGAATGGGTTAACAGAGTTCACCAGAGCAACGGGGTACTTTGCAGCGAGGTCTCGCGCCAGAGTTAGGCAATCATCGAAATTGCCATCCACTTGTAGCAATGTCGCGCCGTGCGCGATGGCCTGGGCTAATTTGCCCATTGCGATTTTTCCTTGCGGAACCAAAACCACTGGCGTCATGCCCGCCTTGGTGGCATATGCAGCTGCGCTAGCAGAAGTATTTCCAGTTGATGCACAGATAACGGCCTTTGCGCCTTCTTCAGCTGCTTTTGAAATAGCCATTGTCATGCCGCGATCTTTAAAAGAGCCGGTGGGATTTGCGCCTTCTACCTTCAGCCAAATTTCGTTATCCAACATGTCAGAGAGAGAGCATGCTGCAACCAGCGGTGTGCCGCCTTCACGCAAGGTAATGACTGGAGTCTTTTCCGAAACCGGCAAGCGGTGACGATATTCGTCGATTACTCCACGCCATTGATGCGAAGTTTCATTACTCATGAATTAAGTCCTTCCACGCGGATGACGCTGAGAACATCTTTAACTGATTCAAGTTCAGCTAATTGGGTCACTGTCGAAGATAGCGCCGCCTCGGTTGCAATGTGGGTGAGAACTGTGAGTTCAGCGTCTAAGCCGCGGCCATCTTGGCGAACCGTCAAAATAGAAACCCCGTTATTTGCAACCGTTGTTGCAACCGCTGCTAGAACTCCAGGAATATCAGCAACTTCTAGTCGGATTAAGTAGCGAGTCTTTGTCGCACCCATTGGTGCAATATCAAGATCGGCATAGTCAGTTTCAGTAGGTCCGAGGCTGCCTTCAATGCGGTTGCGGGCGACAGCGACGAGATCACCCAAAATCGCAGAAGCGGTTGGAGTGCCACCGGCTCCTCGGCCATAAAACATGAGTTCGCCAGCAGACTCGCACTGTACGAAGACTGCGTTAAATGCTTCACGTACTGAAGCCAGTGGATGAGTTTTAGGAATCATCGTGGGGTGAACACGTACGGAAATTGTCTCTTCTTCGCTTCCGTGTGTTTCATTGGCTTCGGCGATTGCTAAAAGTTTGATGACAAAACCCATCTCTTTTGCCACCCAGACATCATCTGCGGTGATGTGGGTTATGCCTTCGCGATACACATCTTCATCAGTAACTTGGGTATGAAATGCCAATCCCGCCAAAATTGCAGCCTTGGCAGCGGCATCAAAACTTTCGATATCTGCTGTTGGATCAGCTTCGGCATATCCCAAACCTTGAGCTTCTTTTAGCGCACTTTCAAAAGATGCTCCAGTTTCGTGCATCTTGGTAAGAATGTAATTAGTTGTGCCATTGATAATTCCCATGACTCGTTGAACGCGATCTCCAACTAAAGATTCAGCAAGTGGTCGCAAAATTGGAATTGCACCAGCAACTGCGGCTTCGTAATAGAAATCAACATCTGCTTCATCCGAGGCGTGGAAAAGTTCAGCACCATGTTTGGCGAGTAGCGCTTTGTTTGCTGTAACAACCGCTTTGCCATTTTCCATCGCGGTAAGGATCAAGCGATGTGCGGGCTCGATGCCACCCATGACCTCAATGATGAGATCGATAGACGGGTCAGTCACAATTGATTCGACATCGGTGGTGAAAAGTTTGCGATCAATGCCCGGGTGTGCGCGCGCGAGGTCGCGAATACCAATTTTTACGATCTCGAGTCCGGCACCGGACCTGGCCGCTAAATCTTCCTGGTTTGCGATCATGAGGCGAGCGACTTCAGAGCCCACGACTCCGCAACCGAGCATTCCTACTCGCAGCGTTCCCTTTACTGAGCTCATCATTTACCTATTCTTCTCGTTCATTCGTTCTGGCTCCACTACATCGAGAGCCAGCAAGTCGTTTTCAGTTTCACGTCGGACAATGACGCGAGCTTTTCCGCCCGTGACAGCCACAACGGCAGGCCTTGGCACATGGTTGTAATTGCTGGCCATGCTTCGGCCATAGGCACCTGTGGCGGGTATCGCCAACAGGTCACCTGGTGCCACGTCCTCAGGTAGATCGATCTCGCGAATAATAATGTCGCCGGATTCGCAGTGTTTTCCTACAAGTCGGCTGGAAATAAGATCGGCGCTGGATCGGCGGTTAGCTAAAAGGGCGTGGTATTCGGCGGCATAAAGCGCGGGGCGAATGTTGTCGCTCATCCCGCCATCAACAGCGATATATCTGCGGGTCTGGCCACCATCGAGCTCCACTGATTTTGTGGTGCCAACTTGGTAAATGGTGGTGGTGGTGGGACCCACGATGGCTCGGCCCGGCTCGATGGAAATAAAAGGAACATGAAGAGAGTGCTTGGCACATTCGCCGGTAACTACGTGCGAGAGGGCTGCCATTATTCGTTGCGGATCTTCGGACTCTTCTCCCGGCAGATAAGCAATCCCATATCCCCCACCTAAATCGAGTTCGGGTAATTGCCGATCAAAGTGGTCGCGATATTTAGCGAGGAGTTCGATGAGGCGCGATGCTGCGATGGAAAAACCTTCGATGCCAAATATCTGTGAACCAATGTGGCAATGCAATCCAGCTAGGCGCAGCGAATCCTGCTCTTCAACATGTTCGATCGCTTTCCAAGCAGAACCGCTAGCAATGGAAAACCCAAACTTCACATCTTCATGAGCTGTGGCAATAAATTCGTGAGTGTGTGCCTCGATGCCTGGAGTAATACGAAGCAGAACTTTCTGAATGGTGCCAAGTTCGGAGGCTATGCGTGCGACTCGTTCAATTTCTTGAAAAGAATCTATAACTATTGCGCGGACGCCGACCTCGATGGCTCGTCGAATCTCACTTTCGGACTTGTTGTTGCCGTGCACTTCAATGCGATCCGTTGGAAAGCCTGCAGCAAGCGCGACTGCAAGTTCGCCTCCAGTACAGACATCAAGACCAATGCCTGATTCATTAATCCATTTAGCAACTTCAACACTGATAAAAGACTTTGCCGCATAGAAAACCGTTCCGGCGTGAAGAGCAAAGTTCTTTTCTAAAGCGCTCTTCCAAGAAGCGGCTCGATCACGGAAATCCTCTTCGTCGATGACGAAAAGTGGAGTTCCATATTCGGTGGCAAGGCTTGTCGCAGTACAACCGGCGATGACAAGTTCATCACTGGTAAATGCAGATTTCGAAGAAAAGACTTCTGGCGCGAAGCCAGAATTTTCAGGTGAAGACACGGTTACATCCTCTCCGGAGCGCTGACGCCAAGAAGAGCCAATCCGTTGGCTACAACTTGGGCAGTGGCCAAGCAGAGATTAGCGCGCGCAGAATGAATTGGCTCGGCAGGTTCATCTCCCATGGGCAAGACGCGACAATCGTTGTAGAAGCGGTGGTAGACCCCAGCCAATTCTTCAACGTATCGAGCGATGCGATGTGGCTCGCGCAGTTCGGCGGCACCTGTAACAACCTTGGGGAACTCGCCCAGCAAGCCCATGAGTTCGCGCTCCCGATGATGCTCTAGGAGTTCGTATTCGGCGGCAAAATCTGCGCCATAAGCAATGCCTAAATCTGAGGCATTACGAAGTACGGCACAGATGCGCGCATGGGCATATTGCACGTAATACACGGGGTTTTCGTTGGTTCGGCTTCGAAGCACATCGACATCCATCACCATAGGTGTATCCACTGGATAACGAATAAGTGTGTAGCGAGCAGCATCGACGCCAACCTTCTCGACTAACTCTTCAAGAGTAATAATCGTTCCGGCGCGCTTGGAGAGTCTAAGTTCTTCCCCACCTTCCATGATCTTGACCATCTGTCCGATCAAGACATGAATGTTGTATTCGGGATCATCGCCGGCACAGGCAGCAATTGCCTTTAGTCGACCGACGTATCCGTGATGGTCTGCACCTAACATGTAAATGCAAATATCAAATCCGCGTTCGCGTTTGTTGATGTAGTAAGCCGAATCTGCCGCGAAGTAAGCAAAGGAACCATCAGACTTAATAATGACGCGATCTTTATCATCGCCGAAATCTGTCGTGCGCAGCCATGTCGCGCCCTCGAGTTCAAAGACATGTCCTTGCTGGCGTAACTTCTCTAGACTGTGGTTGAAGAAATCATTTTCAAATAAACTTTTTTCAGAGAACCAGACATCAAAATGTGTACCTAAATCATCCAGCACGCGTTGTTGATCTTTGAGCTGGAGCGCGTAACCATAATCTCGGAATGCAGAGATAGCTGCTTCGCCTTCCAGTGATAAAACTTCAGGATGCGCCGCCACAATTTCTTTGGCAATGTCTTCAATGTAGGCACCGTGGTAGCCCTCTTCGGGACGCGCCTTGCCTAGCGCCGCAGCTCGAATAGAGGCGCCGAAAAGTTCCATCTGATTTCCGCGATCGTTGACATAAAATTCGCGCGTAACCGAAGCTCCGGTGGCGGCGAGCAATCGTCCTAATGAATCACCGACGGCGGCCCAGCGAGTGTGACCCAAGTGCAAGGGTCCGGTCGGATTGGCGCTCACAAATTCGAGGTTTACGGAGACTCCGGACATGACTGAGGTGTGGCCGAATTTGTCTGCTTGGCGGAAGATGCTGGATACGACTTCGCCTTGGCTGGATTTGGCCAAAGTAATATTGATAAAGCCGGGACCGGCGATATCAACCTGAGCGATTTCGGGCAGGGCGCTGAGACCCTTTTGAACTATTTGGGCAATATCGCGAGGTGACTTTCCTGATGGTTTCGCCAACGCCAACGCAATGGAGGTGGCGTAATCGCCGTGATCGCGATTTTTAGGTCGGTCGAGGGTGATTTGGGTGGGGATCTCACATCCTAGAAAATCCCGCGAACTCTCCAAGATCTGCACTATTGCAGCGCTAATGTGATCCTGAATTGAACTCATCTGGGCAAGGTTACCGTTTCGGCACTTGCACATATTCCCAATTTTCGTTATCAAACCGTTAGCAAAAATGTCCTATTTGTCGAGATCTAACTCGTGACCTTTTCTCTCGTGGAGACTACCTTTCGAAGGCTGTCTCGTACGTATGGCCAAATGCAGGTTTGGCCACGAGAGGCACCTTCGAAAGGTAATTTCACATATGACCAAGCGACGTATCGCGTTTACTGCCGTTCTCGCAACAGCAGCACTCGCACTTACTGGTTTTGCATCTACCTCAGCAAACGCAGCCGCAAAGGGCTTCGTTGGCGTCATCCTTCCAGATGCCGCTTCTTCAAACCGCTGGGAAACTGCAGATCGTCCATTCCTTACCGCGGCTTTCAAGGCTGCTGGCGTAACCGCTGACATCCAGAACGCAAATGGCGACAAGACAGCGTTCCAGACCATTGCTGATCAAATGCTCACCAAGGGTGCAAAGGTTTTGATCATGGTCAACCTTGATTCCGCATCTGCCAAGGCAGTTCAGGACAAGGCCAAGGCTCAAGGCGTTCCAACAATTGACTACGACCGTTTAACTTTGAATGGTTCCGAGTCCTACTACGTCTCCTTCGATAACACCGCTGTTGGTGTACTACAAGGAACCGGAATTGTTAACTGCCTCAAGGCCGCTGGAAAGACCAAGGCTCGCATTGTTTACCTCAATGGTTCTCCAGACGACAACAACGCCACCTTGTTCAAGAAGGGCTATGACTCAGTCATCCGCCCAATGATCAAGTCCGGTGCTTACACCCTCGTTGACGACCAAGCCGTTCCTGGCTGGGATAACGTCAAGGGCGGAACCATCTTCGAACAACAACTCACTAAGGCTGGCGGCAAGCTCGATGCAGTAGTTTCTGCAAACGAAGGCCTCGGACTCGCTGCAGTTGCAGTTCTCAAGAAGAACAAGCTCAATGGCAAGGTTTGCGTATCTGGACAAGATGCAACCGTTGATGGTCTCCGCGCCATCTTGACCGGTGACCTTTCCAACACCGTTTACAAGGCCATCAAGGCCGAGGCAAACGGCGCTGCTGCACTTGCAGTAGCTCTCCTCAATGGCAAGAAGGCAGCAACTGCTACTGGCGTAACAAACAACGGAACAGTCAATGTTCCTTCAGTTTTGTTGAAGCCAGTCGGAATCACCAAGGCTAACGTCAAGGTTGTTATTGCTGATGGATTCCAGAAGCGCGCTGATGTCTGCAAGGGCATTGAGGCTCTCTGCAAGGCGAACGGCATCTAAGTAGTTAGATACCTATAGTTCGTGTAATTGAATAGGCGCCCGGTTCGAGTAATCGAAACTGGGCGCCTATTTCTATAGTCTGCCTACCGCAATCCAATTAAGATTTAGCAGTTGCATATACAGGAAATCATTTCTGGAAAATTTGGACACCCGAAGAGATCGAACGAAAGGCATACAGTGGCTGAGCCCATACTTTCACTACGTTCCATCAACAAATCATTTGGTCCCGTTCACGTCTTGCGCGATGTCAATCTTGATGTCTATCCCGGTGAAGTGACCGCACTTGTCGGAGATAACGGCGCTGGAAAATCTACGTTGATCAAATGTATCGCCGGTATTTATACCCCCGACAGCGGTCAATACCTCTTTGATGGCAACGAAGTTCATGTCCACGGTCCGCGCGATGCGACCGCCCTAGGGATTGAGGTCGTGTACCAAGATCTTGCTCTCTGCGACAACCTCGACATCGTTCACAACATGTTCTTGGGACGCGAACAGAAGAAGGGAATGGTCCTCGACGAATCCGCCATGGAAGTTATGGCACGTAAGACCCTCGATGGCCTCAGCGTCCGTACCGTGAAGTCAATTCGCCAAACAGTTTCATCGCTCTCTGGTGGCCAACGCCAGACCGTCGCTATCGCTCGCGCCGTTCTCTGGAATAACAAGGTCGTCATCCTGGACGAACCAACAGCCGCGCTAGGTGTTTCTCAAACCGAGCAAGTGCTTCATCTTGTTCGCAGATTGGCAGATAGCGGTATTGGCGTCATTCTCATTAGCCACAACCTCAACGACGTTTTCCAAGTAGCTGACAACATTGCCGCTTTATATTTGGGCCAGATGGCCGCTCAAGTGCGCAAGGCCGACGTTACTTCCAACCAAGTAATCGAACTCATCACCACCGGAAAATCAGCGGGCGTGGCCTCGATTGGAGCTAATTCATGAGCACTGAAGTCGAAGTCACCGTTCATCCATTAAAGGGTGCTGCCCAGGATTATTGGTCACGCATTAAATCTGGCGACATCGGTGCGCTACCAGCCGTCCTCGGTCTTCTCGTTCTCTGCGCTGTATTTAGCGTTATGCAAGATTCGTTCTTAACTCCTGGCAACTTTGCCAACCTATTAACTCAGGCAGCTGCGGTGATTGTGATCGCCATGGGCTTGGTCTTCGTTCTTTTGCTGGGCGAGATCGATCTCTCCGCCGGTTACTCCTCTGGTGTGTGCGGCGCCGTTCTCGTCATTTTGGTAACCAACCACAATTTCAAATGGTGGATTGCTTTCCCTATTAGCATCGTCGTTGGAATTGCACTTGGCCTCTTCATCGGCTGGTTGGTCTCCTTCCTTGGTATTCCATCCTTCGTTGTAACGCTGGCAACTTTCTTGGCCTTCCAAGGCCTCTTGTTGTTGCTTGCTGGTGAAGGCGGAACTATCCGTATGGAAGATCCGACCGTGCTCTCGGTTGAAAACAGCAATATGAATGTTTCGATCAGTTGGATTTTCTATATTGCCTGCGGGGCTTTGTATGTTCTCAGCGGACTTCGTCGGGTTTACGCCCGTCGCAAGGTCGGGCTGAAGACCGAACTCATGCAACTCTGGGTTCTCAAGACGGTTGGTTTGCTTGCGGTAACTGGCGTTGCGGTTTACGCCCTCAACCTCGAGCGCAGCAATAACCCTCAACTCGTTAGCCTCAAAGGCATTCCTTATGTAGTGCCCGTGATTCTCTTCTTACTGGTCGTCGGAACCTTTGTTCTCAATCGCACCGCCTTTGGGCGTCATCTTTACGCTGTCGGTGGCAATGCCGAAGCAGCAAGACGTTCTGGTATCAACGTGAAGTGGGTGCGCATTTCGGCCTTCATCATCTGTTCGGCGCTCTCCGCCGTGGCCGGTTTGATCTTTGCCTCACGGCAAAACTCAGTCTCCCCCACAACTGGAGGAAGCTCGACTCTGCTCTACGCCGTAGGAGCAGCCGTTATCGGCGGCACCAGCCTCTTCGGCGGAAAGGGCAAGATGCGCGATGCCATTCTTGGTGGACTGGTCGTTGCCGTTATCGATAACGGAATGGGTCTGTTGGGTTATGCAGCCGGCATCAAGTTCATTGTTACTGGCTTGGTTCTCTTGATCTCT
>SESB01000744.1_pt1 | contig 23222 bp, 20 predicted proteins | sample 3171441 | NCBI WGS metagenome assembly SESB01 (sample SAMN06051867, study PRJNA518727) | freshwater metagenome | biome: subpolar coniferous forest; feature: holomictic lake; material: water; isolation source: holomictic Lake 227, 6 m depth | place: Canada: near Kenora, Ontario | collected... | reverse complement strand
GCGTGTTGATACGCCGAAGAATTTCCAAACCCGCAAGCACATTCAAGCAGCCGTCAAGCCAACCGCCGTTGGGAACGGAATCCATGTGGCCGCCAATGAGAAGTTCCTTGGAGGATTCGCCGCGCAATGTGCTCCACAAATTTCCAGCGGCGTCGGCGTGGGTTTCTACGGGTAGCTGAGCTAGTTTTTTAGTAAACCAAGAACGAGTGGTGCTCCACATGGGCGTGAATGCCACGCGTTGCGCGCCGTCCGCATCGCTGGTGAGCGCGCGCAAATCTTTCAGTTCATCAACGGTGCGTTTGGCTTGAAGTGCGTTTGACATGCGTGCAAGTGTGGCGAAAAACTTGCACTTCGTCGAGTGAGTTCACGGCACACGCATTCATTCAATGGCGCGCGTGCTGAAGCGTGGCAATGCAAAGACATGAATGACAAGCAAATTGCTTGCAATGACAGGCAAATTGCCGATACTCTCAAACACGCTCAACATGACCTTCAAGCCGCTGCTTCCATCCGAAACAATTGCCCGCAACATGGCGGATCTGCATTTACCGCTGCGCCCCCAAGAGGCAGTTGTTGAAGCCGACCGCTGCTTGTACTGCTTTGACGCGCCCTGCATTGCCGCGTGTCCAACAGGAATTGATGTGCCTGGCTTTATTAAGAAGATCGCATCGCACAATGAAGTTGGCGCGGCGCGCACAATTCTGACCGCCAACATTCTTGGAGCATCATGCGCGCGCGTGTGCCCCACCAAAGTGTTATGCGAAGGCGCGTGCGTGTTGCACGACCGCGACGAGAAGCCGATTGAAATTGGTCGCTTGCAACGCTTCGCTACGGACTTTGTGAGCGAGCGAAAAATTTCCGTGTTGAAACCGCCGGCCACTAAAAATGGAATTGCCGTTGCCGTGATTGGCTCGGGCCCCGCTGGCCTTGGCTGCGCGGCGGAGTTGGCGCAACTTGGATACAGCGTGACCATCTTTGAAAAAGAAAAATTGCCTGGCGGTTTAAACACCTACGGCATTGCGCTGTACAAAATGACGCCCGCGTTCAGCTTGGAAGAAATTGAGCTTGTGAAAAGTTTGGGCGTGAAAATTAAATGTGGCGTGACAATTGGCAAAGATCTACAAATTGCCGATTTAGAGCGGGATTTTAAGGCTATTTTTGTAGCGATTGGCTTGGGCGCTGGAAACCATCTGGGAATTCCTGGCGAAGACTTGCCGGAAGTGCTCGACGCGCTGACTTTTATTAAGCGCCTTCACAGTGATTCGCTGCACACAATTCCAATTGGCCAGCACGTAGTTGTGATTGGTTGTGGCAACACCGCCATTGACGCCGCGACACAATCAATTCGTTTGGGCGCGCAACATGTCAGCGTGGTGTATCGACGTGGCGCCGACGACATGAGCGCGTACGACTTTGAATACGCCCACGCAAAACATGATGGCGCCAAGTTTTTCTTCAACTGCATGCCAGTGGAAGTTGTGGCGCATGGCGGACATGTCAGCGGAATCAAACTTGTCAAGACGCATTTGAGTGCGGCGGGCAAACTTGAAGCTGTCGCGGGGTCTGAATGGATTGAACCATGCGACATGATTGTGAAGGCCGTGGGCCAAGAGAAGCAACTGCCGCTGCTGAAGAAATTATTTCCTGCGCTCACAATGAATGAGCGCGGAGGAATTGTGACCGACGCCGTGACGGGCGCAACCAGTGTGCCGCATGTGTTCACGGGCGGCGACTGCTCCAACGCTGGGCGCGAAGTGGTCAACGCCGTGGGCGAGGGCAAAAAAGCGGCTCATGGAATTCACCAGTTTTTAAGCAAGAAACAGCCCGAATTTCCTACTCAGCATTCACGCCTTGGTCACAAACCTGGCGCCAGCGGCTCTGGCTTGCTGCACCCAATTCGCGCGCATGAATTAGAAGCGGCGCTTGCAAAGAATCAATTGGCCAAAAAACTCTCCGCCCAAGGCAAGACGACAAAATAATTATGGCTGACCTTTCAAGCAATCTCGCCGGCATAAAATCACCCAATCCATTTTGGGTGGCGTCTGGTCCACCTTCCAACACGGCGTACCAAACCCACCGCGCGTTTGAAGCCGGATGGGGCGGCTTGGTGTGGAAGACCATCGGCACGCCGATTGTGAATGTGGCATCACGCTACTCCGCGCTGAACTTTGGAAATCAGCGCATGATTGGCTTCAACAACATTGAGTTGATCAGCGACCGCTCGCCCGAAACAAACTTTGCTGAAATCGCTGAAGTAAAAAAACGTTGGCCACATCACGCGGTCATTGCGTCGCTGATGGTGGAGACGCGCGAAGAGTGGCGCGAGTTTGTAAAGCGCGCCGCCGACTGTGGAGCCGACGGCATTGAATTGAATTATGGTTGCCCGCACGGAATGTGTGAGCGCGGAATGGGCAGCGCCGTGGGCCAGCAACCCGAAGTTGCAGAGCGCATTACCAGTTGGGTTATGGAAACCGCCACCATTCCAGTTATAGTGAAATTAACGCCAAATATCACTGATATCACAGCGGCCGCGCGCGCCGCCAAACGCGCCGGCGCCAACGCTATTTCGCTCATCAACACAATTAATTCCATCACCAATGTGAACTTGGACACGTTTGTGCCTGAGCCAACGGTGGCCGGTCTTTCTTCACACGGTGGCTACTGCGGTCCCGCCGTGAAACCAATCGCGCTGAACATGGTGCAATGTTGCGCCGCGGACGCACAAGTTGGCCTGCCCATTTCTGGAATTGGCGGCATTGCCAATTGGCGCGACGCGGCCGAGTTCATGGCTCTTGGCGCCACCAATGTGCAAGTGTGCACTGCCATCATGCACTACGGATTTCGAATTGTGCAAGACATGAACGAAGGCCTCAGCACATACCTTGACAGCAAAGGCATGAAGAGCCTGTCGGAACTTGTTGGCAAGAGCGTGCGCAATGTGAACGAGTGGAAGAACCTTGACTTGAACTTTCAACGCGTGGCGCGCATTGATTACGACAAATGCATTGGCTGCAATCTGTGCTACATCGCGTGCGAAGATGGCGCGCATCAATGCATTGATTTGCTGGCGCCCGAAAGTATTGGCGTTGATCTTGGTCCAGGCCGCGTGCCGCACAAGGTGCTGCCAAAAATTCGCGAAGACGATTGCGTGGGTTGCAATTTGTGCGCGCTGGTCTGCCCCGTTGATAATTGCATCACCATGGTTGAGATCAAAAATGACAAGCCAAAAATGTCTTGGAGCGATCATCAAGACCTGGTGGCGCGCGGAGAAATGAAGCCAATTCCGCCGCATCCGTAAGGTGTGCGGCGATTGAATGAGTGAAGGCGGTCGCTTAGACGACACGCGCGAAAGAATTGAGGCAGCCAAAGGAGTGAGTTTAGAACCCACGCATGCCATCCTTGCCTGGGGCGCGTGGCCTGAGCGCAGACATCAACCTCTTTAACTTCAAGCGCAATACAGATAGACTGCTTTCTCGCATCTTTTTAAGGAAATCCCATGTCCGCAACCATGACTGCACTCACTCCGTGTCCAATGTTCTTGGACGGCAAGTGGATCCAACCCAATCTCGCGTCAACGCCCGTGTTCAATCCGTCCACTGGCGAAGTGATTGCGGAGTGCCCCGCTGGTGGCGCCGCCGAAGTGAACGCCGCTGTTGAAAGTGCGCACGCCGCATTTCCGGCGTGGCGCGACACGCCGCCCATGGAGCGCGCGCGCGTGTTCTTTAAGTATCGCCAACTGGTCGAGGCCAACTTTGATCGCTTGTGCAAATGCGTTTCTCGCGAGCACGGAAAAACAATGGTCGAGGCGCGCGGAAGTATTTTTCGTGGCATTGAGAACATTGAATATGCGTGCGGTATTCCATCGCTGCTCATGGGCGACACGTTGGAGATTGCGCGCGGCGTTGATTGCGAAACTATGAATCAACCGCTTGGCGTGTGCGTTGGAATTACTCCGTTTAATTTTCCAGCCATGGTTCCGCTGTGGATGTTCCCAGTGGCTTTAGCCTGCGGAAACACCTTCATTTTGAAGCCCAGCGAGAAGGTTCCTTTGACAGCCAACATTCTAGTTGAGCTGCTGCAGGAAGCTGGTTTGCCCAAGGGCGTGTTGAATTTGGTGCACGGTGGCCGCGAATGCGTGGACACATTGTTGCGCCATCCAAAGGTGAAGGCGATTTCATTTGTGGGTTCAACGCCAATTGCAAAATATATTTACGAGACCGGCACGCAACATGGCAAGCGCGTGCAAGCCAACGGCGGCGCGAAAAATTACATTGTGATTATGCCTGACGCAGACATGCCCAAGACCGTGGAGGCGCTTTCAACAGCGGCTTTTGGTTGCGCTGGTGAGCGCTGCATGGCTGGCTCCACCGCTCTTACTGTTGGCGCGGCCGCTGACAAATTGTTGCCTTCGCTTGTTGAAGCGGCGCGCAACATTCGCGTGGGTCCAACTGATCGCGCTGCTCAACCAGACATGGGTCCGGTGATCACTGCGGCGCATCGCGACAAGGTGACAAGTTTGGTGTCTGGCGGCGAGAAGGAAGGCGCCAAAGTGATTTGCGATGGCCGCGGCGTGCAGATTGCCGACGCGCCGAAGGGTTTTTATGTTGGCGCGACAATCGTTGATCATGTTGTGGATGGAATGAACATTGCCAAGGAAGAAGTCTTTGGCCCCGTGCTGAATGTCATGCGCATGGACGATTTGAACATGGCTATTGAGTTGGCCAACCGCTCAAATTACGGCAATGGCGCGGCTATTTTCACACAAAACGGTAATGCAGCGCGTGAGTTCAAGCAACGCGTGAAGGCGGGAATGGTTGGCATTAACGTGGGCGTGCCCGCCACCATGGCCATGTTTCCGTTCACAGGCTGGGACGAATCCTTCTACGGCGACTTGCACATTCAGGGCCGCGAAGGCGTGCAGTTCTTCACGCAACAGAAAGTTGTTTCAACGCGTTGGTTCGGCGGCAATGTGGGCGATGTGTGGCGCAAATAATTCTTGGGCGTCCGTTGCTTAGCGCATGACCAAAGTCTGATCTGTGATTGTTGGCCAACTGAAACAAGGAAATCAACATGAGCATTCTTATTCGCGGCGGCGAAATTGTGACGGACACCACGCGCTTTGTCGCGGATATTTTTTGCAAGGGTGAAACCATCACCGCCATTGGCGCGAACTTGACCGCGCCCGAAGGCACCACCGTGATTGATGCCAAGGGCAAATATGTTTTTCCTGGATTCATTGATCCGCATGTTCACATTTACTTGCCGTTCATGGGCGCCTTTGCCAAAGACACGTATGAAACCGGAAGCCGCGCTGCGTTGGTTGGCGGAACCACCACGCTGATTGAAATGTGTTGCCCATCGCGCGCCGATGATCCAGTTGAAGCGTTTGATTTGTGGATGTCCAATGCCGCCGGAAAATCCGCGTGCGACTTTTCATTTCACATGGGCGTGACCAAATTTGACTCCACAACGGCGGCGAAGTTGAAGCAGATTGTGGACCGCGGAATCAGCAGTTTGAAAGTATTTTTGGCCTATAAAGGCGCGTTTGGAATTGATGACACGGAGCTCTACAACACGCTGAAATTTGCCAAGAGCCACGGACTGATCGTGACGGCGCACTGTGAAAATGAAACGCTTGTGTCGGAGCGTTGCAAAGAACTGTTGGCCGCGGGCAAGACTGATCCTGCGCAACATCACGAGAGTCGTCCCCCGCTTGTGGAGGCTGAGGGCGTGCATCACTTGATGACCTTCGCCGAATTGACCGGCGCCGCGACATACATTGTGCACTTAAGTTGCGCGGAGTCTTTGCAAGAAGCGCTGCGTGCCCGCGCGCGCGGAGTTCGCGTGAGTATTGAAACACTCATTCAATATCTGGTGCTGGACAAAAGTTACGCCGAGCTTCCAAACTTTGAGGGCGCCAAATTTGTCATGTCTCCCCCACTGCGTCATGTGAAAAATCAATCCGTGCTGTGGAACGGTCTTGCCAGCGGCGACATTGACACGGTGGCAACCGATCACGCGCCATTTGATTTTGCAAAACAAAAATCAATGGGCGAGCATGACTTCACTAAAATTCCAAACGGCATTCCATCGCTCGAGGAGCGCGTGAATTTGCTTTACAGCTACGGGGTGGTGCCAGGCAAAATCACCCTTGAGCAAATGGTGAAGACGGCCAGTACCAATGTGGCGAAGAACTTTGACATGTATCCCCGCAAAGGCGCGATTGCCGTTGGCAGCGACGCCGATTTGGTGATTTTTGACCCCGCCTACCGCGGCGTGATTAGCGCAAAAACACAGGCAATGAACGTGGATTACAGCGCCTTTGAGGGCTGGAAGATTCAGGGCCGCCCAAGCGTGGTCACGGTGCGCGGGGAGATTGCCGTGCGCGACGGAAAGTTTGTCGGCTCACAAACTCGTGGGCAATTTTTGCAGCGCAAGCCCAGCCACTTTTAAACAGCGCGCATCAAGGCTAATCGCGCTCGCTTGATTGGCTCCACTGAACAATAAATTGCCTCAATGAGCGGCCGCGCTATTGCCGATACATAAGAACTGTATGAGCAATCAATCACATGAATCGGCCTTTGCCATGACTGGCATTGAAGACTCACGCCTGTACAACACAGACCTTGCGCCAGTTTCGCTGTCGCAGCGCAAATGGGGAACATGGAGCATTGCCGCGCTGTGGATTTCTATGGCCGCGTGCGTGCCAACCTACATGCTGGCATCATCGCTGATTGAAGGCGGCATGAATTGGTCGCAGGCCATCTTCACGGTGTTCCTTGGAAATTTAATCGTTGTGATTCCCATGGTGCTCAACGCGCACGCGGGAACAAAATATGGAATTCCATTTCCAGTTTTTTGCCGCGCGTCATTTGGAATTCTTGGCGCAAATATTCCAGCGCTCATGCGCGCCGTTGTGGCGTGCGGATGGTTTGGCATTCAAACGTGGATTGGTGGCGAGGCCATCTTTAAAATCAGCTCCACATTTTTTCCGTCGCTGATTGACCCGACATGGGCGACCTCTTTTGGAATCACCCTGCCGCAATTCGCGTGCTTCATGCTGTTCTGGTTTATCAATATGTATGTTGTCTACCGAGGAATTGACTCCATTCGTATTTTGCTGCAAATCAAAGCGCCGCTGTTGATCATTCTTGGAATTGCGTTGTTGTGGTGGGCGTACGACGCAGCTGGTGGCTTTGGCCCCATCTTGGCGCAACCCTCCGCGTTCGCACCGGGCCAACCCAAAGATGGACAATTTTATTCCTTCTTCTTTCCTGCGCTCACAGGCATGATTGGTTTTTGGGCCACGCTGTCGCTGAATATTCCAGACTTCTCGCGCTACGCACACACGCAACGCGATCAAGTGGTTGGACAATTCGCGGGTTTACCACTCACCATGGCGCTGTACGCGTTCATAGGAGTGGCCGTGACAAGCGCCACCACAATTATTTACGGCAAGGCTATTTGGGATCCAGTGAATGTGTTGATGCAATTCAAGAACCCAGTTGTATTGATTGTTGCAATGATCGCGCTATGTATTGCAACGCTGGCCACCAACTTGGCAGCGAACGTGGTCAGTCCTGCGAATGATTTTGCCAACCTTGCGCCACGCAAAATTTCATTTCGCACTGGCGGATTAATCACGGGCGTGATTGGCATTCTGATGATGCCTTGGAAACTGATTGCCGACCCATCGGGATACATCTTTGTGTGGCTGGTTGGATACAGCGCCCTGCTTGGTCCCATCGGCGGCATTCTGATTTGTGATTACTTTGTCATTCGCCGTACCAAGTTGAACTTGCAAGACCTGTATCACCACCACGGCGAATACCGCTATCACGGCGGGTTTAGTGTCACGGCAATTCTTGCGCTGGCGGCGGGAATTGCCCCAAATATCCTTGGTTTTCTAGGCACCATAAAGGTGCTCGATGCCGCAACCGTTGGCCCATTTTGGATGCACTTGTACAACTATTCATGGTTCGTGGGCTTTGGGGTTGCGTTCGCGGTGTATGGCATGCTGCGCGCCATCAAACCGCTGCACAATCACAGCACGTCAATGACTCGCTGACATCATTTCCTCAACACGCTTTGAGTAACTATGCTTGAACTGTGACCACACTTTCCAACATCAACACACAACACAAAATGCAACTTCCACCATTCGCCTACACGCCAAAGCCATACACCGGTCCCTCGCCTGAAGAAGTGCTTGCCATGCGCAAGCAAAATCTGTCGCCGGCTATTTTTCACTACTACAAAAATCCAATCATGATTGTCGAGGGCAAGGCGCAATACTTGTTCGACAACAATGGTCGCCGCTACTTGGACGGCTTTGGTGGCATTGTCACTGTGAGCGTTGGCCATTGCCATCCTGAAGTCACCAAGGCGGCCATTGAGCAACAAGAAACTATTGTGCACACCACCACGATTTATTTAAATCCGCAAGTGGCGCTGTACGCCAAGGAACTTGCGGCGAAGATGCCGGGTGATTTAAAGGTGTGCTACTTCGTGAACTCCGGTTCCGAAGCCAACGACTTGGCCATCACCATGGCGCGCGCCGCGACTGGCAATTACGACGTCATTGCCCTGCGAAACGCCTATCACGGCGGAAGTCCTAGCGCTATGGCGCTCACTTCGCACCACACATGGAAGTTCAATGTGCCCCACGGATTTGGCGTGCAACACACGGTGATGCCAGACACCTACCGTGGACAATTTGGTCCCAACGACGCCGATGCTGGCCGCAAGTACGCGCTTGATGTGAAGAGCCTCATTCAATTTGGAACGTCGGGCCAAGTGGGCGCGTTCATTGCAGAAAGTATTCAAGGCGTGGGCGGTACGGTGGTGTTGCCAAATGGCTATTTGAAAAATGCGTACGAACATGTGCGCGCCGCGGGTGGCTTGTGCATCGCTGACGAAGTGCAAGCTGGCTTTGGCAGAACGGGCACACACTTCTGGGGATTTGAAACCCAAGACGTCACGCCTGACATTGTCACCATGGCCAAAGGTATTGGAAATGGTTGCCCACTTGCAGCGGTGGTAACCACGCCAGCAATTGCGAAGAGCATTGCCAACCGAATCCACTTCAACACATTTGGTGGCAATCCCGTTTCATGCGCGCAGGGTCGCGCAGTGTTGCGCGTGATTGAACGCGAAGGCTTGCAGGCAAATTGCCTGAAAATTGGAGCGCAATTGAAAGCGGGCTTTGCCAAGTTGGCGGAGAAACATTCGCTCATCGGTGAGATTCGCGGCATGGGCTTGATGCTTGGAATTGAAATGGTGAAAGACAGAACCACCAAGGAGCCCGCCAAGGAAGAATGCGCCGCCGTGTTTGAGAAGTGCAAGGATCTTGGACTTCTCATTGGCAAGGGCGGATTGTTCGGCAATACGCTTCGCATTAAACCACCAATGTGCATCAACAGTGGCGACGCCGATTTTATTATTGACGTGCTTGATCAAGCGTTGGCTAGTGTTTAATGACGGCTGATTGTGCGCGTTGAAATTTTTCTTGCCTCGCATGAATTGTCTATTGCGCTAGGCTGATGGAAATGATGCGCCCCACGCTTGAAGTTCCTGTTGACTCGCTTGACTCCGCGGTTCTTGCGGCTCCGTTTGCCACGCGTTTAGAACTATGCGACGACTTGCCAAGCGAAGGCTGGACCCCCAAAACAAGCCTGATCGAACGTGTTCGAGCCGCTGTCGACACGCACCTTGTGGCCATGATTCGCCCACGATTTGCTGATTCCCCGCTTACGCTCACGCTTGAATCTTTCATTGCCACCAAGCGAGTCATGGATGCTTCCACACAAGAAATTAAATTGGCGGCCGCTGCGGGCGCAAATTCCGTTGCCATTGGTTTGCTTCAAGCGGATGGACATGTTGACATGAACGCGTGCGGCGAACTTGCCGAGTTGGCCCGCTCATTGAAACTTGAAGTCGCGTTTCTGCGCACATTTGATTTACTCGCGGATCGCGCGCGGGGCATGCGCGACATTAGCGCGCTGGGAATGAAACGCGTTGTGACGGCTGGCGTGCTGGGGTGGGACGCTGCAATTTCCTCTCTTGAGCAACGCATGGCTGTTCTGCAAAGCGATGCGATGAACGCTGCGGGCGCGGCAAGTGCGCAATCGCATGCAAGTGCAACTATAAAAAGTGCGCACGCAAACGCACCAGAGCAACCACACATTCCACTCGCGCGTCACACCGTTGAAATTGTTCCTGGTGGCGGAGTGCGCTCATCCAACGCTGCTCAGTTCATGTCTGTTTCACCCCACTTGCATGCCTCATGCAGGCGCGATGGTGTGTTCAATATGGATGAAATTCGACTGCTTCACGCCGCTATGAATTCCGCTCAGTGACTTGCAAGTCAGCGTCGCAAGGATCGATCAGGGTTCCCCAAAGTAGCGAACTTGCAAATCGTGAAGAAAACCAGCCTCTTGCAACATCAATAATTGAATATTCAATTCCGTGCGCAAATCGCTATTTTTCGGCAGCCCAAATGCATATTTTTCATCGCTGAACACGGAGCCAACCTCGGTAATCGGCAGTTCAGGATGAGCCTTGTCGTAGTACTGCAAACTTGCAGCCTCGCCAATAATGGCTTGAGTTTTATGGCTAACCAAATCGGCAACCGCCACCACTGGGTCGGTGTATGTCTTCACAAAGATCTGGTGCTTCTGGCAAAATTCCTCCGCCGCGGTGCCCTTCATCACGCCGACAAGTTTGCCGTTCAAATCTTGAACGCCGTTGATTTCATTTTTTAATTTATTCAATGTCATGATGCTGGTGACACTTGATGTGATGTAAGCCACCACCGCGACTCCGCACATCAACCATATTCCCGCAAGCACTTTACCCAACGCGCCAGGGCCTACGGCATAGTTGGTCTTGCCATTCATGGCGACGGACATGACGTGGTAAAAGGAATCGGCCAGCCCCTCGTGCCATCGCTGTGGAAAGTCCTTGGTTAATTTTCTTTGAACCAATGTCACGACATAGGTAATCGCCAACAGTATTGCCCCGAACACCAGGAAAATTTTAATGTATCCATAATTATCCAGTGCTTCAAATAATTTGGCAAAAGTAAATCGCCGATCTTCGTTGACCATGATGCGCAATCCACCGTTGAAATACGGATGCGTAAAATCGCACATCTTCAACCTTGCGCTGGTGACAACCATGTTCGTCACGGCAACATCCACTTGACTAGATTCCAATTTTTGCATCAATTCGGGCATTGAGGCGCAAGGGACAAGCACGTAACTCAACTTCATCATTGCGGCTAGTTTTTCCCACAATTCAATGGAAAAACCCGTATACACACCCGGGCTTTTCTCCATCGAAAATGGCGGACTGTAGATGACAGCCACGCGTAGCTCTTGATTTGAAAATATGGACGCGGGCTCGCTTGCGCAAACCCCAAGACGATTCACACATGCGATTGCAAAGACCAATACAAAAACAAGTCGCTTCATTTCAAATATTCTAACGCGCGCGTGGCGATATGGATGGACGCACAGCATGACCACCAATATCAAAACTTACGCGTGCCAATGCGTGTCCTGCACTCCAGCCATTTGACCGATTCGCTCGCTCACCTTCACGGGAAAGCGAACCAAATCAAACTTTTTAAACTTCAAGTGGAACGTCATGCGTTGACGCGGCTGCTCCTGTGAAGTCTGAATATCTAGGCTCTTGATCTTGATTGAAAAAGATTTCAGCTCTTTCAAGATGTCATCCACCGTCACTCCGCCATCTTTCAGGTTCACTGAGAAGTCTGCGTACCAATCATCTTGAATTTTGGATTCAATAATTGGAAGCAAATACAAAATCACAATGGACGCGACAGATGCAAGCAAGCCAATGCCAATCGCGCCCGAACCAAACGCCAAGCCAATGACCGTGGCCGACCACAGCGTGGCCGCGGTTGTAACGCCACGCACAATGTGGCTGGTTTGACGAATGATCACGCCCGCGCCTAAAAAGCCCATGCCAGAAAGCGCGCCCGCGGCAAGTCGCGCGGGATCAGGGTGCCACGCAGGCGCGCTGCCAACCAGGGCCAAACTTTTGACGTAGAACGAATCGGAAATAATCATCACGGCGCAGGCGGAAAGGCTTACAAGCAACGTTGTGCGCAAACCCGCGGCGCGGCCATGACGCTCGCGCTCAATACCAAGAATAAATCCTGCAAGAAGTGTGAGTCCAATGCGCAGCAAAATTTCCGGCCGCATATCGATCAATATTTCATTCAACATGTGAATGACCTCCATTTGAAATTGTTGTAAGAGCGACAGCCAACACTTCTGAAAAATTCAGATTGTGTTAATTCTGAATGCACGCGAAGGCGTGCCAACGGAATCATCATGACCATCAGTATGAAAGCGTAACCACTTCCAGTCCGTGTTTCAAATGTATTGAATCTCGGTTCGTGCCTCGCTCACATAAAGCAGCACTGAAGTCAATTATAAATCGCCCTACCTCGAACGCGAAGGCATTACAAACCACAAGACGAGATACACCAGCGTTCCAGGAAACGCGGCGCTGATGATTGAGAGAATTACATACGCAATACGTACGCGGTTGGCGGACCAACCAAACTTGTCGGCGATACCGCCGCACACGCCAGCGATGATTCGATCATTGGAGCGGTACATGAGGTTTCCTTCTTTGAGTGTGCAAGTTTGCCGTCATGCAAGACAAGGTAACGCACGCGCGTGATGGTGTCCGCTAGAAATCCGAATGCCCGACTATGACGACACGCCTGATTTTCTTAAAAACACAACGTTTTTGCAGGGGATTTCGCAGGTCAAGTGAAATTCACGCGCAATGACTTGAAAGGTCTCCTGCCGATAGAAAGTCACGTGGGTCGGGTCGCGTCGGTAATGCCAATCTGCGAAGCGACTGTCGTCGGTTTGAAAGTTAGTCATGAGCGCCAACAGTCCGCCAGGTTTCAGCAACGCAACCAAGCGCGTGAACTCCGCATGCGGCTGATGAAAATGTTCGGCCACTTCCGTGCAAGTGACAAAGTCAAATTGTTGATCAAGCACCGCGCTGTCCGTGAAAAAAAATGGGTCATACAAGTGCATGGTGTGACCCGCCTCCGAAAGCATGTTCGCCAACGCTGGCCCTGGTCCACAACCAAAATCAAGACCCACTTGTTTGGGCGGCAATGCAACAAGCAGCGGCGCAGCCAAATGATTTAAAAACTCGCGATAGCGAAGGTCTTGCGGATCATTCTCATGCTGCAAATATTTCTGCAACTGCGTTTCATGGCTGGGCAATTGCTGCGCCGACAACAATGTCGCGTGACAATGACAACAGCGCAGATAATTCAAGCCATCCTTCTGCAAAAAAGGCGCGAGCGAATGACGCAAACACACACGGCACGTGCTTTCATTGATCAGGCATTGTTGAGCATCCTCTTGCGGCACAAGGCGATGGTACTTTCCCCACCACCGCGCAAGTTGATTACCCTTGGAAGAGAACAAGGCAAAAGTGCCTTTCAAACCAAGGAAAACCATGAGCATTGAACTTTCTAAATTTCAAGTCGATCCAAAATCCAAACTGCATTTGAAAGATTGGAAGACCAATGATGACGAGGGACTTGCGCGCGAAGCGATGGTCCCCATCTTCCAGGAAAATCTGAAGGCCATTTCAGAACTGCAATACAAATTGTTCGCGGATGGCTCGCGCGGCGTTCTGATTGTGATTCAAGGAATTGACACCGCGGGCAAGGACGGCGTGATACGCGATGTGTTCAGCTGCATGAATCCGCAAGGCGTGTATGTGAAGTCATTCAAGAAGCCGGAGAAAACTGAACTGGCTCACGATTATTTGTGGCGCGTGCATCAAGCGTGTCCAGCCAAGGGAATGATTGGCGTGTTCAACCGCAGCCACTATGAGGACGTGCTGATTACGCGCGTGCATAAATGGATTGACAGCAAAACCTGCGAGCGCCGCTACGAGCACATCAACCAATTTGAGAAGTTGCTTGCCGATGAGGGCACCACCATTGTGAAATTGTTCCTGCTGATCTCCAAAGACGAGCAGTTCGCGCGCCTGCAAAGCCGCATTGAGGAACCGCAACGCAACTGGAAATTTAATTTGGCTGATTTGGCGGAGCGCGCATTTTGGAATGACTACATGGACGCGTTTCATGATGCGCTTGCGGCCACCAGCGCCAAGCATGCACCGTGGTTTGTCATTCCAAGCGATAAAAAGTGGTTTCGAAACCTGCTTGTCAGCGAAATTCTGCTTGCGCAACTGAAATCCATGGACTTGAAATGGCCCAAGCCTGCGGCCGACTCCGCCACGTTGCGCAAGGCGTTGAACGACGCCAAATAAATCCACACACCCCCTATGAGTGGAACATTCCCACGAGCAAAAGTTGAACAAAACGTCACAATGTCATTTCAAATGTGGCTAGACTGCAAAACCAAAAAGGAGCAACACCATGTCAGGATCTGCATTCGACAAACGAGAAGAGAGCTACGAGAAAAAATTCGCGCATGACGCGGAACTTCGCTTTAAGGTGGAGACCCGCCGCGACAAAATGTTGGCCGCTTGGGTTGGCGCCAAGTGCAAAATGAGCGCGGAGGAAATTGCCACATACTCCACCGAACTTGTGCGAGCGGACTTGAAGACTCCCGGCGACATGGATGTGCAACAGAAAATTCACGCCGACCTGAAGGCGCGCGGAGTGCATCTGAGCGAGGCTGATATTCGCGCTGAAATGCATCGCTGTTTACAAGCTGCCGCTGCTGAACTCATGTGACCGTGCCGTATGTCACACAGAGTCCGTAAACGCACTGTTCATTTTTATTTTTAATTTCAAAATCTACTTGCGCAGCAAAAAATCAGTGTTACTTTCAATCAATTATTGGCTGTCCTGTTTTCATTTTTTAGATTCAGAAAGACCATCTTGAAACTTCAAACAAATATCGCTGCGTCACTTGCCACCGTTCTTTGCTCTTGCATCACAAGCGCTCTTTTCGCCGATGCGACTGGTCACGGACCTCTTGCGCCGCTGAATGAACCCAAGCCAGTCGAGGCCGCGCCAACGGAGCAACTTGGCCTTGGCTTTATGCCAATTCCAAATGTGGTGCTGGGCGACATTGATCTGTTCACGGTGCTGCAACAAGATGATCGCACCGCGCAACCCGCGCCACTGCGGGTTGGTATTTCTCAAGAAGTGAATGTGACCTTGGGTGATGGGCAATGGGTGAATGTGGATGGCGGCCGCGTTTGGCGCATTGAGATTTCGGGATTTGGTTCAGTGTTCAATCGTCTTCATTTGTCTGGTGTCATGCTTGAACCTGGCGAAAAACTGTATTTAGTTTCTGGCAACGGAACTGAAGTTGCCGGCCCAATTCTTGAGCGAGGAGAATTTGAAAACGGTGAAGCTTGGGGCGTGTTCGCACCTGGTCAGTCCAGCCGTATTGAATGGTTTGTTCCCGACAGCAGCTCTGCGCAAGCGCTTCCATTTGAAAGTGTGGACTTCACCCACGGCTATCGCGATATATTCGCAACTGAAGCGCAAGAAGCCACAACATGCGATCAAGACCCTGTGTGTTTTCCAACATGGGCCAATGAATCAAACGCCGCAGCGCGCATGACTTTCACCAGTGGAGGCGCCAGCTACTTGTGCTCTGGTCAACTCATGGCCACCAATGCCGCCGATGAAACCCCCTACTTTTCCACTGCAAATCATTGTATTTCTTTGCAAGCAGAAGCCAATAGTTGCCAGTTCTTGTTCAACTACCGCGCCACAACGTGTAACGGCACAACTGGAACAACAACCAATGTCGTGGGCTCCGACTTGGTCAAAACATATCTGACAAGCGACTGCACGCTGTTGCAAATTCGCGCCACGCTTCCAACCACCGCGTACTGGGCCGGCTGGATGTCGACCAATCCTGCGACTGGAACAGCGTCCACTGGAATTCATTTTCCAGGCGGCCGAGAAATGACAATTTCATTCTGCAACAAAGCCGCCGCGTCCAGCATTTGCGGAACCAGCACTCAGTGGTCAACCGTGTCGTGGTACAGCGGCGTCACCGAAGGTGGATCATCCGGCAGCGCGCTCTATCAAGACAGTGACAAAAAAATGTATGGCGTGTTGACTTGTGGATCCAGTAGCTGCACTTTGTTGACAGGCAAGGACGGCTACGGTCGATGGGACAACGCCGTGAATGCGGGTGGCTTCTCAACTTCACTTGCCGCTGGAACGGACGACACGCTTGAACCCAACGACAGTTGCGCCGCGGCCAAGGCAGTTGCCGCCGGAACGTACACGGGTCTGGTGGTCAAGCGTCTTGATGAGGACTGGTACGCGCTCACGGTTCCACCAACCGCAACTGTGACAATTTCTGAGACTTTCACGCACACCAATGGTGACATTGACACGCAGCTTTTCTCCACATGCGGCGGAACCGCCTTAGTTTCCCGCAATGGACGCGTCAGCAATGATTCATTCACATACACCAATACCACCTCAAGCAGCACCATTCTGATGCGCGTGTTTCTCTACAGCGATACTCGCAATGATTACTCATTTACTTATTCGGTGACCGTTCCAGCACCTACCAATGATGAGTGCGCTGGCGCAACGGCTGTTGGCAGCGCCGACAACGCCTTCAATTCAACCTACGCCACCAATAGCGCTCTTGCCGTGGCGGCGGGTTGCGATGGTGGAACAAGCATGAACAAAGATGTGTGGATGAAATTCACAGCAGACATCACTGGCGACGCGACCGCCACCACATGCGGACTCGCAAATTTCGATACGCGTCTTGTTGTGTATCCAGGCGCATCATGTCCAACCAGTTCCGCGAATTCAATCGCTTGCAACAATGACTCGTGTGGCGGAACAACTAGTAGCGTGACGTGGCCCGTGACTGCTGGCAGCACGTGGTACATCCGCATTGGCAGCACCGCCAACGTGGGCGGCGCAGGAACATTGCGAACCAGCGTGACGGCGCCAATTTGCGTTGGAGACTTTGATTTCTCAGGCGCGGTGGATAGCTCTGATATGAGCATTATGCTGCTGGATTATGGCGTTTGCGGTGGATGCGTAACGGATCTTGACCAAGACGGAGTTGTGGACAGCAGCGACACGAGTTTATTGCTGCTGGACTTTGGCGCCTGCAACTAAATCACTTCGATGTATTTCCATTCACAAATTTGAATTTAAAACGCCCGGCTCAAACGAGTCGGGCGTTTGTATTTAGGAATCGGAATTCAATCGTTCAATCGAGAGCGCGGGAACATTTTTTGATACATGCACAACGCGACCAGTCACCCATGGCAGAACAGCCAATGCTACGACAGCGAATCCGCTTCCCATCCAAAAGGCGATTTGTGGAAGTCCGTAGCTCCACAAAATTCCGGCGGCGACACTGGCGATTAACACGGCCGCGCCTTGAAAAAATCCAAACAAGCCAAGCGCGGATGCCAAGCGTTCTTTGGGCGCGTAGTCCGCGATCATGGCGCGCGCTGTTCCTTCGGTGCACGCAACGCTGACGCCGTACAAGCCAAAGAGCAACCAAAACATCCAGTTCGAATCGCGCCCAAGTATTGCAAATCCAGCATAACTAACGGCATAAATGGCCCAGCCCGTGGCTAATACTGGCCAACGCCCATGACGATCGCTGAGCAAGCCCATGGGATAACTCGCCGCGGTGTATGTGGCGTTGAACAACGCGTACAACAAAACGCATGTGACTGGTGATTGCCCAAGATCAAGCGCGCGCAACAACAGAAATGTGTCGCTGGAATTCCCCAGCATGAACAACACCAGCGCACTCATGGCAACCCAAAATGATTTTCCGTAAGGAACGCCCGTCGACTTGGCGAAATCTTTTTGACGTTGCTCCACTTGCGTTGGTGACGTATGTGGAATGAGCCAGGTCATGAAGAACGCGACGGCCGAAGACGCCGCGGCGATGGCGAAGATGATTCGAAATTGCGGCGCATCTTGCGGCGTTGCAGCGCGCGAGCCAATCAGCCACGCAAGAACCGCGGCGGCAATGAGCGCGCCACCAACTCCACCCAGCGAATCAACGCCGCGGTGAAAACCAAATGCGCGTCCACGATCTTGTATTGAAACACTTTCCGCGATCAGCGCGTCGCGCGGCGCTCCGCGAACACCCTTGCCCACGCGATCCAACGTGCGACCGCACAAGACAAAGCTCCAATGAGAAGCGACCATGACGAAAATTTTTCCAATGAATGTAATGCCGTACCCACGACGAACCCATCGCACGCGGTGGCCAGTTGCGTCGCTGTAGTAGCCAGAAAGCCCGCGCATAACGCTGACAATGGCTTCGGCGAAGCCCTCGATCAATCCCAATGCGACTGGACTTGCGCCAAGCACTCCCGTGACAAAAAGTGGCAACAGCGGATAGGTCATCTCGCCGGCAAGGTCGGCGAAAAGACTGATGGCGCCAAGAATCCACAAAGACCTTGGAAGCGGGCGGCGATTATGGCGCGCCGAAATCAAACATCTCCGATTTGGACCATTTTGGTTTCCATTTTTTGATCAACGCAACATGTTCGGGGTTCGCTTGAAACGCGCGATATGCGTCCACTGTGGCAAATTCCACAAGAACGCCAAGCGTGTAATCCTGTCGGACATTTTTGCGACCCACATCAATATGTGGACCGCACGCGTAATTCAACACGCCAGGAATTTTTGGAAACACGGCGTCGGAATCTGCCTTCATAGCCGCGGCATCGCTTGGGTTTGCAAGCGTTACAAAAACAACATGTTGAACATGTGTCGATGAGATCTTCACTGAGTTGGCACCCCCACTTGCGGCGCACGCGCTCAACATCAGAGCGAAGGCGCACATCAGAAATCCATTCTTGATCACCACCACGGCATATTGAATTCTGTTCATGCGCACCACGATACCTCATAGATTTGTATTACGATTTGCACATGCCGCAATCGAACGCTTCAAACCAAATTCCGCACAAGCCTGACTATGTGCTTGGAACACACAACGACGAACATGCCCGACTTGGCATGCAACATTCGCTGTGGCGGGAATTTGTTCTAGACGCTTGGAAACGCGCGGGTATTTGCACGGGCACACGCGTTGTGGATGTTGGCGCGGGTCCTGGCTTTGCCACCATGGATCTTGCGGACATTGTTGGCGGCACTGGTCATGTGACTGCGGTTGAAATCTCCAGCAAATTTGCGCAAGAGGTGAAGGACCAGGCGAACGTCCGCGGCTTGAACAATGTCAGCGTTCACATTGTGGACTTGATGCATGAGGACATTCCACTTGCAACCGCTGGTGCGGAGTTTGACGCCGCATGGTGCCGCTGGGTTTGCATGTTCGTGCCCGATGTTGGCGCGCTGGTTCGCCGAGTTCACAATGCACTTCGCGCGGGCGGCGTTGCGGTGTTCCATGAATATGTGCACTACGAAACATACGGATTGCAACCACCAACGCCTGGCATTGACTCTTTCACACAGGCGGCCATGAAAAGTTTCAGCGCTCGCGGCGGCAACGCCAACATCGCTGGAACACTGTTGAAAGAATTACGCCAACACGGATTTGAAATCATGTCCATCAAGCCCATCGCACGCGCAGCGCGTCCACATGAGCCGCTGTGGCAGTGGCCCGCCGGCTTCATACGCACGTATTTACCGCGACTTATTGAACTGGGACAAGTGGACAACGCTTTCACAGCGAATGTGCTTGCAGAACTGGCTCGCGCTGAACAAGATCCTCAATCCATCATGCTCACGCCAACGGTGTTAGAAATCATCGCACGCAAATAAATTGGTTTTCCAAGCACATTCAGCACTAAGATGTCGCCGTCCCATGCGCAAAATTTTTCCATGTTGCAAGTCCCTTCGGGCGCTGAAAGAGAAATCACCTGCAATGAAGTTACACCAACTCACGCGCGCGCTTGCTGCAGTGGCCTTCTTATTGATGTTGGGCGCCGCCGTGCAAACCACGCCAAAGTCGCCACCATCAAATACGCCAGCCAAAGCGACCACAACACAGACGCCAGCGCCTCCAAATTTTCTATTTATCTTGGCGGATGACCAAAGCTGGGCAGGTCTGTCCGTGGAAATGATCGCGGGAAAAGAATTCAGCAAGGGAAAAAATTTCAACACACCCAATACGGAAAAACTTGCCGCACGCGGAATGGTTTTCTCGCAGGCCTACGCCGCGCATCCAAAATGTGAATGCTCCCGCGCCGCCATTCTTGCGGGGCGCACCACCACCACGCTGAATGCGACCACAAAAGCATCCACCAATTGGTCCATGCCGCTCACGGATTCACTTGCCAATTCGCTCAAGCGCGCAAATCCCTTGTATCGCGCGGCGCATCTTGGCAAATGGCAGTGGCCCATGAAGCCCGCGGACTTGGGCTACGACCAAAGCGATGGCATTACGCAAAATCAAACTGGTGAATCAAAAGATCTAGCCGATCCAAAACTTTCCCTCAGCCTCACGCGTCGCGCCTGTGATTTCATGGCCACGCAAGTGAAGGAGGATCATCCGTTCTTTCTGCAAATTTCTTTTTACGCTGTTCATGCGCCCGCTCAAGCATTGCCCGAAACGCTGAAAAAATACGACAATTTAAAAAGCACAAAGAATGACGTTGGCAATGAGGCGGCTAAAGGCCCCGGTAAAGGCGCGGGAAAGGGATCGGGAAATGGTCCTGGCAAAGAAAATGCAAACACCGATCGCGCAACCATGGCGGCCATGACGGAAGACTTGGACACGTGCGTGGGCACGCTTATGAAAAAACTTGACGAGCTTGGTATCGCCGACAACACCTACATTATTTATATGAGCGACAACGGCGGGCGCACGGACATTCTCAGCGGTAGCAAAGGTAATTTGGGCGAGGGCGGCCTGCGCGTTCCGCTGATTGTTGCCGGTCCTGGAATTCGCGCCGCGACGTATTGCAACGAACCCGTGATCAGTTACGACATTCTTGCAACCGTGCTCGATTTTGCCGCGCCCAACACCGCGCTTCCCAAAGGCGCCGAAGGTGGAAGTTGGAAAACCGTGCTGCAAAATAGCGGCGCCGGAAAAGTGAAGCGCAGCATTGATCGCATGGTGTGGCATCAACCTGTGGAGGTGCCCCATCCGCAATCGGCCATCCGCAAAGGCGATTACAAGTTGCTCTACGAATGGGATACAAAAAATACGCAGTTGTTCAATCTTGTTGATGACCTGAGCGAGAAGAAAGATTTGTCCAAGGAGAAACCCGAACTCACCGCGCAACTGACCGCGGAATTAAAAGCGCATGTGATTGCTGGCTTGGGCGAGGAAGCGTGCGCCGCGCTCGCTCGTGGTGAAAATCCGCAAAATCGCGGAGGCGGCAATGGCGGCAAAGGTGTTGGCAAGCCTAAAGATGCAAAACAATAAATGAGTGAAAAAATACTTCTTTGAAATACACAATTCGAGCGTGCGAATGAAGTGATCGCGGGGTGCGCTGGACAATGTGCGCACTACCGCTGCGGCGCAATCAATAAAATCACTCCAAAAGAAAACCGCACCACAAGCTGGGCTTGGATGCGGTTCCTTCCAAAACTCCCCCGACTGGACTTGAACCAGTGACCTAGCGGTTAACAGCCGCTCGCTCTACCGACTGAGCTACAGGGGATTCGGAGAGGCAAGCATACCCAACTCGTAAAAAACCGCCACTTTCCATGCAATGTTGGCGATTCACATGAGACATGCTTGCACCCCTTGAGTTTGCGCGGCAAAACCACTAGGATCTTCGTCCCTCGGAGCAACCAATGAAAAAAGAAACTCATCCAAAGTGGTACGCAGATTGCAAAGTGAACTTTCGTGGTCAACATGTGCTGACCGTCGGCGCGACCGTTCCTGAAATGAATGTCGAAGTATGGTCGGGTTCACACCCGTTCTACACCGGCCAAAAGTCGTTCGTGGACACCTTGGGACGCGTTGAACGCTTCCAAAAGAAGTTCGCAGGCGAATACTTCAAGAAGGAAGGCGAAAAGGATGCGAAGGCTGCGAAAGCCCCCGCCACCAAGCCTGCCGCCAAGCCAGAGAAGAAGTAGTTACTTGATTTGAAATTTGTGACAGCCGCGCTTTCACCAGCGCGGCTGTTTCTTTTCACACGCTGTGTCCTCGCCTTTTTGTTGACGATGTATTCCACAACCCAGTTTCATTGGCACCCACACATTCCGTTTCTTCATTCACCGCAACGCGCACCCTGTTTCGATTGAAAATGAAATCGCATGCAACCATCGCCACGACTGCTTGAAAAGCTGAATGAAATAGAGGCCAATTTTTTGCGCGACGAAGCGCAATTGTGCGACCCCGACATCATGGCCGATCACCGCAAGGTGAAAGTGCTGTCGCAACGACGCGCGGCGGCGCAACCTTTGATAGAAAATCTGCGCCAGTGGCGGCGCTTGGAGCGCGAGGCCCGCGAATGCGAAATGCTTGCCAAGGACACGGACGCGGATGTCGCCGCCATGGCGCGCGGCGAAATTCATGGGCTGCAAACGGCGCGCGACGCCAGCATGGAAGCGCTCATTCGCACGCTTGTTATGGCGGATGATCGCGCGATTGGCAGCCTTATTTTGGAAGTTCGCTGCGGCGTGGGTGGCCTTGAAGCCGCGATTTGGGCGGGCGATTTGCTGCAAATGTATCGCCTTGCCGCGCAACTTCATTCATGGCAATGGGAAGAAATGGAAATCAAACATGGCGACGCGGGCGGCGTGACGCACGCCATTATTCGTATCGAAGGAACAGGGTGTTGGAACACGCTTGGGTATGAAAGCGGCGTGCATCAAGTGAAGCGCGTTCCGGCCACGGAGGCGGCGGGACGCATTCACACATCAACCGCGACAGTGGCGGTGTTAAGCGAACCTGAAACAGTTGAGTCGCAAGTTGATCCAGCCGAGGTGCGCGAAATTCTGACCACCGCGCAAGGTCCAGGCGGACAAAATGTGAACAAGGTTGCGACGGCCGTGCATTTAATCCACGAACCAACCGGCATAGAAGTGCGCATGCAAGAGACGCGCAGTCAATTGCAAAATCGCGACAAGGCGTGGCGGCTGCTGCGCGCGCGCGTTCATGAACGTCGCCTTGCGGACGCCGCGGCCAAGCGCGGCGAGTTGCGACGCGACATGATTGGCGGCGGCGAGCGCGCGGAGAAAATTCGCACGTACCGCTACAAGGACAACATTGCCGTGGATCACCGCGTGGAGCAAT
>SESB01000743.1_pt1 | contig 23235 bp, 23 predicted proteins | sample 3171441 | NCBI WGS metagenome assembly SESB01 (sample SAMN06051867, study PRJNA518727) | freshwater metagenome | biome: subpolar coniferous forest; feature: holomictic lake; material: water; isolation source: holomictic Lake 227, 6 m depth | place: Canada: near Kenora, Ontario | collected... | reverse complement strand
TCCATAGGCATAAGGGGTGCTGACGCGGAAAGTCGTGGACTTAATTCCGGCCTCTTCTGCGTAGGAGGTTTCCAAAACATCCACCTTGAAATGATGGCGCTCGCAATAGCGCAGATACATGCGCATCAACATTTCGGCCCAGTCTGCGGCTTCGACTCCACCGGCTTCGGAGCGAATGGTGACCAGCGCATCACGCTCGTCATATTCGCCACTGAGCAAGGTCTGAACTTCGAGGTCACGGATGGACTTGGTGACGTCATCTAATTCGTGCCCGGCATCGAGCAAGGCCTTCTCATCGCCCTCTTCACGAGCCAGTTCGATAAGAATCGGGACATCATCTAGGCGACGGCGAATGGTCGAAACTCGAGTGATAACAACCTGAACTCGGGAAAGGCGGCTGGTGACTACTTGCGCCTTCTCGGGATCATCCCAAAGGTCCGGGGCGCTAGCTTCAGCCTCAAGTTCGACGGCATCCTTCATCAATTTGGGAAGGTTTAGGACCTGTTCGATCGCCGCCAAGGTGACATCAAGATTCTTGATCTCAAGTTCGAATTCGCGGGCAGCCACAGGTAAAGAGTAATGGGTTTTGGGGGTAGGAAATTTCTTGAATTTAACTGCTAATAACCGAAGAAGCTGAAACTGTGGCATCGATGGAAATCGAGTTTCCGGTCAGAGCGGAAAGCAACGGAACTACCAATGGGGGCTGGATTTTGGCGCGTATCTTTGCAATGAGTACATCGTTGAGGCACGACCAATCAATCGTCTCGATTGTCTGGCTCCCAAGGTGTTCGGCTCGAAGCTCTTGATCGAAAGCAGATCGAGCAGTTACACAATCGATCGGAACTCGAAAGTGTGCCACCCCCGAAGGGGACGATTCAATCGTTAAGTCGCTATTGAAATATCTATCCTTCGAAATTTGGTGAGCACCGCGTTGTAGCGCTGACTCGCCAATCTGGATGAGATGCCGCTTGGCTAAGTAGGAGTTGGCAATATCAATAGTTTCAAACGAAAAAATCATGGTTAAAAGAAACAATGCTGATATAAAAATGGTGAGCGATCCTTCTTCTCTATTAATCACCCGATTCGAAACAATCGCCTTTTTCTCGCCTATAAAACGTAACCACGCCTCTGGTAAATCAATTCTCATGAGTTTCTCCATTGGTCAACGTATTCGATGACTCTTGCGGAAGCTTGGGCGCCGTTCGTTGACGAAGTCAGCGTGACGGAGAGTTCAATTCTAGATCCGGGAGACAGGCACGGATTGGAAGAGCAGCTAATTGCGAACGAAGCCGGAACAGATATCCCATGGGGTTTCAATATATGTTCTTCAAAAGTCTGCTCCACTTTTGCAAGTCGTATAGGAGCTACCGATAGATCCGGGCTCGTTTCATAGGCACGAACTAATTGCCTAGCAAGATTATTTGCATCAAATTCCATTTGAGATTTGTGGCTTACATTGGCAAGAAAGATTGTTAGCGGAAGAAAAAGTGGGAGGGCTAGCAATAGAAATTCAAGAATTGCACTGCCACCGTCGGAGGATGAACCATTCCTGTTAATCCTTCGACTTAATAGTGGTCGACCAACCGCCGATTTCAATCTTGGATCGTGCGTAGCTAGATCAGTTTTCACGTACGGCGATACCAGTAAAAATGGAGTTGTTTCGAGTAGAGAGAAGCGGCGAGAGCGCTGGCGCACTCTCCGTCCTCGACCCCACGAGTATTGAGCCACCTCCAGGCAAGGCAATGGAAGTAATTTCAAGATTATCCAGATTCTCTGTTGAACCGGCTAGCGCAGCTCGCGCCACCATTCCTTGTGTGAAATTCGAGTTACCAGTTTGGAAGAGGAAGAACCCAGAAATTTGCAGCACGCCAAGAAAAAGCATGGTTGTCGGGATCAAAACGAGTGCGCTCTCAACCGACCCACTATCTGACTTCTCGTGCTGACCGTAAAGTATTGAAGTCAAAAGTGGAATCCTAGGTAAATTGAATGGTCTCACTTATCGGATGTTGTTCATCGAGTCGAGAGAATGGGTCAAAATAGCTGACAATCGAGGAGCGGCAACCGTCCATATTCCGGTTATGAGTCCAGTTGTCATCAGTACCACGAGAACCCATCCGGGCACGTCGCCTTGATCATTTTGTAACTGCAAGTGAAATTCTCGCGAGAGTGCAAGCCATCTTTTGACGATAAAACGGAGAGTACGATCAAATTCGAAACCCAATCGATTGGAAAGAGTTCCCAGGCGATTGGTCGCCGATGGCAATAGACCATTGAATTTCGCAGATAGGGCTTTAGTTGAATGGACATTGCCGACAATTAACTTTTTCCGAAAAGGTTTTCTCTTGAATCTGAGCAACATGTCTTTTCCTTTCACTTTTGGATATTTGCCTACGTAAGGCTGATTGTGGTCAATCCGAAATGCATGTGACTTAAAGTTCTTTGCTTTTGTGGATAACTAGGCTGATTCCTGTAACAAAATTGGTCACAACATGTTCTGTCCCAGAGCTAGATAGGAAGGCCACAAGGCAAAAAGAACTGAAATTGGAAGAATGAGAAATACGACGGGAATCATTAAGGAGATTTCCGCTTTCCCCGCTAACTTCGTTATTTCAGTATGTTGGCGCTTTCTTGCATCTTCTACTTGACGATGCAAGACATCTGCCAAAGGCGTACCTCTTTCAATTGCAATGATAAGCGCATCGACGAAACGGCGAATCATCTTCGAAGCAGACATTGCAGACATCTTTTCCAAGGCAGTTTGTAATCCACCACCATTTGTTAGCTCAAGTGAGGAAACCCTCAGGAGTTCACCAAAAGTGCCCTCGAATCTTTCTGCGACGCGGATTAGGGCAAGGGACGGACTTTCTCCGGCAACCACCAATATGGTGTAGATCTCAGCGAATGCTGGGAATTCACCCTCTATGGCTCGTCTTCTGGATTCATTCGCACGCAACTGAAATTTAGGGCGCCATTTGAAAATGGCTACTGCAATGAAAACACCCGCAACTAGCGCAAACCTTGGAGAGTTCGCAAAAGCTATAACAAAGAACAGAATTCCACACACCATTGCAAGGGAGGCATTGTCAGAAGAGAAACTCAATTTCGTTGCCCGAGGAGTCATTTCTACTTCGCCAGAATTCACAAAAGCGCTCTGATCGCTTGTCGAAGTCAATTGCGTTCTGTAAACGTCATGAAAAGCCTCCAAGGGATCATTGAACTCTTGCAAGAGGAGATAGGTCGCGTATCCCAAAATCGGAGAGACGAGTAAGAGAGAAAGAAGCATCATGCTCATTGAGTAAATACCCTGGGACTGTCTGGGATGCGACCCACGCGGTTCATCCAAAGATAAGCGGCCCCTGTCATGAGCGTCCCGGCAATTAAAACAATGCTTCCGGACCGTGAGGAATATGCTCGCAAGGTTTGCGGCTGTAAAGACAAAATCAGCAAGAGAATCCACGGAGCTACCGAAGCAAGCGTCGCTGAATTCTTGATCCAACCATGTTTTGCAGCTATGTCATTTCGTAAATCGAGGTCAGAACGAATGAAATCTGCCAAAGTGCGCAAAGTGATTGAAGTATCCCTACTGCCTGACTCCTTCGCGAATTTCAAAACTTCGCATACTTGGTCGGCCATAGGGTCGTTAAAACTTCTCTTGATGCCGATCATTGCCTGATCGAAACTGACTCCATTTTTAAGTTCTGTCTCGAAAGTACGAAAAATCGGCATGGTCACCTCGGGTCCTCTATTTCCCAACCCGGCTACGGTTTCACTTAGCGACAAACCTGATCTCAAACCGGAAATGACATGATCAAGAAGTTCTGGCCAAAGTTCTCTAATTTCAGCTCGAGTTTTCTCTCTTTTTCTTTTTTGAAAAATGAGAGGGATTCCAGCGGTCATAAAGGCATACGGCATTGCCAAAACGGCAGAGCGGGTAATGGTTGTTCCGACAATGAAACTGGCAAGAAAAGCAAAACCACATTTAACGGCCGCGCCCTGGAATTCATTTTTAGTGTTCGAAACCGATTCGGAATAGTTTGAGGTAGTGGAAACCGATTCGGAATAGTTTGAGATAGTGGAAACCGAATCGGAATAGGTACCGTTATTGGTAACCGGTTGGAGAAACATTGACTCGTTTGTAATCAGACCTGAAAAGCTCCGATTCTTTATATAACGTTTGGAAGATAGGGGAATACTCCAATCAAGAATCTTCATCCCTTTGCACCCCGAGAAGAGTTTGACTCCTTTAACAAATCTCCAGATCGAAGCCCTTCGACATGACCAATGCCGCGAATGTATTCAGGACTCGAACCTTTTCTACTCTGAAACAACGTGAAAATGGGCTCTGTCTCGATCCGGTCACCTTCAACCCGACCAGTAAGCGCCAGGACTTGTGTCACCGTTCGTCTCCCTGTTGAATCCAGCGAAATATGCACAACTACGTCAATCGCAGAGGCAACAACGGGAGTGATAAATCGATGCGAAATATTTTCTCCAGCAAGCAAAGGCAAAGTCTGAAGTTTCGCAATCGCATCTTGAGCCGAATTTGCGTGAATCGTTGCGGCTCCAGGCAATCCCGAGTTCAGGGCTATGAGTAAATCGAGCGATTCTGCTTCACGTATTTCGCCTACGACTAGTCGCGAGGGACGCATTCGCAATGCTTCCTTTATGAGTCGACGGAGTGGAATTTCACCTTCCCCTTGAAGATTTGGAGATCGAGTTTGCAAAGCCACGCAATCTGCAACCTTCGGACGCAATTCAAAGACTTCCTCGATGGTAATTACCCGACTCTTGTTCGGCACTGCGCTCACAAGAGCATTGAGCAACGTGGTTTTCCCTGCCTGAGTCGAGCCACTGACGAGTAGGTTTTTGCCAGCTAAAACGCAATCAGCGAGAAAGTCCTTAACTTCGGAATTCAAGACACCAAGATCGACCAGTTCAGCCAGCGAGTTTCCACGAACTAAATGTTTGCGAATATTGATGGCCCAATTCTTTGCAGTGACTTCTGGAATAGCTACGTGAAGCCGGCTGCCGTCGGGTAATCGTGCGTCGACAAAAGGGTTCGACAGATCCAGCCTGCGCCCGCCCCACATAAGAAGTCGTTCAATAAGTCCACGAACTTCTTCAATAGTCATAACCAAATTTGAAAGGTGGCTAACCCCAGATTTTGCATAAAAAATACGATTGGGCGAATTAAGCCAGATTTCCTCAACTTCGGGGTCTTCCATGAGCACTTGCAGTCGTCCGTAATCAGTAGGTATCTCAAGGGGGCTCTTAAGAATCTCTGTTGTTGCCTCTATTTCAGCGAGGTCTTCTGAAGATGACAACGAACTTCTTTTCCCTGCGTTTCGCCTATCGGGAAATGGGATCGTCTTGGAGTCATTCAAGTTTGAACGGCGATCAGTACTCGGACCACCTGCGAAATTTGGTGGGGTTGGATCCGAGAACGTTTCAGAGAAGAATGCAGATGAGTTCAAGATCTCTTGACTAGGAAACTTTGGGGCAATGGGGCTTAATGATTGATCAACTTCTTGATTCTTGGGCGAGGAGGACGAATAAGGAACTTCTCCCCTTGAAATCAGAGATCTGCGTTGCAACGAGAGATTATCCATATGCAGAGCAAAGTGCTTTGGATTGTTCAACTTTAGCCCGGGTCAGAAATGGTGGGCATTGGCGGCAAAATTATTGCTTGAAGTGATTATTTAATTGCAGAAAGTAGAAAATGGGAAATTATATAATTATCTAAAATGAACTATGTCTACTCGGTTAACCCACGACCGAAAGGATTCTCCTTCTTCTCGTTCCACCACTTCGATCCGTATGTCGGGATCTAGTTCAGCTCGTTTTATCGCCATTCGGGCATTCTCTTTCGTACCTCGGATGAGAACCCAGAAGCCATCTTCAGAAATTCGTGAGAAGTACTCGTCTGCCCGCATCCCGTGACCGATGAAGCTTGTAATCTTGATTATTCGCTCGGAGAGTGGAGCATCAAGTTCTTCGCCATCACCTATTTTTCGACGGACCACGACGATAGAAATAATGGCTAGTGCTCGTCGATCCCTATCCGCCGCAGAAATTTCCCGATGTAAATTTTCATAAAAAAGAGCAGGGGCCATCGCGCCGGTTAACGAGTCAATGATGCCGTTATTCCGAAATTCGAGAGTTCGGACCATATTCAAAGGCTATTATTTGCTAACCAAGTTGAGAAGGGCCACTGAAAAGAATATGACTAGCCCTGACAATAACCACGAATCACCGGAGTCGAATTCAGCAAAGAACGGGAAAAGTTACTTAGGGGTCCGCGCCTTGCTCCAATACGAAACCGCCCGCCTCAACGCCATTCGCCTGCTCCGCATGGAATCTGGGCTATTAATACTTCTGGTCCTCTACTTGGGAATTTCCGGAATCTTCAAAACTGTCTCTGCTCCTGGAGCACTTATCGGCGAAGTGGTTTTCGGCCTGCTCGGGGCTGGTGCGCTTTACATTTCTTCGAATGGTTTCGTCCAACGAAAGTCCTTCGGGCGAGCGCCTGCGGTTTTGGCCAACTTGATCACTCTTGGCGTCTCTTACTTCATGTTTAGCGGTGGCTTGGTCGTCGTTGCGGTGCCACTGTCATTACTGGCGTTGGCAACTTTTCTTTCGGCGCTCTTTGGCTACAAAGGGAACTAATCCCGACTTCTATCACCAAGGGATAACTCTCGACTTGCCATCACCAAGAAGTAACTCCCAACTTCCCATCACCACGGAATAACTTCCGACTTCCTATCACCAAGAGGCAACTCCCAACTTCTCCCTACCAAGGAATTACTTGGCGGTCTTCCCAGAACAAACCGGTCTGATCAACGCCGGGCGTAAATTCCCGCAGCGCTAACCAGATTGCAGTCTCGGCGCCTTCTTCAGCAGAGCGCGGCGCATCGGGTCCGCCCATGTCAGTGCGCGAATGGTTCGGGCAAATGGCATCGACTAAAAGCCCGCGTGAACCGTGAGCCGTTTCGTGCGCCAAATTTCGAACCAGCGCATTCACACCCGCCTTGCTAATTCGATAAGGCGCAAGACCGCCAGCATTTCCTGGACCTGACATTCGACCCAGGCATGCAGAGAAGATAACGATGCGACCATTACGCGCTTCGGCCATTTTGGATCCGACTTCACTGACGGCCGTGAAGACGGAATCCAAATTGGTAGCCATAACCCGGCGCCACTCTGCGTCGGTTGTTCGAAGCGTCTTAGACATTTTTTCGCTCATAACTCCATGAGCTAAAACCAAAACTTGTGGAACCCCGAAAGTGGCAACTGCTTCGGAAAGACTCGCGCGGAAAGTTTCTATCTCTGCAACGTCGACCGCTCGGAAATCGCAATCTAAAGTTTGGGCAGCGGCAGCTGCGCGTTCTGGATCTTTCGAAATGATCAGAACTCGGTGCCCTTTTTGACGCAACGATTTGGCAACTTCATAACCCAAGCCCCGCGAGCCTCCGGTGACGAAGGCAAGAGGCAGCGCATTCGCTTCAGGTGAGTCGGTTGCGTTCTTTGCCGCGCCAACGTGAGCGGGAGTCGAACTCGAATCTGAGGAAGCTGGCAAGGAATTCACCCGCCGAACTTTGCCCTGAAAATGGACATTCCGCTCATCGAGTTGTTCCACAGCGCCGTCGAGCTCTTGCAGTGAGGGGCTTGGGTTACAAGCGGGTCTTGGGCTGCCTGAGGGGCCAGCCCAGATTGCGCCCCTTCTCACAGGCGGCAGGCACATTTTCGTGAAGTCGCACACTTTCGGGACTATTAGACTGACGCCCTCGCACGAAATTCTTGCCACTTAACGGATGGGGAGCATCGCCAGTGTCGGCATCGGGATCGAAGACGCCTGCCAGTAACGGACCAGCCAAGCGCTTTGGCGAATCCTTTGGGGCTAACGAATGGCTCGTTGACGAGATGTATGAGCGCTTTCTCGCGGACCCAACCTCCGTTGACAAAGCGTGGTGGGATTTCTTCTCGGACTACACCCCTGTTGCCTCAACTTTGGCCAGCGCTGCCCGCCCAGTTCTTCCTACTTTGGGCGATGCGCCAAAAGGCGGAACTCCGCCACTTCCTAAAGCACCAGAAGCTGCACAAGGAATTCCGACTCCTGCGACTCCAGTAGGCGCTTCTTCTGCGGCAGCTACCAATGTTTCTGCAACCTCAGTACCGAATTCGAGCCCGGCCGTTCCCGTTGCAGCAGAAGTTTCAACATCGGCACCAGCCACGCCAACAATTTCAATGCCAGCGCCAACCGCACCTGTTCCACCACAAGTTCCACCTCATGTTGCCCCACCAGCCTTCAAACCACAGGAGACGGTAATTACCGCGATGACAAATTCAAATCCAACTCCCGCCGATCCTGTCGTAAAGCCTCTCCCCACTTTGGTATCCCCTGGTGCCTCATCTGTTGAACCGATCCGTGGTGTTGCCGGCCGCGTTGTCCAGAGCATGGAAGCTTCACTGACCGTTCCAACTGCAACGAGCGTTCGTGCCATTCCCGTAAAACTTTTGATCGACAATCGCATCGTTATTAACAACCATCTAAAGCGCGCCCGTGGCGGCAAAGTTTCTTTCACCCACATCATCGGTTACGCGATGATCAAGGCGATTCGTCAGATGCCGGAGATGAACTCGTTCTTCACCAACCTCGATGGCAAGCCCGCGCTAGGTCATCCCGAACATATCAACCTCGGCATTGCGATTGACTTCACCAAGCCTGATGGAACCCGCCAATTACTCGTTCCCTCCATTAAGGGTTGTGAAGATCTTGATTTCGGCCAGTTCTGGTCGGCCTATGAAGACACGGTGCGCAAAGCACGCAATGGCGCACTCACCGTTGAAGATTTCTCTGGAACTACGGTCTCGCTTACTAACCCCGGCACCATCGGAACAGTTCACTCCGTTCCACGTTTAGTCCAAGGCCAAGGCTTGATTCTTGGCGTGGGTTCCATGGATTACCCGGCTGAATTCCAAGGTGCCAGTGAAGAAACACTGACCCAATTGGCCATCAGCAAAGTCGTGACTCTCACCAGCACTTATGACCACCGCATTATTCAAGGCGCACAATCGGGCGACTTCCTGCGACGCATCCACGACATTCTTCTTGGTGGCGATGGTTTCTACGATGAGATTTTCGCAGCCCTACGGATTCCTTACGTGCCAATTCGTTGGTTCAACGATATGCAATTCGCTAAAGAGCACGAACTAGGCAAAGAATCTCGCATCCAACATTTGATCGATGCGTATCGCACCACTGGCCACTTAATGGCCGATATCGATCCATTGGAATACCAGCAGCGCTCGCACCCAGATCTCGACGTTGTGACTCACGGATTAACTTTGTGGGATCTCGATCGCGAATTTGCTACCGGTGGTTTCGGTGGCAAGCCGGTCATGAAACTGCGCAACATTTTGGGAATTCTGCGCGCCTCCTATTGCCGCACCGTCGGCGTTGAATATATGTATATCCAAGATCCAGCCGAACGTCGTTGGATCCAAGAACACATCGAAGTTGGCACGCCTCGCACACCTCGCGAAGAACAACTTCGTATCTTGCGCAAACTCAATAGCGCCGAAGCATTCGAAACTTTCTTGCAGACCAAGTACGTCGGTCAGAAGCGCTTCTCCCTTGAAGGCGGCGAATCGGTTATCCCACTGTTGGATGCAATTATTTCTGATGCTGCGGAAATCGGTTTGGATGAAGTCTGTATCGGTATGCCACACCGCGGTCGCCTTAACGTCTTAGCTAACATCGCGGGCAAATCTGCGGGCCAGATCTTCCAAGAGTTTGAAGGCCATTACGCCGAGAACCAGGTTCAAGGTTCAGGCGATGTGAAGTACCACTTGGGCACCGAAGGCACTTTCACTTCGCATTCCGGTGCAACAACCCAGATTTACTTAGCTGCCAACCCATCGCACTTGGAAGCAGTTAATCCAGTACTCGAAGGCATTGTTCGTGCCAAGCAAGATATTTTGAATGTGAAGAGCGCGTTCTCTGTTCTGCCAATTTTGGTTCATGGCGATGCCGCTTTCGCAGGTCAAGGTCTCGTTGCTGAAACCCTTAACTTGTCCCAACTCCGTGGTTACCGCACCGGTGGCACCATTCATATTGTGGTCAACAACCAGGTTGGCTTCACCACGTCACCATCTGCTGCGCGTTCATCTACCTACTCCACCGATGTCGCCAAGATGATCCAGGCACCGGTGTTCCACGTCAACGGCGATGATCCTGAAAGCGTCGTCCGCGTTGCCAAGCTTGCGTTCTTATATCGCCAAGAATTTAACAAAGATGTTGTTATCGACATGGTTTGCTATCGCCGCCGTGGTCACAACGAAGGTGACGAGCCAAGTTTCACCCAGCCACTTATGTACAAGCTGATTGATGCCAAGCGCTCGACCCGTAAGTTATATACCGAGGCACTTATCGGTCGCGGCGACATAACCGTTGAAGAAGCCGAAGAAGTTCTGCGCGATTACCAGAACCAACTAGATACCGTCTTCGCATCGGTTCACAACCAACTTCCAGATCAACCTAACTTCCAGGTTCCTGTAGTTCCAGACCCAACCACAGTTAACACCGCACTCGATGAAGCGACTTTGCGCCGCATCGTAGCTACTCAGACCCAAACTCCTGAAGGTTTCACTGTTCACCACAAGTTGTTGCCACAACTTCAAAAGCGCACCGAGATGCTCAACGATGGTTCGGTCGACTGGTCCACCGGTGAACTTCTTGCCTTTGGTTCCATTCTTTTGGAAGGTCACCCCATTCGATTGGCCGGCCAAGATGTTCGTCGTGGCACCTTCTCCAACCGCCACGCTGTGATCATCGATCAAAACAGCGGCGATACCTGGACTCCACTGCGCGGCTTGATTTCCGATGAAAATCAATTCTTCGTCTTTGATTCTTTGCTCTCTGAATATGCAGCCCTGGGCTTTGAATACGGGTATTCCAACGAGCGCGAAAACGCTCTAGTTCTCTGGGAAGCTCAATTCGGAGACTTCGCCAATGGCGCCCAGACCATTATCGACGAGTTCATCTCCTCCGCACTTCAAAAGTGGGGCGAACGTTCTTCGGTTGTGCTCTTGTTGCCTCACGGCTATGAGGGCCAAGGACCGGACCACTCCTCTGCTCGCATCGAGCGGTACCTAGCGTTGTGCGCCGAGGGAAATATGACCGTCGCTCAGCCATCATCTGCGGCTTCTTACTTCCATTTGCTTCGCTGGCACATAAAGAACCCCGCCCGACGTCCGCTGATTGTTTTCGAACCAAAATCAATGTTGCGTTTGAAAGCTGCCGGCTCTGCGTTAGCTGATTTCACTACTGGAACCTTCAAGCCCTTAATCAGCGATGACACAGTTTCGCACGCAACTCGCTTGATCTTCTGCTCCGGCAAGATTTACTACGACCTCATCGCCGAGCGCGCCAAACTGGGCGAAGACACCACCGCCATTGTTCGTGTCGAACAGTTGTATCCGCTGCCAACAGAGGCAATGGCTCTTGAAGCCGCCAAGCATCCTCATGCCAACATCCTCTGGGTGCAAGACGAGCCTGGTAACCAGGGCCCATGGCCATTCATTGCCACCCATACTTTGGAAGCACTTGAAGGTCGCACCATTCGTGGTGTTACACGTCGTGCAACCGCTAGCCCTGCTACTGGTAATCACTACGTGCACGAAGAGGAGCAGAAGGCGCTGCTGATGGAAGCGTTCTCGCGCTAGAAGTTCTAACAAATAATAAATCTAAGAACCCCTTGGTAAAAACGCTACCAAGGGGTTCGCGTTTTACGTGGTGATTTTGAATTCTTGCTGGATTGCTTCACAACTTGATCAATTAATAACTTGATTACTTCGTTATTTCTTAACTCCTGAAGAGATGAGAACCCGTCCCCTGATTTCTGAACCCTTTAAATAACCCCAATGCCGCGAATCGGTGCTGGCGGATGTGTTATCGCCCTCTACCCAAAAACCCAGCGCGCCATTCTCCAAACGATCAACCTTCGTCAGTCGCTTAATTTGAACGATGTCCGGCTCGCTGCCGCTAGCGCCACCTAAGCGCTGAATCACAACCACCTTGCCAACCAATTTGCGCGCTCGTTTTTCTAAACCTTGATCGGCTGGTGTTCCAGCATCCAACCCTGAAAATTCACCAAATTTCCATATTCGTGCCAAGAGCCAACTGGCATCCTTAACCCGAGCGGCAAGATCGGCGTCGGTGGGATCCGTCCCTAGTGCAGCTGCGTCAGCGGATGCGGGGGGCTGGCTGGTGCGCATGGAATCGCCCCGTACGCCAATACGTTGCAAGGGGAAATTTCCAAGTCTCACAGCGCTCATAGGAGTAGTAGTCTCACACAGTAGATTTATTTAGTCCCATCACGGAGGTAGAAGATGAAGAACACCCTAACTGCAACGCTCCGCGGCCTCGTAGCCCCAAAGACCATTGCCTTTGCGCATTGCGATCTGCCATGCGGCATCTACGATCCAGCACAAGCAAAGATTGAGGCCTTGTCCGTTAAGGCCACCATGGAGAAGTACGCAGCCAGCAGCGATCCAGATTTCAAGTCTCGCGCTGTCGCGATCAAAGAAGAGCGATCTGAATTAGTAAAGCACCATCTCTGGGTTCTCTGGACCGACTACTTCAAGGCTCCTCACTTCGAGAAGTACCCACAACTCAATGGCCTCTTCAATGAAGCCACCAAGTTGGCTGGTGCTGGCGGAACTAAGGGCACTAACGATGTTGCTGTCGCCGAAAAGCTCTTGACCAAGATCGATGAGATCGCAGAAATCTTCTGGGAGACAAAGAAGGCTTAATTCTCTGCTCTAGGGAATTTCATACATAGAGAAGTTTTTAACGACCTAACAGGAAACTGTTAGGTCGTTTTCTTTTCCGCCAACATTCCTTCGGCTGCGGTACGCGCCATGAAACTGACACGATCAACTACTTTGCGGTGAACGGTGGCGGTAGCAATCAACCGCGCTTCATGATTTATCTCGGCGCTAAATTCCAGATGCGCACCTTGCACATCGACACAAGTGACGTACGCCCGAATCTCATTACCAACGCCCACTCCCGAAAGTAACGAGAGTTGAATATCAACGGTGTTGGAGGTCTCCCCCGGTTCGAAGTATTCGGCAAGCGCCGCGCTGCATGCGCTCTCGACTAAACCGATTAAAACGCTGGTGGAAATTACTGGCAGATCACTGATGTTGGAAGCAACTGCGGTATCTCCGGGGCGTATGGAGAGTGAAGACATACCAACGGCTCCTAAGAGGAGGTCGTTATTCATTATGCCCACCTGTCCTGCGAACGAAGCTCAGTGAATTTCCTTCACTTAACTTAACCCTTTAGCGGGCTATCGAACGTTATTCCAGAGGGAAATCGCGGCGAATTTCATGGGATGTTTCGATGATTTGGGTTACACCGTCGACCGTTATTTCAGTGCGGGTGTATTCGGAGTAAACCTGAGACTGTCCAATAAATTGAGATTGATAAAGAGCGTTCATTTGATTGGCAAGGTCTTCGGTCTGTTCGACAATGCGAGCCTTGAGATCGTCCGGGGCAATATCTGCACACGATCTGCCGAGCAGCGCCTGAATCATGGCAATGGCCTGACGCTCTTGCTCCATTGTGCCCTGGCACGGCGAGCATTCCTGGAAGTGGATCTCGTAAGCCTGGGCTTGCTGGGGGTTATTGATCTCGTGGTCGATAAAGAGCATCAAAGCGCCCAATACTTCATCACACGGGGTCTGATGAGGATGGCCGCAACTCATAATGCAGCCTCCTTTCCGAATCCGCGGTTCTTGGCATATTCAGCTAGAGATTCACGCAATAACTTTCGCCCACGATGCAGACGTGACATAACGGTTCCGGTGGGAACGCCGACAATTTCGGCAATCTCTTTATAGGAAAATCCTTCGACATCTGCGAGATAAACCGCCATACGAAATTCTTCGGGAATGGCAGCTAAGGCATCTTTGATATCGCCATCGGCAAGATTTTCCAGAACTTCATCTTCGGCAGATTTACCTTGATCGCTAGTGTGGCTGGAGGCGCTAGCGATCTGCCAATCCTCAAGTTCGCCGCTGGCAATCTTGGGCTGACGTTGGGCTTTGCGATAACTGTTGATGAAAGTCGTGGTCAAGATGCGATAAAGCCAGGCTTTGAGATTAGTGCCAGGTTCAAATTGATGGAATGAGGTAAATGCTTTGGCGTAAGTGTCTTGAACGAGATCTTGAGCATCATGCGCATTCTTGGTGTAGCGAAGCGCAGCAGAATAGAGCTGGTCGGTGAAAACTAAAGCATCGCGCTCAAAGCGAACTTTGCGCTCGGAGATGGATTCGGTATCACGCAGCGAGAGTCCAAGATTGCTAGAACTTGCTAATTCGAGTTCATGAGGCATCTCGGCAGAGAGATCAGAAGTGGTGTCAGTTGGCATCAGCAATAAGGTTACTGCCATTTACCCTCACCGCTCTCTGGAATTAATCCGCAAATCCGCTGTGAATCTGCGCCGGTCATTCTCAAGATTGAAAGGTGTCTAAACCCGACAAATTACAGATATGACACTTGCAAAAACCCTGGAGCTGCTCGGTTTATTCCCATTCAGCCCCCTCGGCCTAAAAAAGGGTTTCGGGTTCTCCTAGTTCAATCGGGGCAATCAAATCAACTCCGCTATTGCGCGCTGAATTCACACGTGAGGAGACCGGGTATGCCTGCAAACCGTATGCAGGATCGGGAATATCGAGGAGTTCCTTGAGATGCGCCTCGCTCTTGGTGGTCGGCTCCAACCAATCGTTCCATCGAGCCCTCGGCAAAAAGGTGGGCATGCGATGGTGGATCTCTTCCAGAAATCCCACGGCTGGCCTGGTGATCAAAGATGCACTTTCGTGAATCTGACCGTTGGCATCAATCCACTGATCCCAAATTCCGGCAAATGCCAGAGACGGATGGCGCTCATCGCTAGAAGATATATAAAAAGGTTGTTTTGTTGCGTACTTACCTAGTGCTGTCGCCCATTCGAAATATCCACTGGCAGGAATCAAACAACGGCGAGACCTAAATGCATTTCGAAATGTGGGTTTCTCCTGCACCGTTTCAGTGCGCGCATTTATTGCTTGAGGTTGAGACTTTATGGCGTCAACGGAATTCTTACTCCACGGAGCAATTAACCCCCAAGACACGACGGCTAGTTCCCGTGCGCTGACTTCAGATTTGTTCCCAGCTCCGCCAATAGAAAAAGGCTGATCCCGAATAATGTAAATATCTTTCGTCGGCGCAATATTCCAATCTGCGGGGAGGATGGCCCCTGTTAAGCCAGCGGTAATTTCAAATTCTTCGATGATCTCATCGGGTAACTTGGAAAGCGCATATCGGCCGCACATAAAACGAAATCGTACTTGGCACCACCCCCTGTACGCTTCGGTTATGACAGCACTCTGGCCAGCGCCATTTCGTGGCTCCGAGCCGATTGCTGCCACCATTCGTATTCCAGGGTCCAAGTCCGCAACAAATCGAGCGCTGATCTTGGCGGCTCTGGCAATTACACCTTCGACCTTGCGCCGACCACTGCATTCTCGCGACTCCGCGTTGATGATCGCCGGCTTGAAGGCGCTAGGAACTGGCATCGAAGAGCTCGAAAATGGCGATCTCATAATTACCCCCGCACCGTTTTTTGGACCAGCCTCAGTCGACGTCGGGAACGCCGGAACAGTGATGCGCTTCCTTCCACCTGTGGCCGCGTTGACCAGCGGCTTAGTGCATTTTGACGGAGATCCGCGTTCGCACGAGCGTCCACTCGGACCAGTCATTACCGCCCTTGAAGATCTGGGCGTAACCATCGAACATGGTGGACGTTATTCACTGCCGCTTACCATAAACGGGTCGGGATCGCTCAAAGGCGGCGCATTGGAAATCGATGCCACATCATCAAGTCAATTTATCTCCGCCCTCATGATGATTGCTCCTGCGACTCAACAAGGAATCACCATCACTCATGTGGGTCAAAGCCTGCCGTCGATGCCTCACATCGAAATGACTATTCAGATGTTGCGTGAGTTTGGTGCAACGGTCACAGTTGTCGATCACGCATCGACACGTAAGCATGAATGGCGCATTGAACCTGGCCAACTTCACGGACTCGATCTCATCATCGAACCAGATCTGTCCAATGCCGCTCCATTTATGGCGGCCGCAATGATTTCCGGTGGCGAAGTACGCATCAGCGACTGGCCGCTCAAGACAACACAACCCGGCGATCAATTGCGATCGATTTTGGCACGTATGGGTGCTGACGTTTCGTTTGCATCAGAGAATTTTGAAGAAATCCCTGAAGTGGATCTTGATGCCCCGGATGCACTACTTAATGAAGGTAGCTTCGATGCTCGGCCACAAGTTTCGGAACTCATTATTAAAGGCACTGGACTGATTCATGGCATCGATGTTGACCTTCACGACGTTGGCGAACTAACTCCTTCGATCGCAGCGTTATGTGCCCTTGCCGATTCGCCCTCATCCCTCCGCGGCATCGGCCATTTACGGCTCCACGAAACAGATCGATTAGCCGCCTTAGCCAGTGAAATAAATGCACTTGGCGGCGATGTCGAAGAAGAAGAAACGGCTCTGCACATATTCCCGATGCCGTTGCATTCTGGCACTTTCCATACCTATGAAGATCATCGCTTGGCCACGGCTGGTGCAATGCTGGGATTGGCCATTCAAGGTATCCAAGTTGAAAATATTGCGACCACGAATAAAACCTTGCCCGACTTTCCTGGTGCCTGGGCAGCACTGCTTGCGGGCAATTAATGGCCTCTAGGCATGATCTCGATGAGGACGATGTACGTTCTCGTCCAGCGCGAAGCACTAGACCCAGAACCAAAGATCGCCCTGATTACACCGCAGCCACTCGAGGACTCGTTATAGCCGTCGATCGCGGGCGCACCACGTGTGTATTAGAAGATGACCACACAATCGTGACGGCGATGAAGTCTCGAGAACTCGGAAAGAAATCAGTGGTCGTAGGCGACATAGTTGGTCTGGTCGGAGATATCTCGGGCAGTGAAGGTTCGCTCGCTCGCATTGTTACGGTCATTCCACGCAAGAACGCCTTAACTCGAACCATCGATGACAACCCGGGTGAAGAGCGCATGATCGTTGCCAATGTTGACCAAATGGCGATTGTGATCGCCGCGGCACATCCTGAACCCAGACATGGTTTTGTTGATCGCGCGCTTGTGGTTGCCTTCGATCAAGGCATTACACCGATCATTATTTTGACCAAACGAGATCTAGCTGATGGTAAAGAATTCCTCAGCGTCTATAACGGGCTAGATATTGAACTATTTGAAATCCAACGTGGTTCTGATCTTGATCCGTTACGTTTCGCCCTCGCCAACAAGATGACAGTTTTGTTAGGACATTCTGGTGTTGGAAAATCAACGCTGGTGAATGCTCTGGTGGAAAGTGCAGATCGAAGCACTGGCATCGTTAACGATGTAACCGGTCGCGGGCGTCACACTTCATCCAGCGCCTTAGCCCTTCGTCTCGATCCGGTTAGCGCTGATGTAGAGACTGGCTGGATTATTGATACGCCCGGTGTGCGCTCTTTTGGTGTCGCCCATGTCAACATCGAACGTGTTATCGCCTCATTCCCCGAATTCGCCGAAGCGATGGAGAGTTGCCCTAAGAATTGTTCCCACATCGAAGATGGTTGTGCACTCAATACCTGGGAAGGTTTCGACGAGTCCCATAAATCGCGTCTAACCAGCCTGCGGAGGTTGCTAGCTGCGCAGTAAAACTGAAAAGGGCCACTCAATCGTAAGCGGGCTCCCCTTGATAGCCTTGCCCCATGAGCCCAACCAGTTCCGCATCTGCCTACTCGTCCGATCTCGAACTTGGCCTGCGCCTGGCAGATTTGGCTGATTCCATTTCGATGGCTCGCTATCAAGCCCTGGACTTGGTCATCGAAACCAAGCCTGATGCCACTCCGGTCACCGATGCTGATAAGGCAACCGAGCAAGCAATCCGTGACCTGCTGGCCAAGGAGCGACCAAACGATTTAATCGTCGGTGAAGAATTTGGAACACCTGACCTAACCGGAAAAGAGCGTTATTGGGTCATCGATCCCATTGACGGCACCAAGAACTTTCTGCGCGGAGTCCCCACGTGGGCAACGCTCATTGCTTTGGTAGAAGGCAATGGTGAAGTTGTGGTCGGGGTCGTCAGCTCGCCAGCACTCTTTCGTCGCTGGTATGCCAGCAAAGGCGACGGTGCTTTCGTCTCACTAAATCATGCAGCGGCTCAACGAATATCGGTTTCCGCCGTAAAATCTATTTCAGACTCTTCCATTTCATATTCTGACCTTGAAGGTTGGGGCGAGCGCCGGGCCCCATTCCTAGAACTGCAACAAAATATCTGGCGTACTCGCGGCCTGGGAGATTTCTGGTCACACATGTTGGTAGCCGAAGGCGCAGTTGATTTAGCAGTAGAACCCAAATTGGCGCTCTGGGACATGGCGGCCTTAGACATTGTGGTGCGCGAGGCTGGCGGAACCTTCACGAACATTGATGGCGTCGATGGCCCCCACGGAGGCAGCGCGATCTCGAGCAACGGTCACATCCATCATCAATTCATAAACGCATTGAAGTAAGAAATTACCTTTGATGAATATCTCTTCTGAAAATCGTGCTCTGATATATGCCGTAGCGGCGGGAGTCCTAGCGCTCTTGATCTTGTTATTAGTAGTAGCGCGAAGAAAATCAAAAAAACGGAACCAAAGATCGTTAACTTCTGCAATTCCCACGAAGGCAGAAGATAAAGAAGGTTCACCTGACGCAGGCAATATAGCCAACGTGCCGATCGCTCCCATACCCGAGCTAGTGGATTTTTCGCAGAACGATTTACCAAAAATTTCTGCACCAGAATTTATTGAACTTTTCGTTATTGAAGATCCGCTTGATGGCAGTGGATATTTGGGGACCCAAATTAATCGCCAAATTAGCTATATCTCCGATTTTGAAATTCGAGCCCTCATTAACCGTTATCAGAACGAGCTACTTTCGGAGCAGGCGCTGCGTGCAGGATTTGCCGAAAAGACCACGGTCGCGGGCAAGATTCGCACGGTTCTCTATGGCGAAGTCGAAGCTATCGCCAAGGCCACCACTGCATTCCATCCAGAAATTGCTGCCCGAATTGAACAAGCAACTCTAGCCTCCGCGGACTTTCGTCTACTCGCGATTGATGGCTTGGTATATGGCGTTTTCCTCGTCGGAGTTAAATAGCGCCAGCAAGCAGCATTTAGAAACGCTTTGGTCAATGACCTTCGCTATTTAGAGGTCGATCCACCCTTGTGGAATCAAGTCATCGACTTTCTCTGGGCCCCAAGTGCCTTTGAAATAAGGATAAACCTGAGGATCGCCGTGAATTACGTCTTCAATGATGCGCCAACTCTCCAGCACTGAATCAATGCGAGTAAATCGCAGGTGGTCACCCAACATCGCTGCCCGTAGTAACCGTTCGTAAGCTTCCTGACGATCTCCAAGTGCAGCACTAAATTCGACGTTTAGTTGAACCGGAACGGTCGCAAGATTGTCCCCTGGAGCCTTTGCCAATAGTTCAATGTCTACGCCATCGTTCTTGCCCAAGCGAAAGCGCAAGATATTGGGCGATGATTCCTGTCCTTCGGCAAAGAGCAACCGAGGCGGATGTTTGAACTCAACGATAACTTCCAAAGTGGTTTCAGCTAGATATTTGCCAGTGCGCAGATAGAACGGGACTCCGGCCCAACGCCAATTGTCAACATGCAGCACCGCCGCTGCGAAAGTTTCGGTGTGAGAACCGGTGGCTACGCCTGCTTCGTCGAGATAGCCAACGTATTGGCCTCGAACAATCTCATCGGCTTTCAATGGGTCAATAGCACGCAAGACTTTGATTTTCTCATCTTCCATGAATTGCGATGTTAAGTCTGAAGGTGGCTCCATGGCTATCAAAGTTAAGACCTGCAGCAAATGATTTTGTAGTACATCGCGAATAGCACCAACGCCATCGTAAAAAGCGCCACGACCTTCAATGCCAAAGTCTTCGGCCATCGTTATCTGGACACTGTTGATGTAACGGCGGTTCCACAAAGGTTCCCAAATGGAGTTAGCAAAGCGGAAAATCAAAATATCTTCAACGGACTCTTTACCTAAGTAGTGATCAATTCGAAAAATACGTTCTTCAGGCAGAACTCGCTCGAGAGCTTCTTGCAAAAGTTCTGCAGATTGCAGATCGCGACCAAATGGCTTTTCTACGACCAAGCGCGCGTGCGCCGTTAGGCCGACAGCGGCCAAACCTTGCGTCACGGTTTCAAATAGGGATGGCGGGATCGCCAAGTAAATTACGGGATTGAGCTTGTTCGACAATTTCTCGGCGAGATCTTGATACACCTTGGGATCTTCGTAATTGCCGACGACCAAGGAAAGTTTGGAATCGAGTTGAGCCAGAATGGTTTCATCGACATTGGCGACGTTGGCCCTAATGGCAGTGAAGGCATTATTGATAAATTGTTCGTGGTCCCATTTGGTAGAAGCCACACCCACAACCTCAGCCTCTAGCGCCCCTTTTCGAGCCATGTTGTACAAGGCAGGAAAGAGTTTCTTTTTTGCTAAATCTCCCGTGGCACCAAAAAGGACAAGTACATCGGATTCGGAGACTTCGGGGCTCTTCTTAATCATCAACAAGCTTCCTCTTAATCGGTTTTCTTGGTGGCCTCGGAATGACCTCCGAATTTGCGCCTCATAGCTGAGAGAACCTTGTTCGCATATAAATCATTCCCGCGGGAGGAGAAACGTCCCATTAAAGATGCGCTTAAAACATTGGCAGGAACGCCAGCATCGATCGCGGTCTGAACCGTCCATCGACCTTCGCCTGAATCTGCGACAGCCCCCGTATAGCCAGCGAGCTGCGGATCTTCCGCATATGCCTCTGTGGTTAAGTCCAAGAGCCACGATGCAACAACAGAACCTCGTCGCCATACCTCTGAAATTTCGGCCATATCAAGGTCGTATTGTGTTTCGGTGTGGCTGCCGACCGCAGTCGGATGTTTAATCCCCTCGGCGGCAGTGTGCAACAAGTTCAGGCCTTCGGCATAAGCGGCCATGGCGCCGTATTCAATTCCGTTGTGAACCATCTTGACGAAGTGGCCGGCGCCAACCGGGCCACAGTGGAAGAAACCTTGTTCGGCATCAGAAACCACTCCTGATTTTCCAGGAGTACGTTCGGCTGATTCAGCGCCTGGAGCTAAAGCAATAAAGATGGGGCGCAAGCGATCGACTACAGGCTTGTCGCCACCAATCATCAAGCTGTAACCGCGTTCGAGTCCGTAGACACCACCGCTGGTTCCAACATCTATAAAATTAATTCCAAACTCTTGGAGCCAAGCTGCATTTGCAACATCGTCACGATAAAAAGAATTTCCGCCATCAATAATTGTGGAACCTGGAGCCAAGTGGACTGCTACAGATTTGATAGTTGCCGCCGCTACTTCCGATGGCACCATAATCCAAACGATTTGAGGATTCTCGGCGTCATTGAACTGTGTCAGATCAGCAAGTGAGGTAAGTCCGTTAAATCCTTCTGCCGCTACCGACTCCACGGTCTCGGGATTAACGTCAAAGACATTGATTGCTACGTGTTGTGGGGAGGATGCATGGCGTTGAATGCGGCGGGCGATGTTGGCGCCCATGCGACCCAGGCCAACCATCGTGAACTGCAGTGGTGCAACCTCATTATGAGCGGACATTTCGGGCTCCCTTCACAGCATTAATCTTACTTTTCAGTTGAGATCTGTCAGAACGAAAATATTTCCGTGAGGTGAACTTCTGCGTAATAAGCCCACAGGTAAAGCAGAACCTTCATCAATAGAGCGATCCTTTGCTTCGCGCTTGCTTTCACCAAAAGCCAAGACATAAATCTGATTCGACTGAGCAAGCTGTTTTAGCGAGAGCGAAACCCGCTCACTCGGCGGTTTTGGTGAATCCCATATCGCAATCGCTAGAGACTCTGATTCCAGTGAATCCGGTATCGCCGGAAAGCAAGAAGCTACATGACCATCCTCGCCCAAACTCAAGATTACAACTTCGAATCGTTGCCCACCTAGATTGTCTTTCAATTGCTTTGAATAGGAGTCCGCGGCGTCAAGGAGCGATTCGCGACTTGGTGGCGAAACTCTGTGAAAGGTAATTAAGTTTCGAGTCAGTTTGAAATTCTCAATCAACGTTGTATCAGTTCGATCTAAATCGTCGAACTCGACAAATCTTTCATCGCTAAACCAAATATGAAGCGGCCGTGGAGTTTTTGCATTCTTAGCAGTTCGAAACTCTGCCGTTCCGCGAAAAAGTTCGAAATCTAACGCTTTGCATATGGCAGAGCCATTTCGTCCACCAGTAACAACAACATGTGCATCACGTTGCTCGCTCCAAGCATGCAAGATCGCTGCGACCGTACGCTCTGCAGTTTGAGCAATCAGGTGTTCGACTGAACGGTCGTAGCGCTGAGAAAGATTCATAAGAATTTATGGCAAGAAATACTGGCCATATTTAAAAATCACCAACGTCGCCAAGACGGTATAAATGGCGACAACGACAACACTGTCTCGTCCGACGTGAAGCCAACCAGCGATTCGGTCATAGCGCTCTTGTGAAAAATTAAAGGTGTTATCCAACAAGTTGACGCGCAGCATGCTGAAGAAAACAGTGATCGTTGAAGCCGTCACCAGCAGGCACCACGGGCAGAAAGCTTTAATGACAAAGAAGGATTGTGAGAAGAGCCAAAAGGCGAAGAGCAGCCCGATACCGTAGATGGTTAAGGCAATTTTCATAAAACCTTTACCGAATCGAACTCGAGTCAGCCCGGCCACTGCCAAGGTGATGACTACAGGCTCACAGATCAACCCGAGAAAGGCGTTAGGAAAGCCCAGCAAATTGGACTGCCAAGACTGGGCCACCTTGCCGCAGGAGATGATGGCATTGACGTCACAGGAGAGCTTGGCGTTGGCGTTCTTGGCCAGGGTGATGGCATCAACCGAGAGGACCAGTGAGGCGGTGAGGCTGGCAATCGAAGAGAGCAGCATGGTGATGTAAGCCTTGAGGTGGCGGGCGGGGGTAATCACGGCCAGCTGGTGGTCAGTTGCACTCATGACCCTAAGTCTAGGCGAGGAGACAGGGATAGGCTGAAATGAAGCGGCAAATGAAAAGCAC
>SESB01000742.1_pt1 | contig 23249 bp, 21 predicted proteins | sample 3171441 | NCBI WGS metagenome assembly SESB01 (sample SAMN06051867, study PRJNA518727) | freshwater metagenome | biome: subpolar coniferous forest; feature: holomictic lake; material: water; isolation source: holomictic Lake 227, 6 m depth | place: Canada: near Kenora, Ontario | collected... | reverse complement strand
AGATTGAGATGGCTGAGGCTGTCGCCAACGCTCTCTCCGATCGACATCATCTATTGGTTCAAGCAGGTACTGGCACTGGAAAATCCTTGGCTTATCTAGTCCCAGCGTTAGTGCACGGTAAAAAAGTATTGGTGGCGACTGCGACCTTGGCGCTGCAACGTCAATTAGTCGAGCGCGACCTACCTCGTATCCAACCGGCGCTGGAAAAAGAGCTTGGTCGAGAACTCACTTTCGCCGTGTATAAAGGCGTCGGAAATTATCTCTGCCTCCAGAAAATGAATAGCGACATATCTGATCCCGACAATGAAATTTTGTTGGAGATCTCATCGCTGGAAAAAGATGCCAAGAAACTACGCGCATGGGCCACGACTCCCGGAGTATCCGGAGACAGAGATGATGCACCCGAAGTTGATCGCCGAGTTTGGTATGCAAACTCCGTTTCCGGACGGGAATGCATGGGTAAAGACGAGTGCGCATTCGGTTCTCAATGTTTCTCGGCCAATGCCAAAGCAAAGGCGCAGAGCGCTGATGTGGTAGTCACTAACCACACCTTGCTGGCCATTGAGATCGTAGACTCACATCCGATTTTGCCCGAGCGCGATGCTGTGATTCTCGATGAGGCGCACGAATTTATGGATCGCACCACTCAAGCTGTCACGGAGGAACTCTCTGCTGGTCGAGTCGAACGAGCTGCCAAGATGGCAAAGAAACATTTGCCCGGCAAGGTAGCTGACGCACTTGGGAAAGCCGCTGATGCATGCGCGGAAGCAATTGCAGATTTTGCTGATGACGTGAGATCAGACCAATCACTGAGCGGTCGCTTGCCTGATCTTCCTGCCCAACTCGAAGCCCCTATTCGCAAGGTGAAAGAAACGGCACAAGCGTTGGTCAATCAGATCACCAAAGATTCGGAAATTTTGGATCCTGATTCTCAAGCAGAACGAATTCGCGTAAAAGGCGCCGTCAATGAAATTTTGCAAATTGCTACCAAGATGTTGCGTCCGGGGGCAGCTCAAGTGCTCTGGTTTGATCCCACATTTTCCACGCTCCATCTTGCGCCACTTGATGTATCAGCGGTCTTGCGTCAAAACTTGTTGACTCAAACCCCGGTCATCGCCACCAGCGCCACTCTCTCAGTCGGTAAGAATTTCGATGCCATTGCTCGCGCGATTGGGTTCATAGGCGCCACACCTGCCTCCAAAGGAAATTCGTCCGAGGAGACAGAAGAAGATGCCTTTGATTCGTATGGCGAGATTGACCCATCGAATGTGCAGATGCTGGATGTGGGGTCACCCTTCGATTTTGCCAACCAGGGCATGCTTTATTTACCCAAACACTTGCCCGAGCCCGGTCGCGATGGTCCATCGAAGGAAGTTTTGACCGAACTCGGCGAACTCATCGAAGCCGCCGGAGGTCGTACCTTGGCGCTCTTCTCCTCGTGGCGAGGAGTCGAACTGGCTGATCTCCATTTAAGGTCGGTCCTGGCAGAACTCAAAATTCCGATCATCACCCAAAAACGAGGCGACAGCGTGGGATCGCTTGTTGACCGTTTTGCTAAAGAACCCACATCGGTTTTGCTTGGCACGATTTCACTGTGGCAGGGGATTGACGTTCCCGGACCTGCTTGTACTTTGGTGGCTATTGATCGGATTCCTTTCCCACGCCCGGATGAGCCAGTAATGAGCGCGCGCGCTGCACAAGCAGATGCGTCGGGCGGCAGCGGTTTTATGCAGATCAGTTTGCCGCGGGCTGCGCTCTTGCTTTCGCAAGGAACCGGGCGCCTAATTCGGTCGATTGACGATCGGGGAGTAGTCGCAATTCTGGATTCGCGGATTGTGACCAAACGCTATGGCTCGGTCTTGCTCAATTCGATGCCACCTTTTTGGCGTACCAGCGATGGCGCCATTATTAAGGATTCGTTGCGCCGCTTACACAAACAATTCTCGGAGGATGGGCAATAATTTAGGCCAGGTATTAGCAAAACTGGGATGAAGATTCTTTTCAACTACTTGATCAATGTGCACCCATTCAACCTGCTGAGATTCGTCATTCTGCTCGTGGGCGATGAGGCCGGCATCGGCCAGTGCAATTATGGTGTCGTATCGCCAATTTCCGTGGTTATCTTCAAAGGTATTCAAAGGATGTAGAAGATGGGGTTCCATTCCAATTTCTTCGACAGCTTCCCTGATTGCTGCATCAGTGACGCTCTCGTGTGAGTCACGAGCTCCGCCCGGAATTCCCCAAGTGTCGCCGTTATGCACCCAAGGGGCACGATGTTGGAGAAGGACAGCCCCATCGCGGAAAAGCAAGAGTCCAGCGGCTCCGTGTAGCCCCCAATGGCGGTTGCCGCAGGCACATTCCACCCAGCCGTCTCCATCGCGATGTGCCACACCTCTAGAGTGGCACGAAAATGGTAGGTGCGCTCGTGAGGTTCTCCACAAGCTGATGCGATAGCCCGACGTGATGAAAACTCCTGATTTAGGGTGCCACCTATGCGCAAGCTCCTCGCCATTCTCATGCTCGTTCTATGTATTCCATTTCCGGCATTGGCTGCCAATTGCACTGGCAAAACCTGTATTGATGTCACTACAGATCCACAGCGTGGTGGAATCGTGATCACGGCAACCCAGAATTCTCCTGGCCATACGTCAAAACCACGTATTCGAGCCACGCCTCATCCCGTCCGCACTCCTGTTCGGCATATCGCCAAGGTGCGACCAAAGCCAACACCCAGTGCTACCAAAGCCGGAACTGCGAAGAAGATTGTTCGTCGAGTCAGCAAAGCCGCTCGGACATTTACTCCAAAAGTTGTGGCGGCGGTTTCCCTCAGTGATTCTCTCATGCAATTAATCCCGTTGCGCAGCGTTTATTCGCAACCAGCCGGCGCCGCACTGACCGGCCTTCCGGTCTTCTTTTGGACTGACACTTCAACCTTCTTTGCAACGACGGCAAACATATTGGGAATTGCCGTTGGCGTTTCTCTCCATCCAAATTTCGAATGGGACTTCGGTGATGGTGCCCACCTGCAGACCACAACATCAGGCGCGGCATATCCCACCGGTGGGATTTCACATGTTTATTCCAAATCCGGTCGTTATCTTGTTCGATTAGCAATTTCTTGGTCGGGAACGTGGAGCGCCGGCGGAAACAACTTTCCAGTTTTAGGTGATGTGGTTGTCCAAAATTTCTCGCTAGATCTCGTTGTCGCTCCTGGACCAACTCATTACTTGCAGTGATCACACATCTTCCTTCTCCACAGAAAATCTTTTCTCCCGATCGTAGTTGTCGCAATATCTACAGGCTCTAGCTATGACAACACTTACTTCACCTCATGATCTTCTGGCTGCTGTTCCTTTTCTCGTTGGCTATCATCCGACTGACTCGCTGGTCTTAATTTCTCTGATAGACGAGCGTATAGGCCTAGCAATGCGCGTCGATTTCCCAACCGAGGCTGATCCCGACCAGATAGATTCTTTAGCATCACACCTGGTTCGCGAGAATTCAGATGGCGCTCTGATCGTTGCCTATTTGCCGGATTCGATCTCTGAAAGCGATTATCTTTTAATTCCTCTCCAGGAGGCGATAGAACTTCGCGGCGTTCCGATTCGCGAATGCTTAGAAATAAAAAAGGGAAATTGGCGATCACTCTTATGTGCTGACCTTGAATGTTGCCCACCATCTGGCAATCCGCTTCCCGAACTTTCAGATTCTCGCATTGTTGCTGAACAAGTTGTACGGGGCAGAAGACTTCCCTACAAGGACCTCGACGAGATGCGCGCTTCATTGACTTCCCTTAAACCCGACACAATCTTGAACCGGAAAATCAAGGCCCTTCCCGAGATCGATTACGAATCCAACCAAGTCCGCGAATATCAGCGACGCGGGGCCTTGGCCGTAACCCAACTTTTGGCACACTTTCAATCGGAAGGCAAGAGTGAAGATAAAGATTTGGTTGCCCATGTTTTGGCTCGACTTCAAGATTTACAGGTTCGCGACTACGCGATGGGAATAACCACATCGGAAAATATCGAAGATCTTCAGACTATGTGGCATTGGCTGATGCGAGTAGCGCCTAAGGGATATATCGCACCAGCAGCCACCCTCTTTGCGGCCGTGGCATACGAGAACGGCGATGGCGCCCTTGCGGGGCGGGCTCTAGATCGGGCTTTTGAGGATGATTTAACGTATTCGCTAGCAAAACTACTTCGTCGAGTCTTTGCTGCCGGCTGGCCACCCGAGAGTTTTACTCGAATGAGAGGTGAGCTTCACCCAAAGATCTGCGCGGCCATATTTGGCGAGTAGCATCTGATCCATGATTGTAGGAATCCCAAAAGAAGTGAAGAATAATGAATTTCGCGTCGCGGCTACTCCTTCGGGCGTACACGCTTTTGTTACAGCCGGCCACACCGTACTAGTGGAAAGCAATGCGGGTATTGGATCGGCAATTTCAGATGCTGACTACGAAAAAGCTGGAGCAAAGATTGTTGCAACGGCTGATGAAGTGTGGGTCAGGTCCGATCTCATCATGAAGGTTAAAGAACCTATTGCCGTGGAATATCCACGAATGAGATCGGGACAGATTCTCTTCACTTATCTGCACTTAGCTGCCAGTCGCGAATGCACCGATGCAATTATCAAGAGCGGAATCACCGCAATCGCCTATGAGACTGTTGAAATAAATCGCCACCTTCCACTCCTTGCGCCAATGAGCGAGGTTGCCGGTCGCATGTCCATTCAAGTTGGCGCCGCGACCTTACAAAAGAGCGCTGGTGGTCGAGGCGTCTTGCTCGGAGGAGTCCCCGGAGTAAAGCCAGGCAAGGTAGTAATTCTTGGTGGTGGAGTCGTGGGCGTTGCTGCAGCAACAATTGCTCTAGGAATGCGCGCCGATGTCACGATTCTAGATCTCAACTTGGCTCGCCTGGGAGAAATCGACAATCTCTTTGCCGGACAGGTTCGCACGCTAGCGTCCTCCGCTTATGAAATTCAGGCTCAACTGGAAGAAGCCGATTTAGTTATTGGTGCCGTCCTTGTGCCAGGAGCCAAGGCTCCAAAATTAGTCACCGATCAACTGGTCGCAAACATGAAACCCGGCAGCGTTTTGGTCGATGTCGCCATTGATCAAGGTGGTTGTTTTGAAGGCTCCCGCGCGACCACACATACCGACCCAACATTCCCTGTCCACAACTCGTTGTATTACTGCGTTGCCAATATGCCTGGAGCCGTTCCCGCAACGTCCACCTTTGCACTGGCTAATGCCACGATTCGCTACGCCTTAGCGCTGGCAAATAAAGGTTGGGAAAAGGCGCTCGCCGATGATCCAGCCTTAGGAGCCGGCCTCAACGTTCACCAAGGAAAGATCTACTACGAAGCGGTCGCTCAAGCTCACGGCCTCTAGCCTTTACGCGTACTAGTTAACATGCCCGTAACCTGGGCTGGAGAGTATTGCGCTCATGAGCGATGAGATCTCCCGCCAAGAAGAGTTTGTACTGCGCACGTTAGAAGAACGCGGTATCCGCTTTGTCCGTTTGTGGTTCACCGATGTTCTGGGATTTTTGAAGTCGGTGGCGATTGCACCCGCCGAACTTGAAAACGCGTTTGCCGAAGGCATTGGTTTTGATGGTTCGGCGATTGAGGGATTTGCTCGCGTTACAGAATCTGACATGTTGGCTAAACCCGATGCTTCTAGTTTTGCAGTGCTCCCTTGGCGCACTGAAGCTCCCGGTGCTGCGCGCATGTTCTGCGATATCGCATCACCAAACGGTCAACCATCACCGGCTGACCCACGAAATGTTTTGAAACGAACCTTAGGTAAAGCTGGCGAAATGGGCTTTACCTGCTACACCCACCCCGAGATGGAATTTTTTCTCTTTTCAAAACCACCCGTCGCAGGCGAAATTCCAGTACCTGTAGATTCAGGCGGATATTTCGATCAGACTCCCTCCATCGTGGGACATGATTTCCGTCGTCAGGCGATCACTCTGCTAGAAGCGATGGGCGTTTCGGTGGAGTTCAGTCATCACGAAGCGGCTCCGGGTCAACAGGAAATCGATCTGCGATATGCCGATGCTTTGAGTACCGCGGACAACATCATGACCTTCCGCCATGTGGTGAAGGAAGTGGCCTTGGACCAAGGCTTCCATGCCTCGTTCATGCCTAAACCTTTCACCGATCATCCCGGTTCGGGAATGCACACACACTTCTCGCTTTTCAGTGGTGAAGAAAATGCCTTTTATGAAGAAGGTGCGCCACATCAACTTTCTGCCGTGGGGCGCTCTTTTATTGCCGGAATTTTGCGACATGCACGAGAGTTCACGGCCATCACCAACCAGTGGGTCAACTCATATAAGCGCCTGACCGGTGGGGGAGAAGCTCCGGCTCTAGTGACATGGGGTCATAATGATCGATCGTCGCTGGTGCGAATACCTTCGTATAAGCCAAAGAAGGAGAACTCAACCCGAATTGAAGTGCGCTCGCCTGATTCTGCCTGCAACCCGTATTTAGCATTTGCAGTAATCATTGCTGCAGGCCTTAAGGGCGTCGAGGATGGGTATGAACTAGTGGAGTCAGCTAGCCCAGAGAAGCTCCCGACCAACCTGGATGAGGCAATAACCGCCATGGAATCCAGCACTTTGGTCCGGGAAACTTTAGGCGAAGATGTTTTTGAGTATGTTTTACGGAACAAACGTGCCGAATGGGCTGATTACCGACGCCAAGTGAGCGCGTTTGAGTTAGATCGGTATTTGCCCGTTCTCTAACAAGGGATATACCCTTTTGCCATGAGCAGCCTCTTCACTTCACTCCTCCTTCGCTGCCGCGGCGGGGCCAACTAACCGGTCACCTCGCCCGCGGGTTTTGGTTGTGCCGGTAAACACCAAATCCCGTGAAAGCCTTACAGAGGAGTAAAAAATGAATTTTCCAGATCAAATCCCCAGCGCAATGCCAATCCATCGCTATGCCCCCTTTATTCCTGTTGATTTGGCCGATCGCACCTGGCCAACCAAGCAAATAACTAAAGCTCCGCAATGGTGTTCTGTTGATCTTCGCGATGGCAATCAAGCCCTCATTGATCCTATGGATGCCCCGCGCAAACTTGCGATGTTCAAGCTATTGGTAGCGATGGGTTACAAGGAGATCGAAGTTGGATTTCCATCTGCCAGTCAGACCGATTTCGATTTCGTCCGCCGGATCATCGAGGAGAACCTCATTCCAGATGATGTCATCATCCAGGTGCTAACTCAGGCGCGCGAACCCTTAATTCGTCGCACGTATGAAGCAATCAAAGGTGCCAAGCAAGCTGTCGTGCATCTGTATAACTCAACTTCGACGTTACAACGTCGCGTCGTCTTTGGCTTAGATAAAGATGGAATCAAGAAGATCGCAACAGATGGTGCCGAACTTTGTTTACGCCTAACAGATACGGTTCCAGGCACAGTCGTCTCTTTCGAATATTCGCCTGAGTCTTACACCGGAACGGAATTGGAATACGCTGTCGAGGTCTGCAATGCCGTCAATGATATCTGGCGTCCAACTCCTGGATGGAAGAGCATTGTTAATCTCCCTGCCACTGTTGAAATGGCCACCCCAAATGTTTACGCCGATTCGATCGAATGGATGCATCGCAATCTTGCATACCGCGATTCGGTAGTTCTCAGTTTGCATCCTCATAACGACCGAGGTACTGGTGTAGCCGCAGCTGAGCTTGGTTATATGGCTGGTGCCGATCGCATTGAAGGAACGCTCTTCGGAAATGGTGAGCGCACCGGAAATGTTTGTTTAGTAACTCTCGGGCTCAATTTATTCAGCCAGGGCATCGATCCTCATATTGATTTTTCCAATATTGATGAAGTTCGGCGCACCGTCGAATACGCTAACCAACTTCGTGTACCCGAGCGTCATCCTTACGGTGGCGATTTGGTGTTCACGGCATTCTCCGGTTCGCATCAAGATGCGATCAAGAAGGGCTTTGAGCATCTTGAACGTGATGCGAAAGCAGCGGGCAAATCCATCGAAAATCAACTTTGGGCGGTGCCTTACTTGCCTATTGATCCGAAAGATATTGGACGCTCATACGAAGCTGTGATTCGCGTCAACAGTCAGTCCGGTAAAGGTGGCGTCGCCTATTTAATGAAGAACGAACACCACTTAGATCTACCTCGACGTCTGCAGATTGAATTTAGCCAGGTTGTTCAATCAAAGACCGATGAAGAAGGTGGCGAGGTTTCCGCCGATGACCTTTGGAATATTTTTGAAGATGAGTACTTGCCGTCAAAGGGAAAAAATTGGGGACGCTTCCGCCTAGACGGCTTATCTCAATCTTCCCACTTAGATGAAGACGTTCAGTTGAGTGTTGAACTCGCAGATTCTGGGACGCTTCACTCGCTCAAGGGCACAGGCAATGGTCCCATTGCAGCTTTTGTGGCAATCATGAGTGAGCATTTGGCACCTATGAACGTTCGAGTTCTGGATTATTACGAGCATGCGCTCTCGGCTGGTGGGGATGCCAAAGCCGCTGCATACCTAGAGTGTGAAGTAGGGGATCGAGTCTTCTGGGGCGTCGGCATCGACCCCAGTACGACGACTGCGGCGCTCAAAGCGGTTATTTCTGCGGTAAATCGCGGCCAGCGCACAGTTATATCCCTCTAAATTTCCGCCGTAACCGTTACGGTGTAATCCGTGGCTCTTTATCGTGATCAAGCGATCGTCCTTCGCACCCAGAAATTGGGCGAGGCCGATCGCATCATCACGCTCTTTACCCGAGACCATGGTCGGTTACGTGCAGTGGCCAAAGGGGTAAGACGTACTAAATCTAGATTTGGTGCCAGGCTAGAACCCACTAGTTATGTCGATCTGCAGCTGTACACCGGCAAAACTTTTGATGTCGTTACGCAAGCCGAGAGCATCGAAAATTTTGGCGATGCGCTGACTGCCGACTACCAGCAGTGGACTGTGGCATCGGCCATTTTGGAATCGGCCGAACGTTTCACGCAACAAGAACACGAACCGGCCCTGCAACAATTTCTTTTAGTTGTGGGCGCTCTTAAAGCGCTGGCACATAACACCTACGATCCGTCACTGATTCTGGATGCCTATTTGTTGCGATCCCTTTCCGTTGCCGGTTATGCGCCCTCACTAACTACCTGCTCGCGTTGCGATAAGCCCGGACCGCATAAGTATTTTTCTCTGGTCGGTGGCGGCAGCGTCTGCGTAGATTGCAAGCCATCGGCTGCAGCAACTCCCACCATAGATACCTTGCAACTTATGTCTGATTTACAGACCGGCGACTGGGAGAGCGCTGTTACCAGCGAACTTCGCCATCGCCGAGAAGCATCGGGATTGATCGCCGCATATCTGCAATGGCACCTCGAACGTGGATTGCGCAGCTTGCCGTTAGTAGAAAGAGCTTAAGAGTGGCTAAGAAATATCTGGCGCCAACACCACATCCAACTGGGGCGAAGCCACCGAAACTTCCGACATCTGCCATCCCACACCACGTCGCAGTTGTCATGGATGGCAACGGTCGCTGGGCAAAGGCGCGTGGGTTGCCCCGAACCGCTGGGCACGAGGCTGGGGAAGCGTCTCTCCTTGATGTGGTTCATGGCGCCATTGAAATCGGCGTCAAAGAGGTAAGCGCATATGCCTTCTCGACGGAAAACTGGAAGCGCACACCCGAGGAAGTTCGTTTCCTCATGGGATTTAATCGTGACGTTATCAGACGCCGGCGCGATGAAATGAACGCTATCGGGGTGAAGGTGCAATGGGCAGGTAGGCCACAAAAATTATGGTCGAGTGTCATTAAAGAGCTGGAAATCGCGCAAGAGATGACGAAAACCAACTCCGTGCTTACTCTGAATATGTGCGTGAATTATGGCGGTCGCGCTGAAATTGTGGATGCAGCACGAGAGATTGCCGAACTTGCAGCGAAAAAGAAGATTAAGCCCGACCAGATTACCGAGAAGCTATTTGCCAGCCACCTCTACCAACCCAAGATGAGCAATGTTGATCTGTTCTTGCGCTCTTCCGGCGAACAACGCACCAGTAATTTTCTGCCATGGCAATCGGTATATGCCGAGATGGTCTTTATGGATGTTTTGTGGCCAGATGTGGATCGCCGCACACTTTGGAAAGCGATCGAAATCTATGCCGAACGCGAACGTAGGTTTGGAAAGGCTTAATTAGCATTCGCTGCAGAGGCCGAATATTTCGGCGGTATGGCCAATCTCGCGAAAGCCATTTTCTTCACCAGACTTTTGCGCCCATTTTTCAATGGCCCCGCCTTCGATCTCGACGGTCTTGCCACAGTTTTTGCAGACTAAGTGGTGGTGATGCGAGTCGCCACATAAACGGTAAATCGCCTCGCCATCATCTTTACGCAATATGTCGACTGATTTCTCGTTCACCAAATTCTGCAAGGTGCGATAAACGGTCGTTAAACCAATCGACTCCTGATTGCGTTTCAAAACGAGATGAAGCTCTTGTGCGCTAGCGAATCCACCGACTCGTTCTAGGGCTTGTAAAACTTTCGTGGCCGATTTGCTCATAATGTAGCAACCACCAACCACATGATGGCGACGCCACCTAGGGTTGCCAACATAGTCATGCGCGAGGGGTGACGTGAATGGGCTTCGGGCAGGATGTGTGAAGTAGCGATGTAAATAATGAAACCAGAAAAGATAGCCAAATAAATTGCTAACCAACTGCTGCTGATCGTTAGCGCTCCTCCGATTGCTGCACCGCTAATTCGGGCAATGGCATCGACAAGTAACAATAATTTTCCACGCGAACTCCAAGAGCCACCTTTAATCAAAAGTGCAACGGTATTGAGACCATCACTAAAAGCGTGAACTAGCAAAGCCAAGAAGACGGCAAAGCCGAATGCGTTACTAACGTGAAAGGCCAGGCCTAGGGCCATTCCGTCTAGGAAGACGTGACCGGCCATAGCAAAAGAGCCCACGGCGCCTGCGATGTTTCCGTAATGCGTGTGATCATGGTCGTAATCAGAATCAGCTGGTTCATGCGAACCGGCGAACTGTTCGAAGAAATGCAGGGCCAAAAAACCGCCTACGAAGGCGAGGGTGACCGCTGGTAGTCCGCCAATCTGCAAGCTTGCGTTGGCAAAGACCTCGGGCATCAGATCGAAGGCGACGAGTCCCAATAAGAGCCCAGCCGAAAGCCCGAGAACCAGGTGAAATCGATCTTTAGAGCGAAGTGCCACTGTTCCGCCCAGGGTGGTCGCTAATACGGTTAGGGCCGCGAGCAGTACTGGAGTCATAACAAAAGACTACCAAGAATGGAAATGATTGTCATTTCCATTCTTCTACCGCTAACCTTCGAGCGTGATTGCCATTGCTCGCTTCCGTGTACCTGCCGCCTCTGTCCCGCAGTTCACGCTCGATGCCGAAGTCGCGCTCGCGGCATTGGCTGCCTGCGATGGCTTTGTTCGAGGGGAGTTTGGTCAGAACACCGATGAAGCTGATCTGTGGGCGCTGGCAACAATGTGGAAGAACGTGGGTTCCTATCGCAGAGCCCTCAGCAATAATCGTGTAAAAATGGAAGCAGTACCGATGCTGGCGCTCGCAATCGACGAGCCGGGTGCCTATACAAGGTAAAATTCTATTTCTTGCGACCAGCAAGGAAGAGCCGACAGCCAGCCGGAAGAGAGAACAACATGGCCGCAGATAGATTAGACACCATCGTCAGCCTCGCTAAGCGACGCGGGTTTGTTTACCCATCATCAGAAATTTACGGCGGCCTTCGAGCTGCCTGGGATTACGGCCCCTTGGGCGTTGAACTTAAAAATAACGTTAAACGCCAATGGTGGAAGTCCATGGTTCAAGGCCGAGAAGATGTTGTTGGCTTGGATTCATGTGTCATCTTGGCACGCGAAGTCTGGGAAGCCTCTGGCCATGTGGAAACATTTTCCGATCCCCTGACCGAGTGCACCGCTTGTCACAAGCGTTATCGCGCCGACCATTTAGAAGAGGCTTTTGAAGCGAAGAACGGCCGCGCGCCTTCCTCTATGGAAGAAGTGAATTGCCCTAACTGCGGCAACAAAGGAAAGTTCACCAACCCCAAGCAATTTAGCGGTTTGCTGAAAACCTATCTCGGCGCTGTTGAAGATGAATCTGGTTTGGCCTATTTACGTCCCGAAACAGCCCAAGGAATTTTCATTAACTTTGAAAATGTGGCGACCACCTCACGGAAGAAACCACCTTTTGGAATTGGCCAAATTGGAAAATCATTCCGCAATGAAATTACTCCGGGAAACTTCATTTTCCGTACCCGTGAATTTGAACAAATGGAAATGGAATTTTTTGTCGTTCCAGGAACAGATGAGGAATGGCACCAATATTGGATTGATACTCGCTTGGCTTGGTATAAGAATCTAGGAATCAATCCTGATCGCTTACGCCTTTTCGAACACCCTAAAGAGAAGTTGTCACATTATTCCAAGCGCACTGTGGATATCGAATACAAGTTCGAATTCACCGGTACCGAATGGGGCGAGCTTGAAGGTATTGCTAGCCGCACAGATTTTGATTTGAAGGCTCATGGCGCTGCCTCAGGAAAAGATCTCTCATGGTTTGATCAGGAAAAGAACGAACGTTGGGTTCCCTTTGTCATTGAACCGGCTGCCGGTGTTGATCGCTGCGCCCTCACTTTCCTGATGGACGCATTCACTGAAGATGAAGCCCCCAACTCTAAAGGCGAAATGGAAAAGCGTGCGGTTATGAAATTGGATCACCGTCTGGCTCCAGTAAAGGTGGCCGTACTTCCGCTCTCACGAAACGCAGATTTATCGCCTAAAGCCCGCGATTTAGCCGCAGAACTGCGTCAAAACTGGAGCGTTGATTTTGATGATGCAGGAGCAATTGGCAGACGTTATCGCCGCCAAGATGAGATCGGAACGCCCTATTGCATCACAATTGACTTCGATACTTTAGAAGATAACGCGGTCACCATCCGCGATCGTGACACTATGGCACAAGAGCGCATTTCACTGGATCAGGTGTCGGCATGGCTGGCTCCACGGTTGTTGGGGTGCTGAAGCAAGCCATTCATAATCCACTTCGTCTTCCAATTGCCAACGGCCAGTTTGAAAATGACGAGGTGGTTCTTACCACGCCAGTTGTATTGGCCCCGATGGCTGGAATCACCAATTCAGCATTTCGCACGCTTTGTCGCGAACAAGGTGCTGGTCTCTTTGTTTCAGAGATGGTCACTGCGCGCGCATTGATTGAACGCCATCCAGAAACCCTGCGTCTGATCACTCCTGGAAAAGGCGAAACACCTAGATCGGTTCAGCTTTACGGAGTCGATCCAAAAGTTGTTGGACTTGCGGTTCGAATGTTGATGGAAGAGAACTTGGCCGATCATATTGATCTCAATTTCGGTTGCCCCGTTCCAAAAGTAACCAGACGTGGGGGAGGAGCCGCACTTCCTTTCAAGCGCCAACTTTTTTCCAACATCGTTTCTTCGGCAGTGCAAGCGGCGGCACCTTTTGGCGTTCCAGTCACTGTAAAGATGCGCGTTGGAATAGATAGCGATCACCACACTTTCTTAGACGCTGCCTCATCCGCTGCCGATGCTGGTGTGGCTTGGGTTGCACTTCACGCTCGCACCGCTTCGCAAATGTATGAGGGAACAGCGGACTGGAGCGCCATTACCCGTTTAGTTCAACATCTTGCCCCTACCGGCGTTCCGGTTCTAGGTAACGGGGATATTTGGAGCGGCGCAGATGGTGTGCGGATGGTTGAAGAAACTGGCTGTGCCGGTGTAGTTGTGGGTCGGGGCTGTTTGGGTCGACCATGGCTCTTTGCGGATTTGGTGAGCGCATTCCACGGTTCTGATCGGCGAACCGAACCAACATTGTTTGAAGTCAGAGAGATTATGTATCGTCACGGAGAATTGTTGGTTGAGTTCTTCGAAAGCGAAGGCCGCGCGATGCGCGATCTTCGTAAGCATATGGCTTGGTACCTCAAGGGATTCAGGGTTCCGCGCGAGATTCGTTCTGCTTTTGGCATGGTTTCATCCCTCGGTGAATTGGAATTCTTACTTTCCCAACTTGAAGAGCAGCCTTATCCCAGCATGGTTGCGGAATCGCCAAGAGGCCGTAGTAGCCACGGGCGAGCAGTCTCCCTGCCAGATGGCTGGCTTAATGATCCATATGAAATCCCAGCGATCACCATCGACGATTCTGTTTCTGGGGGATAGCCGTGTTTTTCTTTAAATTTGCTAAGCGTTTAATAACGATCATTGTTCTGCTTGTCGTCGTGGTGCCGCTCTATATTGCATCTCAGATTTGGACAACGGGGACTTCATCTCATCCCGTGAAAAGTGATGTCATAGTGGTGTTGGGTGCAGCGCAATTCAATGGCAAGCCCACCCCGGTTCTCCAACTTCGTATCGACCATGCATTTGCTGTCTTCAAAAGTGGCTTGGCCAAGGAGATCATCACGGTGGGCGGCGGAGCAATTGGAGATCGAACCACCGAAGCCCAAAGCAGCGCCAATTCCTTGCGCTTACTTGGTGTTTCTACGAAAAATCTCGTGGTGGTTCCAGTTGGTCGTGACACTTTGACTAGCACCAAGAATTACGTAGCAGAAATGAAGAAGCGAGGTTGGAAGAGCGTCATCGTGGTGACCGATCCTTTTCACTGCTTCCGCGCAATCAGCATGGCAAAAGATTTAGGAGTCCTTGCAACCTGCGCGCCAGATCAAGGGCAGGCAAATATCTGGAGTGGCCCGGGATCGAAATATGTCGTTCGAGAAACAGCGGCATATCTGGCCTACAAAACGATTGACCGCTTAGGTATCCACCTTTCCGATCACCTGAAGAACTAGACTCGATAACACTATGGTTCTTCGCGCAGCTCAGGAGCATCCGGGATACACAGATGCCGATCGTGAACGTTTCTTAGATGAACCTGCCAAGCGCCCAGGTCGAACCGAGTTCGCGCGAGATCGAGCACGAATCATCCATTCCTTTGCGCTTCGACGGTTGGCCGCAAAAACGCAGGTTGCGGTTCCGTGGGCGGCAGATTTCCCTCGAACTCGCTTGTCGCACTCGCTGGAGTGCGCCCAAGTTGGACGCGAATTAGGCGAGGCTTTGGGAGCCGATCCAGATCTGATGGAAGGTGCCTGTCTGGCTCACGACATTGGCCACCCACCCTTTGGTCACAACGGCGAAGATGCATTGAATCAGATTGCCCAAAGCTGCGGCGGCTTTGAAGGAAATGCGCAATCTTTTCGACTCTTAGTTCGACTAGAAGCAAAGACAGTGACGCCAATGGGAAAGTCCATCGGTCTCAACCTCACCAGAAGTTCATTGGATGCCGCCACGAAATATCCGTGGGCACGATCGGAGGCATCAAAGAAATTTGGTGTGTACGACGATGATGTCGAAATTTTTAATTGGATGCGCGAAGGCGCTCCTGATGGTGGCACCTCTCTTGAGGCCCAGATTATGGACTGGTCTGATGATGTTGCATATTCCGTTCACGATTTTGAAGACGCATTAGTGTCTGGTCAGGTCAAACTTCATTTCCTGCGCAACGATCTCTCGGACCTTTTTTCGGTAGCGAAATCAACTTATCTATCCGACATCACCGAATCAGAATCAGAAGCGGCACTCTCCAATTTGCAGGCTCTCTCTTGCTGGCCAGCCGACTATGACGGAAGCCACCGCCACTTGGCGAGGTTAAAGGACTTGGCCAGCCAAATGATCGGTCGCTTCGCCCTAGCAGCTGAACGTTCGACCAGAGATAAGTATGGGGACTCTGATCTAACAAGGTATAGCGCATCTTTAATTGTTCCGCGGGCTCAACGCGTCGAGGTGGCTTTGCTTAAAGCTATTGCCGGTTTTTATGTCATTAATGCCGATGTCGCGCAAAAACGATATTCAGAACAACAAATATTGATTCATGAACTTGTCGAAAAAGTCTTAGCCGGCGCCCCGAAGACGCTGGAATCCTTCTTTTTGGATGATTGGGAGGGCGCCAATTCTGATGACGAACGTCTCCGAGTGGTCATAGACCAGGTTGCCTCCCTTACTGACCCTGGTGCCTACGCGCTTCATTCCCATCTGAAATAGAATCAGAGACATGTCTGGGCGCATACGAGATGAAGACGTAACTTACGTTCGCGATCATTCGCCGATTGATGACGTCGTGGGGGACTTTGTCCAACTCAAGAACGCTGGCGGCGGGCAAAAGAAAGGTCTATGCCCTTTCCATGACGAGAAAAGCCCTTCTTTTCACGTAACACCGAGTAAAGGCTATTTTCACTGTTTTGGTTGCCAACAAGGTGGAGATGTCATTGCATTTCTTATGAAGCTGGAGCATTTGACCTTTTCTGAGACGGTTGAACGTTTGGCAGATCGCATTGGCTACACCTTGCGTTACGACGGTGTGGGAACAGCGCCAACTTCTGGGGTCAGCCGCTCGCGTCTGGTTGCTGCTAATACCGCTGCTATGGAGTTTTATCGTGCGGCGCTGCTCTTGCCTGGTCCGGCACAAGTCGGTCGTGATTTTCTGGCTGGTCGGGGATTCGATAAAGCATCCGCTGATCATTTTGGAGTTGGATACGCTCCGGATGAGTGGGATGCGCTCTATAAGACACTTCGCGCCAAAGGTTTTTCAGATCTAGAACTTTCACTCGCCGGCTTATCTAAGGAAGGCACTCGGGGACCGATAGATAGATTCCGTAACAGATTGATCTGGCCGATTCGAGATATTTCCGGCGATGTCGTTGGATTTGGTGCGCGCAAATTAGCCAGTGATGATCTGGATCAAGGCCCCAAATATCTCAATACTGCAGAGACTCAAATTTATAAGAAGAGTCAGATTCTTTATGGTTTGGATTTAGCGAAGAAAGAAATTGCCAAAAAGCGACAAGTCGTAATCGTTGAGGGCTACACAGATGTTATGGCTGCCCATCTTGCAGGTATTACCACAGCTGTTGCTACGTGTGGCACTGCCTTTGGCGATGACCATATTCGAATTATCAGACGTTTACTTATGGATGATGATGCATTCCGCGGAGAAGTCATCTTTACCTTTGATGGCGATGCCGCAGGTCAGAAGGCGGCACTCCGCGCCTTCGATGATGATCAGAAATTTGTTGCACAAACATTTGTCGCGGTTGAGCCAAATGGCATGGACCCATGTGAACTTCGTCAGGCAAATGGAGATCAAGCAGTCCGCGATTTGATCGCACGGCGAGTTCCACTTTTTGAATTTGCTATGAAAAGCGTGATCAACCAATATGACGTTCGAACCGCCGAAGGTCGAGTTTCGGCACTCAACCAAGTGACCCCATTGATTGGAAAGATTCGCGACGCTTCTCTTCGGCCCGAATATGCACGTTTGGTCGCAGGTTGGTTGGGCATGGAGGTTGACACGGTCAGTGCCGCGATCAAGGCGATATCCGCATCTGGAAAAGGTGCCAGCGCTGTGCAACGACCCAAGGCAAACCCCACTGATCCGATTTTGACCCTGGAACGCGAAGTCTTAAAGATTCGACTGCAAGTTCCTGAAATGCTCTCAGCATGGAGTGAACTTGAAAGCGAAGCCTTCACATTTGCTCCTTACTCTGCAGTTCGGGAGCTGATTGATAACAATCCCAACGTGGACATAAATCAGCTTTTAGAGTCCACTGACGATGAATCGCTCAAATCTTTGATAACCGAACTCACGGTTGAACCGGTCCGTACCGACCGTGAAATATCAGATCGGTACATCACCAGCATCTTCGCCAAGTTGCGCGAAGTTGCTTTGGGGCGTTCGATTGCTGAAATCAAGTCCACCTTGCAACGCATTAATCCGCTGGAGGAGGAGGTCAGGTATGGCGAAGTCTTCGGCCAATTGGTAGCCATGGAGGCCAAGCGTCGAGTTCAAAAGGACCTGGCTTTGGGGGATTTAGGCTAAAGAATCGACTTTTTCTCGTTTTTCTTTATTTCCATCGATTCGCTAGAGTTCGCATCTGGTTTGAAAGATATTCCCTGATAGCTCAATTGGCAGAGCAGCCGACTGTTAATCGGCAGGTTCTTGGTTCGAGTCCAAGTCAGGGAGCCAGTTTTATACGGGCAGGTATCTCGCGTGAGGCGGTGAGCGCATGGCCAGGTCGTTTATCTCCAGATCTTGGAGTTCCCAACCAATTTCAACATCGATCCTCCGGCTTTGGCTGGGATTCACCTGGATCTTCGCTGGGTGGAACAAAGCCACAGACGCGGGATTCCTCAATCCCAGCTCAAGCCACTACATCGGCGCGCAGCTGACGGGCTATTTAGGCTCTTCTCCGATCGCTTTCTTCCTCCGTCGTCTGATCGAACATGCCACCTTGGTTGGCTGGTTTGTGATGCTCAGCGAATTCGCCATCGGAATCGCCATTCTCACGGGTGTTGCACTCTCGCTGGCGGCCCTCGGCGGATTGGGAATGTCTGTTGGACTTTGGCTCTCATCCTCTTGGTCGGTTCACCCTTATTTCCTGGGCAGCGACACCGCATACGCCATTCTTTGGCTCGTTCTTTTAGTTTCACTCCACCAAAAGTCGGCAAAATCTGGGCAGCGTGGAACCGGGCGAAGCGCAAAACTTATTCCAGATATCACCGATCGTCGTGAGGTTCTACGACTTCTCGGTGTCGGCATCGCTGCAGTTGGTGGTGCGCTTGTTGGCGGCAGATTCAAGAAGAAAATTGCTTTGCCGCTAGCTGGCACCGCGATCGTCAAGCTCGCTGATTTTCCGGTCGGCTCCACCAAGAACTTCCAAGCCGCAGACGGCAACGCAGCTATTCTCTTCCGCACCAAGGCGGGAGTATTTGCTTATTCGGCAGTCTGTACCCATCAGGGCTGCATAGTCAGTTATTCCACTACGTCACAATGGATTGAATGCCCTTGCCATGGCGCTGCCTATGATCCCAACAGAAATGCTGAAGTCGTTCGAGGACCTGCGCCAGCGCCTCTGGCTAAGATCAAAGTGGCCATTTCGGGCAGCAATATCGTTCAGCTTTAATTTTTACTGATACTCACCCGTAACAACTTCGTAACTAGTCGGCGTGTATTGTCTTACCTATGGCCCTGTTCAAGATTCAAATAGCGCTCCCTGACCGCCCTGGTTCTCTCGGAGCAGTTGCCTCTGCCATTGGTTTTGCCGGTGGCGATATCCGTAGCTTGGTGGTTTTGCGCAGCGAAGAAGGTCGCGGAATCGATGACATTACGGTTGCGGTGCCCGGATCGGATCCGACTGATTTGCTGGAGGTTCTCAATTCCATCGGCGGAGTTGAAGTGATAACCGTCACGCCGGTTCAGTAAGAACTTTCGCTCCATCGCTGGGCAGAGATGTAAAAAATCTTGGCGCTTTGAAATTCTTAGCGGCAAAACTGCTGGAAATTGCGGCCTTAACTCGGTCCACTGAATCTGCTGAAATCAGAGCAATAGCGCTGCCGCCGAACCCACCACCAACCATACGTGCACCTAGGGCTCCTTCAGCAATCGCAGTGTCAACGGCGAGATCTAGTTCAACGCAGGAGACTGTGTAATCATCGCGCAGCGACGCATGTGATTCGTTGAGAAGTCTGCCCAAAGTGACAAAGTCTCGTGCCTTGAGAGCGGTGACCGCATCCAACACTCGCTTCATCTCCGTCACGGCATGTTTAGCTCGCTTGAATGTTAGCTCGTCTAGCGATTGGCCTTGCTCGAAAAGCTCGGCCACGGAAATATCACGGAGTGAAGGAATGCCTAACTGGCCGACTGCACGTTCGCAAGAAGCACGTCGTTCGGCGTAGCCACCGTCAACCAACGAATGGTGCGCTTGAGAATCGATAATGAGAAGTTCCAGATTTTCAGAAGCGATTTCAAAAGGGATTTCTTCGGTATGAAGATCTCGACAGTCCAGAAGTAGTGCGGCTCCTGCTTTGCCCATGAGCGAGATAGATTGATCCATAATTCCGCAGGGAACACCCACATAAATGTTTTCTGCTCTTTGGGTCAGGCGGGCCAAATCTTCCAAATTTATCTGGAGATCAAAGAGATGATTAAGAGCGGTGGCAACCGAACATTCCAAGGCAGCGCTGGAGGAAAGGCCGGCACCTAACGGAACGCGGCCATCGATCAAGATATCCATGCCCGCGAACTGCAGGTGGTTGGGAATTGCCCATAAGACGCCCAGTACATAGCGAGACCAGGGCTCGCCAGTAAGCGGGGCCAAATTATCAAGCGATGTTAGGTATTTATCCTTGGGGCGTTGAACCGAAGCCACAGTTAGTGTGCGATCTGCTCGTTTGCCTATTGCTACGGTTGTCACATCTTTAATTGCAAAGGGCAAGACGAACCCGTCGCTGTAATCGATGTGCTCGCCGATGAGATTGACACGGCCAGGAGCCTGAGCAACAACATCTGGTCTGCGCCCAAATGCTTTTTCAAATTCACTGCGTATGTCGGAAGTTGAAGAATGAGAATTACTCATTAAATGATTTCCAAGCGTCGGAGACCATCGCATCCAAATCTAATTCAGGTTTCCAGGAGAGCAATCTTCCTGCCTTGGAAATATCGGCGATGAGGACGGCAGGATCTCCCGCACGACGCGGTGCGCTAAGGCAAGGGACGGCTCGACCCAAAGTTTTCTCGGCTGAGGCAATGACTTCCTTAACGGAATAGCCTCCTCCGCTTCCGAGATTGATGATCTCGTGGCTCGAAGGCGTTGCGACACTGAGGGCGCTGATGTGGGCTTTAATCAAGTCAACAACATGTACATAGTCACGAATACAGGTGCCATCGGCAGTTGGCCAATCTTCGCCAAAAACTTTGAGCGGGTTTTCGGTACTGGCGCGCAATACATTGGGAATAAGGTGAGTTTCAGGATTGTGTCGTTCGCTCTGCCAACCGCGCGAAGTCTTGAGCGCACCAGCCACGTTAAAATAGCGCAAACTGATAGCAGCCAAACCGTATGCGTTCGCTTGAGCGGTGATCATGTAATCCACGGCAAGCTTTGAAGCGCCATATGGATTCGTGGGATTGGTGACTGATTCTTCCGTGATAGGGATTTCTTTTGGTTCGCCATAAGTCGCGGCAGTGGAAGAGAAGACTAATTTCTTAATACCCGCGCTCTGCATCGAATCCAAGAGAATTCGAGTGCCTGAGACATTCGTTTCCCAATAGATATCTGGCTTGGTGACAGATTCTCCAACGAGGGATTTTGCAGAGAAATGCAGCACGGCGTCAACGCCAGAAAGTGCGCTCTGAACGGCACCGGCATTGAGGAGAGATTCGTTAAAGAATGTAGCTCGTGGGTCCACGCTATCTGCATGACCAGTGCTGCAATTATCCAAAACGTTGACGCTATAGCCTGCATCTAACAACATCGATACTGCGGTACCACCGATATAGCCTGCTCCACCAGTAACTAGAACCTTCATTTAATTTTCACTTCCCTCATTTGTGCGGCCGACTGTTCGGGTTTCATATCCATAATAAATGCACCCATTGCAGACTCTGATCCAGCAAGATATTTCAACTTGCCGGGTGCTCGCCGGATGCTGGTGATCTGCCAGTGCAAACGCATAACATCTCGCCCCTCGCGGACAGGGGCCTGGTGCCAAGCAGCGATGTAAGCCATGGGAATGTTGAAAACGCCATCCAAGCGAGCCAGGACTTCGTGCGCAATCTCGGGGAAGGCGTCGGCGGCAGCGGTAGAAAGTGCGGCTAAGTCTGGAACTCCGACAAGTGGAGCAACGTGAATTTCAAAGGGGTAACGGGCGGCAAAGGGAACATAGGCGATCCAATGATCGTTCTGGGCAATGATACGTATTTGATCTTGAATCTCACGCTTGATGAGATCATCCAAAAGCACTCGATTGTGTTGAGCAAAATATTTTTTTGCTGCGTAGAGCATTTTTTCGGTACGAGGCGTCAGGTATGAATACGCATAAATTTGACCATGAGGGTGAGCAAGTGTGACTCCAATTTCCTCGCCGCGATTTTCGAATGGGAAAACCTGCTGCACAAAATTCAACTGGGAGAGTTCGCGAGTTCGATCTCGCCAAGCTTCCAGCACGGTGCGAATTTGACGAAGGGAAAGTTGGCCAAAGGAGGTGCCGTGATCGGCAGTGAAACAAACAACTTCGCAGATTCCGGCAGCTGTTGGAATTTCGGTTTCGATGCCATCTGGCTTTGGAAGAGCCCAACCCTGTTCGGGATACTTGAGTGAAGGAAAACGATTGTCGAAGACCACCACTTCGTAATTGCTATCTGGAATCTCGCTCAGCATTTCGCCTGTTGTTGGACAGAGCGGACAAAGTTCTTTTGGTGGCAGGAAGGTTCGACCTTGACGGTGGGCTGCGATTGCAACCCATTCCTCGGTCAATACATCCAGCCGTAATTCCCCAATCGGGGGTTGATCATCTGCAGGGCGACGGTCGGCTGCGCTTCGCACCTGACCGCTGGAGTCGTAATAACGAATCTTTCGCCCATCGGCCATCTCCAATTCGCTGCGGCGAACCTCGGCTTCCAGGGAGAGAATCTTCTCGTTAGTCACGGAGCCAATCTTATAGTTGAGCGCCTTCTCGGCTTTCGTGCGCTGGAATTAGCGGGTCTGGAGTGTCCATTCCCACTTATGAAGGCCTGGCTTGATGATGTAGGCCGAGATGGTGTCAGGTCCACATGAGGCGGTCCCGAGACCGCGATGAGCAGCATCAATGGTGACGACGATCTTGCCCGACGGAGAGAGTTCGACATCATGGGATGCAGCTACCAAGTCAAGGGTACTGAAGGGACTGACGCTGACCTGATAGGGCTTGGCCATAGTGATGTGGATTCCTTCACCGGCCGAGTTAGTGAGCTTGATCCAGCGGACGCCATTGTGTCCGCCATTTTCCTGTGGTCGCACATAAGGGATGTATTGATCCCAGACCGTTGAGGCATAGTGCGCAAGCTTGCCTTTTTTACGATCGGGATAACTCTCATGCGCACCTGCTCCGAAGTAATCCAGATTGGTTAAAGAGCTATCAACTTCAAAGACGGTTCCAACTCGAGCAACGTCATTAAGTTCCTTAGGCAGAGTGGCTGACTCAGAAATCTTAAGTCCGCCGACCACTTGCTCGATAACCTGAACTTGCTTAATTTCAAAACCGGTTCGGGTTGCCCATGTTGTGCGAATAGTGGTGGCTTTGGCACCGTAGGTCACCTTGACGCTCTTCTTGCTCAAAGCGTCCAGGCCCCATCGGAACCAGCGCGTGGCGATATGGCCAATCCAATCGTT
>SESB01000741.1_pt1 | contig 23251 bp, 23 predicted proteins | sample 3171441 | NCBI WGS metagenome assembly SESB01 (sample SAMN06051867, study PRJNA518727) | freshwater metagenome | biome: subpolar coniferous forest; feature: holomictic lake; material: water; isolation source: holomictic Lake 227, 6 m depth | place: Canada: near Kenora, Ontario | collected... | reverse complement strand
ATGTTTTGAAGGCCTCCACGCACTTTCGGATATCTGATTCGGTGTGCTGAGCCGATATTTGAATGCGGATGCGCGCTTTTCCAATGGGGACGACCGGATAAGAGAAAGCGACTGCATGAATGCCCCGGTCATGTAATCCCGCCGCACATTTGGCTGCCTCGACCTCTGAAGCAAACATGACAGGAATGATGGGATGCATACCGGGAAGCAAAGTGAAACCTTCGGCAACCATGAGTTCGCGAAAGAGCTGAGCATTGATCTGCAATTGGGCTCGCATCGATTTACCTGCGCGCACAAGTTCGAGTGCCTTGAGTGATCCAGAGACGACGGTGGGCGGAACGGCATTCGAGAAAAGGTAGGGGCGCGCCCGTTGTCTGAGCAGATCGACAATTTCTTTATGAGCGCTGATGTAGCCACCGGATGCGCCGCCCAGAGCTTTGCCGAGGGTTCCGGAGAGAATATCTATTCGATCTTGAACGCCACAGAGCTCGGGAGTGCCCGCGCCATTGTCGCCAATGAAACCTACGGCGTGGGAGTCATCGACCATCACCATTGCTCCGTGCTTCTCGGCTAGATCGCAAATTTCGGCGAGGGGAGCGATGTAGCCATCCATGGAAAATACGCCATCGGTGACTATGAGAATTCTTCGGGATCCCTGTGCAGCAATGAGTTGAGTCTCAAGATCAGCCATGTCACGGTTTCGGTATCGAAATCTTTTCGCTTTCGAAAGACGAATGCCATCAATGATCGAAGCATGGTTGAGCTCGTCTGAGATGATTGCATCCTCTTCTTTCATGAGGACTTCAAAAATTCCACCATTGGCATCAAAACATGAAGGAAAGAGAATTGTGGCTTCTTGGTGCAGGAACAGTGAGAGCTCGTGTTCTAGTTGCAGATGGATATCTTGCGTGCCGCAAATGAAGCGAACGCTTGAAAGGCCATAGCCGTGTTCATCCAAACTTTGTTTTGCGGCCGCCACTATCTGTGGATGATTGGACAGACCTAGGTAATTATTGGCGCAAAAATTGATAAAAGGTTTGCCATCAATCTCTATCGATGTGCCTTGTGCAGAGGTGATAGATACTTCTGATTTCTTGGTGCCGGCATCACTTATGGCTGCGAGTTCCGAGAGTAATTCCTGGCGAGCGGTTTCAAACATGTTAGCTCCACTCCAAAATAACTTTTCCGGCGCTGGATCGGGCAGCGATGGCGAAGGCATCCTCCCATTGCGAAAAATGCAAGCGATGAGTAATCACTGGGCTTATATCTAGTCCCTTTTTGATCATTGCGGTCATGGCATACCAAGTTTCAAACATTTCACGACCGTAGATTCCTTTAATCGTGGTCATGTTGGTGATCACCTTTGACCAGTTCACTTCAATGGGTTTGCCGGGAAGTCCTAGCAACGCGACACGAGCTCCGTGACCTAGGTGTTCCAGAATTTGGGGGAGCGCGGTTGGACTGCCGCTCATCTCAAAAGCAATATCGAATCCTTCGGTCATACCCAGGCTATTCATGACATCTTTTAGGTTGTCGGTCCTGACATTAACCGCCACATCGACGCCAAATTTGCGGGCAAGTTCGAGCCGACTTTCGACGACGTCGGTGATAACTATGTACCTGGCACCAATGAAGCGTGCAACTTGTGCGGCCATAAGACCAATGGGACCGGCGCCAGTAATCAGCACATCTTCTCCAACGATGGGGAAGGAGAGAGCGACATGCACGGCATTTCCGAGCGGATCGAAAATTGCTGCTAAATCCGGATCGATGTTCTCGGTATGTTTCCAAACGTTGACTTCGGGAAGGACGACATATTCAGCGAATGCGCCATCGCGATTAACGCCCAGTCCGATGGTATTCATGCAGAGATGGCGTCTGCCAGCGCGACAATTTCGGCAGAGCCCACAGACAATGTGACCTTCGCCAGAGACAAAATCACCTATGTTTATAGTTGTTACGTCAGCTCCAATTTCCACGACAGTTCCGCTGAATTCGTGGCCTGGTGTAATCGGAACGTTGATCGTGGCGGCGGCCCACGAATCCCAAGATTGAATATGGAGATCGGTTCCGCAGATACCGGTTCGAAGAACTTTAATTTTTACATCGCGTGGACCAGCAATCGGCTCTGCGACATCAACAAGCTGGAAGCCAGGAGCTGCTTCTAGTTTTCTCAGGCTCTTCATAGAACTCCTTGAGGTATGCCGGCAGTCTATGCTAGCGATCGTGATGGCCAGATTTAAGGTTGCAGCAGTTCTACTTTCGGTGGCGCTGGTGAGTATTTCAGCGGTGCCAGCGCACGCTGCTCCCAACTACACCTTTCCAATTTCTGGCTGCGCTGTTACTTACGGGAAATATCACCATAACTATCCCGCGACCGATATTTTGACGAAGGTGGGCTGCGCTTTTGTGGCTCCGACATCGGGCACGATCGATGAAGTCAACCGAGTGGATCGATTTACGTGGAAAACAAATAAAGGTGCCGACCGTGGCGGGCTTTCAATTTCTATGGTCGGAGATGATGGCGTCCGTTATTACGGCTCGCATCTCTCCTTTATTCCAAAAGAGATGGTCCCAGGGTTACGCGTCAATGTGGGGGATGTGATTGGCAAGGTAGGAAATAGTGGCGATGCCAAAGGTTTGGCTCCGCACCTGCACTTTGGGATTTCTTGGCCGACCAAGAGTGGCATCTGGTGGGTAAGGCGGGGGGAAATTTATCCCTGGAGCTATTTGGATGCGTGGAAGGCTGGGAAAGATATCTCACCTAAGAATGGGATTGCCAAGCTGGAGAAGAAGATCGGCACCGTTCCGAAGATCCCGGCGTACTGATTCTCAATTTATTTTAGGCATAAAAAAAGAGGACCAGCTAAAAGCCGATCCTCTTTTGAGTTAATGGTTATTAGTTAGGAACAACTGCGTCAGCCTGAGGACCCTTTGGACCCTGGACTACTTCGAAAGTCACGGCTTGACCCTCTTCGAGTGACTTGTAGCCATTGCCTTGGATTGCAGAGTAGTGAACGAATACATCTTGTCCGCCACCATCTACGGCGATGAAACCAAATCCCTTTTCAGAGTTGAACCACTTAACTGTACCTGTTGCCATTGAGCTTTATCCTTCGGTATTTGTTTGACTCAAGAGGCTTATCCTCAAGTGCCGGTCTTCTTCTATACAGCTATACCGAACAAAGCTGCCCGATAAATCGGGGCCGAGAAACGGGGTACTGCCAAGCGTCGGACTAGCCCAAAGTGTAGCCGTAGAGAGGCGTAAATCACTAAACAATTTTCAGGACCATTTTTAGGACCCATTTCGGCCATGGCCTGTGGACTAGGCAAAACCGGCCACCGTAGGGGAGAATTAGGCATCGGATTATCCCGGCGGCTTACTAAGCGCCTAGGACGAGCCCTGAATAGCTTGGTGGACTGGGGAAGGTCGCATCACGAGCTAGCAGCGTCCTTTGATGCCTGAAAAGGGGGATTTGCCGATGATTTCGCCTACCAACCTGCCCGCGGGTGGGTTATCCGGAGATCTACGGATTTATTCAGCGCCCAGAGCGCTCGTTCGCCATGTCCAATGGTCCCTCAATCAAATCTTTGGTCAACCTATTGAATTGGCGTGGCAAACCCAACGTCTGGCTGCTGGGACCTTGTCGACCGAATACCAATGGCGGGGCCAGGAGTATTTGGCCTCCCAAATCGCCAGCACTTTAAAGAGTTGGCATTATCTGCGTTTTGAAGTTCGAGAATTTTCCACCATAGGAGGTGAGGGAGTTCTCTATCGCTGCACTCCCGACCTTGGTCTTCATCAAGCCGTTACTTCTTCGACCGGCGATGTCATGATTCATGAAAATCGAATAATGACGTCTCTGAATTCGAATAACGATTATGAATCATTGCGAGATGCGTTACATGCAACGCTGGGAACTGCCTGGGATGAGGAACTGGAGTGGTACCGTCGCGGAACTTTGGATTCTGAACTTGATAAAAAGGTAGTATCTAATTATGAGTGAAAACCAGATCGTCCATAAAAAATCCAATGCCCGCTTCCTCTCCCTGATCATTGCCGCGCTGCTTCTAGCCGTCGGTATCGGATACGGTTCAAGTTTGATTGGGAATGGTCTAGCTGCCAAAGCTGGAAATGCCATTACGGTTACCGGCTCGGCTCGAGTTAACGCAACATCGGACAATGTCGTTTGGACTCTCAACGCGCAAGAGACCGCCCCTAATGTTGCAACAGCAGTCAAAAAAACTGAGGCCGACGTTGTGGCCCTTTCTGCTTACCTAACAAATGGCGGAATCTCCGCCGCCGGAATTGAATCTGGAGCCATTGCCACTTCCACAAACGATGAGTACATAAATGGCAATGCGACCGGACGCGTGCTTTCCTACCGTGCCAATCAAACGGTGATTGTTCGATCTAAGGACGTTGCCCTCGTGCAGAAACTTTCCAACGGCATCGGCGTGCTCTTGCAAACTGGCGTCAATGTGAATAATTATGGCCCGGCCTATTACGTCTCCAACCTAGCTACCCTTCGCCCTTCTTTGTTGAGCGATGCCATGAAAGATGCCAAGGTTCGCGCCCAGGCAATTACTGAAGCAGTTGGTGGCACTGTGGGCTCAGTTCTTGCAGTACGAAGCGGGCCGGTGCAAGTCACGACTCCAGATTCAGTCGATACTTCATCAGGTGGGTACTACGACACCAGCACAATTGAAAAAACGGTAACAGTCACCGTTTCGGTTGACTTCAAAACCAGTTAATTCTCGTCCAGATTTTTCTGCATTGCCTGTGCAATGTCATGCGCAGGCAATGAACTGGACTCTTGCAAATCCTTTATGATCGCTTGCCTATCAGCCTCTGGTCGATTCTGACTCAATTTGGAAGTTACCTCGACTTTGGTCACTATCATCCGAATCGCCACAATCGCTTTTAGCAATCCTTCAAAATATTTGGGATCAGACTCTGATGCGCTCCACGGCTTGGATCTGCCTTGTTCGTGAAAATCGGTGAGTTCAGAGACAATCTGACGTAATACATCGGCATCTTGGCTGACCGTGACTGTTCCGGAAAGGTGTACAGCCTGATAGTTCCAGGTAGGGACGACCCGGTGGTCAGTAAATTTATTTCCATAATTTGATGGCGAAATATAGGCCTGAGGTCCATGAACGATTGCCAGAGCCGAACTTGCCGGCTTGATGGATTTCCATTGCTCATTTTGAATTGCCATATGCATGGTTAACGTGCCAAATTCGGTGTCGGAAACTTTCGAGGTATCCCAAATGACAGGAAGAAGGGTGGATATTGGCTTGCCGTCATCATCCACGGTAACGAGATCAACTGATGCCACTTGCGCTACGAAGTCTGTGATGGTTTTCCAATCAGTGACTGCGAAATGCTTGGGTGTATACATAATTTAAGAATTCAAGATTTCTCGAGCAAGTGGAATTACTTTGGTTCCGTACAGTTCAATGGATTTCATCAATTTACTATGAGGTGTAGTTCCTGATGCATATTTCAGATCAAACCTTTGTGCACCAACGCCTTGAATTGCATGAGCAATCTTCTTAGCGATTGTTTCTGGACTACCGACATATAACGATCCATGAACAATCTCGCCCAAATATTGCTGGGGAGTTAGGGGACCCCAACCGCGTTCGGCACCAATGCGGGCGTGCATTGCCTGGTAATGCGGGAAGTATTCCTCGCGCGCTTGTTCATCGCTCTCGGCGATATGTCCAGGGGAGTGAATCGAGATGGGCAAAGGCGCGTGCCCAAACTCCTTCAGCGAAGTCCGATAGAGATCTGCATAAGGAGCAAAACGTTCTGGTGCACCACCGATGATTGCCAGCGCAAGTTGTGCTCCAACGCGAGCGGTTCTCACTACTGATTCTGGGGTGCCACCTACGCCGACTCGAAGGCGGATCTGGCCGCTTTCGCTCTTCGGGTAGACCTGCTGATTTTTCAATGGCGCTCTGGTACGTCCTTGCCAGGTGACGGCATCTTCTTTGAGTAGTTGGGCAAGCAGATCCAATTTCTCTTCGAAGAGAATTCCGTAATCTCCCAAGTCATAACCAAAAAGGGGAAATGATTCAATGAAAGAACCGCGGCCAGCGGTGATCTCGGCGCGGCCGTTACTAAGCGCATCCAGCGTGGAGAATCTTTGAAACACACGAACTGGATCATCGCTGGAGAGCACTGTAACTCCAGTACCTAAAATGATCTTCTTGGTGACAGTAGCGATTCCAGCTAAAACAGTGTCTGGCGCGCTGATGGCAAAATCAGCACGATGGTGTTCGCCTACATTAAATCCGTATATTCCGAGTTCATCTGCTAAAACCGCTTGTCTAACTACATTGCGAATAACCTGAGCTGCACTTGTGGGAGATCCATCATCTTCGACTGTGACATCACCAAAAGTGTCGAGACCGAACTTGAAATCACTCATCAAAGGATCGGAATACCAAGACCACATTGTGACCGCCAAACCCAAAGGAATCATTGAGAGCGGCGATCGGTCCATCGGGCAGTTTGCGTGGAACATCGCGAACGACATCAACGGTTACTGCTTCATCAAGCTCTTCAATGTTGATAGTCGGTGGAGCCAAACGATGGTGCAAGGCAAGCACGACAAATATGGATTCGATGGCGCCAGCGCCGCCCAAGAGATGCCCGGTCATAGATTTCGTTGCAGATACCGCAACATGGGAAATATGTTCGCCGAGAGCCCCGGCCAGAGCATTGGCTTCAGCAACATCCCCTGCGGGAGTAGAAGTGGCGTGAGCATTGAGGTGAACAATCTCGGAGAGATCGACACCGCTATCTTCTAATGCAAATTTAACGGCACGAGTAACGCCGGTCCCTTCAGGGTCGGGCGCGGCAATGTGATAGCCGTCAGATGTGAGTCCTTGCCCAACAACTTCGGCATAAATTTTCGCACCGCGAGCTTTAGCGTGTTCGAGTTCTTCTAGAACAAGCACTCCGCCACCTTCACCCAAAACAAAACCATCGCGGTTCTTGTCGTAGGGCCTGGAGGCTTTGGCTGGTGCATCATTACGGGTAGAGAGCGCCTTCATAGAAGCAAATCCAGCCATGGGCAGCGCATGAATTGCGGCCTCGACGCCACCAGTTACCACCATGTCGGCACGATTGTTGCGAATCATTTCCAGGGCGTAACCGACGGCTTCTGCACCGGAGGCACAGGCGCTGACGGGAGTATGAACTCCGGCCTTGGCTTGTAATTCCAACCCAACGTTTGCCGAAGGGCCATTAGGCATCAACATAGGAACGGTGTGAGGGCTGACTGATCGAGCGCCTTTAGTTTTCAATATGTCGTATTGATCTAGCAAAGTAATGACTCCGCCGATTCCCGATGCGACTACGACGCCAAGGCGAGTTTTATCTACATCGGGGGATCCTGCGTCTTTCCAAGCCTCTCGTGAAGCGATGAGTGCAAATTGCTCGGAGCGATCCAAGCGACGCATTTCAACGCGCTCCATAACTTCACTAGGTTCAACTGCGACGCGTGCGGCAAAAGTTACGGACATGTCGTGAGCCCACTCATCTTCAAGTGTGCGCACTCCGGATGTGCCTGCAAGGAGTGCCTGCCAAGTGGAAGGAACATCTCCGCCCAGGGGAGTTGTTGCCCCTAGGCCAGTTACAACTACGCGTCGTCTACTCATCGTGAAGTTTCCTCTTTCGAAGGTACGAGAATTGCCTTAAATTACTTAGAAGCGCCAACAATAAAGTTGACTGCGTCTCCAACTGTTGCCATGTTGGTTACTTCTTCATCAGGAATCTTGACGCCAAAGCGCTCTTCGGCTGCAACGACAACCTCGACCATGCTGAGTGAATCAACGTCTAGATCGTCGGTAAACTTCTTGTCCATTGCGATGGTATCTGCAGAGATGCCAGCAACTTCAACAACGATTTCCTTGATTCCTGCTAGTACTTCATCAACTGTTAGTGCCATATTCTTCGTCCTCTTTCCGGTTTCATTTTTTATCTTCGTTAGCGGGTAAATTTACTTTGCTGGAAGTGGTGGCAGTTCAACGACTTGTCCTGCATACACGAGCCCTGCGCCAAAGCCTATAAGGAGAGCATTCTTACCGTGGAGTTCTGGTTGTGATGAAAGCAACGCATCCATGGCAAGAGGTACTGACGCGGCAGAGGTATTTCCGGTAGTCCGAATATCACGAGCGATTTGGACGGATTCGGGTAATTTCATCGAGCGGGCTAGCGAGTCAATAATTCGTTCATTGGCTTGATGAGGGATGAATGCGGCTAGATCTTCAGGTTGGAGTCCAGCAGCAGCAATTGCCTTTAGCCCAATGGGAGCCATTTCATAAACAGCCCAGCGAAAGACCGCCTGACCCTGTTGAGCGATATCTGGCCAAGTCGCAGCGCCCCGAGTTTCTGAATTTTTGTACTCAAGCCATGAAGGTTGCATCACAATGGCATCGCGTGATTCGGCCGAGGCCCCCCAAATTGTGGGTCCGATTCTTGGTTCATCAGAGGGGCCAATGACGACGGCGCCCGCTCCATCGGCAAAGATGAATGCGGTGGCTCGATCATCTGGATTAGTGAAATCTGAAAGTTTTTCGCCACCAATAACTAGGACGTAATCTGAAGTCTTGGCGCGGACTAGATCATTAGCCAGAGCTACTCCGTAACAAAAACCGGCGCAGGCGGCAGAAATATCAAATGCGGCAGCCTTGGGGTTGCCTAAGCGCACGATGAGTTCGGTAGCAGCGCTGGGCGCTTGGTAAGGGTAGGTAATAGTTGCAAATATGACTGCGGAAACTTGATCCATCGTGATGCCGGCTCGACCTAGGGCAATATTGGCTGCGGCTTCAGCCATGTCGATCAATGATTCATCGGCGGAGGCTATGTGCCTGGTTTCGATGCCAGTACGTTGACGAATCCATTCGTCACTCGATTCGATTCGGTCAACAATCTCGGAATTTGGAACGACCCGGGCTGGACGGTATGCGCCAACAGAGAGGATGCGGGAATTTCGCACCGAAGTATCAAAATGTAAAGCCATTATTTGCCTCCGTGGCGTGCGATAAATTCTTGAGCACTAGCGAGATCATCTGGGGATTTCAGGGCAAAGGTTTCAATCTCTGGGGCTGCGCGCTTGATCAATCCGACCAGAGTTCCAGCAGGGGGTAGTTCAAGAACACCCGTTATTCCCAACGCGGAAAGTTCATGCATACAGAGATCCCAGCGAACTGGCCCAGCGATCTGTCCCACAATGCGATTGAGAAGTTCGCGGCCATCCTGCAGCGATGCACCATCTTTATTGGAGAGAACTGCTACAGCGGTATCTGATGTGTGAAGTTCTGAAGCAAGCTCTCGAAGCACCGGCACAGCAGGCGCCATCACGGATGTATGGAAAGCACCAGAGACAGCTAAAGGTCTAACTCGGGCTCCAGCGGGTGGATTTTCAGCTAACAACACCAGTTGGGCCGCCGATCCGGCTGCGACAATTTGGCCAGCACCGTTTTCATTTGCTGCCGTCAGGTCTAAAGATGCCAGGTAAGTAACAACGTCATCGCGCTCGCCGCCAAGTACTGCGGCCATTGATGTGTTGGAACCCAATGCAGCTTTGGACATTTCAGAACCTCGGAGGCGAACAAGTTTCATAGCGGAGTCAAAGTCCAAGACTTCAGCGGCGCCCAGCGCAGTAATTTCTCCGACTGAATGTCCAGCAAAAGCGGTAACTTCGAAATCAAATTCAGATCTCAGCCGAGCAAAGGCGATTAATCCTGCCGCAACCAAAAGAGGTTGAGCATTTGATGTCTCTCGGATTTCATCGGCATCAGCGTTCGTGCCTAGAACTCGAATATCGAGATCGATAACTGAAGACCAGTGATCAATCAAGCTTGAACTCTGAGAGTCCTCGAGCCACGGAAGGAGAAAGCCTGGGACTTGTGAACCTTGCCCAGGCGCCACGATTGCTAGCACGCCAAGAGTTTAGGTCGGAAAAACGGTTACTGCCGAGTATTAGGTGCGATTAACTAACCAAATCTGCACACTGTGCGGAGCGAGGACCGTTGTTTCCGCTGGTTTTGCAATTCGGGGCTCAAAAGTTGCAATCGCTTCGGAAGAGTCAAAAATAGATCGGTACAAAGCCCCCCATTTTTCAATGGGCAAAGTGAAATCATTTTCATGGGTAGAGGCATTCAAAATAATAAGAAGTGCGTGGTTCGCGGATGCTTCCACATACATGCTGAGGTAACTACGGTCACCTTGATGCCAATTAGCATCGGTCATCTCTTCGCCGTTTCGTCGGAACCAGGCTAAATCTTTTCGGCTAGTACCTAAGTCCATTTGCCCAGTAAAAAATTCGCGGACAACATCAGATAAGTAATTTCGTCGCATCGAAATTAAATTACGTGTGGCTTCCAAGAGATCACTCTGCATTTCATTAGGTGCCCAGTTGAGTGCCCATCCACCATTAAAAGCCGCGGGGGAGAGGACGTCACCATTTGCCGGCAGCGAATATGCGTTGTTGGAACCATTTTGCGATCTACCTACTTCATCTCCCATGGTCAGCATAGGAACGCCAGAGGAGAGCAACAGCGAGGCCAACATGGATTTTTGCAGGCGGATACGCAATTCATTTACTTGCGGATCTTTACTGGGCCCTTCTACTCCTAGATTCCATGAACGATTAGAGGCGCTGCCATCTCGATTAAATTCTTGGTTTGGCTCGTTATGTTTATTTTCATAACTAACGAGATCGGCGAGAGTGAAACCGTCGTGGGAGGTAATGAAATTGATACTTGAAGTTGGGCCGCGAAAATAAAAAATGTCATGAGAGCCGCTGAGGCGTGAGGCCAAGTCGCCGACGCCTTCGCTGAATCCGCGTGCCGGGTCTGCCAGCCAAAACTGTCGTAACGAATCTCGATAGTGATCGTTCCACTCTCGCCACGGATGAGGAAAATCGCCTAATGCATAACCTGCGACATCCCAAGGTTCTGCGATTAATTTTCGCTCGCGCAGAATTGGATCACTGGCGATTGCAGAGAAAAGTGGTCCCGTTGTGTCTATTCCATAGTCATTGCGAGCAAGCGCTGATGCTAGATCAAAGCGGAAACCATCGACCCCGATAACTTCGCTCCACCAGTGCAACGAATCAATAATCATTCGAACGACAAAAGGGCGCCTGGCATCAACGGTATTGCCGCAGCCAGTTACATCGTCGTAAAGATCGCCCTTAATACGTCGGTAGAAAGTCTTGCTATCAATTCCGCGGAAAGAGAGCGTTGGGCCGCCATGGCCACCTTCGGCGGTGTGGTTGTAGACCACATCTAAAATGACTTCAATTCCGGCTTTGTGGAGTGCCGATACTGCTTCTCGGAGTTCTGCGATCGGGTCTTGCGTCGCCGCGTACTTACGGTGAGGAGCGCTGAAGGCGAGGGCGTTATAGCCCCAAAAATTTTCTCGGCCACGGTCGGCAATCGCGGGCTCAGTAACAAAATGGTGAATAGGCAGAAGTTCAAGGGCCGTGATGCCCAGCTTCTTTAAATAGTCGATTGTGCTGTGATGCCCCAACGCTTTATACGTTCCGCGTTCTTCTTCTGGAATATCGGAATTGAATTCAGTCAACCCGCGAACGTGCGCTTCGTAAATAACAGTTTTGGACCACGGAGTGTTCAGACGATGTGGATGTGAATGGCCATAACCCGTGACCACCGAATACGGAACTAGTCCCGCGCTATCGGAGTCGCTGCGTTTGGTGAGGTCGCCCTTGCCGGAATGGTCTACGGCTTGGTGGCCATAAATTTCAGCAGAGTAGGTGAGCTCACCTTCGAGTAGATGGGCGTAAGGATCGATCAAGAGCTTGTGGGAGTTAAAGCGCCAGCCTTCTTCCGGGCGCCACGGCCCATACACTCGAAAGCCATACTTCTGCCCAGCACGAACCCCGGCCAAGTAGCCGTGGAAAATTGGGCCATCCCTGTGGCTGAGGGCAAATCTGGTTTCCATAACTTTGCCATTGACCTCGGTGAATAGGCAGACCTCGACCGCATCGGCTGCGGCGGCCCACAACGCGAAATTGGCCCCGCCTTCGGTCAGAGTTGCCCCGAGATAACGTGGGTCGGCCGGTTTCACGCACACACCTTAGTAGGTGTTCATTACATCCTGGTTTTGTGGAGCTCCCAGAACAGAACTAAAAAGAATACTGAGAGCCTCGCGAGCCATGAGAAAGAGAGCCACGGGTAATAGATCGACGCTGCGCTTGAGGAACCATGGGGTGCCTTTTCGTAACATCCACAACCAACGATCGATTTGCGAACTTTGTACTCCGCCTTGAATTTCTACCGATTGGGCTGGCCAGCCGCGCGCTCCCAGATTCCGACAAATCTCATTCGCCAGCAATTGATGTCCAATTGGTCCAGGATGCATCCGATCTACATGCCAGTTTGCTTTGTCGTGCACATTAGGGATTTTCCGTGTTCGGATTAAAACAATATTGAATTCAGCAGCAATCCGGTGATAAACCGAATTTGCGGCGTTGACCCTTCGACGAAGAACGCGTTTCAATAGTTCAGGTATCTTCAAAATTAATCCAGGATCATGAAGTTCAACCATGATTACCTCAGACCCACGGTCCAGAAGTTGTTCCGTGATCGCCTTGAGATTGGTATACAGGCGCTCTGGGCTGAAGCCGTTACGCAATAGGTCATTGCCACCGACGATGACGGCGCAGATATTTGGCTGCTCTTGCAATGCGCGTTGCAATTGAATTTCTCGGACCTCGTCAGATTTGGCTCCGGGTCTCGAGTAGTTGGAATAGTGACAAGGAGCCTGCAAATTATTGGCGACAAACCAAGCCCAACCTCGAGGACTTTGATCTTCAAAGGCATCGCCAACGCCGTATGCGGCGGAATCTCCAATTACCGCGAAAGAGATCTTGGCAAGAGCGGTATCCACTTATGCCGCCGTAAATTTTCGCTTAGTAGAGGCGACAGGCGCCATTTTGCCAATATGTTCGATGCCGTGAATATCTAGCATTCGAGTGATCGATTTATCCCACGGAAGTGCTTCGGCTACCGCGCGGGCTGAAGTTCGTAATTCCATGCGGTTCATAATTCTGAATATTGCTTCAGCAAATTCTGCACCAGTGTTTCCGGCTACGGCACCGGCTGGATTTTCGGTGGATAGTCTCAAGAATTCGCCCACTGCGCTCTTAGACGAAGCAACCACGGGAGTTCCGCTTGCTAGGGATTCCAAGGCAGACAAACAGAAAGTTTCAAGTGGCCCAGGAGCCAGGGAGATATCGGCGCTACTCAAAATTGCTGCAACATTTTTACGATCGGCGACATAACCGAGAAATTCAACGGGTAACCCGGCTGCCTCCTTTCGCATTCGATGCCACATGGGTCCGGTTCCGACTATTACTAGTCGGGCGCGAATACCCATGGAGAGGAGTTCGCGGAGAGCTTCAATGGATGTTTGTGGTTCTTTCTCAGGGGAGAGTCGACCGCAATGAACTAGAAGTAAATCGGCGCCATGAAGCAACTCTGAACGCAACTCTTCGGATCGGTTTGAAGGTTGGAAGATTTCCAGATCAACCCCGAGCGGAACTTTGACGATGTTCTTGCGCTCGATTTCCCTAAATTCTTTGGCAGCAAAATCCGTCGTCGCGATTACCTGATCAAAATTTTTGGAAAGTTTTCGATTATGCCATTTGACTAGTGTGCGGCGAGGCAGGTACTTAGGAAGAAAACGTTCAGCCAATCCCATAAGGGTTTCATGACTGAAAACGACCGTTGGAATATTGCGTATTCGGGCCCATGGGCCAATCGAGAGCAGAGTGAATCTATCTGAAATTTCGATTCGATCGGGTAAGAGTGCAGAAATTTCAGATTTCAAAAGACGATTACTTTTGATAATTCGATATCCACCGCTACCGGGAAGGATAAAACTGGGGAGCGAGAGTTTGATCCCGTAAGGTGTTTCCTCTCGGAGATACATCGACCCGGGGACAATATAAAAGAATTCGTGTCCGAGCTTCTTGTATCCCCTTCCGAGTTCGTGCAAGGTGGTTTTTATACCTCCCGAATTAGGACCATAAAAATTAGCAATATGCACAATTCTCATGCGGCGCTTACCCCCAAGCTAGATCCGGAAACCATTTGTTGGTAGTGATTCATCAATTGATTATTGATATTGCCCCACGTGCGCATTTCGACCGAGGCTCTGGCGGTCAAGCGCATTTCGACTGGATCGTCGTGAAAGAGGTAGTTATTTATACAATCTTGAAGAGCCAACGAGTTTGAAGTATCGATGACCCATCCCGTGATGCCATGAGATACCAAGTCAGCTGGTCCACCAGTCCTGGGAACAATACAAGGAACGCCAGATGCAAGCGCTTCTTGAACCGCTTGGCAGAAGGTTTCATTTGGACCAGGGTGGATGAAGATGTCGAGACTTGCGTAGACCGTGGCCAATTCCTCTCCACTTTTGAAACCGAGAAAAATGGCATTCGGTAATTCACGTTCCATTTTTTTGCGGGCCGGACCTTCGCCGGTTATAACAATCTGGACATCAGGATTGTTATCTAGGATTGCTAGATCAGAGATGCGCTTTTCATTTGCAATTCTTCCTACATAACCGACAACTAACTTTGCTTTGCGGTTCTTTACAATGCTGTGGTTCAACCATTCTTGTCGCATTGATTCGTCGCGTTTAGTCGGATGGAAGAGTTTCGTATTTACTCCGCGCCGCCACAGGTGGACGTTCGGAACTCCTTGAGCGGACAGATCTTGGCAGGCGGCGAAGGAGGGGGCCAAAGTTCGACCCGTCTGTGAATGAATTTTTCCAACAATTTTCTGTAAGGAGCCGTGGGCCAGGTTTAAGCCGTAGTGTCGAGCGAAACCGGCAATATCGGTTTGGTATATGGAAATTGAAGGAATCGAAAGTTTCTTTGCTAACCGTCCGGCGTAGGAGCCAAGAGCGAAGGGGGAGGCGAGGTGGAGGAGGTCTGGTTGAAAGCCGTCAATCAAATGTTCCATCTTTCGGCTCGGCAAGGCAACGGGCATCCCAATGGGAAGCAAAGAGCTCAAGGGCAAGGCCGGAACTCGTTTGATCCGATGCCCGAGATACTCGGACGGTCCGCCTGAGCTCTCAGGAGCGATAACGAGCGCTTGATGGCCTTCGTTGGAAAGGTGCTCCAGAACCCGAAGGACGGAATTGGTGACGCCATTAACCTGTGGCAAGAATGACTCGGTAATAATTCCGATTTTCATGGTCTAAATGTCAGATCGAGCTCGGTCTAGAACCTGTCGCTTAGGTTAAATGTCTCTGAAGGGTAGGTGAAGTAACGTGACACACAATCTACTCATCAGTAACATACCTACTATGGAGAGATTATGAAGATCGCCGTCTGTGTAAAGCAGGTCCCAGATTCTTGGGCAGAGAAGAAGATGTCCGGCGGTTTGCTTGACCGCGCTGGCGTGGATGCCGTTCTCAACGATTTAGATGAGTATGCGGTCGAAGAAGCCTTGCGCCTGGTCGAGAAGCACTCGCCGACGGGAGAAGCAGGCGAAGGCAGCGGCCATACGGTCACGATTATTTCCATGGGACCCGATCGTGCCACCGAAGCCATTCGCAAAGCTCTCTCTATGGGCGCTGACGATGCCATCTTGATCTCCGATGCGGCGCTCGCAGGTTCAGATGCGCTCGCCACATCTCTGGTTCTCGCACAAATAATTGAGCGCGAAAAGTTTGATCTAGTGCTCTGTGGCACCGAGTCAACGGATGCGCGCATGAGCGTTGTGCCGGCTATGTTGGCCGAACGTCTTAACTATGCACAATTGACTTTTGCTGGATCACTCGATGTCGACCCGGCTTCTTCAACAATCAAAGTTGGCCGTTCGACCGATTCCGGAATAGAAAATATGGAAGCAGTACTGCCGGCGGTCGTTAGCGTTATTGAAAAAATAAACGAACCGCGTTACCCGTCCTTTAAGGGGATTATGGCTTCGAAGAAGAAATCGATTGCCACTCTGACCCTCTCTGAGATTGGTGTGGATGCGGCCGTTGTAGGAATTGGTTCAGCATGGAGCAAAGTCAATGATGCACAAGAGAGGGCGGCAAGAGCCGCTGGCATCAAAGTCATTGACGAAGGCAATGGCGGAAAAGCCTTTGCCGATTTCCTAGCAGAGAAGAGAATGATATGAGCAAGATTTTTATTCTCGCTGATCATGCACACGGCAAGATGGCACATAGTGTGGGTGAACTTGCCACCTTTGCAGCGCGCGCCGGTGATGTAACTGCCCTGGTTTTGGGTGGCGATATTTCCATCCTCTCACCACAACTTTCTGACTTTGGAATTTCAGAGATTATTTCGCTAACTGGAATTGATTTTGAAAAATATTCAGCCGGAGTTTCGGCTCAAGCAATTTCACAAATCCTTGATGAAAAGTCTCCGGACGCACTCCTTATAACCTCTACGGCTAGGGGTAAAGAGATTGCTGCGCGAGTAGCGGTCCGAACAAATTCTGGAATCATCACTGACGCAATTGACTTAGATGCAACGCTCGTCGCCACCCAATCTATTTTCGGAGGATCCACGACGGTTCATTCCGCGATCAGCCATGGCACTCCAATCATCACTTTGCGCTCCAACTCGGTTGAAATCGTGTCGGCAGCTTCAACGCCGACAATTACTGAAGTGAACCTCGCCCAATCCGACTTTGATGCTAGCCGTCTAGGCGACAAAGTTGTTTCGGTAACCGAGGCAGCCAAAGGTGGGCGCCCGGAGTTAACCGAAGCATCGATAATCGTTTCAGGCGGTCGTGGCACAAATGGGGATTTCTCACCCGTGGAAGCTTTGGCGGACATATTGGGGGCCGCAGTTGGAGCCTCCCGCGCAGCAACTGATGCTGGCTGGTACCCCCATTCGCATCAAGTTGGCCAAACCGGAAAAACGGTAAGCCCTGCTCTTTACATCGCATGTGGGATTTCTGGAGCAATTCAACATCGTGCTGGTATGCAGACCAGCAAAGTGATCGTGGCGATCAACAAGGACCCGGATGCCCCCATCTTCGACCTGGCTGATTTGGGGATTGTTGGAGATCTCTTTGCCGTCCTGCCTCAGGCTACGGCGGAAATTCAACTCAAAAAGGCTTAGTCGGCGTAAACCTTTAGACTGGGCCAATGCCCGCCTACTTCGATCACGCTGCGACAACGCCACTTTCGGCAATTGCGGCAAGCGCTTTGGTCGAGCAGATGGCCAAAATTGGCAATGCCTCCAGCCTGCACTCACCCGGGCGACTCGTCCGTAAGGATGTGGAAGAAGCCCGCGAAAAGATTGCATCGTTAGTTGATGCCAATCCCAGCGAAATTATCTTTACGGGATCCGGCACCGAAGCAAACAACCTTGCTCTCAAAGGTTTCTATTGGAAGTCACTCGCGCTAGATCCGCTGCGAAGAGTGGTCCTCATTTCGGCAGTCGAACACCATGCCATTTTGGATCCAGCGGAGTGGCTAGAAGAGCACGAAGGTGCCGAACTTGCTTTCATCCCGGTCACTTCCGCAGGCGTAATCGATTTAGTTTTCTTGGCTGATTTCATTCAGCGTCGGGGATCGGAAATCGCCGTCATTGCAGTTATGCATTCCAATAACGAAGTGGGCGCCTTGCAACCCATTGCGGAAGTCGTGGCGATGGCAGGGAATATCCCGGTTCACACTGACGCCGTGCAAAGTTTTGGAAAAGTTGATTTCTCTTTTGCGAAGTTAGGGGTAACTTCGGCAACCATCAGCGCTCACAAGATCGGTGGCCCACTGGGCGTTGCCGCACTCATCCTTACGCGAGGTCTCGATCTCACTCCGATTTTGCACGGCGGTGGACAAGAACGCGACATTCGCAGCGGAACTCTCAATGCCCCTTCAATAGTTTCCTTCGCTGCTGCTGCCCAGGAAAGCATGACCAAAATGGCAGAACGTGCGATCTATATCCGTGATCTGAAGAGTTACCTGGTTGAGTCTCTGTTTAAAATCTTTCCTGACATCACCGTCAACGGCGACCAGACTCAATGCCTGCCTGGGATCGTCAACATCACATTTCCAGGAACCGAAAGCGATGGTCTTCTGCTCTTGCTGGACGCCGAAGGTTTCTACTGTTCAACAGGATCGGCTTGTAGTGCGGGCGTGCCCCGGCCCAGCCATGTCTTGCTGGCCATGGGCGTCTCCGAGCGAGACGCGCGCTCCTCTTTGCGCTTCTCGCTGAGTTTTACTAACACGGCAGCTGAAATAGATAAATTGTGTGAAGTTATTGGTTCCGTTGTGCATCGCGCTCGAGCTGCATTGGCCAGGGGGTAGATCGAGATGAAACTTATTGCTGCGATGAGTGGGGGAGTCGATTCTGCTGTTGCCGCCGCTCGCGTTGCCGAAATGGGTCACGAAGTTGTCGGCGTGCACTTGGCGTTATCAAGCAACCCGCAGAAATATAGGTCGGGTGCTCGTGGATGCTGCACTATCGAAGATTCGCATGATGCCAGGCGTGCCGCGGACGTTATCGGGATACCTTTCTATATTTGGGATATGGCTTCCGAATTCCATGAGGGCGTAGTCGAGAATTTCATCTCTGAATATTCCAATGGTCGTACCCCGAATCCATGTCTGCGTTGCAATGAAAAAATTAAATTTGCCGCCGTGCTCGATCGCGCCCGGGCATTGGGATTTGATGGCGTCGTCACCGGCCACTACGCGCAAATGAAAGAAACTCCAGCAGGCCGCTTGATGTATCGAGCAGTCGATCCCGCGAAGGATCAGTCATATGTTTTGGCAGTTCTTAACTCCGAGCAATTAGCTGGCGCGCATTTCCCGTTAGGCGATATCGTCAAAACAGATACCCGCAAAGAAGCGAAATCTCGCGGGCTCTATGTAGCCAACAAACCAGATAGCCATGACATCTGTTTCGTTCCATCTGGAGATAACGCCGGCTGGTTGCGAGATCGATTAGGCAGCGAAAGTGGACCGATTGTTGATGAGTCTGGTGAAGTTTTGGGAGAGCATCAAGGCGCCTACACCTATACCGTTGGACAGCGACGAGGATTGGGGCTTACGGTGCCCGCTGCTGGCGGAATTCCTCGATATGTTTTAAAGATTGAACCCAAAACAAACACCGTCGTCGTTGGTGCGCATGAAGCCCTAGCTGTAACGAAAATTGTTGGAGATCGCGCCATTTGGTGCGGACCAGCACCGGAGGCTGGTCAGGATCATCGAGGCTTTGCTCAGGTGCGGGCGCATGGTCAGCCGCTAGCTTGTTCTTATGTTCATGACGGCACTGAAATAAAGGTGCAACTAGATGAGCAACTCTTTGGTTTGGCCGCAGGTCAAGGCTTAGTTATTTACGATGACGATCGGGTTGTAGGTTCGGCAACGGTTAGCGAAACTGCGTAAGGGCCATGGCCGATCAAGATATTCGCCATCGCATGGTGCTGCTTGCCGAAGAAATTCGCGAACATCAATTTAAATATTATGTACTTGATCGTCCCAGTATCTCCGACGCCAAATTCGATCAATTGATTCTCGAACTCAAGGGCCTTGAGGAAAAGTACCCACTTTTTAAAGCCGAAGATTCTCCTTCCGACCAAGTAGGTGGTGGGTTTTCTACCGAATTCACTCAGCACGATCACATCGCCAGGATGATGAGCTTGGACAATGTCTTTGATTTATCCGAGCTAGAGATATGGTTCGATCGCATCGACAAAGCTGAGGTTAAAAATACTTGGCTATGCGAGGTAAAAGTGGATGGCTTGGCCATTAACCTGCTTTATGAAAATGGAAAATTAGTCAGAGCGCTGACTCGTGGCAATGGCGTCACAGGCGAAGATGTCACCTTAAATGTGAAGACCATTGGCGTGATTCCTCATGAGCTTAAGGGTAAAAACATCCCCACCCAGCTCGAAGTTCGTGGCGAGGTTTTCTTTCCGATTGAGGCTTTCAATCTCTTTAATGACCAGATGGAAGAAGAGGGCAAGGTCCGTTTCGCAAATCCTCGAAACGCAGCTGCCGGCTCTTTGCGCCAAAAGGATCCAAAAGTCACTGCTTCTCGCCCGTTGAGCATGGTGGTTCATGGGGTTGGCGCAGCAACTGGAGTGGAATTTGCATCGCAGTCGGCGGCATACGAACAATTGAAAAAGTGGGGCTTGCCGACCAGCGATCGAGTTAAAGTCGTTTCTTCTCGGGCTGAAGTTCAAAAGTTCATTGACTTTTACCAAGTTCATCGCCACGACGTCGAACACGAGATTGATGGGACCGTCATTAAGGTCAACGAAATTCCGGCGCAAGAAATTCTTGGATTTACTTCGCGGGCACCCAAATGGGCCATTGCTTTTAAGTATCCGCCAGAAGAAGTCACAACACGCCTTCTTGATATCAAAGTAAGTATCGGACGAACTGGCCGTGTCACCCCGTTTGCGTTCATGGAGCCCGTCAAAGTTGCCGGATCCACAGTTACCAATGCAACTTTACATAACGCCGAAGAAGTTTTGCGTAAAGGAATTTTGATTGGCGACGTTGTCGTCATTCGAAAGGCCGGTGATGTCATCCCTGAAGTTTTAGGAGCCGTCATCGCCGAACGAACAGGTAAAGAACGAGCTTTCATCATGCCTACAAGTTGCCCCGAGTGCGGATCGTCTTTACGCGCCATGTCTGAAGGCGACGTTGATATTCGATGTCCGAATGCGCAGTCTTGCCCGGCTCAATTGCGAGAACGAATTTATTACATCGGTTCACGGGCTGCACTTGATATTGATGTGTTGGGATTTGAAGCCGCCTCTGCACTCCTTACGGATCATCTGATCATTGACGAATCAGATCTTTTCAATCTCAAGATATCGGATTTGGCGAAATCATCTTTTTTCACCAAGAAAGATCAATCCTTGGCAGCAAATGCCGCCAAACTGATTGCCGCTCTAGAAGAGGCAAGGACCAGACCTCTCTGGCGGATATTGGTCGCCCTTTCTATCCGGCATGTTGGTCCGACAGCCGCCCAGGCCCTGGCAAAGAGTTTTGGATCTGCCGATGCGATTTTCGCTGCAAATGAAACCGAACTCGCTCAAGTAGATGGTGTCGGGGAAATAATTGCGCGATCCATTATTGAATGGCATGCCATCGGCTGGCATCAAGAAATTTTGAGCAAATGGAAAGCGGCCGGTGTTTCACTTACCCTCGTTCAAAGCGAGAGCCAGCTTCCTCAAACTTTGGCCGGCAAAACTTTGGTTGTCACCGGCTCGTTGACCGACTTTACGCGCGACGGAGTAGCCGAAGTCATTGCCGCTCATGGGGGGAAAGTGGCTTCCTCAGTATCAAAGAAGACCGATTTCGTGGTGGTTGGGGATGCCCCCGGATCGAAGTTAGCCAAGGCCGAAGAACTAGGCGTGCCGATTCTGGACGAAGCCGGCTTTAAGCAACTACTAGCGGGGGAGTAGATCCTTCTTTTTAGGCATTAAACTTCCTCCCATGAACTCATCACTCGTTGTCTTGGCCGAGGGCGCCACTCGCAAGCTGCCCGCCCCGCCTGTCTTCTTTGGCATCTTCGCCTTTGCAGTTTTGTCATTGCTGCTCTTCTTGGTGCTCCGCGTAGACCGGGACTAAACCATCTCCTATAGCAGCAAGGAAAACCGAAGAATTCGCAAAGTTGGGATCTTGGGCGGAACTTTCGACCCCATTCACTTAGGACATATCCATATCATCGAAGCAGTTGCAGATCGCTTTGATCAAGTTTTGGTAATTCCAACTGGTAAGCCTTGGCTGCGCGAAAGCGCACCATTAGCCAATGGCGCCGACCGAGTTGAAATGTGTGCCTTGGCTCTAGATGACCTACCGGATAATCTGCAGACTAAGGTTGCTATGACTGATATCGAAGTTCGACGCGAGGGCCCTACCTACACTTTTGAGACCATTGCGCAGTTGAAAGCGTTCTTTCCCGACGATCACTTCACTTTAATTTTAGGAAGCGATGCTGCCGCATCAATTCAGCAATGGCACAAGAGCAAAGATTTGCTCAAAATGGTTTCAATTTTAGTGGTCCGCAGACCAGGCGATCTGAAATCGGAATTTCCCGAAATTGAAATTGATGCCTTAGATGTTTCGGCTACAGAAGTTCGGCAATTACTTTCCACCGGAGCGGATGCATCGCATCTCGTTTCACAATCGGTTCTAACCTATGTACGAGAACGAGGACTTTATGTCAGCAAGTGAGCAAGTTAAGAAGATCACCCAGATTGCAGCGCAGGCTGTGGCCGACAAATTAGGCACGGACATCGTCGCTATTGATATGACCGAGCAGATGGTTCTTTCAGAAGTGTTTCTTATCGCCAGTGCTGCTAACGAACGTCAAGTTGATGCCATTGCCGACGAAGTTTTCAAGAAATTGGCTGAAGTTGGCGAAAAACCTATTCGCAAGGAAGGCACCGGCGCTTGGGTCCTTTTGGATTATTCGGATCTAGTCGTGCATATTCAAACTCTTGAGCTTCGTGGCTACTACATGCTCGATCGCCTCTGGAACGATTGCCCACGCATTCCATTGACAATCACCGTAGAGGAATAATTTTTGATGGGATCAGATCCACGACCTAGAATTTTGATTTGGCGCCATGGCCAAACCGATTGGAACGTCGAAAATCGCTTTCAGGGACATTCGGATATTCCCCTAAACGAGGTTGGGCTCTATCAAGTGGCGCATTCAGCAAAAATTTTAGCTGGAATGTCTCCTACCAGAATCATTTCCAGCGATTTAATTCGCGCGCGACAAACGGCCACTCCGCTCTCAGATTTGTTGGGGCTGCCCGTAAATATTGATGCCCGTATTCGCGAAACTCACGGTGGAAATTGGGAAGGAAAGACGGGGAGCGAGAATCGGGCCGCAGACAGTTCCCGCTTTCTGGGCTGGCTTTCGGGCAGCGATGAACCTGCTGGCGAAACTGGTGAACGTCGGACCGAAGTTGCCGAACGCGCCCTTAGTTTGGTTAACGATGAATTAGCAGATACTCGGGGGCTATTGGTTCTAGTGACCCATGGCGGAACCGCCCGCTGCCTCTTGGGGAAAATGTTGGATTTACCGGTCGAACAATGGGGCGTCCTGGGAGGACTTTCCAACGCCTCCTGGTCGATTGTGGAAATGGATCGCAATCACAAGTGGATCTTGACCGAGCACAACGCGGGTTCGTCGCCCGAACTTTTCTTGGGTAATGAGGCTCTGGCAAACCCAGATTCGCCCAAGTTGTAACTCGCTTT
>SESB01000739.1_pt1 | contig 23292 bp, 19 predicted proteins | sample 3171441 | NCBI WGS metagenome assembly SESB01 (sample SAMN06051867, study PRJNA518727) | freshwater metagenome | biome: subpolar coniferous forest; feature: holomictic lake; material: water; isolation source: holomictic Lake 227, 6 m depth | place: Canada: near Kenora, Ontario | collected... | reverse complement strand
TGCTGTAGCGTGCAGGGCGGGTGAAAGGCGATGGTGCGCTGCGCGGCTTCGTCGCGGCTGAGCGCGTCGCGGTGCGGGAGTTGGTCGCGCAACTTTTCGCTGAGTTCGGGCAGCCACTCGCTCACATCTTTGGTGAGTTCGCTGATCTGCGCGGCTTTGGCAGCGTAGGCCGGGTCGTCTTGCAGGATGTGGCCGTAGTCCTTGACCATGACGCCGCAGCCCGATGCGTTCATGACGATGCCCTCGACGCCTGCGGTGTCGGCGCTGCCTTGCACATGCGGCCACCAGGCGTCGATGTTGGCGCGCATCTCCGCCTTGCCGCCATCCTGGTCGTTCAGGTGAAACTTGACCGCACCACAGCAACCGGCCTTGGGCACGACCACGCATTGCACCCCGATGGCATCAAAAACGCGGGCGGTGGCGCTGTTGATGTTGGGCGCCATCGCGGGTTGCGCGCAGCCGAGCAGTATCAGCACCTTGCGGGCGTGCGTGGCGGTCGGCCAGTCGCCTGCGGCCTGTTTGGGCGGTACTTTGTTTTTCAGCGCCGTGGACATGAGTGGGCGCACCAGTTGGCCCAGCGCCATGGCGGGCGCAAACAACGGTGACGGCAGGCCTTCTTTGAGCGCCCAGCGCAGGGCGCGCTCACCCATCGGGCGCGGTACTTTGGCGTCGACCAGCTTGCGGCCAATGTCGAGCAAATGGCCGTAGTCCACGCCCGACGGGCAGGTGCTTTCGCAATTTCGGCAGGTCAGGCAGCGGTCAAGATGCACCTGAGTTTTGCGCGTCGGCGTGGCGCCTTCGAGCACTTGCTTCATCAGGTAGATGCGCCCGCGCGGCCCGTCGAGTTCATCGCCGAGCAATTGGTAGGTGGGGCAGGTGGCGGTACAAAAACCGCAGTGAACACACTTGCGCAGAATAGCTTCAGCGGCATCGCCGTCAGCGGTGCCTTTGTATTCGGGGGCGAGATTGGTTTGCATGGTCTTAAAGTGTTGGGGGCAGAGCTTGCGCACTGCGTGTCGCTGCGGTCTTTCCCGAAAGGGCTTAAAACTCGGGGTACATCCGGCCACGGCTGAAGATGCCCGCGGGGTCAAACTCGTTTTTAAGGCGCTGGTGAATATGCGCCAGCGCCGGGGTTAATGCATTAAATCGACCTGTAGCCCCCGTATTATCTGTGCTAGTAGCTATAAATAGCGTAGCAGTTCCGCCGACGGCTGCGGCTGCCTGGCGCAGCTGGGTTTGTGCCGACAGGGGCGCCCAGAGCCAGCGCTGAGCGCCATGCCACTCGATGAACTGCGCAAACGGCAGCTTCAATGCGACAGCAGTTTGAGGTACCGACAAACGCCACAGACACAAGTCAGGCGCCGGCACCTTAAAAAACGGCAGGGTCTGGTTGCGGCAGGCATCCCAATCGGGGCCAGCTTGCGCGTTGTCCATTCGAACCGCGTCGCCTCCGAGGGTCTGCACGTCGGCCATCAGGCGCGGCAAAGCCGCATCGACCGCCGCTACAGCACCACGCAGGCGCACAAATAAATAGTCGCGAGGTGGGGTGGCGCTGTCGTCATGGACCCAGCAACTGGCGTTCAGGGGCAAGGGCTGGCCGCCCCAGCGGTTGAGCAAATCCAGTGCGGCTTGTTGCGCGATGCCGCCACACATCAGCGTGGCTTCCGCCGGGGCTACCGGCAGCACTTTGAGAGAGATTTCAGTCAGCACGCCTAGCGCGCCCAGAGCGCCGACCATCAGGCGCGAGACGTCGTAACCCGCCACGTTCTTCATCACCTGGCCGCCGAACGTCAGCAATTCGCCTTTGCCGTTGATAAGCTGGACGCCCAGCACGTAGTCGCGCACCGATCCTGCGCTGGCGCGGGCCGGGCCACTTAAGCCCGCAGCCACCATGCCGCCGACCGTGGCGGTGCTCGGATGGGTCTCAGTAGCGCCAAAGTGCGGCGGCTCAAACGCCAGGCACTGGCCTTTCTCGGCCAGCACCGCTTCCAGTTCCATAAGCGACGTGCCGGTACGAGCGGTCACGACCAGCTCTGTGGGCTCGTAACTGGTGATGCCGCTGAGCGCAGTCAAGTCGAGCAAGTCGCCTTGCAGCGACTCGCCATAAAAGTCCTTGCTGCCGCCGCCGCGTGGGCGCAAAGGGGTGCGGGCAGCGACCGCGGCGTGAATACGGTCGGTGATCTGGCGAAGCGAGGTGTCAAAAGATTGCATGCGCCAAATGGTAAGGGGCCGCGAGGGCCCCTGGTTTGAATTTTTTGAAAGCGCTGGGTTAAATAATTGAGTCTGCGAAGAAATTAACCGGCAACCCCGGCACCGCGACCCGCATCGAGAAAACGCAGCCCGACAACGGAAACGCGTCCAGCTCAGCCGCGCTGCGGTGGTGGCGGGCACTGGTGAGGTACAGGGTTTGCAGGTCTTCGCCGCCAAAGCAGGGCATGGTGGGGCATTGCACCGGCGTTTCAAACTCGGCCAACAGCGTGCCATCGGGGGCAAACTGGCAAACCCGGCGGCCCTCGAACATCGCCACAAAGTAGTTGCCCTGCACGTCGACGGCGGCCCCATCGGGGCGGCCCCGGTAGTCGCCGTTGTCGGGGGCTGGGACAAACTGCCAGCCGGCGGGCTTGGGCGCGAACCGGGCAAAGGTGCGCTGCGCCGTCATGGTGGCGCTGTCCGCATCAAAGTCCCAGGCGTAAACCTGATGGCTAGGCGTGTCGACCCAGAACAGGGTGCGCCCATCCGGGCTCCAGGCCAGGCCGTTGGCGGTGGTGGCGGGCAGGGTTGCAGGGCCAATCTTGCACTCGACCTGCGCTGTGCCAGAGCGGCAGTCCAGCGAATACAAAGCGGCGTTGCGTGCCTGCCGCGTTTCGTCGATGGTGCCGACCCAGAAGCGTCCGAGTGCGTCGCACTTGCCATCGTTGGCGCGCATGTGGGTCGGGTCGTAGTCGAGCGTGGCGATGCGTTGCAGCGGCCCTTGCCAGTCGCGCGCCCGAAACACGCCGTCTCGCAGGGCAATGACCAAGCCGCCGCTGGCGGCTGGGGCCATGCAGCCGGGCTCGCTGGGCAGGTCCCAGGTCTCGACCGTGCCCATGTAAACATTGGCGCGCTGGATTTTTTTGCCCGAGATATCCACCCAGTAGAGCATTTGCTCCGTCGGGTGCCAAAACGGGGACTCGCCCAGTTCACAAGGCTGGGTGGTGACGGTTTGCCAATTCATGCAGGTTCAGGCCGGGTGGTTTATTTTGTGAACAAACGCCAGTGCCACGCGCGGCGAGGCGTTCAGCAGTTGAGCGATGTCGGTGATGTCATCGGGGATGGCCGGGTTATCCCAGCCGTGCATGGTGTGACGTGCCAGGCGCACGGCCAGCAAAACATTGAGCACGGCAGGGTGCCTTGAGTGTTTGCCGTCGCTGATGCGGATCAGCAACTCGGGCAGGTGGTAGAACTTCATCAACTCGTGACTCAACTCGTTGAGTTCGCAGTTGTAAACAAAGCGCTGCAAACTGGCCGTGCGCAGGGTTGGATTGGCGTGCTGCATGGCCCGGATTTCGAGTTGCATGGTGGGCGCGTGGCACCACATCAGCATTTCGGCAAAGTCGTACAAGGCGGCAGCCACCCGGATGACACCGACGTCGAGGTCGCCCCGGTGCACCGCAAATCCCATGGCAAATTGCCCGGCGCGGTCGGATCGGGTGAGCAAGTCATGCAGTCCGGCCAACGCCCGCGGCTGTTGCGCAAGTTGCGCTTCTACGGTGGGCTGCAGGCCAAAGTTTCTGAAAAAAGGCGCAATCCCCATCATTACCAGAGAACTGGTGATCGACTCAACCTCGGTGGTGTCGCCGGGCCGGCGTTTGGCAGATACATAGGCCAGCACTTTGAGGGTCATGAGCGGATCGCGCTCGATCACTTCGCTGAGCATGCCGGCATCCACATCGTCCTCAATGGCGCGCAGGGCTTCAATGGCTTCAGAAGTGGCGGCTAACACCGGAATTTCGGCTTCCTGAAAATAACGGGACCAATCGGTCAGATTGGGCAGTGGCTCGGTCAGGTAGGGCACCGTGACGGGCACAACAATTGGCTCCAGCGGCATAGGCACTGTCGGTACATCGTCAGGATCGGGTTGCTCAGGCAGAGGGTCGGAATTTTGCATGGCAGGCAGTATCTTCGCAGCCGTGAGACAGGTCAAGGCCCGCTGCCGATTGAGACAAAAAAAGCCCACCGAAGCCAGAAGCTTGGGTGGGCTGAACTCTCAAGGAAAAATTAACGGTTGTAGGCAGTCTCGCCGTGGGATGTGATGTCGAGGCCTTCGCGCTCGTCTTCTTCGCTCACACGCAGACCAATGGTCAGGTCCACCACCTTGAAGGCGATGAACGACACCACGCCGGACCAGACCACGGTGGTCAACACCGCTTTGGCTTGGACCCAGACTTGCGATGCGATGGAGTAGTCGGCACTGGTCACCATGGAAGCGGTCACCCAGTCTGCCACGTAGCCAGGACCACCCAAGGCGGGCGAGTTGAACACCCCGGTCAACAGGGCACCGACGATACCGCCGATACCGTGCACACCAAACACATCCAATGAGTCATCGGCTTTCAGAATTTTCTTCAGGCCGTTAACACCCCACAGGCAGGCAAAGCCGCCGACTGCACCAATGATCAAGGCACCACCGATGCCGACGTTACCTGCGGCTGGCGTGATCGCCACCAAGCCCGCTACTGCACCGGATGCGCCACCCAGCATGGAGGCTTTGCCGCGCATCAGCGCTTCACCGAGGCACCAGGCCAGCACAGCCGCTGCTGTTGCAGCAAAGGTATTGATGAAGGCCAGTGCTGCAAAACCGTTGGCTTCGAGGGCCGAGCCGGCGTTGAAACCGAACCAACCCACCCACAACAGGGAGGCACCCACCATCGTCATCGTCAGGCTGTGAGGGGCCATGGCTTCCTTGCCGTAACCGATCCGCTTGCCGACCATGAAGGCGCCGACCAAACCAGCGACCGCTGCATTGATGTGCACTACCGTGCCGCCGGCAAAGTCCAGCGCACCGGACTGCCACAGGTAACCGCCCTTGGCGTTCATCGCGTCAACCAAGTCTTTGGTGCCGTAAGCGTCAGGTCCCATCCAGAACCAGACCATGTGGGCAATCGGGGCGTAGCTGAAGGTGAACCACAGGACCATGAACATCAACACAGCCGAGAACTTCATGCGTTCAGCAAAAGCACCGACGATCAGGGCACAGGTGATACCGGCGAACGTAGCCTGGAAGGCGGCAAACACGATCTCGGGAATCACAACGCCCTTGCTAAAGGTGGCTGCGTTGGCAAAGGTGCCAGCTGCGTTATCCCAGATGCCCTTCATGAAGAGTCGGTCAAAGCCGCCGATGAAGGCGTTGCCTTCCGTGAATGCCAGACTGTAGCCATACAGGAACCACAGCACGACGATCAGGGAGAACGTCACCAACACCTGCATCAGGACGGACAGCATGTTCTTGGAGCGAACCAGGCCACCGTAGAACAATGCCAAGCCAGGCACCGTCATCAGGATGACAAGCAAGGTGGAGACCATCATCCAGGCGGTATCGCCCTTGTTGGGGACGGGGGCCGAGGCAGCAGCGGCAGGTGCCGAGGCGGTCACCGCTGCCGCAGCGGCTGCAGGTGCCGCGGCTGGCGCAGCCGCTTCAGTGGGCTTGGTTTCAGCAGAGGCGGACGCAGCAGGCGCCGAGGCAGTCGGCGCAGCGGCAGGAGTTTCTGCCAGTGCGGCAACGCCGCCTGTCAAAAGACTCAGGCCCAGCGCGAGGGAGGCAAGTAGTTTTTTCATGTGGATGTTCTCGTGTCAGTGTTGCGAGGGCGTTACAGCGCTTCTTTGCCGGTTTCACCGGTGCGGATGCGAACGACTTGTTCAAGGTTGTAGACAAAGATCTTGCCGTCGCCGATCTTGCCGGTGCGGGCCGCACCTTCGATCGCTTCGATGACCTGGTCGACCAGGGGATCGTCAATGGCGGCTTCGATCTTCACCTTGGGCAAAAAGTCGACCACGTACTCAGCGCCGCGGTACAGCTCGGTGTGGCCTTTTTGACGGCCAAAACCCTTGACTTCAGTCACGGTGATGCCCTGCACGCCGATGGCCGAGAGTGCTTCACGCACTTCGTCCAGCTTGAAGGGTTTGATGATGGCGGTAACGAGTTTCATGATTTCTCCTTGGAATGGAAATGTTCGGGGGTGGGCAGCGAATTCAGGTTCATCAGCGTCTCCAACAAAGTTATCGGACGAACGTTTAAAGCATGCTTCATGCCAGCCTCATTTTTCATAAGGAATTAGCTCGTGGTGTGAGCACATATGGCTTGCGGTAAGATGGCTGTATAAAAAAACAGGTGGCACTGTCTTGGTGCAATCGTGTTGGGTGCAGGTTCTTTTTGCGCACCCTTTTAAGGAAGAATGATCATGAGTTTGTCTTTGGTGCAAAGTCGTGCCTTGCTGGGTCTGGATGCCACCGCTGTCACGGTCGAAGTTCATCTGGCCAACGGGCTTCCCAGTTTTACCCTTGTTGGTTTGGCCGATGTGGAAGTCAAGGAAGCCCGCGAGCGGGTGCGTTGCGCGATCCAGAACTCAGGGCTCGAATTCCCGCATAACAAAAGAATCACGGTCAACCTGGCCCCGGCTGACCTGCCCAAAGACTCTGGCCGCTTCGACTTGCCGATTGCGCTGGGCATTCTGGCCGCCAGCGGACAGATCGACGCCAGCAAACTTGCGGGCCACGAATTTGCAGGGGAGTTGTCGCTCTCGGGCGAGTTGCGGCCAGTTCGCGGGGCCTTGGCCATGAGCCTGGCCCTGCACGCGGGCCGGGTCGTGACGCAACTGGTGCTGCCCCCTGACAGCGCCGAAGAAGCCGCCCTGGTGCCTGATGCGCAGGTGTACCGGGCTCAGCATCTGTTGGACGTGGTGCAGCACTTTTTGCCACAAACCGCCGATACCCCGCCTCCCGAACCCTCGCTGGGTTGGTCGCGTGTGATGACCGCGCCCCGGTGTCAAGACGCTGTTTATCCTGATTTGGCCGATGTCAAAGGCCAGTTGGGAGCCAAGCGGGCGCTGGAAATCGCAGCGGCTGGCGGTCATAGCCTGCTGCTGATGGGTCCACCTGGTTCGGGTAAATCGATGTTGGCGCAGCGTTTTGCCGGTTTGTTGCCGGCCATGACCACTGTTGAGGCGCTGCAAAGCGCTGCGGTGGCGAGTCTGGGTGGGCGTTTTTCGTTGGACCGCTGGGCGCAGCGCCCGACTTGTAGTCCGCACCACACCGCCAGCGCTGTGGCGCTGGTCGGTGGTGGCTCACCCCCACGTCCAGGAGAAATATCGCTGGCGCACCATGGCGTTTTATTTCTTGACGAATTGCCTGAATTTCCAAGGGCCGCTTTGGAGGCGCTGCGTGAGCCCTTGGAGTCGGGCACCATCACCATTTCACGCGCAGCGCGGCGGGCCGAGTTCCCGGCTCGTTTTCAACTGATCGGCGCCATGAATCCTTGTCCCTGTGGTTACCTTGGTTCCGTGCAGCAAGCCTGCCGTTGTACGCCTGATCAAATTTCGCGTTACCAGGGCAAGCTGAGTGGCCCGCTGATTGACCGTATCGATCTGCATGTGGAAGTGCCGGCCATGCCACCGACCGATTTGATGCTGGCGCAGGCCGGTGAATCAACAGCGGCCATTCGGGCCCGCTGCACGGCGGCCCGTGAGCGCGCCATGGTGCGCCAAGGCAAGTCCAATCAGGCCTTGCAGGGTCAGGAAATTGATACCCATGTGTTGCTGGATGAGGCTGCGACCAAGTTTTTGAATGTGGCCGCCACCCGCCTGGGTTGGTCCGCCCGAAGTACGCACCGTGCATTGAAGGTGGCACGCACTATCGCCGATCTGGCCGGTGCCCACAACACCCAAGTTGGCCATGTGGCTGAAGCGATGCAATACCGGCGCGCACTACGCGGCGCAGGTTCTGCGTAAACCCGGCGCTAAGTGCTTACCGGCTCAAGCGATTGGGGCGAGATTTTTGGGCGGCTGGCAGCAAGCCCACGAACATATCGGTGATAGGGGAAATGCGCGCATGGGCCACAGACTCACCTTGCAAACTGGCCATCAGGGTAAGCACATCCGAGCGCAAATACCACAGGGACTGGATATCGGGTGAGTACAGCACTTGGGCCAGCACGCGCGCTGAGCGGCTCTCATTTCCCAGCCCCTCAATGCAGTCGATCATCGCCTGACGGATGTCCTTGACCCGGTTTTCTGGGCTCGGCTCATCCACTGAGTCGGAAAACAGACTCATCAGACTAGATGCAAATTTTGATGTTTTCCAACTCATGCTTGGATGACTACTGGTGCTGTGAGGCGCGTGGATTAAAGAAAAGCTATTTGAGCATCAAGCGGGTCAGGCAAACGTTTCAAAGAGTGATGACATGTAACAAGCCCGCCTAAGGGTTATCGTACGGCCTGGTGCAAAGTGTTGCCTTCAATGATCACTTTGACGCCCACCGAGGCGGGCGTGGCTTGCTCCAGTGTGCGGGTGCTGCCATCTTCCATGTGCACCTGAACTTCGTAGACCGTTTCTTTCTTCATCTTTTTCTCAACCGTGTTGCCGGCAAAACCGCCGCCCACCGCGCCCAGAATGGTGGCCAGGGCTTTGCCATTGCCGTTGCCAATCTGGTTGCCGACCACGGCACCCAAGACGCCGCCTGCAATCGCGCCACCACCGCCAGCGGTGCCGTCACGTTGGATTGGGGTGACGGACTCCACCGTGCCGCAGTTGGCGCAAATCGGTTTGATCACGGGCGCAGCAGGATGATTGACCGCTTCGTTGGGGTGGACGGAGTTGGCCGCCGTGCCTGCGGGGGGCGGCGGGCTCATCGGCGTGGTGCTATGGTTTGCTATCGATTTTGAAGCTGTTACGGCATGTCGAACGGGGGCTGCAGGTGGTTTTGGTGCAACAGCCTTGACGCTTTCAATCGGCAATGCCGCCGATACCTTGGGTTCAGGCGTCGGCGCAAGGACGGGCAGTGGTGTGACACTGGCGGCTGCCATGGGCGCTGACACGGTGGCATCAAGCGTCGCTAACTTGGGCTCTTCGGTCCGGGTCTGCATACGGATCAGGGTGGCGCCCATCGCCAGCACGGCAATACCGAGGACGCCCACGGCGGCCCACAGGGGTTTGTTGACGTTTGATGCAGTTTTAAGCGGTTCGACAGGCATGTTCATAGGAGTTTCCTTGGCAAAGACCCGCAGTGGGTCTGAAAATTGGAGGTGAAAAATTGGCTCTCCCTGCGTAACGGCTGAGAGTCACTTAAGTAAACACAAGGCGTGAAAATGCCCTGTGAAGTTTGTAACCGGGCGTTATCGCGGGCGCTTGCGAATGTGCAAGCCCCGTGCAAGTGGTTACAAGTTGGGCGCCAACAAGCGCTGCAGCGCTTGGCTCTCCATGTGGCGTCGGGCGGCCAGGTCTTTGAGTTGGTCTTCACCAATCTTGCCGACGCTGAAATAGGTGCTGTCAGGGTGCGCCAGATAAAAGCCGCTCACGCTCGCGGCCGGTGTCATGGCCAGACTCTCGGTCAGGCCCATGCCGATGTCTTCGCACTGCAGCAAGTCAAACATGGCTTGTTTGGCGCTGTGGTCTGGGCAGGCCGGGTAGCCGGGCGCAGGGCGAATACCCTGGTATTTTTCGGCAATCAGCGCCTCGGGCGTTAACGCTTCGCTGGGCGCGTAGCCCCACAAATCGGTTCGCACGCGGTGGTGCAGGTACTCGGCAAACGCCTCGGCCAAGCGGTCCGCCAGCGACTTGAGCAAGATGGCGGAGTAGTCGTCGTGGGCGGATTCAAACAGCTTTTCGCGTTTGTCCACGCCGATGCCGGCGGTGACCGCGAAGACGCCCACGTAGTCCGCAATGTTCAAGGCTTTTAGGCCTGTAGCCCCCGTCGATTCTGCGTGAGTAGCTGCATTATTTATAGCATCCGACTTGGGCGCCACAAAATCGGCCAGGCAGCGACTCGGGCGCATCACGCCGTCAATCACCTGTTTTTCGGTTTGCTGGCGCAGGCCGTACCAGGTCATGGCGACCTCGGTGCGGCTTTCGTCGGTGTACAGCTCAATGTCGTCATCGTTGACCGAATTGGCGGGGTACAAGCCGATCACGCCATTGGCGGTGAGCCAGCGGCCTTCGATCAATTTCTTGAGCATGGCCTGCCCATCGGCATAGACCTTGGTGGCTTCAACGCCGACGACTTCGTCTTTGAGGATGGCAGGAAACGGACCGGCCAGGTCCCAGGTCTGGAAGAACGGACCCCAGTCGATGAATTTGGCCAACTCGCCCAAATCAAAATTCTTGAACACCCGGCGGCCGATGAATTTGGGTTTGGTGGCGGTGTATTGGGTCCAGTCCACCGGTGTTTTGTTGGCGCGGGCTTTGGCCAGCGGCCACATCGGGGTCTGCTTTTTATTGGCGTGCAGTTGGCGCACGTGTTCGTAATCGGCGTTGAGTTCCGTCACGTATTTCTCGGCCTGCTCACCCAACAGCCCTTGCGCCACGCCCACACCGCGCGAGGCATCCGGCACATAAACAACAGGGCCGTCGTAATGCGGCGCAATCTTGACGGCGGTGTGCACGCGCGAGGTGGTGGCGCCGCCAATCATCAGCGGCAGCTTGCGCAGGCGAAAGTAATCGTCCTTTTGCATCTCGGCGGCCACGTACTGCATCTCTTCCAGACTCGGTGTGATCAGGCCCGACAGGCCGATGATGTCGGCACCCTCGGCCTTGGCACGCGCCAGAATTTCGTGACACGGCACCATCACGCCCATGTTGACCACGTCAAAGTTATTGCATTGCAGCACCACGGTGACGATGTTTTTGCCAATGTCGTGCACATCGCCCTTGACCGTGGCAATGATGATCTTGCCCTTGGTTTTGACGTCGCGCCCAGCGGCTTCATCGAGTCGCTTTTCTTCTTCAATGTACGGAATCAGGTGCGCCACGGCTTGTTTCATCACGCGGGCGCTTTTCACCACCTGAGGCAAAAACATCTTGCCTTGGCCGAACAAGTCGCCCACCACGTTCATGCCGGCCATCAGCGGGCCTTCAATCACATGCAGCGGTCGGCCGCCCTTGGCCAGCACGGCTTGGTAGGCTTCTTCGGTGTCTTCGGTGATGAAATCGGTGACCCCATGCACCATCGCGTGGCTCAGACGCTGCTCGACGGTAGCTGGATGGTCTGGCGTGCCGCGCCAGGCCAGCTTGGTGGTTTCGTCCTTGGCCGCACCCTTGGCGCTGTCGGCAATCTCGACCAAGCGCTCACCGGCGTCGGGGCGGCGGTTCAGCACCACATCTTCGACGCGCTCGCGCAGGATGGGCTCCAGGTCGTCATAAACGCCGACCATGCCCGCGTTGACGATGCCCATGTCCATACCGGCCTTGATCGCGTGGTACAAAAACACGGTGTGAATCGCCTCGCGCACCGGGTCGTTGCCCCGGAAGCTGAACGACACGTTCGACACGCCGCCCGACACCTTCGCGCCCGGCAAGTTGGCCTTGATCCAGCGCGTGGCGTTGATGAAATCGACCGCGTAGTTGTTGTGTTCTTCGATGCCGGTGGCAATGGCGAAGATGTTGGGGTCAAAAATGATGTCTTCTGCGGGGAAGCCCACCTCGTCCACCAGAATGCGGTAGGCCCGCTCGCAAATCTCAATTTTGCGCTGGTAGGTGTCGGCCTGGCCCTGTTCGTCAAACGCCATCACCACGGCCGCCGCGCCATAGCGGCGCAGCAGTTTGGCGTGGTGTTTGAAAGCGTCCACGCCTTCCTTCATGCTGATCGAGTTGACCACCGCTTTGCCCTGCACACAGCGCAACCCGGCCTCGATCACGCTCCATTTGCTGGAGTCAATCATCACCGGCACGCGCGAAATATCGGGCTCGGAGGCCATCAGGTTCAAGAAGCGCACCATGGCCGCCTGGCTGTCGAGCATCGCCTCGTCCATGTTGACGTCGATGATCTGGGCGCCGTTTTCCACTTGCTGGCGCGCCACTGACAGCGCCTGCTCATACTCGCCGTTCAAAATCATGCGGGCGAAGGCTTTGGAGCCGGTCACGTTGGTGCGCTCGCCAATGTTGACGAAGGTGGCGCTGGGGGCATTGCCTTCAGCACGGTCTTCGGCTGAGTAGACGGCACCAATGGTCACCGGCTCCAGACCGGATAATTTCATGGGGGGAACAATAATTTCAGACATGCGTCTCACCTGTGGATTTCAAAAAGCAGGTGAGCGTCGTTGGGAACTCCAAGCCTGACAGGCCGTGTGACCCGCTGCAACGCTCCTTGGAAGGGTTGGATTTTAAGGGCTTTGCGAGGGGGTCATGAGAGTCGAGTGTGCTGGTTTTTCATTTGCTATATAAATAATAGCTACTGGGGCAGGATGCATCTGCGCTACGTGTCAAAAAGTGCATGAACGTCCACAAATCGATGTTCAAATAAACTTGAGCTGATTCCTGTGTAAAGGCCTTTCATCAACTCTTGGGCGCAGCGGCATGAAGCAATTTGAATTCCGGCTCAATATTACGGAACAACAGTACCTGAACTACTACCGGGGGTCGGTCAAACAAGTCATTGTCAGGAGCACCACTGGCGCAACGATTCAGTTCCCAGCCTCGCTGCTCACAAAGTTTGTAACTTCTGGCGGGGTCCAAGGTCACTTTATGCTGACTTGCGACGAGGCACACAAAGGGTCTGAAGTCCGACGGTTGGACTAATCATTCAGCCATAATTTCTCAATCAACTCTGCGACAGCGCAAGCATGACTCTCTCATTTCGTCTGATTTGCTTATGTTCTTTCTTGACTCTAGGGCTGCCATTCAATAGCCATGCCCAGGGTCCGGAAAAATGCGCCTCATCGATCGTTCAAGTAAAAGACTTGCTGAATGATCAGGCGTTCTCTTTAAAGTGGGAAGAGACCACGATGGATGATGGAAAACCCCTTAAAGTGACTATTGCCGAAAAAAACGGAGTTCTTTCCTTGGAGTTCATCAAAACGACAAAAGGTCTTTGGGCGGATATTTCTGGCGTGATTTGCAAAACGGACAAGGTGATAGAAATCAGATTTACCGCAGAGCAGATTCGCTTTGGGCCGGCGGCAAGTTGGGTGCTGCGCTTTGCGTTGAGCAACGGCGGAAAATTCACATTGACAAAAATCGGAGAAAAACAGTTGCAAGTGGCGACGACGGGATGGAGCGGTATTTTTTCTCCGGTGGTCAATGAGTGATTGACCTTCATAGGCCGGAACACGTTCGCACAATGGCTCGTTGGCAACAATAGCCGCGCCAACCCGCCGCGACGGTGCAAAGTTCCGTTCAGTTCCCCAGCCAAAGCGCCGGACTGCGCTGGTGCTGCACGCAGGCCAGAACCGAGACGCGTTGCTCGCTCAATAGCTCAAAATGCAGCGCATAAGGGAAGCGCCGCAGCCAGATGCGGCGAAAGCGGCCCCGGCTTGGTGGAAAGGCTTGCGGGTTGCGAGTCAACTGTTCTTCAATCGCCGCCACGACCCGCAAAAAATCGCCGCCCAAACCATAGGATTGCTGTTCATGCGCAGCAAAAGCCTGGGCAATCTCGGCCAGCGCAGCGGCTTCAAAAATGACCTGCCAGGTCACAGGCTCACGCCCAGCGCTTGGGCAATTTGCGCCAGGCCCTTGCCTTGGGCTGGATGACTGTCACGCCAGACGGCGCGGCGTTCCAGTTCGTCCAGCACGTCGGGCCGGGTTTCCATGCCGGTCTCTGCGGCAAACTCATCCCACAGGTCTTCCACCAACTGCAGGCGCTCGAACCGGCCCAGATGGGCCACCGGTTGCAGGTTGGGTTTCACGCCGCTTCTTTGTAAAAGTACGACTTCTGCAGCACGCGCCCGGCCAGCGGTTTCACGGCGTCGCTGATCGCGCCAATGTGCTCCGGCGTGGTGCCGCAGCAGCCGCCCACGATGTTGACCAGACCTTCGGCAGCAAACTCGTGCAGCAGACGGCTGGTGTCGGCGGGGGTTTCGTCAAAGCCGGTGTCGCTCATCGGGTTGGGCAAGCCGGCGTTGGGGTAGCAGCTGATGAAGGTGTCGGGCGCGACGCGGGCCAGTTCCTGAATGTAAGGGCGCATCAAGGTGGCGCCCAAAGCGCAGTTCAGGCCGATGGCCAGCGGCTGGGCGTGGCGCACGCTGTACCAGAAGGCTGTGACGGTCTGGCCGCTCAAAATACGCCCGGACGCGTCGGTCACGGTGCCGCTGATGATGATCGGCAGGCGTTCGCCCGAGGCTTCAAAGTATTCGTCGATGGCAAACAGGGCGGCTTTGGCGTTGAGCGTGTCAAAAATGGTTTCCACCAGCAGCACGTCGGCGCCGCCTTCGACCAAGGCTTTGGTCTGGTCGTAATAAGCCGCGCGCAACTGTTCAAACGTCACGTTGCGGGCGCCGGGGTCGTTCACATCGGGGCTGATGCTGGCGGTTTTGGGCGTGGGGCCGAGGGCGCCCAGCACAAAGCGCGGTTTGTCGGGGGTCGAAAATTTGTCGCAGGCGGCGCGGGCCAGTTTTGCCGATTCCAGGTTCATCTCATAGGCCAGGTCGGCCATGTCGTAATCGGCCTGGGCGACAGTGGTGGCGCCAAAGGTGTTGGTCTCAATCATGTCGGCCCCGGCGGCCAGATAACGTTCGTGGATGCTGCTGATCACGTCTGGGCGCGTCAGCGAGAGCAACTCGTTGTTGCCTTTCACATCTTTGTGGAAATCCTTGAAGCGCTCGCCCCGGTACTGGGCTTCGTCGAGCTTGAAGCGCTGGATCATGGTGCCCATGGCGCCGTCCAGAATCATGATGCGGTGGGACAAAATGTCTGGCAGGGCTTGGGCGCGGGTGTAGTGGAGTGCTTTCATAGGTCGGTATTGTAGAAAGCCGGAACCGGTTGCGGCCAGCCCCCGGCCCAAAAACCCCGGACAATAGCGGCATGAAACACCTGCTTCCAAAAGAAACCTGGGCGCTGATCCAGCAACAACCCGATGTGCTGTTCCTTGATGTGCGCATGGAGATCGAGTCCCAGTACGTGGGGCGCCCACCCGGCGTGGTCAATATTCCCTGGTACGACTGCCCTGATTTCAAACCCAACCCGGCCGCGTTTGTGCAGGCGGTGGAAAAAATCGCCAAGAGCAAAGACCAACCGGTGGTGCTGATTTGTCGCAGCGGCCTGCGCTCGGTGGATGGTGGCCGGGTGCTGGAGCAAGCCGGCTTCAGCCAGGTCATCAATGTGCTGGACGGTTTTGAGGGTGAGTTGGACGACAACGACCAACGCGGCACCGAAAGCGGTTGGCGCTTTGACGGTCTTCCCTGGACCCAGACTTAATCGGTGTTTTTAAGGTAAATAGGCCTCTAGCCCCCGTGTTATCTGCGTAAGCAGCTATTAATAATATAGCGTAAGATTTTGTCAATTCATCTCATTCTTCAAGAAGTCTTTGGCTACGGCGCGTTCCGTGGTCCCCAGCAAGCCATCATCGAACACGTGGTGGTCGGCGGCGATGCGCTGGTGCTGATGCCCACCGGCGGCGGTAAATCGCTGTGCTACCAGATCCCGGCGATTGCGCGTGAGCAGGCCGGGCAGGGCATCACGGTGGTGATTTCGCCGCTGATCGCGCTGATGCACGACCAGGTTGGCGCGTTGCACGAGGCCGGGGTGAGTGCCGAGTATTTGAACTCGACACTGTCGTATGAGCAGGCCTTGCAGATCGAGAAACGCCTGCTGCGCGGCGACATCACCCTCTTGTATGCGGCACCGGAGCGGGTCACCAACCCCCGTTTTCTGGAACAGCTTGACTCTTTGTACGCGCGGGGCAAGTTGAGCCTGTTTGCCATCGACGAGGCGCATTGTGTCAGTCAGTGGGGCCACGACTTCCGGCCCGAGTACCGGGCCTTGTCGGTGCTGCACGAGCGCTATGGCAACGTGCCGCGCATCGCGCTCACCGCCACCGCCGATGCGCTGACCCGCGCCGACATCGTGGAGCGCCTGCAGTTGCAGGATGCGCGCCTGTTCATCAGCAGTTTCGACCGGCCCAACATCAGCTACACCATCGTCGAGAAGACGCAGGCCACGCAGCAGTTGCTGCGCTTTATCATGAACGAACACATGGGCGAAGCAGGCATCGTCTATTGCCAGTCGCGCAAGCGGGTAGAAGACATTGCCAATGTGTTGTGCGAAGAAGGCATTGCCGCCTTGCCCTACCACGCCGGGCTGGACGTGAAGGTGCGCCAAGCGAATCAGGACCAGTTTCTGCGCAGCGAAGGCATTGTGATGGTGGCCACCATTGCCTTCGGCATGGGCATCGACAAGCCCGATGTGCGTTTTGTGGCGCACCTGGACATGCCCAAAAACATTGAAGGTTATTACCAGGAAACCGGCCGTGCCGGGCGCGATGGCGAGGCCGCCGACGCCTGGATGTGCTACGGCCTGCAAGACGTGGTGAACCAGCGCCGCATGATCGACGAGAGCCCGGCCGGTGAAGAATTCAAGCAAGGGCTGCGCGGCAAACTCGACGCGCTGCTGGGCCTGAGCGAGGCCACCGATTGCCGCCGCGTGCGCTTGCTGCACTACTTTGGCGAAGATTACGGTGGGGGGGGGGCCGCACACGAAGTGGCCAGCGTGGGGGCGCGTTGCGGCAATTGCGACAACTGCCTGCACCCGCCCGCGGTATGGGACGGCACCGAGGCGGCCCGCAAACTGCTCAGCACCATCTACCGAGTGCAGCAAATGGGGGGCAGCTATGGCGCTGTGCACATCATGGATATTTTGCGCGGCAAAGCCACCGAAAAAGTGCTTCAGCGCGGACACGAAACCCTGAGCACCTTTGGCATTGGCGCCGATTTGAGCGAGCAGCAGTTGCGCGGCGTGCTGCGCCAGTTGATTGCGATCGACGCCGTGGCCGTCAATGCCGAAGCGTTCAACACCCTGCAACTCACCGACGCCTCGCGCGCCGTGCTCAAGGGCGAAGTGCCGGTGCAGTTGCGCGCCTCGGTCTCGACGCCGACCGAGCGCAAATCCAAACGCAGCAGCCACTCCAGCGTGGCTCCCAAAGTGCCCGCGTCACTCGATGCCGAAGGGCAGGAGCGCTATGTGGCCCTGAAAGCCTGGCGCGCCGAAGTGGCCAAGGAGCACAACCTGCCGGCCTATGTGATCTTTCACGATGCCACGCTGGCGGCAATTGCCCAACGCGCTCCGCAGTCGCTCGATGACCTGCAAGGCATCACCGGCATCGGCGCGAAAAAGCTCGAAGCCTATGGGCAGGATGTACTGCGGGTGGTCGAGCAGGTTTAGGTGTTTTTGGGCTCTAGCCCCCGTGTTGCTTGCGTAAGCAGCTATTAAATAAATAGCGTATGACGGTTCAGCGTCCGAGCACCGGGAATAGTTTGATCAGCCCATCGGACATCACTTCGACCGCCAGCGCCGCCAGAATCAGGCCCATCAGGCGCGTCATGACGTTGATGCCGGTTTTGCCCAGCACGCGGGCAATCGGTTGCGCCAGCGAAAAGCACACGGCGGTGGCCAGCGCAATGACCACGCCGTAGCCCACCAACGTCGTCAGTTGCAGAATGGTTTTGGCCTTGTCGGCATAAATCACGACCGTGGACATGGTGGCCGGACCGGTCAGCAGCGGAATGGTGAGCGGCACCACCGCAATGCTGGCGCGGGCGGCGGCGTCGTGCATTTCTTCTTCGTTGGACTTGGCCTCGGCCGGTTGCGCGTTCAGCATCGCCAGCGCCGAGGTCAGCAGCAGCATGCCGCCACCGACCTGAAAACTGGCCAGCGAGATGCCAAAAAACGCCAGAATGTGCAGCCCCATCAACGCGCTGATGGCAATCACCACAAACGTGCTGAAGGACGCAATCAGGATCGTGCGGCGGCGTTGCTCGCTGGTGAAGTCTTGCGTGTAGTGGATGAAAAACGGAACGATGGCCAACGGGTTGACGATGGCCAGCAGAGTGACGAGTGGTTTGAAATCCATCGCAGGATTTTAGAGGTCAATCCAACTCAATCAGCAAATCCTTGGCGTTGATCGTCTCACCGGGGCGCACATGCACCGACTTGACCGTGGCGTCGCGCTCGGCAGTGAGCTGGGTTTCCATCTTCATCGCCTCCATCGACAACAGCGGGTCGCCCTTGGCTACCTTTTGTCCGACCTTCACTGCCACCGTCACCACCATGCCCGGCATTGGCGCGCCCACGTGCTTGGGGTTGCCCTCTTCGGCCTTGGCTTTGGCGTGGCCGGTGCCGACCAGCCCGGCCTTGGGCACGCGCACCGTGCGCGGTTGGCCGTTGAGCTCAAAGAACACCTTGATCTTGCCTTCTTCGTCCACCGTGTCAGAGCGCCCGGTCTGGCGCACCACCAGCGTCTTGCCCTTGTCGATGTCAATCGAAATTTCTTCGCGGTCGAGCAGGCCGTAGAAGAACGGCGAGGTCGGCAGTAAGGAAACATCGCTGAACTCGCGGCGGTGCTCGGCGTAGTCCTTGAATACTTTGGGGTACATCAGGTACGACGCCAGATCGGTGTCGCTGACCTTGCGGCCAATCGCATGCTCGGCCTCCAGCCGCTTGGCCTCCAGATCAACCGGCGCCAGGTGGTCACCGGCGCGGCCCTGCATCGGCGCCTCGCCGCGCAGCACCTTGCTCTCCAGCGCTTTGGGGAAGCCGTCCGGCGGAAAGCCCAGTTCGCCCTTGAACAGCGACACCACTGATTCGGGGAAGTCAATGTCCCGCGCCGGGTTGCTCACATCGGCCGGTTTCAGGTCGTTGACGACCATGAACAGCGCCAGGTCGCCCACCACCTTGGAGGTCGGTGTGACCTTGACGATGTCGCCAAACAGCACGTTGACATCGGCATACGCCTTGGACACATCGGGCCAGCGGTGAGCTAGCCCCATGGCGCGGGCTTGTTCGCGCAAGTTGGTGTACTGGCCACCGGGCATTTCGTGGTTGTAGACGTCGGAGGTGCCCGAGCGCATGTCGGCCTCAAATGGCACATACGCGCGGCGCACGCCTTCCCAGTAATGCGACAGGGCCTGCATCGCCGCCAGATCGAGTCCGGGGTCACGCGCCGAGCCACTGAGTGCGGCTGCGATCGAGCCCAGGTTGGGCTGTGAGGTCAGGCCGCTCATGGCGTCGAGTGCGCCATCGACCGCATCGCACCCGGCGTCAATCGCCGCCAGCACGGAGGCCGCCGAGATGCCGCTGGTGTCGTGGGTGTGGAAGTGAATCGGCAAGCCGACCTCTTGTTTGAGCACGCGCACCAGTTCTGCTGCGGCACGCGGTTTGCAGACGCCGGCCATGTCTTTGATGCCCAGAATGTGAGCGCCGGCTTTTTCCAACTGCTTGGCCAGATTGACGTAATACTTCAGGTCGTACTTGCTGCGTTTGGCATCGAACAAGTCGCCGGTGTAGCACAGCGTGCCTTCGCACAATGCGCCGGTCTCGATCACGGCGTCCATCGCCACGCGCATGTTGTCGACCCAGTTGAGCGAGTCAAAGACGCGGAACACATCAACGCCGTTTTTCGCCGCCTGCTGCACAAAGTAGCGCACCACGTTGTCCGAGTAGTTGGTGTAACCCACGGCGTTGGAGGCGCGCAGCAGCATCTGGAACAGGATGTTGGGTGTCGCTTCGCGCAGGCGCGCCAGCCGTTCCCACGGGTCTTCCTTCAAAAAGCGCAGCGCCACGTCAAAGGTGGCACCGCCCCAGCATTCCAGCGAGAACAGTTGCGGCAACATGCGGGCGTAGTGCGGCGCAATCTCGACCATGTCGTTGGAACGCATGCGGGTGGCAAACAGCGACTGGTGGGCGTCGCGCATGGTGGTGTCGGTCAGCAGCACTTGTGGCTGGGCCTTCATCCAGCTAGCAAACTTATTCGGTCCCAGTTCTTTCAGCAAATCGCGCGTGCCTTTGGGGATCGGGGCGGTCAGGTCGCACACCGGCTTAATGGGTGCGGCCAGCGGCAGTGGCGGCAAAGTGCGGCCCTTCATTTCCGGGTTGCCGTTGATCGCCACTTCACCGAGGAATTTCAGCAGGCGGGTCGCGCGGTCGCGCCGTTTCGTGAAGTTGAACAACTCCGGCGTGGTGTCGATGAAGCGCGTGGTGCACTCGCCGGAGCGAAACAGCGGGTGCGCGATGACGTTTTCCAAAAACTGCAGGTTGGTCGACAAACCGCGCACGCGGAACTCGCGCAAGGCCCGGTCCATGCGGGCGGCGGCTTCATCCGGCGTGTGGCCCCAGGCCGTGACCTTGACCAGCAACGAGTCGTAATAGGGGGTGATCACGGCACCGGCATAAGCGGTACCCGCATCGAGTCGGATACCAAACCCGGCGGCGCTGCGGTAGACGGCAATCTTGCCGTAATCGGGCGTGAAGTTATTTTCCGGGTCTTCGGTGGTGACGCGGCATTGCAGCGCGTGGCCGCGCAGGGTGATGTCTTTTTGGTGCGGAATGAACGAGTCTTCATCGCCCACTTTGGCGCCTTCGGTGACGCGAATCTGCGCTTTCACGATATCCACGCCGGTAACCTGTTCGGTCACGGTGTGCTCGACCTGAATGCGCGGGTTGACCTCGATGAAGTAGTACTTGCTGGTGTCAACGTCGTACAGGTATTCAACCGTACCGGCGTGGCTGTAGTTCGCCTCTTTGGCCAGGCGCAGGGCAGACGCGCACAGTTCCTGGCGCGTGGCTTCATCCATGTAGGGCGCGGGCGCGCGCTCGACTACTTTTTGGTTGCGGCGTTGCACGGAGCAATCGCGCTCGAATAAGTGGACCAGATTACCGTGCCGGTCGCCGAGGATTTGCACCTCCACGTGGCGCGCGCGGCGCACCAATTTTTCCAAATAAACCTCGTCGTTTCCAAAAGCGGCCAGCGCCTCGCGCTTGGCCAGTTCCATCATCGGTGCCAAGTCGGCTTCGGTCTCGATCACGCGCATGCCGCGACCGCCACCACCCCAGCTGGCTTTGAGCATCAGCGGGTAGCCCACCGTCAGCGCCATGACTTTGGCGCCTTCAATGTCGTCCGGCAAGGCGCCGGTGGCAGGCACCACCGGCACGCCGGCTTTGACTGCCACGGCGCGTGCCGCAACCTTGTTGCCCAGCGTGCGCATCACATCGCCGTTGGGGCCGATAAAGGCAATTCCGGCGGCCGCACAGGCATCTGCAAAGTCCGGGTTCTCGGAAAGAAAACCGTAGCCGGGGTGAATCGCGTCAACCCCGGCCTCCAGCGCAATGCGGATGATGTCGGCGATGTCCAGGTAAGCCTGAATCGGCTTCTTGCCCTCACCGACCAAGTACGACTCGTCGGCCTTGAAGCGGTGCAGGGCAAACCGGTCCTCATTGGAGAAAATCGCAACCGTGCGGATGCCCATTTCAGACGCAGCGCGAAGCACTCGAATAGCGATTTCACTGCGGTTGGCCACCAGCAGGCTTTTGATTTTCTTCATAAGGATTAGTTCTCGCGAACGAGTAGCAAGGAAGTTGTGGAAGTTCGAACCATGTGCTCGGCAACACTTCCAACCAGGAAGCGCTCGAAGCCGCGTCGGCCATGCGTGCCCATCACGATCAGATCAGCGCCCCACTGGGTGGCTGCACCAATAATCATGTCGCCCAGACGCTTCTGCGCTGATTCGATCAACAAGACTTCAGCCTTCATGCAACCTGCCGCTTGGGCCTTGGCGAGTGCCTGCGCCAGCAAGGTGTTGCCATTGCTGCGCATCTCTTCCTTGACCTTGTCAACGTCGATGTAGGAGCCCAAGCCCATACCGTGCTGGGTCAGGGGGCCTTCGTCGGCGGCGTTGGCAATGCACAGGCTGGCGCCCAGTGCGCTCGCCAGTGTGATGGCCTCGTCAAGCGCTTTTTGCGCGGTTGTGCTGTTGTCGATAGCAACCAAAATACGTGTGTACATCATTAATCTCCAGAGTTATTTAACGACCATCAATGTGAACGGCCAGACATAAGCCTGCATCGTCACGTAGAGGCCCACCAGGCAGGCGAGGGCGATCGAGTGGAAGAACACGTAGCGAAGAATGTCGCCTTCGTGGTTGAACCAGCGGGTAGCGGTAGAGGCCACGACGATCGATTGCGCATCGATCATCTTGCCCATCACGCCGCCTGAACTGTTGGCCGCACCCATCAGGTTAGGAGACAGTCCGAGTTGTTCCGCAGCCACCCGTTGCATGCCACCAAAGAGCACGTTGGAGGCGGTGTCAGAACCGGTCATGGCCACACCGACCCAGCCCATCAAGGTGCCGAAGAAGGGGTAGAACACGCCGCTGTTGGCAAACGCCAGACCGAGCGTAGTGTCAGTGCCCGAGTAGCGCGTTAGCGTGCCCAGACCCAGCATCAAAACAATCGTCACGAGCGAGTAGCGCACCAGCCAGAAGGTGCGACCAAAGGTGCGCACGATTTCCATCGGTTTGTATTTCATGATCAGCGCGCCAATGATCGCCGCCAGCAAAATGCCGGTGCCGGTTGCGGACAACAGGTTGAGCACGTAGACGGCGCCTTCAGGGCTTGGTTTCGGTACCACCGGGGGCATTTTCATGACCAGGTTGTGCAGCCCATCCATGACGAATTTGGGTGCATAAAGGCCGTTCAGGAAGGCCTTCACGGGCGGCAGGCCCCAGACGAACACAAACACGGTCAGGATCGCCCAAGGGGTCCAGGCATTAATCTGCTCTTCGCGTGAATATTTCTGGAGGGCCACCGGGGCCTTGGCTTCGCCGCCATCGGTCTCGTGACCTTTCAGGTTAGGAGAGGTCCAGATCTTTTTAGGCTGCCAGACGCGCAGGAACAAAATCAGCGAAACCATCGACACAATCGCGGCAATGATGTCCACCAGTTCTGGGCCAATGAAGTTGGACACGAGGTACTGAGGAATGGCAAACGACAAACCGGTGACCAGAATCGCAGGCCAGATTTCCACCATGGCCTTGCGACCGGCAAAGGCCCAGATCAACCAGAACGGCACCAGCAGCGAGAAGAAGGGCAGTTGACGTCCGATCATCGCGGTGACGGCCATCAGGTCGTAGCCGTGCACTTTGGCCAGCGTGATGACCGGCGTGCCCAAGGCGCCAAACGCGACGGGGGCCGTGTTGGCAATCAGGCTCAGGCCAGAGGCGGCGAGCGGCGAAAAGCCGAGGCCGATCAAGATACCTGCGGTGACCGCAACCGGGGTGCCAAAGCCTGCCGCGCCTTCAAAGAAAGCACCAAAGCAAAAGGCAATCAGCAGCAGTTGCAGGCGGC
>SESB01000738.1_pt1 | contig 23303 bp, 21 predicted proteins | sample 3171441 | NCBI WGS metagenome assembly SESB01 (sample SAMN06051867, study PRJNA518727) | freshwater metagenome | biome: subpolar coniferous forest; feature: holomictic lake; material: water; isolation source: holomictic Lake 227, 6 m depth | place: Canada: near Kenora, Ontario | collected... | reverse complement strand
ATTGAATAATGAATCCATTCGAAGAAACTATTCAATTTGTAGCAGCCCATTAGATCATGAACTGAGAATCGCAGTTAAGAAAATACCAAATGGTTTATTTTCCAATTATGCCAATAACCAGTTGCAAATAGGAGATGAATTAGAAATCATGCCTCCTGTTGGGAAGTTCTTTTCTTCACTTTCTGCTAATGATGAAAATAATTATATGGCTTTCGCTGCAGGCAGTGGCATTACACCTATCCTATCTATTATTAAAAATACTTTACAAACAGAAAGCAAAAGTAGTTTTACGTTAGTATATGGCAACAAAAACAGGTATAGTATTCTTTTTAAAGAAGCACTAGAAGCATTGAAAAATAAATACCTGGACCGCTTTCGCATTATTTATATTCTTTCCAGAGAAAAAACTGATTCTGACATTCATTATGGTAGAATCGATGAAGAGAAATGTAAAACAATATTAGCAAGCACTATTGATCCAAAAAATATTCAGGCATTCTTTTTATGCGGACCAGAAGAAATGATTTTTTCGATCCAATCTTATTTAGAAAAAATTGGAATCGATAAACATAAAATTCATTTTGAATTATTTAATATCGAAGGAAATCAGCAAAAAAAGATAGCGCCTATTACCCAAACAATTGATAGCAGTATTTTAAGCAACGTTACTGTTATACAAGATGGAAGGTCGCTCAACTTTATGCTATCCTACCATGGCAATAACTTACTCAATGCTGCTCTAGAAACTGGCGCAGACTTGCCATTTGCCTGTAAAAAAGGAGTTTGTTGCACTTGCAAAGCAAAATTATTAGAAGGTAAAGTTGAAATGGATAGAGTTTATGGATTAGAACCAGACGAAATTGATCAGGGATATATACTTACTTGTCAGGCTCACCCGAGGTCAGAAAAAATAGTGGTTGATTATGATATTTGATGTTGAGTTTTGGCAATAGTTTTTGAATCGATTTGTTTAATTATTTTTAATCACAAGCTTGAATATGGGAACGAATACAGAAGAACAGTTTCAGCAAAAGATTGATCAGGAAATCAAGATCGAGCCTAAAGACTGGATGCCCCAGAAGTATCGTCATACTTTAATTCGACAAATTAGTCAACACGCACATAGCGAAGTAGTGGGTATGCTGCCTGAAGGCAATTGGATTTCAAGAGCACCCAGTTTAAAAAGAAAAGTAATCCTACTGGCTAAGATTCAAGATGAAGCAGGTCATGGATTGTACCTGTATTCCGCAGCAGAAACACTAGGAATTTCCAGGGATGAAATGTATCATCAATTACATGCAGGCAAAGCAAAATATTCTTCCATTTTCAATTACCCAACATTAACCTGGGCTGATATCGGAGCCATTGGATGGTTAGTTGATGGTGCTGCCATTATGAACCAAGTACCACTTTGCAGAACCAGTTTCGGACCCTATGCCCGAGCAATGGTTCGGGTATGCAAAGAGGAAAGCTTTCATCAACGCCAGGGCTTTGAAAGTTTATTGGTGTTAAGTAATGGAACAGAAGAACAAAAAAGAATGTGCCAGGACGCCATTAATCGATGGTGGTGGCCTTGCCTCATGATGTTTGGACCTCCAGATGATGAAAGTCCAAATACTCTACAAAGCATGCAATGGAAAATTAAAAGATTTTCGAATGACGAATTGAGACAAAAATTTGTAGACATGATTGCTGAGCAAGTTAAAGTTTTAGGAATGACCTTGCCCGATCCGGATTTAAAATGGAATGAAGAATCAAAGCAATACGATTTTGGAGAAATTGATTGGGCAGAGTTTAAACAAGTAATTCAAGGTAATGGCCCCTGCAATAAAGAAAGAATAGATACCAGAAGAAAAGCATGGAACGAAGGCGCATGGGTTAGAGAAGCTGCTATTTCCTATGCAGCTAAACAAACAAAACAAGCATAAGAACCACTCAAATTTGCAATATGAAAATAGGTATCAGAAAATTCTTCTATGGCGATTATGGTGAAGAAAAAAATAGTGCAGCTGAAAGTACCGCCTCCAGAGAAACAATTAATGAATGGCCTCTGTGGGAAGTATTCATCAGAAGCAAGCAGGGCTTAGATCATAAACATGCAGGAAGTTTACATGCTGCAGATGCAGCAATGGCTATGGAAAACGCTAGAGATGTTTATACCAGGAGAAATGAAGGTGTTAGTATCTGGATTGTGGAGAGTAAATATATTCATGCAAGTAACCCTGATGATGCGGATGCATTATTTGATCCTGCAAACGACAAAATATATCGTCACCCTAGCTTTTATGATTTACCAGATGAAGTGAAACACATGTGATTGTTTGGAATCTAAATTAGAAGTGTATCAATTATGACAACAAAACAAATTAAAAACCCTTTAATTAATTTTCTTCTTCAACTGGGAGATAATGCATTAATCATGGGCCATCGAAATAGCGAATGGTGTGGCCATGGCCCTGTTTTGGAACAAGATATTGCACTCACCAATATTGCACTCGACCAAATAGGACAAGCAAGAAATTTTTATCAATACGCAGCAACACTTATTTCAGAATCTTCCGGAGAAAAATTAACAGAAGATAGTCTCGCCTATTTACGAGATAGTTGGGATTTCAAAAACTGTTTATTAACTGAATTGCCAAATGGACATTGGGGTCAAACAATTTTAAAACAATTTTTTGTATCCACTTATCAATATTATTTATATCAAGAATTAGAAATCAATAGCGATCTAAAATTGGCAGGTATCGCTTCAAAATCATTGAAAGAAATTAACTATCATGTACGTTGGAGTTCAGAATGGGTTTTACGTTTGGGCGACGGCACTTCAGAAAGTAAACAAAAAATGTTAGCTGCTTTAGAAACATTATGGCCCTATATAAATGAATGGACAATATTCACAGATTATGAAATAGAAATCTTAGGGAATAAGCATCAAAGCATTAAAGAAAAATGGGAAGAAAAAATTCATGCTGTATTGAATGAAGCGGGATTAATCATACCATCAGATGCATATGCACAAAGGGGAGGAAAACAGGGAAATCATACAGAACATCTAGGATATATATTAGCTGAAATGCAGTTTCTTCAAAGGGCTTACCCAAATTCAGAATGGTAAAATAATTAGTTGTATGAGCAGATTGGAAGAACAGATATGGCATTTATTAGAACATATTAATGATCCTGAAATTCCAGTATTATCTATCATTGACTTAGGCATCATCAGGTCTGTAACAATACTTGAAGTTAAGAATGAAATACAAAATCAGGTTCTTATCAACTATACCCCAACCTATTCTGCCTGCCCGGCAGTTGATCTGATAAACTCAGAAATAAAAGCTACCTTAAATGCTGCAGGCTTTACAAATATTCACTTAGAACAAACACTCTTTCCTGCATGGACTACAGATTGGATGTCGGAATCGGGAAAGGAAAAATTGATACAGTATGGTATTGCAGCACCTATTGGTAAAAGCTGCGATAATAATAGCATTGAAGCACTAAAAGTGGAATGCCCTCAATGTGGATCCGATAAGACCAATATGATTTCAGCTTTTAGTAGTACAGCATGCAAAGCGCTTTATAAATGTTCATCCTGTTTAGAACCTTTTGATTATTTTAAATGTCATTAATAAAATCATTTCACTTTTCAATTATCAAATATGTCTTCCGTTTTATTTCACATAGAAAATAATATCGCATTTATTACCCTAAACAGACCCGACAAACTAAATTCTTTTAATAGGGAAATGGCCATGCTATTGCAAAATTATTTAGATGAAGCAGCCACCCTCAAAGAAATAAGATGCGTTTACCTAACTGGAACTGGAAAGGGATTTTCATCGGGGCAAGATCTTTCAGAAGTAATTGATCCCAATGGACCGGGAATGGATAAAATTTTAAGTGAACACTTCAATCCAATTATTAAAAAAATTAGAAATATTCCTAAGCCTGTAATTGCTGCAGTAAATGGAGTTGCTGCTGGAGCTGGAGCAAATATTGCCCTAGCATGTGATATAGTATTGGCAAATAGTGATGCCTCATTTATACAGGCTTTCTCTAAGATTGGTTTGATACCCGATAGTGGAGGAACTTATACCCTTCCCAGATTGATTGGCAATCAAAGAGCTTCAGCTTTAATGATGTTAGGAGAAAAAATTAGCGCGCATGAAGCATTTCAAATGGGGATGATCTATAAAGTATTTGATAACGAAAATTTTGTTGGAGAATCAACAAGTATTGCAAATACATTAGCAAATATGCCAACAAAAGCATTGGCATATATTAAACATGCATTGAATCAAAGCTATTTAAATTCAATGGAGGAACAATTGGAATTAGAAGACAATTACCAACAAAAAGCAGCGGCTACAAACGATTTTAAAGAAGGTGTTCAGGCATTTTTAGAAAAAAGAATGCCGCGTTTCAAAGGAGAATAATCTTTGAACCAATGCTTAAGAATAAGTAAGAAAATTATTTAACGTAACTTTGCCTGTTGCAATCTGCAATTACACTTTAATGAATTTACAGCGTGTCTGAAAGAAGTAATTTTATCGATCTTATCCGTATATTTTGTCATTCCGGCCATGGAGGAGCAGGGTCTCGTCATTTTATGCGTAATAAATTAACTGCTATGGGAGGGCCTGATGGAGGCGATGGTGGAAGAGGAGCACATATTATTTTAAGAGGCAATAGTAATTTATGGACGCTTTTACATTTACGTTATTTTAAAAATGTATTGGCAGAAGATGGAGAGATGGGAAGTAAAAATAATTGCACTGGAAAAGATGGAGCAGATATTATTATCGAAGTACCACTGGGAACCATTGCAAGAGATGAAGAAACCGGAAAAATTGATGCAGAAATATTAGAAGACGGTCAGGAAATTATTTTAATGAAAGGTGGAAGAGGTGGATTGGGAAATAGTAATTTTGCTACCCCAACTAACCAAGCACCCGAACATGCTCAACCGGGTGAGCCAGGTTTTGAAGGCTGGAAGGTATTAGAGTTGAAAGTATTGGCAGACGTGGGTTTGGTAGGATTTCCAAATGCAGGAAAATCAACTTTACTTTCGGTTATCACTGCAGCAAAACCAAAAATTGCCAATTACGCTTTTACCACATTAACTCCACAATTAGGAATGGTATCTTATCGCGATAACAAATCATTTTGTATTGCAGATTTACCAGGAATCATTGAAGGAGCAGCAGAAGGAAAAGGTTTAGGCCATCGTTTTTTAAGACATATAGAAAGAAACTCTGCACTCTTATTTTTAATTCCAGCTGATAGTGCTGATCATTTAAAAGAGTTCAACATATTAAGAAACGAATTAGAAGAATACAATCCAGAATTGTTGCAAAAAGATTTTGTAATCGCAATTAGTAAATCTGATATGCTGGATGATGAATTAAAAGAAGCCATCAAAAAAGAATTGCCTTCTGCTATTCCTCTCCTATTTATTTCTTCTTTAACTAACAAAGGTTTAACAGAATTAAAAGATCTTTTGTGGGACACACTAAATAAACCACAATCTTAACAACCTTATAATTAATTGATTTTCAATAGTTTATAAGGCAAATAATTAAAACAGTAGGGTAATCTCAAAAAAATGGGGTTACCTTTTTTTATCTAAGGTATTAATCCTTGTATCGACCATCCAAGACAAACGTCAATCATTTGGATGCCAGTTGATATTTTTCATCTACGCTTTGCTACACCATCTGAGAAGAAAATAATAACTGTTTTACAGATTGCTTGTGCCATCAAGAAGTTCGTTATCAATTTATTTAATCTTAAAAATTAAAAAAAACATGAAAAAGCAATCAATCAACACAATCGCAAAAAGATTTTTCTTAGGCAACGTTTTAGCTGCAATGTTCTTTCTTTCTGCAAACGCAAACACAGGTAGTACTAGAGTTTCTATCGACCCAACTAAAAAAGTTGAAGTTAAGTATGTAGGAACTGAAAAAGAAAGCTTGTTCTTCAATGTTAAATACAACAATGAAGCTGGTAAATCTTTTAAAGTTTATGTATTAGATGAGTATGGTGAAGTGATCTACTCTGATAAATTTTCAGAAAAATCATTTGACAAGAAATTCATTTTCCCTGCAAGTCAGGATGTAAACAAACTAACTTTCTTAATCAATACTGATAAAGGTTCTTACAAAGAAATTTTTGATGTAACTGTTAAGACTAATACAGTTTCTGAAGTTAGTGTTACCAAAAAATAATTAATTAAAAGTTTAAATAACACTGAGAATGAAAATCATTTCTCAGTGTTATTTTTTTTATTGATCTGTAATAGGTCCTAAGAAAACTGCTTGAGCTCCTGTGCCACCAAAGAAGCCTTTTAAAACGATGGTATAGGATTTGCCAGCTACTGCCTCAAAATTTGGAAGCTGCGTAATAGTGCTGCTTGTACCTGCTACTACTGCAGAAACATTAAATATGCCCGGGTCTATTGCAGTATATGCAATGTAAGAAGTAGTAGAAATGTGATCTACATAATTTCTACTAGCAAAAAGTTTAATGGGAGTTGTTCCAGCTCTAAGTATATCAATAGAAGAATTCACGTTTGCATAGTCAAAAAAACGAAGAAAAGCCTTTCCCGTTGGTGGTGCTGCTCTGCTGTCTTGAAATAAATTTCCTTTTATAATTGCAACTGAATCATACACAATTGCAGAATAATAATTGTTCGGATTAAATGCAATACTTCCTGACCCTACCATACTAGTGGTTCCAGCTTGAGTAAATGAAACGGCAGTTGAAGCCGCATTAATTAATTGGTAACTAGAAGCGGATCCATAACTCACATTTCCTACAACCAGGCTACTATTTGCATAGACATCTAATGCTCCTGCATTGGGAGAAAGGTTAATGAAGCGCATATTTGTAGTTGAAGTTGTACCTGATTTAGTACAAGAAAATACACTTACCAGAATAAATGCCAGTGTAAATGAGCTAACTAAATTTTTCATATTCAAGCGTCTGTTGATACCTTCAATATTACGTAAGTTCTCAGGATGTGCACTATATATTTGGCCAATAATTTCTTAAAAGGGCAAAAAAAATCCCCGGCAATAGCCAGGGATTAACTTCAATCAATTTAATATTATCCAACTGCATCACTCTGCATGCTCTTAGAACTCTTCTTTCTATCATCTTCGTTCAATACCACTTTGCGCATACGGATATTCTTAGGAGTAACTTCAATACACTCATCTTGCTGAATATATTCCATACACTCTTCCAAAGTAAATTGCAATTTTGGAACGATACGAACGCTATCATCACTTCCGCTTGCACGGTGGTTCGTTAGCTTTTTCATTTCCACTGCATTTACATTCAAATCACCTGGTTTGATATGTTCAGCAATAACCTGACCAGCATAAACCTCATCACTTGGCTCAATAAAAAATGAACCACGATCCTGTAATTTATCAATTGAGTAGGCCGTTGTAGTACCTCCAAATTTTGCAATCAATACCCCATTACTTCTTCCTGGAATTGGTCCTTTCCATGGCTTATATTCAATAAAGCGGTGCGCCATAACAGCTTCACCAGCAGTGTTTGTAAGCATTTGAGAACGTAAGCCAATCAAACCACGAGAAGGAATTTCAAATTCCAGGTGTTGCATTTCACCTTTACTTTCCATAATCTGCATTTCACCTTTACGTTGAGTAACCAGGTCGATTACTTTACCGCTAAATTCACCTGGTACATCTACTACCAAATTCTCATACGGTTCGTGTTTTTTGCCATCGATCTGTTTAACCAATACCTGAGGATTACCAACTGTTAATTCATAACCTTCACGACGCATGGTTTCAACCAAGATACCCAAGTGAAGGATACCACGACCGAATACCAAGAAACTATCAGCACTATCCGTATCTTCTACACGTAAAGCCAAGTTCTTTTCAGTTTCCTTCATCAAACGATCACGTAAGTGACGAGAGGTAACGAACTTACCATCTTTACCAAAGAAAGGCGAGTTGTTAATGCTGAATGTCATACTCATAGTAGGTTCATCAACACTGATTACAGGTAATGCTTCTGGATTTTCTATATCAGCAATAGTATCACCAATATTAAAATCGTCTAATCCTACAACTGCACATAAATCGCCCGATAACACTTCTGTTACCTTACGCTTACCCATTCCTTCAAATACGTATAATTCTTTTACTTTACTTTTTTTGAAAGTGCCATCACCCTGAACAAGCGCAATAGTCTGACCTTCCTTCACAAATCCACGAGTTACTTTACCAATGGCTATTCTTCCTAAGAAAGAAGAATAATCCAAAGAAGTAATCTGCATTTGCAAAGTTCCTTCTGTAATTTTTGGTTCTGGTACGTATTTAATGATACCATCCATTAATGGAAGAATATCTTCTGTCTGAGTTAAAGTATCGTTGAACCAACCGTTTTTACCACTACCATAGAAAGTAGGGAAATTCAACTGCTCTTCTGTAGCGTCTAAGTTGAAGAATAATTCAAAAACCGCATCGTGCACTTCATCAGGACGGCAGTTTGCTTTATCTACTTTGTTGATTACAACAATTGGCTTAAGATTCAGATGTAAAGCTTTCTGTAATACAAAACGCGTTTGAGGCATTGGTCCTTCAAATGCATCCACCAATAGGATAACACCATCAGCCATTTTCAAAACTCGCTCAACTTCACCACCAAAGTCAGAGTGACCCGGGGTATCAATTACATTTATTTTTACTCCTTTATAGGTAACTGCAGCATTTTTACTGAAGATGGTAATACCTCTTTCTCTTTCAAGATCGTTGCTATCCATAATCAAATCACCAGTATCTTGGTTGTCTCTGAATACTTTAGTAGTCTGTAAAATACGATCTACTAATGTTGTTTTGCCATGATCTACGTGGGCGATGATAGCAATATTTCTTATTTCCATGTAAAATTTTAAGGCTGCAAAGGTACGGCTTTAAGGCCGGAGGGCAATGAGCAACTTAAAACTTAATAGTTTGGCTATACTCGAACATAGATTTTACGCTTATCTAAGAGGTATCCGACCGACCAACAAACCATCATATAGCTAATCGCAAAAAGGAGTGATCCAAAATAATTACCCGCATAATCAAATATATTCATATATATCCATTTGAATAGATTAGAGTTATCTCCAACTGGAATTATATAAAGGCAAATCACCAGGATTTCAGATAATAAATAAACAAACAAAGGATTTTTGCCAAGTACTTCAAAGAAATAGGTAAAGCCTGTCTTATTTTTAAAATCGATCAGGTATATAATGGCTGATAATATCACACAATCAAGACCAACCGTAATCAAAACAAAGGAAGATGTCCATAATTTTTTATTTATAGGGAACCACATATTCCAGCAATAAGCTAAGAATAATAAAACCGCCCCAGCTAATAAAAGTTTGGCAAGGCCTTCATAATCCTTACCCTTTTTCTGAACAAATTGACCCACTGTAAAACCAGCAATCACGTTGGCAATTGCAGGCATAGTGCTCAACAATCCTTCGGGATCAAAAGCGAAACCTTCACCATGGTAAAGATGTTTCTCACCAAATAACCATAAGTCTAATTTTAATCCCGCATTTCCAGTAATGCTTAAAGGATCAGAAGGATCGCCGAACCAAATGCAAAGCCCCCAATAAAGAAATAAGAATACAATACTTATAATTAAGGCCAAACGAGGTTTTAAAAAATAAATCATCAATGAACCAATACCATAACAAAGTGCAATTCTTTGCAGCACACCCAGAATTCTGGTATCGCTCAATGGCGCTAGCATTACATGATGTTGATCATCCAAACGCACAAAAGGAAACCAATACATTAAAAACCCAAGTAAAAATATCAACGCTGTTCTTTTAAATATTTTAGTGAGAATTGCAGACTGACTCATTCCTGCCCACTTTGGCATTACAAAACTCATCGCATTACCAACGGCAAAAAGAAATGAAGGAAATACTAAATCAGTGGGTGTAAATCCATGCCATTTTGCATGAAGCAAAGGAGCGAAAGTCATATCATTACCTGGCGTATTTACAATAATCATCAGGCAAATAGTCATTCCTCTGAATACGTCTAAGGCAAGAAATCGTTTAGGAGCAGTCATACTTTAATTTTGGTATGCCAATATAAGTAAATTATTAAACCATTAATCAGCAATCTGGTATCCATTCAATATTTTCAGTTAATTTAAGCCTTCAAATAAAATTGTTTCTTCATGCGTTTGCTTAAAATATTTGCAGCACTCATCATAGTGCTTTTTTTTGTTTACCTGTTTGGGCCACATCCAGCAACACCAATTTATAGTTCCATATTACCATCTGTTCCATCTGATCCAATTGCTTTAATTAATTATGTACAACAAGAAGAATCGAAGCATCTTGTAAAAAAAGATAATGAAGCAGAAATTGTTTGGGCCGATTCTAGTACCAAACATAAAACAGCTTATTCCATTGTTTATCTGCATGGATTTAGTGCCAGTAAAATGGAAGGGGCACCAACACATATGGAAATTGCAAAAAAGTTTGGATGTAATTTATATTTAGCACGCTTATCGCAACACGGTATTGACACAACAGATGCGTTAATTAATATGACACCCGATAATTTGTGGGAAACCGCCAAGCAAGCCTATGCCATTGGTAAGCAATTAGGTGAAAAAGTGATTTTAATGGGAACATCTACAGGAGGCACGCTTGCTTTGCAATTGGCTGCAGCATATCCTGATGTGTCAGGTTTAATTTTATACTCACCAAATATTGCCATCAACGATCCAAATGCCTGGTTAATTAATAACCCCTGGGGACTACAAATTGCAAGACTCGTAAAGGGTTCTAATTATAATATTATAAAAGCTGATTCTGTGTATTCGAAATATTGGAATACAAAATATCGATTAGAAGCCGTTGCATCTGTTGAAGAGTTACTAGAAACTAAAATGAATGAGAGTACATTTCAATCCATCAAACAACCTGTACTAACGTTGTATTATTATAAAGATGAGCAACATCAAGATCCGGTTGTAAAAGTAAGTGCCACAAAAAAAATGTTTGAACAACTGGCCACATCTAAGGAATTGAAACGTGCCATTGCAATGCCAAATACAGGAAATCATGTTATTGGTTCTCCCATATTATCAAAAGATGTTACAGGTGTTCAATTAGAAACAATAAGTTTTATGCAGGAAATCATGCATATGAATGCCATAAAATAAAGAATAATGACGATTTTAAATTCTCTTATCTTCGTCAGAATAAACAAAAACGATTGCTATGTCCCTCAGTAAAATTGCAGGCATTGGAATGTATGTTCCAGAAAAAGTAGTTACCAATAACGATTTGAAAAAGTGGATGGATACTGACGACAACTGGATTCAAGAAAGAACAGGCATTCAAGAAAGAAGATTCGCAAAACGAACTGAGGAAACTACCACCACCATGGCAGTTGAAGCCGCAAAAATTGCGATAGAAAGAGCTGGAATAACAGCACAGGATATCGACTTTATTGTTTTTGCAACTTTATCGCCCGATTATTATTTTCCAGGTTGTGGTGTATTAGTTCAAAGAGCCATGAAAATGAAAGAGATTGGTGCATTGGATATTCGTAACCAGTGTAGTGGTTTTTTATATGCAATCAGTGTGGCAGATCAGTATATTAAATCTGGTATGTATAAAAACATATTAGTCATCGGAGCAGAAAAGCATAGCATGGGTTTGGATTACAGTACCAGAGGAAGAAATGTTTCTGTAATATTTGGCGATGGTGCCGGTGCAGTTGTATTACAACCCACTGAAAAAGCAAATCAAGGAATTCTGAGTACACATTTACATAGTGATGGCGCTAGTGCAGAAATATTAGCTCAATATAATCCGGGCTCACATGCAAATCATTGGATGGAAACTCCTGTTGCAGATTTCGATGATGCAGAAATTGGAGAAATGTTTATGAGTCATAAAATGATTGATAATGCACAGTTATTTCCTTTCATGGACGGACCAACCGTATTTAAAAAAGCTATCGTAAAGTTTCCAGAAGTAATTGTCGAAGCATTAACTCAAAACGGATATACTACTGAGGATCTTAATATATTAATTCCACACCAGGCAAATCTTAGAATCAGTCAGTTCGTTCAACAGAAACTAAAACTACGTGATGATCAGGTATACAATAACATCATGAAATATGGTAACACAACTGCAGCGTCTGTACCCATTGCATTATGTGAAGCCTGGCAGAATGGAAAAATAAAAGAAGGAGATTTAGTTTGTCTGGCAGCATTTGGTAGCGGCTTTACATGGGCGTCTGCATTACTAAAATGGTAATGACCTCTTACCAATGATTATTTGATATAGATTTTATGAAGAGAAAGATCAACTTTTTAGTCAACCCTATTTCTGGCAATACCAAAAAAGATGAAATTCTCCGCTTGGTGCATACTGAAATGCAAGGAAAAGAAATTCCTTTTGAATTTATTTTTACCAACGCTTCGGGGGATTACGATGATATAAAAGATAAAATAGAAACTGAAGAGATCACAGACGTTGTGATTATTGGTGGTGATGGCACTGTTAATCAGGTTATAAATGCATTACGCGACACCAATATTCAATTCGGCATTATCCCTGTAGGATCTGGAAATGGATTGGCTTTGGCTGCAGGTATTCCCAAAAAACCTATTGATGCGATTCAGCTTATTCTTAAAGGAGAAGCAAAGCCTATTGATGCATTTCTAATCAACAACCAATTCTCTTGTATGCTAAGTGGCGTTGGTTTTGATGCACAGGTGGCTCATGATTTTGCCAGCAAGGCTGCGAGAGGATTAATAACATATACCCATCAAAGCCTGATCAATTATTTTAAAGCACACCCCTATCAATTTGAAATAATACTGGAGAATTTTTCGTTTTTCACTGATGCATTTTTTATCAGTATCGCTAATAGTAATCAATTTGGAAACAATGTTACTATTGCACCCAAGGCAAGTTTAAATGATGGATTATTAGATATCGTGGTAGTTCAAAAAATGAACAAAGCAAAAATGCCTTTTGCAGTTTTAAAACAAATCAGGGGAAACAATAAATTAACTGAACTCGTAGAGAACCTTACAAAGAACAATATCTTGTATTTTCAAACGAAAGCACTTACAATCAAAAACAATAAACTCGCTCCGTTTCATATTGATGGAGAGCCTAAAGAATCTGCAGCAGAATTCAATATCGAAATTATTCCAAGCTGTTTTAAATTGATTCAACCCTAAATATTATTATTAGATTTTCTTAGCACGAACCACATATAAAATAGATACCAATACGAGTAATAATAACATTCCTACTAATTGATGCAATTCTGCCATCCACTCAAACATACCCCAGGTTCCAGCAACTATATGGGCACTGGTTAATACTGTTAAGATGCCCAATAAAACCTGAATCAAAATAAAGGCAAGGGGCATTGTACGCAGATAATTGAAAACAGTTCCGCCCTTTGTTTTGTATAAATGGTAGGACCATATCGAGATCAAAACAATTAGTACATAAGCAAGTCCGCGATGCACAAAATGGACCCATATTTTATTATCAATGGCATTCATAATAAAGCTGTCGCCATTCGTTAAATGATCAGGAATCCATGCGCCATTGATGGTTGGCCAGGTAGCAGCAATATTTGCTGCTTTATGACCAGCCATTAATGCTCCATACAATAATTGAAGCACCAATACAGCAATCAATGCCAGATTCCATTTTCTCAACTTTGCATTTACAATTACTTGCTGTGGTTTTACCAATAAACTCAAAGCAAACCAATATGTATAAGATAATAATCCAAGTGCGAAAATAAAGTGTAATGCCAATTTAGTAGGTTTTACATAAACCGCATCTCCGGTTAATCCGCTGGCAACCATGATCCAACCAATGGCACCTTGCAATGCACCAAGTGCAAACAAGAATAATAACGGCTGTATCATTTCTTTTTTAAAATGTCTTTTAATCAGAAAATAAATAAAGCCCGCGGCAAAAACCAATCCAATAGTTCTGGCCCATAGACGATGAAACCATTCCCAGAAAAAGATGAATTTGAAATCAGACACCGTAAATTCAAAATTCAAATATTGAAATTGAGGGGTTTGACGATATTTATTAAATTCTATGAGCCATTGCTGCTCATTTAAAGGAGGCAAAGCTCCAGTAACCACATCCCATTGTGTGATTGATAATCCACTCCCAGTTAAACGGGTAATGCCTCCAAGGGCAATTTGTATTACGGTCATCCCAACTCCAATTAAGAGCCAGGTTGCTACCAATTTTGAAGACCTATCAATTTTCTGCATAAAATACTATTTCAAACATGGCAAAGTTAGCAGTATATTTTTTCTGTAGTTGTTTTAGTAAAATGAATTTGATACTGTTCAAAACTTTCAGGAATTTTAGATTGATGTTGTTGTCTTTCTATCAAAATAATTTTATTGAAGCAGGTTGCGATGAAGCGGGCCGAGGCTGTTATGCCGGACCCGTATTTGCAGCTGCTGTTATTCTTCCTAAAGACTTTTCTCATCCACTTTTGAATGATAGTAAAAAAGTGTCGGAAAAGAACCGGCTATTGTTAAAAGAAGTTATCGAATACAACGCTGTAGCTTGGGCAGTTGCCAGAGTGGAGCATGATGAAATTGATCGAATCAATATCTTAAAAGCCTCTATCAAAGCGATGCATCTTGCCATTCAGCAATTAAAAATAACACCCGAGTTTCTTTTAATTGATGGAAATCGATTTCAGCAATATCAAAAGATTCCACATTTATGTGTGATAAAGGGTGATGGTAAGTATGCTAGTATTGCTGCGGCTAGCATTTTGGCAAAAACACATCGTGATGCTTACATGAAAAAACTACATAAAAAATTTCCTGCTTATAACTGGATTAATAATAAAGGCTATGGTACGCTCGACCATAGAAATGCAATCGCAGAAATTGGGTTATGCAAATACCATCGAAAAAGTTTCTCGATTTTACCAAATCCTCCTGATTTATTTAATTTAGAAGACTTACATAAAAAATAAAGCCTTGCAATTGCAAGGCTTTAGGATTTCAATTCCCCCCCGGTTATTGAAACTATATCAAATTTATAGGGAATGTTTTGATTTTTTATTATTCGTTTTGTGAAACAGCATTATTATTTTGTGAAGGAGTTGTATATTATTTTAAAATTAAGATTGAACGGCTTCTTATTAAGAAATTTAAATAACCACATCAAAATTATCTATTATATAATTTAAAAAAATATAGTTATTCTTCCCAAACACCAGCACCTTCCCGAATCAACTCATAAGAATCTTTGGTACAATCTATAATGGTTGATGGAACCATCCCGCCAATGCCGCCGTCTACAACAATATCAACCAGGTTTTTAAAATTTTCATAGATCAATTCAGGGTCGGTATATTCTTCCACCATTTCTCCTGGTAAAGAAGCAGATAAAATCGGATGTCCCAGTTCGTGTACAATAGTTCTGGCGATATTATTATCAGGGATCCGCAGGCCAATCGTACTTTTTTTACTTTGCAAAATTTTAGGTACTTCCTTACTTGCTGGCAAAATAAAAGTATAAGGCCCGGGTAAATAATTTTTCAATAACCTATAAAGTGGCGTACCAATGCTTTTAGTGTATTTACTCAAATCGCTAAGGTCATCGCAAATAAAACTTAATTGTGCTTTAGCAGGGTCTACTTGTTTGATTTGTGCAATTCGTGCAATTGCTTTTTGTTGAAAAATGTCGCATCCCAAACCATAGATGGTATCAGTGGGATAAATAATCACACCACCTGATAATAAACAATCCACAATCATTTTCAGATAACGGGGGTTGGGATTTACTGGATGAACTTGCAATAACATAAGGGTATCTATCTTCTATTACAAAGTTAAATCATATCAATCCGATAACCCAACATAAATAAAAAGAGGTAGTAAAAAACTACCTCTTTTTGGTTTGTAACCCCCAATGAAACTGTTTACCTAGAAAGGTGTATTGGTAATAGCCAACTGCAGTTTATCCATGGTAAAAGTAGGGGCGCTTATGTTATAAAACAACGTAGAAAACACTGAATTTTTTCGGTGTTTTCACCGTATTAATTCAGTTAAAAAATCATAGTTAATTTAAAATACTTATGAGAATTTCGTTTTGCGATTTTGGCAGCTTATTTATCGGTTACCCCCGGAACAGATATCTCTGTTGCTATTTTTAGAAAACTAACGCTATGACTAAAATTGCTATCGTTGATGACCATATCCTTTTTAGAAGGGGATTGTCCATCATCATCAATTCCTTTGCTGAATATAAAATAATATCAGAAGCAAGTAATGGCAGAGAGTTCGTGAATAATATCAATCCAAATAATTTACCAGGTATTGTATTACTGGATATTACAATGCCCGAAATGAACGGATATGAAACTGCAAGGTGGTTATTTACGCATTACCCTGGAATAAAGGTTTTAGCGCTGAGCATGCTAAATGAAGAAAGAGCCATTATTAAAATGCTGAAAAATGGCGCTAAGGGATATATTCTTAAAGATAGTGAGCCCCAGGAATTAAGAACTGCTTTAGATAGCTTAGTTGCAAAAGGGATTTACCTCAACGAACTTATGTGTTCTAACATCATCCATTGTATGAATAATCAATTTGAAGAAGATCAGGAAACTTTTAAAAGGAAGGCAGAATTAACAGAAAGAGAATCGGAATTTCTGAAGCGTATTTGTAGTGATATGTCGTATAAACAAATTGCAGATACGATGTTTCTTAGCCCCAGAACTATTGATGGCTACCGCGATGCCCTGTTTCAAAAACTAAATGTGCAAACGCGTATTGGATTAGTATTATATGCCATCAGAAACGACATAGTAAGTATTTGAGAATTACAGCTTGAAATAAGAAAAGCCCCATTCATTTAATTGATATGGGGCTTTCACTATTATTATTTTTATTAAACGATTTCCCAGACTTCTTTACCACGAATCAATTTATCTAAATCACCCTTGCCTTTACTTGCAATGGTTTCTTCTATTTGCATAGCCATATCATCTTCATAACATGCTCTATCAGTTTGATAAAACACACCGAATGGACGTGGGAAATGTTTACCAGATTTATTTGGATCATCAAACATTCTTACTAAAGCCTGTGCTTTATAAAAATCATGTTCGTCATGGATCCAAAGATCATCTAAACTAATCGTGCCATCTAAATCTACCACTACCGGTTTCATTCCTTCTATCTTAATACCAAACTGCTGATTAGCTCCGAAAACCAATGGCTTTCCATGTTCCAGATAAAGACCTTGATCAGCTTTAGTTGATTTTTCAGTATAGATCTCATAGGCGCCATCATTAAAGATATTACAGTTCTGATAGATCTCTAAGAACGAAGAACCTTTATGCTGATTGGCACGGGTTAACATATATTGTAAATGCTTTGGATCACGATCCATACTTCTTCCTATAAAAGTAGCATCAGCACCTAATGCCAGGGCTAAAGGATTAAACGGATGATCAATGCTTCCAAACGGACTAGACTTAGTAACCTTATGCTGCTCTGAAGTTGGAGAATACTGGCCCTTTGTTAAACCATAAATCTGGTTATTAAAAACCAACAAGTTTACATCCAGATTTCTACGAAGCATATGAATGGTATGGTTTCCACCAATACTCATACTATCGCCATCCCCAGAAACAATCCAAACACTTAATTCAGGGCGACTCGCTTTTAAACCACTGGCAATTGCAGTTGCACGTCCGTGAATAGAATGCATCCCGAATGTATTCATATAATAGGGGAAACGACTACTACATCCGATACCACTGATGATAGCAATATTTTCTTTAGCAACGCCAATTGTTGGCATTACTTTTTGAACCTGAGCCAGAATGGAATAGTCACCACATCCAGGACACCAACGAACTTCCTGATCAGTTGCAAAATCTTTAGCGGTCAAAACAGGCGCCGCTGTTGCAGTTTCACTCATTTGATAAATTTTATATAAGGACAAAACAATTGAATCAAAATATTGCCGCTAAAGTTACGGTAATATCAGGAAGCAACCCGCTAAAAAATGCATCTTAACTTTAATTTTTGGCTTAGCCTTTTAATAAAGCTTCCCAAAATTCTGCAGCTCTTCTCGTATGTGGAATTACAATAGTACCTCCCACGATATTGGCTACTGCAAATATTTCATAGAGTTCTTCCGTATTCACTCCTAACTCATAACACTTGCCCAAATGGTATTTAATACAATCGTCGCAACGTAAAACCATGCTCGAAACCAGACCCAACATCTCTTTGGTCTTTTTATCCAAAGCACCTGCATCATAGGTATTGGTGTCTAAATTCCATAGCCTTTTCATCACCAGGTTATTCTTATCCAATATCACTTCGTTCATCCGCTCACGATAATCGTTGAACTCGTTTACTAATTCACTCATTCTATAATTTTTGAAGGTAAAAATACTAACAGAAGCTTAGCCTTGGCCAATTATTTGTACTTTAATCCTTTAATAGAAACACATGAAAAAAATTTATTTAGTATTCCTTCTTATCGGTTTTCATCAGGCATTTGCACAGAATGGCAAAGAGCCCATTAAAGTAACCGATATGCTGAAAGTCAAACAGTTAAGTGCGGTTACCATTAGTCCCGATGGTAGCCAGGCTGCTTTTGTTGTAAATAGTATAGAACCTGAGGCTGATAGCAAATGGGAATCCAAATACCTGAATCAATTATTTATTGTTAATACCGATGGGTCTTCTGCTCCTAAAGCGTATACCTATAAAGACAATGCTTCACAACCAGCCTGGAGCCCTGATGGCAAACAACTGGCATTTGTGCGCGTGATTGATACTAAGCCGCAGATCTTTTTAATGTCGGTTTCTGGAGGTGAGCCCATACAGTTTACCAAATTTAAATACGGTGCATCCACCCCAAAGTGGAGCCCCGATGGCAAACAAATCTTATTCAGTGCTTCTATTAGTTTGAAGGAATTGTTGAAGGATTCAACTCTCAACCAAAAAAAAGAAATTCCTAAATGGCCCTATGAAAAACCTGGCTTTGACCAAAATCAGCAATTTGTTGCTACAACTGCTAAACCAGATCCTGATGGAAACCTGGATGAGATGAGAGCTTATCTCGAAATCAATGCAACTGATAAGAAGGCTAAAGTGATCAATAAATTAAATTTCCAAGAAGAAAGTACCACTACTTCAGAAATTTCTTTCAACCATTTTTTTATAGCACCCATTTCTAATGGCAATGAGATAGCGGCAATTACGCATGGCTTTTACAGATATGCAGCTGCAGATTTTACGCCTGATGGAAAACAACTAATCATTACTGGAAATAGAGATTCATTGCAACATCCAGATCGTGCACTTGAAAGCGAAATTTATCTCAGTCAATTAGATGGTACTCATCTTCAAAAAATACTTGGTGCCAAGGGCATGCAATACAATAGTGCTAAAATTTCTCCTTCCGGAAAATGGCTGGCCTTTCAATTTGGCAATACATCGTTTGTAGATGTTCCTCAACTGGCCATTATGCCTTTAAATGGAACTGAAAAAGATATTCAGGTTTTACCTTTTGACAGAAATAAAGGCGGACTAACCTGGACGACAGACGAACAGTGGATTTATTTTACAGCTCAATCAAACGGCGGACAACCACTATACCGAATCAATATCAGCAGTAAAAAAGCAGAACCTCTATCTGATTTTAATTCAGGGATTCTCTCTTTTGATATCAATAAAAATCAAGTGCTCTATGTAAAAACTGAAGTCTCCAATCCCTCAGAATTATATCTTTCTGATGCCAGTTTGAAGAAATCAAATCGCATCAGCAATTTCAACACAGGTTGGTTAGCCAACAAACAATTGAGTTACCCAGAAAAAATGAGTTTTGTAGACGAGAAAGGCCTAACCATTGAGTATTGGGTTATGAAGCCGATTAATTATGAAGCCGGAAAAAAATATCCAGCCATTTTAGATATTCATGGCGGACCATCGGCCATGTGGGGACCAGGTGAACTTTCTATGTGGCACGAGTTTCAGTATTATGCGGCCAAAGGTTATGCTGTAGTTTATGGAAATCCAAGGGGTTCAGGTGGATACGGATCTACCTTTTTGAGAGCCAATATCAACGATTGGGGTAAGGGCCCTACTTATGATGTACTTACTTATCTCGACAAATCTGTAGCACTTGGATTTATTGATACTTCAAAACTAACCGTTACCGGAGGCTCTTATGCAGGTTATTTAGTTGCCTGGATAGTTGGACATGACCAAAGATTCAAAGCCGCTTGTTCACAGCGGGGTGTATATGATCTGTCTACTTTTTTTGGAGAAGGAAATGCGTGGAGATTGGTACCTAATTATTTTGGTGGGTACCCTTGGGAATCTGCTACCAAAGCCATTTTGGAAAGAGAGTCGCCCATTACTTACGTGAACGATATCCATACCCCTTATATCATTTTTCATGGAGAAAACGATTTAAGAACGGGTGTGATTCAGGGCGAAATGTTATACCGAAGTCTTAAAATTTTGGGCAGAACCGTAGAATACGTACGTCATCCTGGAGGAACTCATGAGCTAACCCGTACAGGAAACAATCGTCAAAGGATCGATCAGATGCTAAGAACGATGGAATTTTTTGAGCGATTTATCAAGCACTAATTATGTAATTGTTTTAACCAATCTTGAATAGCCAATATCACTTTTAGAGAAACTTCTTGTCTGAATTTTGTGTCGATCACTTTTTTTTCATCGTCTGCATTACTCAGAAAAGCAATCTCTAAAAGTGCATTTGGAAAGTCTGTGGGCTGATTTAAAGTGAAATTAAAATTTCCAACATTTCCAAATTCACTCAATTTTAATTCGAGCATTCTTTTCAGCAATGCCTGTGATAAAGGACGAAATCCGATATGCTTATAATAGGTACTCACCCCCGAAACCATTTCATTAGCAGAAGAATTAAAATGCAGACTAATTAAAAAATCAGGGTTCTGTTCTTGAAGAAATAAGATCCGGTCTTTGTTATCAAAACTAGTATCTGTTGTTCTAGTCATAATCACTTTCTTCACCCCTAATTTCTTCAAGTTTTTTTCAAGTGATTTTGCGTAAAGCAATGTGTATTCTTTCTCACTGGTCTTTCTTTTAATACCATCAGTTCCAGAATTATTACCTCCATGCCCGGCATCAATAGCAATCACCATCTTTTTTAAATCTAATATTGCAGGCTGTCTTTTTACACGCAATACTAAATTTTTACCTACATAAGAAAGGCTGTAACCCCAGTGTTGCGCGTGTTTTAATTCAATTGTTACACGAACCACATCATCTTCCACTTGATTATAATAAACGTTTTTGATTTCTTTTACTGATTGTAATTGTGTGATCCAGTTGGTATTCGCTTGAACACCATAGAGATCTACAATAATTTTAGATGGTTCAATTTCCATCCAGGATTTATATGGTAGGTGCTCGTCCAAATGCATACTTACATAATCATATAAGGAATCACCCTTTACTAAAAAAGAACCCGTTAAATAGAATGGTTTACTCGTAAAAACAGAGTCGTGCCTGATATAAGTTTTCTCAATAAATGCGCTATGGAATTTTGAAAGTTGAACCGTATATAATTCTTTAGTTGAATCAACAACTCGCAAAAGAATATTGGAATCTATATAACCCATTTTAGTACCCCCAAGACGGTCATCTCCAAAACCATATAACAAGGATGGTAATTTTCCTGTTGACTTCACTAACAAATAATTTGTTTCACTATTTTGCGCAAAAACAAATAAATGAATCAACAAAAAACTAAGTAGTAAGATTCCTCTCATTAATTGAAGATAAAAAAACTGAGGGCAAAAAACTAGAAAATAAAAGGAAATGTCAATGATATATTGAGGTATTCGGGTAAAAGAAAAGACCTTAGCATTTTTAATACTAAGGCCTTATCTGAGCAAGCAATCGTAAGATTATCGATATGTTAAATTTAGAGTAATTTTTCTAAAGCCACCAAAAAATTCTTTAGAACTTATACCCCTTGTTTGCAATCATCTTATCGGCAACTCTTCTACGGGCATCTTTGCAATTAAAAGGCTCCACTTTGGTGAACCTTTTTAGTCCAATATGCATCATTCTGAGCTCGTCACCGTCTGAAAAGCTGTTTAAAGCGTCTTTTCCGGCTTTATTGATCCTATCTGCTGCATCATATAAATAGGTTCGCATCATATCTGCCTGTACTGAGGTTTCGGCCTCACCCTTCCTTTCCGAAAGTTTTATCACCCTTAATAAGGCACTTTCTGCATTATATACATCGATGCTCATATCTGCAATGTTCATCAGGATTTCTTGTTCCTTATCTAAAGTCATCATTAGCTTTTGAACCGCAGCACCGGCCACCATCAGAATAGCTTTTTTGAAGTTTGCCACATATTTACGCTCTTTCACAAATGGTCCTTCCTCATCGCTATTAAAATCCGGGATACTCATTAGCTCTTTTTGAACTGCCATGGCTGGTCCCATCAAATCCAGCTTTCCCTTCATTGCACGTTTCAAAACCATATCCACTGTTAGAAGTCGATTGATTTCGTTTGTGCCTTCATAGATTCTATTAATTCTGCTATCGCGATAAGCTCTTGAAATCTGGTATTCATCACTAAATCCATTACCCCCATGTATCTGAACACCTTCATCCACCACAAAATCAAGCGTCTCACTACCGTAAACTTTTAGCATGGCACACTCAATAGCAAATTCCTCTGCTGCACCTAATAATGATTCTGCAAAAGATTTGCCCTCTGCTTTTAAAGAATGTTCAGCATCATCAATCCATTTAGCAGTTCTGTATAAAGCAGACTCACAAACAAATAATCTGGTTGCCATTTCTCCTAGCTTATGCTTGATAGCACCAAATTTTGAAATAGATATTTTAAACTGCTCTCTGTCAATAGCGTATTGAGTAGAAACTTCCGCAGCTTTTTTAGCACCGCCCAAGGTAGCAGCACATAGTTTTAATCTGCCGATGTTAAGAATATTGAATGCAATGATATGTCCCTTACCTATTTCTCCAAGTACATTTTCAACTGGTACTTTGCAATCCTGGAAATAGAGTTGTACGGTAGAAGAACCTTTGATTCCCATTTTGTGCTCTTCTGGTCCCTGCGTAAATCCTTCCATACCACGCTCCAATATGAAGGCAGTAAATTTATCGCCATCAATTTTTGCAAACACAGTATAGACATCTGCAA